>Ga0209577_10001490_pt1 | contig 23151 bp, 20 predicted proteins | sample GraSoiAngelo_109_FD_185874 | JGI IMG/M metagenome (GOLD analysis project Ga0209577, IMG submission 185874) | Grasslands soil microbial communities from the Angelo Coastal Reserve, California, USA - 14_0903_12_20cm (SPAdes) (version 2) | ecosystem: Environmental > Terrestrial > Soil > Grasslands...
ACGATTTTTGGGCCGGCTTCTTGATCGCGGGGCGCACCACCACAAAGGATCCATTTGATCCCGGCACCGCACCGCTAACGAGAATTATTTTTTCCGATTCGCGCACCTGCATGACCTGCAAATTTTGCACCGTCACCCGCTCGTCCCCGAGATGCCCGGGCATACCCATGTTTTTCCAGATCCGGCCGGGAGTAGAACGATTTCCAATGGCACCATTCCGCCGATGCGTCTTGGAGCCGTGGGCCGCACCCTGCCCATGCATGTTATGCTTCTTCATCACGCCCTGAAATCCTTTGCCTTTGGAGCGACCGATGACATCGACAAAATCGCCCGCCTGAAATTGCGTGACGTTCAAATTCACTTCGCCCTCCGGCAGATCAGTCTCGAGACGAAATTCGCGTGAGAATCTTTTTGCTTGGACGCCGGCTTTCTTGAATGCACCGAGCTCGGATTTGTTCAGGCGCGATTCCTTTTGCGCACCGAACCCGATCTGCACCGCCGAATAGCCATCGCGCTCCGCCGTTATCCTGCGGACCAAAACGTTATCGCCCGCTGCGATCACGGTCACTGGACGTAGCTTGCCGCTGGCGTCGTAGACGCTGGTCATGCCGATTTTTTGTCCAAGTAACCCGATGCTCATCTTGAAGTTCAGCGAAAATTCTCAAGCGATTAGATCTTAATCGTAATATCCACGCCCGCAGGCAAATTTAATTTCTTTAATTCATCCACCGTTTTCGCGGTCGGCTCGATAATGTCGAGCAGACGTTTGTGGGTGCGGATTTCAAATTGGTCCATCGATTTTTTATCGACGTGGGGAGAACGATTGACGGTAAATTTTTCAATCAATGTCGGCAGCGGAATTGGGCCGGCCACACGTGCACCGGTTCGTTTCGCGGTCTCGACAATCTCGATGGCAGATTGATCAAGCATGCGATGATCGAATGCCTTCAAACGAATGCGAATGCGCTGGCCGTTCGTCATTTCGTCTCCTTCTGGTCCAAAATCGCGCTGACCAGGTTCTGCGGGACCTGTTCGAAATGCGACGGCTCCATCGAGTAGCTGGAGCGGCCTTTGGAAAGCGAACGAATGGCGGTAGCATAACCGAACATTTCCGCGAGCGGGACCTCGGCATGCACGATGGTTAGATTCCCACGCGCTTCGATATTGCTGATATGGGCGCGGCGTCGATTCAAGTCGCCAATAATGTCCCCCTGAAATTCTTCCGGCGTGATGTTTTCTACTTTCATGATCGGCTCGAGCAGGATTGGTTTACCCTGTTTGAAGCCATCTTTCATGGCAAAAATCGCCGCCATTTTGAAAGCTAATTCGCTGGAATCGACTTCATGATAACTGCCATAAACGATGTCGACTTCAACATCGATGACCGGATAACCGCCGAGCACACCGTTAAGCACGGCCTCTTCGACTCCTTTCTTGACCGCCGGGATGTACTCGCGCGGAATGATACCGCCAACGATCTTGTTCTCGACCGTCAATCCTTTCCCGCGCCCAGCTGGCCGCACATCCACTTCAACGTGCCCGTACTGACCGCGACCGCCGGATTGCTTGATTAACTTGCCGACACCGTGCGCACCACCGGTGATGGTTTCGCGATATGCAATCTGCGGTTTACCCGCATTCGCATCCACCTTGAACTCGCGAAACATGCGATCGCGAATGATTTCCAAATGCAGTTCGCCCATTCCGGCGATGATGGTCTGGCCGGTGTCTTCATGGGTGTAGACGCGGAAGGTTGGATCCTCTTCCGCAAGCCGTTGCAACGCCACCCCCATTTTTTCCTGATCCAGCTTCGTCTTCGGCTCGATCGCCATTGAGATAACCGGATCTGGAAATGTCGGAGGCTCAAGCAGGATCGGATAATCTTCGTCGCAAAGCGTGTCGCCCGTCGTGATATTCTTGATCCCGACGATTGCCGCGATGTCGCCGGAATAACAGGTTTCGATGTCTTCGCGTTTGTCTGCTTGAATCTGGATCAATCGCGAAATGCGCTCGCGCTTGTTCGTGCGCGGATTGTAAACAGTATCGCCTTTGGAAAGAGTGCCAGAGTAAACGCGGAAGAAGACAAGTTTGCCGACAAACGGATCGCTCCACAGTTTGAACGCGAGCGAACAGAATTTTCCATTGTCATCTGTCGGCGCTTCCATCGGCTCACGCGTGTCCGGATCCATCCCTTTCGCCGGCGGGATCTCGAGCGGGCTCGGCAGGTAATCGACGACGGCATCGACCAGGTACTGCACGCCGATGTTCTTCAAGGCCGAACCGCCGATCACCGGCACAAATTTGTTGGCGATGGTTTGGCGACGAATGCCCGCCTTTAACAACTCCCGCGTGACGGGCTTTTCGTGGATTACGACCTCGGCCACCTCGTCGTCGATGTTCGAGATTTGCTGGACGAGATTGTCATAAGCCTTGTTTACAACGTCGACATATTCCTTGGGAACATCGGTAACTTCATACGTCGATCCAAGCTGGTCGCTCTCCGAATAAATGATCGCTTTCTTGTTAATGACGTCGAGCTGACCCCTAAGTTGATCTTCTCTGCCGAGCGGCAACAAGACCGGCCAGGCATTCGCGCCGAGTTTTTTGTGAATGCTCTCCACCGACATTTCAAAGTTGGCGCCGACGCGGTCCATCTTGTTGATGAAGGCCAGCCGTGGCACGTTGTATTTGGTCGCCTGCCGCCAGACGGTTTCGGATTGCGGTTGCACCCCGGCAACGCCGTCGAAGACCGCGATGGCACCGTCGAGCACGCGCAGCGAGCGCTCGACTTCCGCCGTAAAATCAACGTGACCCGGGGTATCGATGATGTTGATGCGCTGTTTGATTCCTTCAAAAATTTTGTAAACACCTTCTTCTTTGCGTTGTGCCCAACTACACGTTGTCGCGGCGGAGGTGATCGTGATCCCGCGCTCGCGTTCCTGCTCCATCCAGTCGGTCACGGTCGTCCCTTCGTGCACCTCCCCCATTTTGTGGATCATGCCGGTGTAAAACAGCACGCGCTCAGTGATAGTAGTCTTGCCAGCGTCAATGTGCGCAGCGATCCCAATGTTGCGCGTCCGCTCAAGCGGAAACTTGCGGTCCGGCGAGTTCGGATTCGCGGGAGCCTTTTTTTGTTCCATCGTCGCCGTTGCCATAAAATTACCAGCGGAAATGCGCAAAAGCGCGGTTTGCCTGCGCCATCTTATGCGTGTCCTCGCGTTTTTTGATCGCGTTGCCCTGACCCGCAGCGGCGTCTTTGATTTCGTGTGCGAGTGAATCGGCCATGGTCTGGCCGCGGCGACCGTCCGCATATTGCACGATCCAGCGCATCGCCAACGAAATTTGTCGTGCCGGCGCAACTTCCATCGGCACCTGATAGGTAGCGCCACCAACACGACGTGATTTCACTTCCAGACGCGGTCGAACGTTCTCCAAGGCTTTGTTCAAAACTTCGAGCGGATCAACTGAGTCGGAGCCTTGGCGCGATTTATCGATCGCCGCGTAAACAATCCGTTCCGCCAGCGACTTCTTGCCACGCTTCATTACCGTGGAAATCAAACGCGCCACCGCCGGACTGCCGTAGCGAGAATCCACTTTCTCTGCTTTTTTGTAAACTTTGCGCCGGCGCGACATGATTACTTCGCCTCCGCCTTGGGTGCCGCCGCTTTGGGCGCTGCCGTCTTGGCTTCAGCCCCACCTCCGCCCTTGGGGCGTTTCGCACCATATTTTGAACGGCTCCGGCGCCGCCCGTCGACGCCGAGGGAATCGAGCGTGCCGCGGACGATATGATAACGCACGCCCGGCAAATCCTTCACCCGGCCACCGCGGACCAGCACGATCGAGTGTTCCTGCAAATTGTGCCCCTCGCCCGGAATGTAAGCGATCACCTCCTGGCCGTTGGTCAGCCGCACTTTGGCCACCTTGCGCAGGGCGGAATTCGGCTTCTTCGGCGTCCGCGTCATGACCTGAACGCAGACTCCACGCCGCTGCGGACAATCGGTCAGGGCCGGTGATTTCGACTTCACCGACACCTTCCGGCGTCCTTTTCGCACAAGTTGATTAATTGTTGGCATGTCTGTTAACAAACGCCGCCACGCCGTGGGGATTTTGCGGGCGACAAAAAATCCGCCCAGGCCGCGCACATAACGGTCACGCGCCTGATGCGGTGAGCCCCGAATATAGAGGGGAAAAACGGGGCCGCAAAGAATATTTTACGCGCAAATTCCACGCGAAATCCGATTCGGCGAATCCGGTAAATTCGCCTCAGAAATTATCGGCACTATTTGATTGCGGCGGATTCAGACTCAGGCCAAATCCATTGCCGCATTGGTCGTTAAATATTAAGATCCGGATTGAAGCGGAATTAACACGTTGCTTGATTCGCGATTCAACTGGCAGGGAATATCGGAAACCGGAACAGCCGGAAATTCAGGCGACGGGCTATACGCCCATAATGCATCGGAATCAGCCATTGTCGTCCCCCTCGCTCCCGGCAATTACACCGCGATTCTGAGTGGAAAGAACATTACCACCGGCAATGCGCCGGTTGAAGCCTACGGATTGAATTGAGATTTTGTTTCAATTCCCAGCGTTCGATCACAGAGGACGCCGGACGGCGCACGCGTCTCGCGATCATCTGAGGCTCATTCTTGGCTACAAAGAAACGACTCTTTTTCCGTTGACACAGCCGTCAATCTTCGCTAATTTCTGTTTAGACAGAAATAACAGATACATATGAAAAAACTCTCTCCCGTGGCCCAAAGGTTCATTCTTCATTGGGGCGAAATGGGCACGCGCTGGGGTGTCAATCGCACCGTCGCCCAAATCCACGCTCTTCTTTTCCTTTCCCCCCGTCCGCTGCCAGCCGAGCAAATTGCCGTCACCCTTGGCATCGCCCGCTCCAACGTCAGCAACAGTCTCCACGAACTGCAAAACTGGGGCATCGTTCGCGTCGTCCATGTCCTGGGCGACCGGCGTGACCATTTCGAGTCGATGAAAGACGTTTTCGCGATGTTTCGCGTCATTACCAGGGAACGAAAGAAAAGGGAGATCGATCCCACCCTGCAGGTCCTACACGAATGCATCGCGGCGGCGGACAAACCAAAGTTAGCCGACCGTTACACCCGGGAACGGCTGACCGATCTATTGCAATTCTTCGAGCTGGCCGAAACCGCCTACCTGCAATTGGAGAGACTGCCGACGACGGCGTTGTTCAAACTGGCGAAGATGGGGGATAAAACCTTGCGGTTCCTGGGATTGACAAAACTGTGACAAAGAATTTGGCAATGAATTCTGAATTGACAGAAAAGACTGATATTAGCGAATCCCCGCCAAGGCGCCACGCCAGAAGGCCACCGAGATGTCCGCCTCCTGCCCTTCCGCGACCAAAGCATCGTGAAAGCGCGTCTCCGTTTCGCGGCTGGATTCTTTATGATGGCGATTGCCCGTCCTGCACCGCTTCAGCCAGACGGTTCGATCGAATATTTCGCTCTCGCGGATTTCTCTTTCTCCCCCTGCAAACAAAATGGGTGATGCAGCAGCTCGGCCTCGAGCCCGGTGTCCCACTCGAAGAAATGCATGTTTTGACGAATGAGAACCAGGACATCGCCGGCGCGGATGCGGTAATCTTTCTGGCGCGACAGATTTGGTGGGCCTGGCCCTTTGTCCTACTCGCGCAATTTCCCGGAATACACCCGGTTCTCAATCGAGGTTATCGCTGGGTCGCCGCTCATCGAGGCTGCCATCATATTGCATGCGATCTCCAGAAGCGGCGGCGTCCAATCCGCCGAATTAACGAAATGGCAGGCTGGAGAGAGCCGTTCCTTGAAATATTCCCTGCATGGATCGCGCTAATCGCGTTACCGATCTCGGTTCTTCCTTTACGAGATCGTCTCGCACCTTGGCAGTTCATGTGGCTGATGGCCGGGGCAATTTTCTTTGGCTGCAAATGGCTTACTGCCTGGCGCGCCCAAAAACCAAACTCACATCTCAAGTTGGCTCCCACACTCGGCTATTTCTTCGCCTGGCCGGGCATGGACGCGGAAAAATTCCTGACTCGCCCGCGCCAAAACTCGACGGCTTTAAGCCGTCAAGTCTTCGATTGGGAAAAGTCGAGAGATAAACGGAAGCTCGTAGTTCCCATGGCGAAGGCTTTCCTCGGAGGAGTTCTTTTGTTTGGCGCTGCGCCCTTCGCGCAACAGCCGCTAATCGCCGGCTGGATTGGAATGATCGGTATGATTCTCATCTTGCATTTCGGGCTGTTTCAGCTTCTCGCGATTGGATGGCGCAAAGCAGGAATAGATACGGAACCGATCATGAATGCGCCGTTGCGTTCGAAGACAGTCAGCGAATTTTGGGGACGCCGCTGGAATTCGGCATTTAACCGGCTCGCGTTTGAATTTGTCTCTCGGCCGATTACGCGGCGCCTTGGGGGACGGAGTTCGTGCGACACCGCACGCAGGTCTCGCGGGAGCTCGACCCTCCATTTTGGAGCAGGGATCGCAACCCTCACGGCGTTTCTTGTCTCGGGTTTAATCCATGAGCTGGTAATCTCATTGCCAGCCGGAGCTGGTTACGGACTGCCGACTGCCTATTTCTTATTGCAAGGCGTCGGAATTTTGTTGGAGCGAGCCTTTCCGCAGATTCGAAGCCGCATCTTCACTATCTCAATCACCGGCGTCCCCGCATTCTGGCTTTTCCATCCGCCGTTCGTTCACAACGTCATTCTGCCCTTCATAAAAGAGATTGGCGCCTTATGAAACTACTTCTTCAACTCGCTGCTGCAGTGCAATTATTAATCCTGATCGCGAGCGCGTTGACTCCGCGGGTTTTGGATTGGCGAAAAAATCTGGCGGTCCTCCATCCATTCCTCCGGAAGCTCTTCTGGGTTTACGGCGTGTTCATTGTCATGGTGATCATCGCGTTCGCCACTCTCACCTTCCGCCACGCCGATGCGATGGCCGCGCGCGAACCCGTCGCGCGTTCCCTTTGTGCTTTTATCACGATTTTCTGGGGCGCACGATTGTTCGTGCAAGGCGCCATCTTTGATCCACGACCGTTTCTAACGAACTGGATTTACCAGATCGGTTATCATGCACTGACTGTTCTCTTCGCGTTTTTAGTCCTCGTCTACGGAAAGGCAGCGTTATGAAACCACGAATCATCCTGGCCGGCGGCAGCGGCTTTATCGGACAATCACTCTCGCCATTTCTGGTTTCGAAAAACTACGAGGTTGTCGTCCTCACACGCGATAAATCGGATCATCACGGCAGCATTCGCGAAGCGCATTGGGACGGCAAAACGCTCGGCGAGTGGACGCAATTTGTGAATGGCGCCCGCGGGCTAGTGAATTTAACCGGACGTAGCATCAACACCCGGCACACGCCTGAACACCGGCGCGAGATCGTCGATTCGCGCGTAGATTCCGTCCGCATCCTCGGCGAGGCGATCCCCCGATGTGTCCAACCCCCGAAAGTGTTCGTGCAACTTGCCGGCGTCGGAATCTACGGCGACAAAGGCGAACGCATTTGTGATGAGACTACCGCACCCGGCGATGATTTCGTCAGCGAGGTCTGTAAGAAATGGGAAGCGGCATTCGATTCTGTTGATTCGCCGAATACGCGCAAAGTCTTATTGCGACTGGGCGTTGTCCTTGGTCGGACCGGCGGTTTCCTCCATGTTCTGAGCAGACTGACCCGGTGGTTTCTCGGCGGGCAAATTGGTAACGGCCGCCAATACATAAGTTGGATTCATATTGCCGACCTATCGCGCATGATTTTGCAGGCGATCGACCAGGAACAACTCACGGGTGTTTTTAACGCGACCGCGCCGAATCCGGTGACGAATGCGGAATTGATGCATGAATTACGTCACGCATTACATCGGCCCTGGAGCCCGCCCGTCCCGGAATTTGCCGCCCGCACTGGCTCCTGGCTAATGGGGACAGAAGCAAGTCTAGCTCTCGTTAGCCAGCGCTGTGTTCCGAAACGATTCCTGGAAAAGAATTTCGAGTTCGAATTTCCCAACCTTCGCGAAGCCCTCGCGAATATTTATCCAAACCAATGAATACCCTGAACAATTCGGCCCTCGATCTCGCACTACGCACCGCCGCAATTGCGCAGTTTGCGGTTGCGATTTTGAATCTGTTTCTCATCCGCATCATGAAATGGAAGGCTGAGCTCGCTCGGGCGCCGCTCCTCATTCGAGAAGTTTTTTACATCCACGTCATTTTCATTTCTATCACCCTGTCGATCTTTGCGTTGCTCACCTGGCGATTCGTTCATGACATTGCCAGCGCCGCCAATCCGCTGGCGATCTGGCTGGCAACAGCGATCGGAATGTTCTGGATCGTTCGCTCGGTAATGCAATGGCTGCATTACAGTTCGAGCCATTGGCGCGGAAACGCAGCGCGAACTCTGATTCACTGGACACTGTTTCTTGGCTATGGCGCGATGGGAGTCGTCTATCTCGCAGCCGCCTTTTGGAGAAATGCATGACCACAGCGCCGCCGCTCCAGGAAGCGCCTATTTTCAACGACCCGGGAGCCGCCAAGGAACGCTTGTTGTCCCGGCGTGGCGAGCCACTCTTCTGCGCAAACTGGGACAACGTTCTATTCATTCATTACGAAATCGAGCCGGCCGAATTACAGCGCTGTATTCCCTACCCACTGGATCTTTACCATGGCCGCGCATTTGTCAGTCTCGTGGCTTTCACGATGTGCGGGATGCGGCCGTGGCTTGGTGGAACATTGGGCGCGCTGTTGTTCAAACCAATCGCGACCCATCATTTCCTGAACGTTCGCACTTACGTCAGACACCAGGGCGAAGCGGCAATCTATTTCATGCGCGAATGGCTTTCGAACCGGATAGCAGCGTGGCTCGGGCCATGGAGTTTCGGATTGCCGTATCAGTTTGGCAAAATCGAATACCGAAATGATTTCGAGCATGAGTGTCGCGGCCGCGTGGAAACCAATGACGGCTCATTCCGTTATTGCGCGACGTTGACAAATGAGCTCGCAAGCTGCGCGCCAGAAACGCTCGATGAATTTTTGCTCGAGCGTTATACCGCGTTCACACAATCCGGCAACCGCCGCCGTTTCTTTCGCATCTGGCACGAGCCATGGCAGCAAGTTGCGGCGAAAGTTGAAATCGTGACCGACGATTTAATCCGCGCCACTGAAGCGTGGTGGCGGGAGGCGGGTTTCGTCGGAGCGAATTTTTCCCCGGGGGTGAATGTCTGGATGGGTTGGCCGCATAGGATCCGCGATATCCATGAATCCACTTTATGATTACAAAATTACACGCCATCAAACTCATCTCCCGCATCGCGCTCGGGCTTGTCTGGTTTTACGAAGGACTCGTGCCAAAGATTTTGTTTCTGCGCACGGACGAAATCGCGCTTGTGCGAACCTCTCACCTAATGTTGCGAACGCCGGAACTGACGCTGCAAATTCTCGGAGTGGCACAGATGTTGGTTGGCGTCTGGCTGATCATCGGGATTGCTGAACGAGTTGCGGTGCTTGTCGCAACCGCGTGGATGTTGATCCTGATTATGCTGGTTGCGAGTGGAAATCCCTCCATGCTGACCGATCCCTACGGTGCGCTAGTGAAAGATTTTTGTCTGATTGCCTGCGCGATCACGGTGTGGATGCTTGCGTCCCCGTATTCGTGTGCTGGGTAGCGACACGATATTTTCCACATCACAGGTCCGTGGACGCTCAACCTTTCCGTCGGAAGATAACCATACGCCCGGCAAGAAAGTCAATTGAGCGTGGGTAAATCCACGGGGAAACTGCAGGCGATTGGCCGTTGAAGGCGATTTCATAGGGATCTCGATGGGCCAGAAGGTCGTTGTAGTATTTGCGCAGAGCCTGGTTGGGCGAGAACAGGTCAGACGAATACAATGTAACAAAGTCGGGATGGCGCCGGCTTAACTCCTCCTCCTGGTAGGCCCAGGCGCCGGAATCGCTCTCACGTTCGGCTGCGAATTTCCCTACCCATTTCTCGTTAGGGAAAATGTGGCGGAACAGGTCGGCCCGGCCCGTTAAGACAGGCATCCGGAGGTCGATTACAGCGGCACCCAGAGCATGTTCCCAATCGGGCTGATTAACCTCAACTTCTTTTGCGCCTAATTCCGGCAGCAGCGACCAATGCGGACTGCCCGGACTTGATTCGATCACGTTGCCTGGTCTGACATTTTGCAAAAGCCAAAGTTGTGCCGGGAGGCGGGGATCATTGTTGAATCTTTGGCCAACCGTCCAAGCACAGATGCAGTTGTAGATCAACACCAGCCCCAGCAGAAGCCATGGCCATTTCTTGAACGCGGCCTTTGGCAAGGCCGGCCCCATCGCTAGCAAAAGAAATGGAACGGCGGGCAGAACAAAACGTACCGGCTGACGAGGGAATGCTCCCATCTTTAGGAAGTAAAAGAGGAAAACTGCACCGGCGAGAATGAAGCCGCGAGTCGCTGGGTCATTCAGATCACGCCTTCCCAGAACCACGATAATCGCAATCAGAATGCAGAGAACGACGGCGATGACGCCCGGAAAGCCGATGATTTCTGGAATTTGCTGAAGAAAACCAACGTAATTAACGCGGTCCGGCTGGCCTTCGTACCGCGGCGTCACGATGTAATTGAAAAGGAAATCAGTGCGGAAACGATTCCAATCGCGAAGGACACCATAAGGATTGCCGGCGATGAATCCGATCGGGACCATCAGCAATCCGAGAAAAAGCTGCCGGCTAAAAACTAGTTTTTGCCAGCCTGAATGCTTCGAGGCAAGCACGTGAGCAACAACCAGGACCAGACCAACGGCGAGCCCGTTGTATTTTGTTGCGGTTGCGATGCCGGTGAGATATCCGCAGCAAACATAATCGAAAGTTTTGCCTCGAAAAACGACTTGGGTTCCGAAGAAAAACGCCGCCATCATCCAAAAGAGCACCGGCAAATCGACCGTTAAGAAATGAGCGAAGGCGACGAAACCGGCGCTGGTCGCGAAGAGCAAGGCAATGATTTGGGCTGCAACCTGGCCATAACAGCGCAAGCTAATCGCGTAAGCAAAGAGAATGGTTCCAAGGTAAAGCGCGAGCGTGAGCAACCTCGAGCCCAGAAGAACGGTGCCGTTGACCTGATTTTGCCTCTCCCGCGGAACATGCGCAATTCGCAGCGGCAGCTTGATCGGCTCTATTATCAGCAGATGATTCAAGTAAGTGTGAAATGGCGGCTTGCTGTAGTCGCCGGGGCGAAGTCCAGCCAGGGCCCGCAATGCCATCTGGTCGCGGTTCCAGCATTCGACGCGACCCCAACGAATTCCGTGCAAACAAAAGAGGACTGCCAGAAGCAGCGCCAGCGCAAGCACGAGATCGAAACGAGGTTTATGTGTCACCCAGCGTAAAAGCAGTATCACGCGCGGTGGCGAGAACGATTTCCGAAGTGAGAACTTCCAGGTGGTTTCATTAATGGTTCCCGGCTTCCGGCCGGACAATCGTATCTATTCAGAATTCGGAATCAATGGTTGAATCGAGAGGAGAAGCAAGGCGCTGCCTGATCGTTGCGAGGAACGCGAGAGCCATTACACCCCCAATCGCAAACTCGGCGCGGTCAACCCGTCCCCGATCAGAAGGATTCATTGCTTGCGGGTTGTGCGATCATTTCCAAGGTTCGGCCAATGTTTGAGCTAAGAGCGACGGATAAAAACACAATAGCGCGCGCCGGGCGGCTCAAAACTGCACATGGCGTGGTTGAGACCCCTGCCTTCATGCCGGTGGGAACGCAGGGAACGGTCAAGGCCGTCAGCTCGCGCGAGTTGCGTGAATTCAACACCCAAATCGTGTTGGCAAACACTTATCATTTGTTCGTTCGGCCCGGGCTCGATGTGATTCGGCATTTTGGCGGACTACATCAATTCATGAATTGGAACGGCCCGATCCTGACCGACAGCGGCGGTTTCCAGATTTTCTCCCTGGCGAAGTTGCGCAAGATCACCGAGGACGGCGTGCATTTTCAAAATCATGTTGATGGGACGCCGGCATTTATTTCGCCGGAAATTGCGATGGAAATTCAAGCCACCCTCGGCAGCGATATCGCGATGGTGTTGGATGAGTGCCCGCCGTGGCCTTGTGAATATGAAAATGCGGCGCGAAGCATGGAATTGACCATCAGGTGGGCGCAACGCTGCACGGAATGGCGGGAAGACAACCTCGAAGGCCCAACGCCCAACGCCCAACGCCCAATGGGGGAAGTGCAGTCCATCAACCATCAAACATCAACCATCAACCCTCTTCTCTTCGGCATCGTCCAGGGCGCAACTTTCCCGGACCTGCGGAAACAGAGTGCGATGGCTACCGTCGAAATCGGCTTCGATGGTTATGCCATCGGCGGAGTCAGCGTGGGCGAACCGGAAGAGGAAATGATGCGGGCGGTGGAATCGAGCGCGCCATTTTTACCGCAGGATAAACCCCGCTATGCCATGGGACTGGGCACGCCACCGCAATTACTCGAGCTGATCGCCCGCGGGATGGACATGTTCGACTGCGTCTTGCCGACGCGCCTGGCGCGCAACGGCACTGCCTTCACCGCCGCCGGCACGCTGAATTTGAAAAACGCCGAGTTCGCGCGCGACAAGAATCCGATTGAATCGGGCTGCTCCTGCCCGGCTTGTCGAGAGTACGCGCGCGGTTACATCCGTCATCTGCTTAAGGCCGAAGAAATTCTAGGATTGCGTCTAATCACCCTGCACAATCTGCATTTTTATCTCGAGCTGATGCGAGAGGCACGCAATGCGATTGAAAACGGAGACTTCGAGAAATTTCGAAGCAACTTTGTGGCGGAATATGCAACGCGGGGTCTTGATCATGCAATAATTAGGCGATGACGGAACTGGAACGAGATGGCTGTTTTCGGTTGGCACAATCGCGGGCAGGTCGGCATTATCTTAATCACCGCGTCTGCACCGTATAATAGCGCTCCGGCGGGATCCTGTTGATCGTCCATGGTAAGGGACCGTACAAGCTGGTGTAAAAGCCCGCACCTGTTCCAATCCCAATGGTACTGACAAACGGCAAGATGCTGCAGGTTGATTCATCTCGCGCCACCGTTTCTTCCGCCGATAGCTCGATCCTGTTAGTATCGCTAAAAGGGCCTACAATAATGTTACCGCGAGTAATGTTTCCGAGTTTACGGTCCACTGCCTGCGCCCCCCATTGCTGCATGTAATATTGAAAGCCCCAGTGCCCAAGGAACCGAACGTTGTTGGCTTCAGCACCGTAGCGATCTCGATAAATCCGAGCTGCGCGACGCGCGCAATTAGCCAGTTGATAATCCGCGATTGTGATCAGGATCGACAATCCCGCGGCCGCCGTGAGAGGCAGATATCTTAACCCGCTGATTCGTCGACGCCGCTCAAGATACCGGACGATTAAGATGGCAACCGCCGGCCCCAAAGGCAGGAACGTGCGCGCCGTAACGGACCAATTGAAGAATGTCGCGAACAAAAAGGTGCCGAGAATCCAGAGGAACAACAAAAGCCCATCCGCGTTTCTTTGTTGCACAAGATTGATGACGGTGAGGGCCAAAATTCCAGCTCCAATGGTGGCGAATATGCCCCCTTCCAGCCAGACAGGAGCGGCGTCAATCTCGAGGTAAAACCTTGAAACGATCAAAAATCGAAATCCCGCGGCAAAGAGAACCAGGCCTACCGCGGCCAGCAGAGCCCCCCCTCCCTTACGAAGCGGTGCAAAAAATAAGGCGCTGGCGAAACAACCGCCAGCAAAGGCCAGACCGATTAGCAGCTGGGCCAAATGCGATGGCCTTGTGGCTGAAGAGATAGCCGCCGAAACTGTCGTCGCCGCACTAAACAAACCGTGCCCATATTTTTCGTCTGCGACCAGGTCATAGTTAGAAATCACGACGATTGGGATCAGGAGCCAGGCGAGCTGTGGAATCAGGCGGCGCGCGCGGGCAAACGTGTAGACGGCGAGCAAGGGCACGAGAGCGAGCGCAAAATATTTGGTCAATGCCGCGAGGGAAATTAACACGGCCGACACAAGAAAGTGCCACCAGCGTGATCGGTCCAAACCCTTCAACCAGAATTCCAGCGCCCAAATCCAAAATGCGAGCATCGTCACGTCGCACATGATGCTCGTGCTGGAGGGAAGAAACGCGGGTGTGAAAAGTGTCAGCAACGCTGCCAGCAGCGGCTCGTGGCAAAATCGCCGAGCGACAGCAAACGTTCCGAGAATCGAGATGATCGGCCAAAATAAGAAAGCAAGATGCAGGGCGGGCTCGCTCCAGCCGAAAACGGCCGCCACCGCCGCGATGTAATAGCAACACAGAGGCGGATTTTGCATGACGACTGACATCGGTTGCGTGAACGAAACCCAATTCACTTCGAAGCCGTAGGGATCGAGCGGATGTTTCGCGATTTGCTGCGCCATCCAAAGGAAGAGCGGATCGTCAATGTGAAAGGCCTTGTTCAGAAATGGAGCCAGCGCAGCAGTGGTGACCACGACCAGCAGCGCTTGCATTTTTCGTGAGTCTGGCACGGTCAAATCCGGATGCGGCACTTACATGCGGTTTGCGACACTGATGTCAAACACCGAAGGCCAGAACGGTTTGTCGCCGAGCGGAGGGAGTTGATTCAGGCGCCCCGATCCAATTCATTTGCCTGAAGCAATGACAGTATCCGGCGCGCAGAGCTCCGCCCTCCAAATCATCCGGCAGTGATAATCAATAATATACAGCTAGCGGTCTACCGCAGCCGTTGGCGACCCGTCCAGTAACCACATGCTTTTCAACTAAAAAATTGCAGGTGACCAGAGCAGGCTTAAGCTCCGGCTCCTTTGATGATATCGCTCATTCTCCTTGCTCAAGCGCAGACTGGATCGCCTGGGGGCGGGGCGACGAGCTCCGGAGGCGGATTCAATCTCTTCGTGCCGCTCATCTTTTTCCTGATCATTTTCTATTTCATTTTGATTCGCCCGCAGAGTCAGCGGCAAAAGCAGCAGAAACAATTAATCAATGCACTGAAAACCGGTGATCGTGTGGTCACCAACTCCGGCATTCACGGCCTCATTGCCAATGTAAAGGATTCGACCCTGATTGTGAAAGTTGCCGATAACGTGAAAATCGAGATGGAAAAATCGGCGATCGCGAGTGTGGTTAAATCGGCGGAGTAACAGAGTGTTGGAGTCGTGAAGTAATGAGCAACGCTAACGATTCAAAATCCGTAATCCCCCATCCGCAATCCAAATGAATCCGGGCCTCACGTTTTTTGCCGGGCTGCTGTTGCTCATCCTTTTCGGTTGGTATTTCGCGACTGATTCTGGACTGCGGAAGCACCTACTCGCCCTTTTCTTGGCGGCGATGCTGGTTGCGTTCAGTATCGCTACAATCTGGCCCCCGGAGAAGAATATTGCCCTTGGGCTCGACATCAAAGGCGGCACTTCGTTCTTAATCAAGCTCCAGCAGGTTGACAAGGACAAGCCGATCACGCCCGGCTTGCTGGATCAGGCGGTCGAGGTCATCCGCAAACGCGTTGACTACTTCGGTGCAGGCGAACCAATCATCAGTCCTGTCGGTCAGGATCGAATTTTAGTCCAGATCCCGGGACTGGATACGGCGAAGATTCAAGAAGCACGCGGGCAGCTTTCGCGCGTGGCAAAGCTCGAGTTCCGTCTGGTCTATCCCGACAATGGCGAACGATTGGCCGCGATCGACAAGGGCACTGAAGTTGTGCCGCCGGAATACAAAATCGAGAATTACAAGCACGCCGCCGAGGAAAACGAGCAGGCAACCACCGAGCGTCTGCTGGTAAAAAGAAAGGCAGACCTCGGTGGCGATCGCGTGAGTGAGTCGCACGCATTTTATGGCAACGAAGGCTGGACAGTACAGTTAAAATTCGATGGCGAGGGCGCAAAAAAATTTGGCCAAATCACCGAGCAATACAAAGGTCACCGTTTTGCCATCGTCCTGGATGGGATCATTCAATCCGCGCCCGTGATTCGCGATGCCATATACGGTGGTGATGCCGTAATCACCGGTCATTTCAGCGAAAAAGAAGCGCGCGGGCTCGCCAGCGTGCTTGAGAACCCGCTGCAAACCCCAGTGAGCATCGAGGAAGAACGAAGCGTCTCGCCGACACTCGGTGCGGATTCCATTCGCGCGAGCATTCTCGCTGGTTTGGTCGGGCTGGCGATCACGCTGGTATGCGTGGCGCTTTACTATCGGATTCCCGGTTTTATCGCCTGCCTGGCGCTGCTGGTGAACATCGTGTTGCTCATGGGCGCTCTCACCATGTTCCATTTTGTTCTGACCTTGCCAGGCATTGCTGGAATTATTTTGACGATTGGTCTCGCAGTTGATGCCAGTGTTTTGGTCTATGAGCGATTGCGGGAAGAGCTTGCCCTTGGGAAGTCGCTCAAGGTTGCGATCGAAGCCGCCTACGAAAAGGCGTTTAGTTCGATCTTTGACGCCAACGTCACTACTCTGATCACGGCGGTGATTTTGTTCTGGCGAGCAACTGGTCCGGTCAAGGGTTTTGCCATCTCCCTCACACTTGGAATCCTGGCCTCGCTCTTCACCGCGCTCATCGTCGGACGCAACATCTTTGAAGCGCTCGTGGACAATACGCGATTGAAAAAAATCTCAATGCTGCACCTCATTTCAGCACAGAATATCGACTTTCTCGGCAAAGGTTTCCTGGCTTGCATGTGCTCGCTCGCCTTGATCATTGCAGGCGCAACTTCGTTTTACGTTCGCGGGGAAAAGAATTTCGGAGTGGACTTTCGCGGCGGTGATTTGATCACTCTGAGTTCGCCCCAGACTATCGACGTTGGCCAGGTACGGGCGGCGCTGGCACCGATCAATCTGGCGGATGCATCCATTCAGGAGTCCAACCAAGCCGGTAAAAACTACATCACGGTGCGCACGCCGTTGCACACCAGTGATCAGGTCGAAAAACAGATCATGACGCTAATGCCGCAGGCGCAGTTTAAGGTGGAAGGCGCGGAGCGGGTCGGAGCACTTGTTGGCGGTGAGTTGGCACGCAGCTCCCTGATTGCGCTAGGACTTGGTATCCTCGGCATCTTGATTTTCGTCACCTTGCGTTTCGAGCTTTCGTTTGCAGTGGGCGCGATCGTCGCGCTGTTGCACGACGTCTTGATCACGGTTGGAGTGTTCTCGCTGTTGCACCGCGAACTGACGCTCACCATGGTGGGCGCCGTCCTCACCATTGCCGGCTATTCCATTAACGATACCATCGTGGTTTATGACCGGATTCGTGAAGGTCTGGCCAGCGGGCGCAAAGGCTCGATCGAACAAATCATGAACGAAAGCATCAATCAGACGCTCAGCCGCACGATTCTTACCAGTACAGTCACGTTGATTCCGATTTTGTGCTTGTTCTTCTTTGGCGGGGCAGTGCTGCGGGATTTTTCGCTTGCGATCATCATTGGTGTAGCCGTCGGGACATATTCCTCCATCTTCATTGCCTCACCGATTGTGCTTTGGTGGACCCGAGCCCGGGGCGGGAGCAAGGTTACCCTGCAGCGCGAGATTACTACCAAGCGAACCGGCCCGGCGACCGCAAGTTAAACTCCTGAAGGCGAGACAGAATTATACAGGATCAAAAGGAGACTACTCTTCTCACTTCAAACCGGTGAAATCCTGATAATCCGAGCATTTTGGGGCATTCCTACCGGAGTTGACGGGGCGTAGACGGCCGGAGTAAATTGGCGTTGCCCAGGCGTGGAATGGGCGAATTTCTCCGGAATCGAGGTGAATTGATGCCAGAAGTCATTGTTCGAAAAGGCGAACCAGTGGATCGCGCGCTCAAGCGGCTGAAAAGCAAGCTGGACGCGGAAGGCATCCTCGATGAAGTGCGACGATTGCGAGCGTTTGAAACGCCATCGCAAAAGAGTCGGCGCAAAGCCAAAGCTAACGCGAAGCGCGGCAGGACAAAGTTTCGATTTAATCCCTGAGCCTTCGGCGAGATGGATTAAATTGTTAAAACGGGCGTCTGCTTCTTCCGATTTTACGCTGTAACGGTTTTACGATTTAACGCTGCGCATGCGTCCTATTCGCATTCACAGACGATCCTGAAGCCAAGATCGTTGCAAGAGAAGTTTGGCAGGTTTGCGCTACGCGCGGTTGTCCGCAAACTCGCGAAGCGTGACTTCCAACTTCCGCCGCGATAAACCCGTTTCGCACTACTAATCGGTCCACGGGGATCTGTCTTCGGGGTCGATTTGTAGGGCTCGAAAAAGTCGCTACACCATTCCCAGACATTTCCCGCCATGTCTTCGATCCCAAACGGACTGGCACCACGAGGAAATGAACCGACCGGCGAACTTTCGGGATAGCCGTCGTCGATTTGGCGATCGCTCCAGGCAAAAGAGGTGTTCTTGTCTGCGAAATTCGCGAGATCGCCGCGTTTATCAAAATTCCCCCATGGATATTTACGCCCGTCTGTCCCTTTCGCAGCGTATTCCCATTCCGCTTCTGTCGGCAGTCGATATTTCTTGCGCTCGCGCATGCTAAGCCATTGGCAAAATTTCATCGCGTCGAGGCTGCTGACGTAAACGACCGGGTGGCGATCGCCGGTGGCGGGCGCACGCTTGCTTTTGTGGGAGGGATCGAAGGCTTCGAAGTGAGCATTGGTAATCGGAAACCGCGACATATAAAACCGGGTAATGGTAACGCGAAAATGCGGTGTCTCGTTCGGCGGTGCACTGGGAAACGGATTGCCCATGATGAATTCTCCCGACGGAATAAGGAACATCTGGCCGCCCAGTGAATTGGTGTAGTTCGGATAGCGCTTCCGCTCTTGCTCGGGTGATAGTGCGAGGGCCCGTGCCACTGCTACCGGAGCCGGTTCAGCGACAACTTCGACCTTTGCCTTAGCCTTCGCCGCGACATCGGGCGCACCCTTCGCCACAACTTTGACAGCATTGTTCCCCTTGGGCTTTAATGGTGCCGGGGCTTTCGGCTTCGCTTTTGTAATCGCGGCAATCTGCCTTCGATCGATTTCTTCAAGATAATCGTCCACCATGTCCTCGGCATCACCCGGATCGAGCCCCGAGTTTTCCGCGATATTGATCAAGGCATCGCGCTGATCGTCCGTCATCGATTCGCCATCCAGGCCACTTAGCTGCAAAACGCGGAGGAATTCCGACTTGACGTCACCAGGAGCGACTGCCACCACCGTTTCCGTTTTTACTTCCGGTGCAGCAACTATCCGTTTTGCGCCTGTCTCTTTTAATTTCTCCTCAATGAACTGAAGGACTTTCTCTTCGGACAGGCCGTGGTCGGCACCAAATTGCTGGAGGGCTCTCTCCTCCTCGGGCCGGAGGCCGCCATCAGCAATCGAGAAGGCGAAAAACTTGTTAAATTCGGCGAGCGCCTCTTGCTCCTTTTCCGCAGCCAAAACCGCATCGACCTTTTTGCGCCGCTCTGGATCGAGCAGTTCAATGCGCGCTTCGGTCAGGTATTTGGAGGACTCATCGAGGCCGGCACGAAGGAGTTGAGCAACGGGATTGCTCGGCTGATTTTTCAGCGGAAGCTTTTTCTGCCACCACCGCAACAGCTCGCGGCAATGCTCCTCGATCAGCTCGTTGGTCGGATTCTGCTGAGAGTCAAGACAGAGACGCTCGTAGGGATTGGAAGATTTATACTTGCTCCAACCATCCCATTTCTGGGGATCGTCGGGAAGGGGGGTTGGAAATACAGCTACGCATTTCACCATCAGGCAACTCGCAGAGATCCCAGGTTGGCCGCAGCCTGTGCGACTTCGTTCGGCGCCAGACCGGTATTTCGTTCGATCGAAACCTTGGCGCGGTTACCGCTCGCCTCAACCGAGACTTCCAGAACTTGATTGGCGTTGTATTCGTACGTCAGCTCGACCGGCGAACCCTTCGGCAAGAACGCTGGCAGTTCCACGTCACAAATTCCGAGCGGCGTGCATTCACCCGGCAGTGTGCTCTCGCCTTCCACCACCCGGACCACGGCGCGTTGCATGTTGGACATGGCGGTACCGAATGAATTGCGCGCCCGCGCGGGAATCGCGGTCATCTTGCGGATCATTGGAAAAACGTACTCCTCTAGGTGCACTTCATCCCACAGCACCACTCCGAGGGTATGGGAGGTAATGTTGGTGACCTGAATCAAACCACCTTCGCGGCCCACAAACTGGTCTCGTGTATCGGTCGGCAATACTTGCTCACCGGAAACTTTCTCTTCCTCAAGCAAGGACAGAATTGCCTGGATGGATGCGCCCTTGGCCACGGCTTCGTCAGGATTCACGTCATCAATCACCGGGGCTTTGGTCAGTTGTGAGACGAGCGTCCGCACCATCGGCATACGAGTCATGCCGCCGACGAGCAAGATCTTGTCGATATCGTCCCAGGTCATGTTCGCTTCCTGCATAACCATTTCACATATGGTTTTGCACTTCTCGACCAGGTGCTGGCTGCGGCGCTCGAATTCGTTACGAGTAATCTCAAGCTTGACGCTCTTCCCGTTGTGATGATGCACAACCGCGGACTGATCGCGGCTGGAAAGCTGGATTTTGGCTGACAACGCTCGCGTGTGCAGGTCTTGGTAACTTTGCAGATCGAGCAACGGATTTTCGCCATGCCGGCGATCAAATTCCTCCGCCATGTGATTGACGATGATGTCGTCCCAGTCCTTGCCGCCCAGCCGGTGATCGCCGTTGGTTGCAATCATGTTGATGTGCTGGCCCTGGATGCGCATGATCGTGACGTCGAACGTTCCGCCGCCGAGGTCGAACACGAAAACGGTTTGGTCTTCGTTCAGTTTGTCAAGACCGTAGGCCAGTGCCGCAGCCGTCGGCTCATTGATAATTTGCAGAACATTAAAGCCGGCGAGCTGACCGGCAGTGATGGTAGCGGTTCGTTCCGCGTCGTTGAAGTAAGCCGGCACCGTAATGACTGCGTCAGTGATCGGCTGCTTAAGATATTTTTCAGTGTCCAGTTTGAGCTTCTTTAAAATGAGAGCGCTCAGTTCCTCGGCCGAATAAACTTTGCCGCCGAATTCGCGATGGAATTGCTCCTTCGGCTTGCCCATCTCGCGCTTGATGAAATCCACGATCTTCTCGGGCTCGGCCACGGCATTATTTTTAGCGGTAGTGCCCACGATCACATTTGAGCCATCGAACAGAATGACGGAGGGCGTGATGCGCTCGCTTTCGGCATTCGGGATGATTTGAGGCTTACCGTAAGCATCGATATGGGCTACCGCCGAGAAGGTTGTGCCGAGGTCAATGCCGACTGCTTTGCGTTGATTCATTTTTGGAGAAGACGTTTGGGCAGGTTCACCCGCCGCTTTCTGGTGCAACTTTCGTGCCGTGTCCTCGGCAGATTTGTCTGGGTCCATGTGAGGCACCAGCGGCGCCAATGAGATGGAGATGGGATCGGAGGTCACTGGCAACGCAAGGCGACTACCTCTTCAGGCCGCAAAACGTTGCCGCGCCAGATAAAACCACGTTTGACCCGATTCACGATCCGTCCGTCGTCTTCCTTACGCTTCGTCGCCTCGTAAGTAACCACCCGGTGTATGGCCAGATCGACGAATTCCTTGGACTCCACCTCCGTCACTTCCAAGCGATGAAACACCTCGACCAAGCCATGAATGGCGTTTGCCAGATTCTCTTGCCACCGCTTCAATCGCTCCGACTTCCGCTCTTCCGATGCCGTCTTAAGCTGGGTTGCGAGCGTAGTGAGGTCGTCGAAGACTCCGATGAGGTCACGAACGAATGGCTTTTGCAGTGATTCGTAGAGGAAGTTGTCGCGATACTTCAGCAGCTCTTCGTGCAGGGAATCGAACAGGCGATGGTTCACCGATTCGCTCGCGCGGATGGATTCGAGGTCTTCCTCGATCTTTTGAAATTGGTGCGCAGCCTCGGTCGCGTGCGCTGGTAAGATGATCGACGCGATGTTTTCGACGCGACGTGTCAATGCCGACTCCAGGCTTTGCACGCTCTCACTAACGAGGCGGAACTCGCGCAGGAGTGAGGCGAAATCGTTTTTGCTCTTTTGTTCCTGGGCCAGCGTTGCCGCCGTGCTCAGTTCCTGCATCGTGCTGGCGAAGTCATCGGGCATAAATCAGGCGCCGTAAAATTTCCGAATCGCCTCGATCAATCCCGCAAGATCGTGCCGCGTCGCTTCCACATCTACGCTTAAGCCGCGCGCGCGTGCCGTCGCCGACGTAATTGGCCCAATGCTGGCTACTTTCATTCCTGCTGGCCAAGGCAGTTTTAAATCGAGAAAATTTTCCACGGTTGATGAGCTGGTGAAGGTGATAAGGTCGGCTCCTTCGCTGGACAAACGATGTTGAGCGCCGGTCACGTCATGCGTTTCCGGAACGGTTTGATAAGCAAATGCTTCATCCACAATGGCACCCATTCCGCTCAACTTCTTAGGGAGCAAGTCTCGCGCCTTGTCTGCGCGGGCAATCAGAATCCTCAGGTTTTCAACGCCGCCGATCTTCTCGAATTCTTTGACTACCTCTTCGGCGACGAATTCCGCCGGCTGCAGGTCGACATGGAGATGAAACTCCTTCACCCGCTGGGCGGTTGCGGATCCAATCGCTGCAATTTTCGCTCCGCCAACCTCCCGGGCGTCGTCGTAAAGTTTGAAGAACATTTCGAAGAAGGCGTCGACCCCATTCACGCTTGTGAAAACGATCCAGTCGTAGGAATGCGAGTCCTGCACCAGTTCAGCGAATTCACGAAGATCGCTCGGTGGTTCAATTCGAATGGTCGGCAGCTCGATCACATCCGCCCCGAGCTCACGCAACTGAGAGCTCAGTTTGCCAGCTTGCGTGCGCGCGCGCGTGACCACGACCCGCTTCCCAAAGAGCGGACGCTTCTCGAACCAGTTTAAATCTTTTCGCAGTTCTACGACATCGCCGAAAATCGCGACCGCAGGAGCTTCCAAGCCGGCCGCACTCGCTCGCTCCGCGATGTTTTCAAGGGTGCCGACAATGGTACGCTGCTGTCCAGAGGTGCCGAGGCGGATGAGAGCAACTGGAAGATTCTGGCGCGTGCCGTGCGCGAGCATTTCTGCGGTGATCGCAGCCAATTTATCCATGCCCATCAGCATCACCTGCGTGCCACCCAGTTTCGCCAGCGCGTCGAAG
>Ga0209577_10001491_pt1 | contig 23150 bp, 21 predicted proteins | sample GraSoiAngelo_109_FD_185874 | JGI IMG/M metagenome (GOLD analysis project Ga0209577, IMG submission 185874) | Grasslands soil microbial communities from the Angelo Coastal Reserve, California, USA - 14_0903_12_20cm (SPAdes) (version 2) | ecosystem: Environmental > Terrestrial > Soil > Grasslands...
GTTTGGCGCAGTGGCAGGAAGGCTTGCCGCAGCGTCGGGTCACCGCGGTAATGGAACCGGGTCGCAGATCGCCCAAGCCGAGGAACTCCCCCAGGAGCTTGGATCTTTGGGTCTCCAAAGTAGCGAGTTGGTCAAACATAAGGGTTCTCCTTTCTGTAACGCATACAATCTGAACGTACAGAGACGCTCAGAAGTATGGCACAAAAAAGGAAAACCCGCTAGATACCACTTCCAGGTCGCGCACCCCTGCGAGTGTGTGTGTTTGTGTGGAACGCAGGAACCGCGTAAAATAAGGGTTTCAAGTAACTCCAATGGGCACGCCTTTCCATATCATCTCCAATTCGCTGGTGCCTTCACCGGACGCGCACCCGCGGCCGGATTGGCTGCGTGTGAAGTTTTTCGGCGGCGAGCGCTACCAGGATCTGAAGCGCATCATGCGCACACTCGATCTTCATACCGTCTGCGAGAGCGCACGCTGCCCCAACATCGGCGAGTGCTGGGAGCATGGCACGGCAACATTCATGATTCTGGGCGAGATCTGCACGCGCGCTTGCGGCTTCTGCGCCGTGCCTTCTGGCAAGCCGGGTGGCCCACCGGATGAAGAAGAACCTTTTCGTGTGGCGGAAGCCGTGGCAAGGATGGGATTGCGCTACGCGGTTGTGACTTCCGTGAACCGCGACGACCAGCCCGACGGCGGCGCGCACATCTTTGCGCGTACGATCGAAGAGATTCGCCGCCGCGTCCCCGGGTGCAGAGTGGAAGTGCTGATTCCTGATTTTCGCGGTGATTGGGACGCGTTAGACGTCGTTCTTGCCGTGCGCCCGGATATTCTCAACCACAATACGGAGACTGTGCCGCGGCTCTACCGCCAGGTCCGCAAAGGTGCGGTGTATGAGCGCTCGCTCGAACTGCTCCGCCGTTCCAAGGAAGCGCATCCTGAAATTCCCACCAAAACTGGTCTGATGCTCGGCCTCGGTGAAGAAAAAGAAGAAGTCCTCGCCACCATGCAGGACCTCGCCGCGCAGGGCACTAACATTCTCACCCTTGGTCAATATCTGCAGCCCACTCGCGATCATTTACCCATCGTTCGCTACGTTCATCCCCATGAATTCGCCGAATACCAAATGCTCGGCGAAGCTCTGGGCTTCAAACACGTCGAAGCCGGCCCCCTGGTGCGCTCCTCTTACCACGCCTTTGACCAGGCGGAATCAGCTAAATGACACGAGCAATTTTACCTGCCTGTAGGTTGTCATGCCTGTGTGCGTTGTGCAGTACACAGGCACGTTCGCGCCTGGCCCCAGAACAGAGGCGAGCGGTGACCGTTAAACGGCAGCGCAGATAGTCGCCAATCGAGCGCGTCGATGGCCAAAGCTACTGCTTACTGCGCGGCCCCAGCACCACCAGCGTTATGCCGCCTACCAAGAGAGTTATCGAGACCGCCGCCGGGATTTGCGCAGTTTTCTCTTCGTTGACGGTTGCTTTGATGGGACCGATCTTGGCTACTTCTTCCTGCTGGTGATAGTTGAAATTAGGATGGATGAGTCCAATCACGCCCAGAACAAAGAGAATGACTCCGAAAATGATGACAAAGCGCTTCATAGTCAGAACTTATCACAACGCTGCGATTTGCATTGGAGATGCCGGCAGACGCACGGCCCGGCCGGTCGGAGATCTTCTCTGTTTGACTTACAAAGTCTTACGAGCGGCTGGCCGCGGCGGCGGCTTTCTTGGCGGCCTTGGCTGCGGTGGAGGCCTTGCGGCGACGCTTGGTCTTCGGTGGAGTCGCGGGCGCTTCGCCGATCAATTCGGCCGTCATGATGCTGGTTACGAACAGCTTGGGGCCATGATCGTCAAAATCCACGGCGGTACGTTCCTGGTCGGAAGCGGTCACGATACCCAGGCCGTACATTTCATGCTTGATGGTCTGACCTTCCTGCATCACTTGCACAACATCCTCCTTGACGCACTCGCTGATAATCTCGATTCGAAATCCCTTGGAGAAGAAGCCCCGAACCTGTCGGGGGGCTCTGCTATCAGAGGCTAGAGGCTTGTAACGTTCTCAGCCTGAAGGCCCTTTGGGCCCTTCTTTACTTCAAACTCCACTGCCTGACCTTCGTTGAGAGACTTGTATCCTTCCATCGCGATTGCGGAGAAGTGCACGAAAACATCCTCTCCCGTCTGGCGCTGGATGAACCCGAAGCCCTTCGAAGCGTTAAACCACTTCACCGTTCCTTGTTCCTTCACTTGCCAACCTTACCTGGGCGATCGATCCTGACCTAGTCGGAGCGGACAAGATTCGAATTGCGTCGCGTCTCTTGGTCCGTTTCCTGCCGACCGCAAAGGATATCCTGGTAGAACCTCGAACGAGTCAAAACGTAATACAAGAGCAACAAACGCTAAAACAAGAATACCACAAAACAGACTCCCTGTCCACGGCCCCAAGGAAGGAATGGAACTTCCAGCCCATCACTTAAGTATATGAAAATAATACGATTAATCGAATTCTTGTGCCTGAAATGACTCGCAAGAGTGACAAATACCGCTACTCCAGGGATTCGGGCTGAAGGCTCAAATCCCCCTCCCCCGAGGCCTTTTTCTTCCAATACTTGCCGACCCAAGCCTCCCAGCTCTTTCCGGCGGCGCTATCCCGACCGGTGAAAGCAAGTGCCGCTATATCGGCGTAGGAGATCTTCAGCTTTTGGTTGGAATCTTTGGGCAGAACTCTCGCAAAACTGGTTGTAAGGGATGATCCGGTCGTCCGATCGAACAAGTAGCCTTCGATTTTTGATTTATCTTTAAGCGTTAGCGTCACATCGCCGCGATAGTCGAAAGCTTTTTCAAGAGCCATGCGCAATTCTTCTTCCGTGGCCAGCTTGGGCACCCACCCTTCGACGCTTTCATGAACGGTACCGGGCGCCACTTCCAGCGTGTCGGGGTTTAGCGGAGAACCTTCCGTGTGGCTCGGGCGATCGGCGTGGCGTGGACCCGTCACGCTCGCGTCTCCTCAATCTGGCTCTTGTCCGATTGAATCTGAACGAGCGGGTTGTAGGAGTGTACCGGCTTGACCGGTTCATTCAGCATAGCGAGCGCATCCGAATCGTTGTATTTGGTGGACAACTCAGCCTTTACAGTCGCCCACAATCCACCTAAGCCGCTGAAGGTATGATCCACGGCAGAAGCTTCATAACCGCTGTGCACCATACAGTTCGCGCACTTCGGATTGCCAGACTCCGTGCCGTAGCTTTGCCAATCGGTGGTGTCGAGCAGTTCCTGGAATGTATCCACGTACCCGTCCTGCAACAAGTAGCAGGGCTTCTGCCAACCGAAGACGTTGTAGGTCGGCATTCCCCACGGAGTGCAGGCATAGGTTCGCTTGCCCATCAGAAATTCGAGGAACAGCTTCGATTGGTTGAACTGCCAACTCGCTTTGCGATTCGATAAAATTGCCCGGAACAAGCGCCGCGTGCGAGCCCGCCCGAGGAAGTGCTTTTGGTCGGGTGCCTTGTCGTAGGAATAGCCGGGAGAGAGCATCATGCCTTCGACGCCCAGCTCCATCATTTCGTCGAAAAATGCGCGGACGCTGTTCGGATCGGCCCCGTCGAACAACGTTGTATTCGTTGTGACACGGAAGCCCTGCTTCACCGCTTCTCTGATTCCTTCGATGGCCAGATCATAGCCACCCTCACGGCAAACGGAAAAATCGTGATGCTCTTTCTGCCCATCGACGTGCACGGAGAACGTGAGGTATTTGCTGGGCTTGAAAAGATGAAGCTTTTCCTTCAAGAGCAGCGCGTTGGTGCAGAGATAGATGTACTTCTTCCGCGCTACCAGTCCATCGACGATTTTCTCGATCTCCGAGTGCATCAGCGGCTCGCCGCCGGGAATCGAAACCATCGGCGTGCCGCACTCGTCCACGGCCTTGAGGCATTCTTCCGGGCTCAATTCCGTCTTCAAAATGTGTGCGGGATATTGGATTTTGCCGCATCCCGCGCATGCCAGATTGCAGCGGAACAGCGGCTCTAGCATCAGCACGAACGGGTAGCGCTTCTGGCCCCTCAGTTTTTGCCTGAGCAGATAGGTTGCAACCGTCCACATCTGTGAAATCGGTACCGGCATATTTCCTGCTTAGCGCCAAGATTGGACAGCGGTGTATCCGAGGGCCCCAGGATCCCTTTGATCAACGGAGACTACAAGTAACCATTGTAACCGAGAACCCGCGAATTCCGATCGGCTGCTTTCAACTGATGCAAGGGCCTGTTCCTTCGTGGCACGGAAAATGCTTTTTGGTATCAGACGTTACCTTGCGGAAAACGGACTGTCTGGCCAGCCCGGAAGGATGTATTACCGCTTCAGGGGTAGAATCGATCCCTATTAGAGGGAAAGAAGCTGCTGCATTTATGCCCCGAAAAAATCTCCTGAGTCTTTTCGCTGACTTCGCCCGCTTCGGTGGCGACGTTGCTGTCATCCAAAGACGCGGCTACCGTCGTGAAAAGCTGACGTATGCAGAGCTTCACGCCTCCGCCCTTTTCTGGAATTACGCGCTCGCCAGGAGGAGCGTTGTCCCCGGTGATCGTGTCCTGCTCTGGGGTCCCAATTCCGCCGAGTGGGTCGCTTGTTTTTGGGGGATTCTATTGCGCGGTGCCGTGGTCGTTCCTATGGACTCCGCGGCATCTCCCGAGTTCGTCCGGCGCGCGATCAAGGATGCCGGCGCGAAGCTGGTCTTGCGTGACCGTCAACAGATGGAGCCGCCCGGTGCGTCCCCGTCGATGATCATCAACGATTTCAAGGAAGTCGTGGACAACCCTGACCGGACAATAGATGCCGCCGTCGATCCGGGTGAGGCATCCGCACGCTGCACCATTGCCGCAATCCTTTACACTTCGGGCACAACGGCCGAGCCGCGCGGCGTCGTTCTCACCCATGGCAATTTTCTGGCGAACCTTGAGCCGCTGGAGCGTGGGATGGATGCGTATCGCAAATATGAGCGGTGCTTTCACCCGCTGCGCTTCCTCACGCTCGTTCCGTTGAGCCACGTCTTCGGCCAGTTCACGGCGCTGTTCGTTCCGCCGCTCCTCGGAGCCGCCGTGGTCTTCGAATCGTCCGGCAATCCGGCTGAAATCGTTCGCACCATCAAACAAGAACACGCCACTGCGCTCATTGCGGTTCCCCGCATACTTGATCTTCTTCATGCGGGAATCAAAAGGGAATTCGAAGGCCAGGGCAAGTCTCAGTGGCTGAACCGCACCCTTGAAAAGGCAACAGGCAGAAGATTTCTTCGTCGCGCTTGGATGTTTCGCCGCATCCATCGCCGCTTCGGCTGGAAGTTCTGGGCTTTGATCTCCGGGGGCGCGGCGCTTTCGCGTGATACAGAAGAATTTTTCAGGCGTCTGGGCTATGCCGTTGTCCAGGGATACGGCATGACGGAGACCGCTTCGCTGATCAGCCTCAATCATCCCTTCCGCTCCGTCGAAGGCTCCGTCGGAAAGATTCTTCCTGGCCGCGAATTTCGTCTTGCCGAGGACGGCGAAATCCTCGTTCGCGGCGAAAGTGTCGCCGCGGCGTATTGGCAGGCCGGCGCGCTCCAGCCGTCCAGCCAGGAAGGCTGGCTGCGCACCGGCGACCTTGGCGAGCTTGACGCCGAGGGCAATCTGCGCTTCCGGGGTCGCAAGAGGAACGTGATCGTCACGCCCGCCGGCCTTAACGTCTATCCGGAGGACCTTGAAGCTGCCCTTCGCAAACAGCCCGGCGTCAGGGATTGCGCAGTCATTCCGTTCGCACGCGGCGGCAACGCCGAACCTTGCGCCGTTCTTCTGATGAAGGAGGCCGAGAAAACTGCGGTTCGCACGGCCGTTGAAAGCGCCAACTTTTCGCTTGCCGAATATCAGCGCATGCGAACGTGGATCGCCTGGCCGGAGCTTGATTTTCCGCGTACCCCCACCGGAAAGCCGCGCCTTTCCGTCATCGCAGCCCGCGCCGCGCAAATCCTCGATGGACGGCGAGTTGCTGACCGGCAAGGTGCAGGGAAGGACTTGCCCTCCTCTTCGCGCAGCGCGCTCGATCAAATTCTCGAACGCTTCAGCACGTCAAAAGGTGAGGGCTCGCGAGCCGAGAATCACCTCGAACAGGAACTGAACCTCTCCTCCCTCGACCGCGTGGAGCTTCTGAGCGCACTGGAGGAAAGGTTTCACGTGGAACTAAACGAAACTGCTTTCGCCAAATCCAAAACTATTGCCGATGTTGAGCGCGTCCTCGAGCAGCCGACCGCACGGCGCACCGAATATGCCTATCCGCGATGGACGCAGCGCGAACCCGTCCGCTGGCTTCGCCTCGCGGCCTACTACTCACTGGTCTGGCCCGCCACCCAACTCCTCGGCCATCCGAAAATCATCGGCCGGGAACATCTCCGCAATCTTCGCGGCCCGGCACTGGTCATCTCCAACCACATCACTCGCCGCGCGGACATCGGCCTCATTCTAGCCGCGCTGCCATCTCGTTTCCGTCACCGCTTGGCCACCGCCATGGGCGGCGAATCGCTCGAGAACATGCGGCGGCCGGCCCGGGAATGGTTTTTCCTAAAGCGCTGGGCCTATCAACTCGGCTATTGGCTGGTCACCGCGCTGTTCAATGTTTTCCCGCTGCCGCAGTTTTCGGGCTTTCGAGAGAGCTTCCGCTTCGCCGCCGAAGCCGTCGACCGCGGCTACAGCGTGCTGGTTTTCCCCGAAGGCGAGGTGAACAACACGGCTACCGGAGAAATGGCTTCGTTCCAAAGCGGCATCGGCCTGCTCGCAGAAAATCTGCGCGTACCCATCATTCCGGTGCGTCTCGACGGCGTCTGGCAGATGAAGCGCGAACATCGCCGCCTCGCGCATTTCGGCGAAGTCACCGTTCGCATCGGCGCGCCGGTCACTTTTCCGCCTAGCATGTCCCCCGACGAAATCGCCCGCCGCCTGGAATCCGCCGTCGGTTCTCTGTAGGAGTCCAATGCGTCGCATGGCGATGTGGAAGCGCACGGCTAGCCGCGCCTGCCGTCTCTGTGCACTCGCGAATCGCGAGAGAAATACACTCTGATTTTCACTTCATGAAAAACACCGAACACATCTTCTTTGTGCACTTTGCTGTACCGCCGCTGCACGCGTTCGTCTATCATCTTCCACGAGGTAGCCCATCCAGCATGAGGCCAATATTTCTCTGCCTGCTGCTTTTCTGCTCCAGGACACAAGTCCACGCTCAGGCGCCGCCACCCTCCGCGCAAAATACGGACCGCGTTGTGCAGCTCCTGAAAGAACTCACCGAGGCTCCCGGCCCTCCGGGATATGAAGAAGCGGTGCGCAAAATCATGACCGATCGTATGCGCGTGTTCACCGAGAAGATCAGTTACGACGGTCTTGGCTCAGTCATCGCGCAGCAGGGAGACGCGGGCCCGCGCATCATGCTCGATGCCCACATGGACGAACTCGGCGGCATGGTTCGCCACGTCCGTCCCGACGGCTTTATCTCCATGCAGATGCTCGGATATTGGCTGGATGCAGCGCTCCCCGACCAGCGCTGGGTGATTCTCGGCTCCAAAGGGCCGGTCCCCGCCGTCACCGACATTTGGGACGCGCACATCGCGCCACATGACGCGCCGGGCCATGTGCAGCGGCAGGAACTCTTTCTCGATACCGGGGCGGCGAACGCCGCTGACGTTGCAGCTCTCGGTATTTCGCCCGGTGATCCCGTCGCGCCCATCTCCGACTTTGCAGTCCTGGCCAACAATCGCTACCTCGCAAAGGCTTGGGACGACCGTGTTGGCTGCGCCGTCATGCTCGAGGTCATGCGCCGGATGGGAAAGACGCCGCACCCAAACCAGATTTTTTACATTGGCACAGTTCAGGAAGAGGGGAGTATCGAAATGCGTGGCGCCCGAACGTCGGCCCACATCGTCAATCCCGATATTGGCTTCAGCCTTGAGGTTGGCATTCCCAATGATGTTCCCGGTCCCGGCCCCGAAGCCGCCCAGGAAGTCCTTGGCGGAGGTCCCGGTATGATGCTTTACACCTTCAGCGAAATTCCCAATCGCAAGCTAGTTGCCCACGTAAAGCGCGTCGCCGCCGATCGGCACATCCCGCTGCAGTTCGATTTCGTCCCGGGCTTCGGCGATGACGCCGGGGCCATCAAATTGCACGCCAGCGGCGTCCCGGTCACGACCGTGCTTGTTCCGGCGCGCTCCACGCACGCGCACAATGGCATCATCGACCGCGGGGACTTCGACCGCACCGTCGATCTGCTGGTCGCGCTGATCCAGAGTCTCGACGCTGCTACCGTCGCTGGAATCAAATCCTTTAACCCTTAGTTCTTGTTGCAAGGAATATAGGAGATGCCGTCCTACAGAGAGCTTCTGCTCTGGTTCTGTGGCAAAATAGAAGGTTCATAGAGCTGGTTTATGGCACACCGTACAACCCTCGAAGAAGAGCGCCCCGCAAAAGCGCCGAAGGCAGCCAAGAAACCCCTGGCAGATGGCCTCGCGAAAGCAATCGGCAATGGAGATCGCGAGCGCGTGTTCGACGCTTTTCGCCGCTGGGGCTACTTGGAGGCGGCTCTCGATCCCCTGGGCTTGTTTAAACCGCTGAAGCAGCCCGACCTGCAAGCGCTGGCGGGCGAAGCCGCTGAGGATGCTCGCCGCATCTACTGTGGCACGGTCGGCGCCGATTTCATGCACTTGCCGGAACCGGAACGCCGGCGCTGGATCGCGGAGCGCCTCGAAGTGCCGGCCGGCGAAGTCGATCAGCACAAAATCCTCGAGCGTCTGATTCGCGCCGATCTTTTCGAGCAGGTTTTGCAAGCACGCTACCTTGGCACCAAGCGCTTTTCTCTGGAAGGTGTCACGGCGCTGATTCCGCTGCTTGATTCCATCCTGGACACTGCGGGCGAGCACGGCGCCCACGAATCCGTCATGGCCATGAGTCACCGCGGGCGCCTGAACGTGATGGTTCACGCCGCGTGCAAGACGCCACATGAAGTAGTTGCCGGCTTTGAAGACGTCGATCCTCGCAGCGTCCTCGGCGCGGGCGACGTGAAATACCACGTGGGCGCCACGGGCACCTACGTCACCAGCGCCGGCAAAGAGATCGGCATCCATCTGGTTTCGAATCCCAGCCACTTGGAAGCTGTCGATCCGGTGGCCGTGGGCCGAGTGCGCGCAAAGCAAACCCGCTACGGTTTGCGCGGGCCCTACGTCGACCGTTCGCCGGAAACACTAAACAGAGTCGTCGCCATCGTGATGCACGGCGATGCGGCTTTCGCTGGCCAAGGCATTTGGGCGGAAACGCTGAATCTCGCGGATCTGAAGGCCTACACCGTCGGCGGCACAATTCACATCATCGTGAACAACCTGATCGGCTTTACGACGAAGCCTGCCGAGGAGCATTCTTCGCGCTTCGCTTCCGATATTGCCAAGCGCCAATCCGTGCCGATCTTCCACGTCAACGCCGAAGACCCAGACGCCGTCGTGCGGGTTGGAAAACTTGCCGCGGAATATCGCGCGACGTTTGGCAGCGATGTCGTCGTGGACCTCATCGGTTACCGCCGCCACGGCCACAGCGAAGTCGACGATCCGACAATCACCCAGCCGCTCCTTTACGAGCGCATCAAGAATCATGCTCCGCTCTGGAAGATTTACGCCGAGCACACCGGCATCGATTCGTCTGTGATGGTTGAAGCAGTCCGCAAGGAATACGAGGAGGAGCAGACCAAGGCCCGCGCGCTAAGAAAAATACCACATCTGCGCAAACTGCCCGACTATTGGGCGCCGTATCAGCATGGCCGTTACAAACCTGAATATGAGGTCGATACCGGCCTCACGCCCGAGAAACTTAGGGAGATCACCGACGGCCTCGTTCGCGTGCCTGAGGGATTTCACATTCATCCGAAAATCGCGAAGCTTCTCGAACAGCGCGCGGAAATGGGCCACGGCAAGCGTGCTGTCGATTATGGCTTCGCCGAAACGCTGGCCTTCGGCTCCGTGCTCCTCGAAGGGAATCCCGTGCGCCTCACGGGACAGGACACCCAGCGCGGCACGTTCAACCAGCGCCACGCGGTTTTGATCGACACGCAAACCGAGCACAACTACCTCCCGCTCTCGCATCTTTCCAAGCAGCAGGCTTTCTGCGAGATTCACAACTCTTCTCTTTCCGAGGCGGGTTGCCTGGGGTTCGAATACGGATTCAGCCGCGACTATCCTGAGGCGCTGGTCTTGTGGGAAGCGCAGTTTGGCGATTTTGCGAACGGCGCGCAGGTCATCATCGACCAGTTTATCAGCGCAGGTGAGGATAAATGGAATTTGCCGGCGGGTCTGGTGATGCTGCTACCGCACGGTTACGAGGGCCAGGGCCCGGAACATTCTAGTGCGCGGCTTGAACGCTTCATGCAGCTCGCTGCGGAAGACAATATGCAGATCTGCCAGCCTTCGACAGCCGCACAGTATTTCCACATGCTGCGCCGGCAGGCGCGCCGTCCGTGGCGCAAGCCGCTCATCGTCTTCACGCCTAAGAGCATGCTGCGCCATCCCGACGCCAGCTCCAACATCGAGGAATTCACCAAGCCGCGCTTCCTGCCGTTGGTTCCCGACCACGAAGTGCAGGATGCCCGCCGCATCCTGATCGCCAGCGGAAAAGTCGGCCACGAGTTGCGCGCCGAGCGCCGCCGTCGCAAGGACACGAATACCGCCATTTTCTTTCTCGACCAGCTGTACCCGCTGCCGCGCACGGAGATTAGCGTCGCCATCTCGGAGCATCCCCATGCGCGCGAGATTGTCTGGGTTCAGGAAGAACCCGGCAACATGGGGGCGGCAGGTTATGTTTTGCCGCGGTTCGAACGCATCGCAAAAGCCCGGGGCCTCAACTTTCGCTCGGTCAAGCGTTCCGCCAGCGCCAGCCCGGCAACTGGCTCCGCCAAGGCCCATGAATTGGAACAAAAGACGCTCCTCGCGCTCGCCTTCACAACTTCGAACAGCAATTAGGCTTTCTCGGCTTTAACACTACATTCACATTCATGTAAACGCCGCGTTACCTCGCCAAGCCGCGTTACTGCGACAATCAGGCGTGTTGCGTCAAATCCCGGGGGATCAAAATCTTCCCAACGCCTACCGCAATTCGTCGTCCTACGGTACACTGCCGCCGAGCCGGCGTGCGGTACGCTCAAACTGCATGAAACGCATCCTTATTATCGAAGACGACCGCGATATCGTCGAACTGGTCCGCTACAATCTCGCAAACGAAGGCTTTCAGGTCAGTTCTGCGCATGACGGCAGCACCGGCCTGATCACATTGAAGAAAACGCCACCTGATCTCCTGCTTCTCGACCTCATGCTCCCGAAACTTTCCGGCCTGGAAATCTGCCGGGAGATTCGCCGGGATGACTCGCTTAATCGTTTGCCCATCCTCATGCTCACGGCCCGCGGCGAGGAAGCCGACCGCGTGGTTGGGCTTGAGATGGGCGCCGACGATTACGTGACCAAGCCCTTCAGCCCGCGCGAACTGCTCGCGCGCGTCAAGGCGCTGCTCCGCCGTGCCGAGCCGCCTGCCGACGCGCCGCGCACCATTGAGGTCGGCAAGCTGGCGATTGATCCGGCGTCCTATCGCGTGAGTCATTCCGGGAAACCCGTACCGCTCAGCACGCTCGAATTCCGGCTGCTCTATTATCTGGCTTCGCGCCCAAACCGCGTCTTCACTCGGGATCAATTGCTCGACGCAGTCTGGGGAACGGATCGATTTGTTACGCCACGCAGCGTGGATGTTTACGTTCGCCGCTTGCGTGAAAAAATCGAGCCCGATCCTGAAAACCCGACGCATTTGAAAACGGTTCGGGGCGCGGGGTATCTGTTCGAAACCCGTGCGGCTTAATCTTTTCTGGAAACTCGGTTTTGCTTTTTTCGCCCTGCTGATCGCGGTTCTGCTCCCCGTCGATTTCTATGCAGAGCGTGCCCTGCGGCGCGACTACGAGCGCGCCGGCTTCGAACAGCTCGCTGCCATTGCGCGCATCGCGCTTGCAAGTCCTCCTCAGCCTTCATCGCTCGTTCCGTCGCATCCTGAAGACTCCGCGGCCCTTCGTGGCTGGGTAGCGAAAACGGCGGCAAGCAACGTCCGCGTAACGGTGATCGCCTCCGATGGACAGGTGCTTGCGGACTCGCAATCCGATCCGCGAACCATGGAAAGCCACGCCGGGCGCCCGGAGATTCGCGATGCTCTCAGAAAAGGCGACGGCCAATCCATTCGCCACAGTGTTACGGTACATAGTAACCTGTTGTATTACGCCGTGCGCTTATCCGTTGCCGGCGGACCACCCGTGGTTTTGCGCTTCGCGTTGCCGTTGCAGACGGTGGAAGAGGAGATTTGGGAATTCCGCCGCAATCTTTGGCTAGCTTCTCTGTTTGTGCTCCTGGTCACGGGGACGATTTCGCTGCTCATCTCGCGGTCCTTCGCGGGCCGAGTGGAGCGGCTGCAGGAGTTTTCGCGCCGCGTCGCCCAGGGCGATTTTCGGCCCCTTTTTGCCGATTCCGCCGGGGGGGACGCGCTCGACAAACTGGCGGTATCGCTGAGCGAGACAGCGGCGCGTCTCGACCTCACCATCCGCACGCTCCGGGATGAACGCAACCTCTCGGCGGCAATTCTTGGCAGCATGGTCGAAGGCGTCGCAGTGGTGGATGCCACCGACCGCGTGGTTTTCTCGAACCCTGGTTTCGCTGAGATTCTTGGCCTGGACATGCCGCCAAAGATCGGTAGCGCTCTCGTCGAAGCGGTTCGGCAGACGGAATTGATTGAAGCCGTCCGCAGTGTGCTGCGCGGCGAGCCTGCGGTACACGCGGAAATTGTAACCGGCACGGTGCGCCAGCGATTTTTTGCCGCAACCGCCGCGGCCGTGCGCGGAGGAGAAAAATCCGGCGCTGTGCTTGTCCTTCATGACATCAGCGATCTGCGCAAGCTCGAGCGCGTGCGCCGCGATTTCGTGGCTAACGTTTCTCACGAATTCAAAACGCCGCTTACCGCCATTCAGGGTTTCGCGGAAACGCTGCTGGCCGGCGCCATCGACGACCCGCAGAATCGGATCCACTTCCTCGAGGTCATTCTCGAACATTCGCGGCGTCTCGCGCGGCTCACTGACGATTTGCTCAAGCTTTCGAAAATGGATGCCGACCGGCTAGAACTGGAAATCCGCCGCCTGAGCGTCTCCCAATTCGTCGAAAGCTGCATCGAAACCACGCAGCGCCCGGCGGCCGAGAAGGATCTGCGTATATCCGTCAACTTGCCAGCGCGCTTGCCGGACATCGCCGCTGACCGCCTCCGTCTCGCCGAAGTTCTGCAGAATCTGCTCGACAACGCGATGCAATACACTCCGACCGGCGGCCAGATCGTGGTCAGCGCCTCAGCGGACGGCGCCGAAGTAACCTTCACGGTTTCTGACACCGGCATCGGGATCCCACAGGCGGACCAGCCCCGCATCTTCGAGCGCTTTTACCGCGTTGATGTTGCGCGTTCGCGCGAAGTTGGCGGCACCGGGCTGGGGCTCTCCATAGCCAAGCATCTTGTGGAAGTGCACGGCGGCCGCATCTGGGTCGAGAGCGAAGTGGGCCAAGGCTCGCAGTTCCATTTCACCGTTCCCATCTTTGACCCGGAGCGGGCCGCCCTTCGCTCCGGGCGTTAGCCCGAGCGGCGAGACGATGGTAAAAGTCCCCTCCCGCCCGTAACTCTCCTCGTTTCCCGCATTTTCACATTCTTGTGAACAAACTGTAACCCTTTCCGGCAGAGAATTTTGCTTACGAGCGGGGCGCGTGGCTTTCTGGCCTGCGCTCCGAAAGGGGACCCATGGGAGCAACTGCCGGACCGACGGAAGTCGTGCTCTACGACACGCTTGTGAACTATCTCGTTTCCATGGCGCGCACTGTCGAAGGAGCCATGAACCGCGCGCTCGACGCCATCGTTAGCCTGGAAAATCCCCAAACGTCGGCTCTCCCCGGGGAAGTGTTTCTCCTCGAGCCCCGCATCAACGAAATGGAAATTGTTATCGATGAACATGCCATCCGCCTGCTCCGACGAGGTTCGTTTACCGACGATGAGATGCGGCTTATCGTTGCCGCTCTGAAAATCACTAATGACCTTGAGCGCGTCGGCGACCTCGCGGTGAATCTCGCCGAGCGCGTCATCTCCCTCGGCGAAATGCAGCGCGCGCAGGTTCCCGAAGAACTAGCCCCGATGGCCTCTGCGGTGCGCGCCATGGTCAGCAAAAGTCTCGGCGCGCTCATTTTCCGCAACGTCGAGATGGCCACGCAGGTTCTCGAAAGCGATGATGTCGTCGATCAATACCGCGATCGCATCTTCGAACAGCTCCTCCTGCACATGACACAAGAGCCCACGTTGGTGAGCCCGGGCCTCCAATTCATTCTTGCCACGCGCCACCTCGAACGCATCGCGGACCACGCCACCAACATCGCCGAGGACATCATCTTCTGGGTCCGTGGTCTCGACGTCCGCCACGGCCGTGGTCTTACGGTCCGCCCCGACCAGAACGACCAGACCAATCCTTCTTCTGCTGGGGATTCCGTCATCACCGAGAATTCACATGTCCTTCATTCAGACGTGACCCCGGACTGCCAGACTGAGAGCGCTTGATCTTCACGTAAAGTCCTACCACGGGGACCGGTGCACCCCTGGCCCGGTCCCCATCTCCCCGCTCTTGGAATTTTGCAACACACTCCAGGCATCCCTTGACCGGCAAGCCGCGCAAAAATTCGGCAGTGCCGAACATGACCTGTGGCGTCCCCACCGTCAGCGCCCTCGGCGTTGTCGGTGAAGCTCCCGTTCGCGATAGCCATATCCCCAATTGGTATGGCGCCGTCGGCGTGAATATCGGCATCCCCATATTCAATGGTTTTCTCTTCAACGCGCGCGCCAAAGCCTCCAAAAAACCGAGGCAGATTTCGCCGACACGGATTGCCAAATGCCAATATCGCTTGACCCAAATCGTCCTCGCTTATACGATTTCCTCACCGAAATAGGTCCCCTGTTGGTTGTTGTTAACAGATCGAAAAATCCGCAACCTCTGATACGTCAATGGTTTCCCGTGAATTCCCTAGTATTGTTACAGGATATTCACATTCGGTTGACGTAGTTGTAAGACAGGGCCTTTACCCTCTGCCGCAGGGCGGTGCAGATTGTTTTCGCTACCAGGTCGAATTTTGCTCCAAAGAGAGAGGAAATGAAAAAACTAGCAGCGCTAACACTATCGTTGTTCCTCGTTTCCGGAACTGCTTTTGCCGATACCGCGAAAGACGCCGGTCCGCAACCTGCCAAGGGAGCTCAGCCGGCCAGGCCCAAAGCGGCCAAGAAGGCTGAAAAGTCCGATGCCGCCATCGCCGCGCAACTCGAAGAGCTCCGCCAGATCCTGCAGTCGCAGCAGGAACAGCTTCAGATGTTGAAGGAAGAGCTCGCCAAGCGTGACCACCAGATCGACGAAGCGCGCGAAGCGGCGGCAGCGGCCAATGCTCGTGCAGCCGAAGCGAGCACCAAAGCCGGCAAAGCGGTAAACTCCACCGCCGAAGTGAGGTCCACGGCGGTTTCGCTCAACTCCTCGGTCAGGGACTTGAAGGCCAGCAATGAAGTGCTCAAGACCACCGTGGCCAAGGAACAGACGGAAGCGAAGAAAGCCGACGAAACCGGCCCCTCAACGATCAAGTACAAAGGCATCAACATCACGCCAGGCGGCTTCATCGCGGCGGAAACGATTTTTCGCAATCGCGCCACCAGCGGCGACATCAACACGCCGTTCACCGGCATCCCGTATCCCAACAACGCTTTGAGCAAGGTTACGGAGAACAACTTCACTGCTCGGCAGACCCGCGCGACGATGCTGGCCGAAACGAATATCGGCAGCGCTAAGGTGACGGGCTACTTTGAAGGAGATTTCCTCGGTGCCGGCACGACTTCCAACAACCGCCAGAGCAACAGCTACGTGTTCCGCCAGAGGCAGCTGTGGGCAAACGTCACCTGGGAGAGCGGTTTCTCTGTCACGGCCGGTCAGATGTGGAGCCTGGTGACCGAAAGCAAGAAGGGCATTGCCAATCGCCAGGAGGCATTTCCACTGCAAATTGATTCGCAGTACGTCGTGGGCTGGGCTTGGCAGCGCGCTTACTCCTTCCGCGTCGTGAAGGATTTTGGAGGCAAGTTTGCCTTGGGTCTCGGGATCGAGGGTCCGCAAACCACGATCGGTGGCCGCGGTTCAGCAACCAGCCCGGCAAGCTTTTTCATCAATGCTCCCGGTGCGGGTGGCGGTCTCTATAACACTTTTGATAGTTCCGGCTATACGTTGAACAGGACGCCCGACCTCCTCGTTAAAGCGGCGTTCGATCCCGGCTGGGGTCACTATGAAGTCGTCGGCATCGTCAGCAATTTCCGCAATCGCGTCTACCCCTGCGGCGTGGCCAGTGCGGCCGCTCCATGCCCGATCGATGGAAGTATGACACCGTCCACTCTTGGCGTAATCAACGACTCAAAGACGGGCGGCGGCGGCGGCTTCACAGCGCGTCTTCCCATCGTTGCGAAGAAAGTCGACCTCGTTGGACACGTGCTGGGCGGTGACGGTGTTGGGCGTTATAGCTCGGCGCAGCTGGCTGACGTGACCTCACGAGCAGATGGTACGCTTGCACCGATCAAGAACGCAGCGTGGTTAGGCATGCTCGAGCTGCATCCCAATGCAAAACTGGATATTTATGCCTATGGGGGCGGCGAATACGACGCCCGAGCGGCATACACGACTGCGACGGGTAGGCCTGTTGGCTATGGCTCGGCCCTTTTCAACAACAGCGGGTGCAGCACCGAGCTGGTCCCGGTAACGAACACGACGCCAGCTCCGCCAGCGGGCAGCAGCTTCCCCAGCGGCGGGGCGAATTGCGCCGGAGACATCCACCACATCATCGAAGCCACGCTCGGGTTCTGGCACAAGTTCTACAACGGACCGAAGGGCCGCGTGCAGTGGGGTGTGCAGTACTCCTATCTGACGAAGTATGCCTGGTCCGGCAACAACTTCAACTTCACAACCGGTGTGGCCGGTCCAAGTCTTCGCCCGCACGCCGTAGACAACATGGTGTTCACCTCTTTCCGCTATCACCTGCCGTAGTCCATGCCAGGCAATCGCGGCTCGCCCCTCCCCTGGGGGCGGAAAAAGGGCAGCTCTTAGAGCGAGCTGCCCTTATTTGCTCCAACCTCGAATTCCGCTACATCCCTCATCGCAAGAGCCTTAAGCGCGGCTGCTTGCGGTAGGCGGCCGCCGATTCAAGCAACAATGAAGAGGTTGTAACAATGCCGTAACAATTAGGCGACATACTCGCCCGAGAAAAGATAAGTTTTTCAGACGGAGAGGAAGCATGAAGAAAATAGCGGGAATGCTCTTGGTAGTTCTGGCCCTCGCCGGCGTTTTGTGGGCCGATAGCGCGCTCTCAATCACCGGTGCTGGCGCAACATTTCCATACCCCATGTATTCGAAATGGTTTGACGAGTACCACAAGAAAAACACCGGTCTTCTGATCAACTATCAATCCATCGGATCGGGCGGCGGTATCAAGCAAGTCACCGAAGGCACCGTGGATTTCGGCGCCACCGATGGCCCGATGAACGACGATCAGCTCAAGGCTTTTCAGGATAAGCACGGATTCGCCATCCTGCACTTTCCCACCGTGCTCGGTGCTGACGTACCCACCTACAACATCACCGGTGTCGACGCGAATTTGAATTTCACGCCGGAAGCACTGGCAGGTATTTTCCTCGGCAAAATCACCAAGTGGAATGATCCGGCGATCGCCAGCGTCAACAAAGACGTCAAGCTTCCCGCCGAGGACATCGTCGTCGTGCACCGCGCCGAAAGCAGCGGCACCAGCTATATCTGGACGGACTATCTTTCAAAAGTCAGCGAGGAATGGAAAGGCAAAGTTGGCAAGGGCGCAGCCGTAAATTGGCCGGTGGGATTAGGCGGCAAGGGCAACGAAGGCGTTACTGGCACGATCAAAAATACTCCCAACTCCATCGGTTATGTCGAGCTCATCTACGCCGAAGCGAACAAAATACCCTACGGCAATGTCAAGAACGCTGCCGGCATATTTGTCAAAGCTTCGCTCGCGGCCGTCAGTGCGGCCGCGGCCGGTGCGGCCAAGGAAATGCCGGATGACTTCCGGGTTTCGATTACCAACGCCCCGGGTAAGGCCTCTTATCCCATCTCCAGTTTTACCTGGCTTTTGATTCCCGAAAAATTTTCCGATGCCACAAAGCGCGACGCTATCAAGGGCTTCCTCAAATGGGCATTGGCTGATGGCCAGAGCTATGCGGAAAACCTGTCCTATGCGAAGCTGCCGAAGGAGGTTGTGGCGAAGGAAGTGAAAGCCATCAACAAGATCCAGTAACGCTGGCTGCAAAAGTGGCAACGACAACTAGTACGGTTCCGAGCGCGGGCCCCGTTGCGGGCTCGCGCTCATTTCTATCCCGGCTGCGCGAAGGCGACGAAATCGCGCGGATAATTACTTCTTTGTTTGCCGCTTCGGTTGTATTGATCACCCTGCTCCTCGTTTTCGAATTGTGGCAAGGCTCCGTGCTGCCCCGGCACAAGTTCGGCTTCAATTTTTTCCGCACCTCCGTCTGGGACCCCATTTTCGATCAGTTTGGTGCGCTTCCTTTTATCTACGGCACTGTCGTCACCGCCGCCGTTTCACTGCTCATCGCCGTCCCCCTGGGCATCGGCGCCGCCATTTTTCTTGCCGAGCTGGCCCCCGCCAGAGTTTCCGACGCGCTCGAATTTTTCATCGATCTTCTCGCCGCCGTACCCAGCGTCATCTACGGCCTGCTGGGCGTCTTCATCGTCATTCCGTTGATGCGCCAATACATTCAGCCGGCCCTCAAACATTCCTTCGGCTTCCTTCCGCTATTTCAAGGCCCCGCCTACGGCGTCGGCTTTCTGACCGCAGGCATCGTCCTCGCCATCATGGTCATCCCCTATATCATTTCCGTCTCCCGTGAAGTGCTCCTCTCGGTCCCGCGCGACCAGCGCGAAGCCGCCCTCTCTCTCGGGGCCACGCGCTGGGAATCCACCTGGAAGGTTGTTGTTCCTTTCGCCCGAACAGGCATTTTTGGTTCAATTTTCCTGGCCCTCGCCCGCGCCTTAGGTGAAACCATGGCCGTTACCATGGTCATCGGCAATACCCCGGTCATCAGCACTTCTCTGTTTTCTCCCGGATATTCCATCGCCGCCGTCATCGCCAACGAATTCACCGAAGCCACCGGCGATCTTTACACGCAATCTTTGATCGAACTTGGCCTGGTGCTCTTCCTTCTGACATTCATATTGAATGGCGTCGCCCGCTTGCTGATCGTGGCCACTTCGCAGCGCGGCAGCGGACTGGGGTAGGCATGAGCCCTCGTCTTCGCTGGCGCAAGTTCGTGAGCGGCTTCATGCTGACGATGACCGGGGTATGCGCACTAGTTGCCGTTTCCGTGCTCTTCTTCGTTCTCGGATACCTCGTTTATCATGGTGGCACTTCCATTAATTGGAATTTTTTCACTAAGTTGCCAGCGCCCGTCGGCGAGTCCGGTGGCGGCCTGGCCAACGCCATTCTCGGCAGCGCCAAGTTGCTCCTGCTCGCTTCGTTCGTGGGTGTTCCCATCGGATTCTTTGGCGCCATCTATCTTGCGGAATTTAGCGGCGGGACCATCGCTTTTGTTGTCCGCTATGCTGCGGACTTGCTCAACGGCGTGCCCTCCATCGTCATCGGTATTTTTGCTTACAGCCTTGTCGTTCACCCTTTCAAGCACTACTCCACACTCGCCGGCGGATTCGCTCTCGGCCTGATGATGATTCCCATCACTCTCCGCAGTACCGAAGAATTTCTGCGCGCGGTTCCGAACGCTTTGCGCGAAGCCGCCATGGCTCTGGGCGCCAGCAAGTGGAAAACCATCGCCACCGTCATCGTCCCGGCCGCGTATCGTGGCATCCTCACCGCCATTCTGCTGGCCTTCGCCCGAGTCGCGGGGGAAACCGCACCGCTCCTGTTTACCGCGCTTGGCAATCAATTCTGGAGCCCTGGCTGGGAACAGCCCACGGCTTCCCTGCCGGTTATGATCTTTACTTATGCGGTCGCTCCGTACGATGATTGGCATCGCCAGGCCTGGGCCGCGGGGCTTGTCCTGCTCGGTTTGATTTTGGTCATCAACATCGTAGCCCGGGCGATTCTTTCCCGGGGCATTGCGGTTCCGAGGACTTGATCTATGCACGCTTCTGTGAGGCCAGCATTGTCCGTGAACATACCTCCCCTAGTGACCGGCGCAACGACGCGGGAGACGTCGGCGGCCCTCTCGATGCGCATGACCATCTCCAAGGTCAATTTCTTTTACGGCAACAAGCAGACCCTGTTCGATATCAGTATGGGCATCGCCACCAGCAAGGTCACCTCTCTTATTGGTCCGTCCGGCTGTGGCAAGTCCACCTTGCTTCGCACCCTCAACCGCATGCACGAAACCGTGCGCCATGCCCGGCTCGAGGGGGAAATTCTTCTCGACGGCCAGAGTATCCTTACCCAGGACGTTACTGCGCATCGCCGCCGCGTCGGCATGGTCTTTCAGCGCCCCAATCCTTTCCCTAAGTCGATTTTCGACAATGTTGCCTACGGCCTGAGGATTAACGGTTCGAAAGCCCCCATCGCCGAAGCGGTCGAAAAAAGCTTGCGGCATGCCGCGCTCTGGGACGAAGTGAAAGACCACCTCCACAAGTCGGCCTACGAACTTTCGGGGGGACAGCAGCAGCGCTTGTGTATCGCGCGGGCCCTCGCCGTCGAGCCCGAAGTGCTTCTTCTCGACGAACCGTGTTCGGCGCTCGACCCCATCAGCACCGCGAAAATCGAAGAACTGCTCGTACAGTTGAAGGACTTGTGTACCATCACCATCGTTACCCACAATATGCAGCAGGCCGCACGCGTCAGTGACTTCACTGCGTTTTTGCTCACCGGGCAGCTCATCGAGTTCAGTCCCACCCCGCAGCTCTTCACCACGCCGGGTGACCCGCGCACGGAGGCCTATATCACCGGCCGCTTTGGATGACCCTGCCCGTTGAGGTTTAGCAGGCTGGTCATCCTGAAGCGATCCGGGGAGGATCGCTGATCGTGGATTCCAGCCCTGCCGGAAAGATCTCAACCGATGCTTCGGCGAGAATCTGGAATTAGAGTTTTACTAAGGTGGAAGAGGACAGGATGGAACGTCACTTTGAAAAAGATCTGAACGAATTGAAGGAGCGCCTGCTGTGGATGGGCAGCCTCGCGGAGCGCGCCGTTCACCAGTCCGTTCACGCGGTATTGGATAGCGATGAACAGCTCGCCAAGCGCGTCCTCGAGGAAGAAGACGCCATCAACGAACTCCAGATGGAAGTCGACGATCGCGTCGTTCAGCTTCTTGCGCTGCACCAGCTCATGGCCATCGATCTCCGCTTCGTGCTGGCCGTCTCGCGCATCAATAACGATCTCGAGCGCATCGGCGATCAGGCTGTCAACATCGCCCAGGGAGCCCTGCGCATCCTCCGCCACCCGCGCGTGAAGCCGTACGTCGATCTGCCGCGCATGAGCGAGCTCACCGAAGAGATGGTTCGCAATGCCCTCAACGCCGTCGTCCGCCGCGACGTTGACCTTGCCCAGAGTGTCCTGGCCACCGACGATCAAGTGGACCACTACCGCGACCAGATTTTCCGTGAATTGCTCACCTACATGATGGGCGATTCCAGCGTCGTCTTTCCCGCATTCGAATTGATCCTCGTCGCCAAGAACCTCGAGCGCATCGGCGACCACGCCACCAACATCGCCGAGGACGTCATCTACCTCGTCCAGGGCCAGGACATCCGCCACAACGTCGTCGACCGCCGCTAGTCTTTACTAGTCAGCGCCCATCCGAATCCGGCAAGACCGGTGAGAAGCCGTAAAGGTGCTACCATCGGCGACATACGGAGGAGGTGTTCCGATGAGAAAACTCATCCCTGTCCCGCTGTGTCTAGTGTTTCTATCCCCGTTGGTCTCCACAACTGTTGCTCAAGACAAACCAAACACGGCCGCCGCGCAAGACAAAGCACGAGTCTTCATAACCGATAGCCAATCTTGGGAAATGGGCGGCCACAGTGGAGGGTCCGCCGCAGGTTTTGGCGGTGAGGTACACGGCGGAGCGCGTCCACAGACCGCTGAAATCGTCAAGACCTTCGGTGAACGCTGCCCGCTGGTGGTGACCAACAACATTCAGACAAATGCCCACTACGTCGTAGTTCTGGATCATGAAGGTGGAAAGGGGCTCCTGCGACATCGGAACAAAGTAGCCGTATTTAACCGCGTGAGTGGGGATTCCGTCGTAAGCAAATCCACCCTTTCTCTCGGCGGTTCAGTGCAGACCGCCTGCGAAGCTATCGATCAGGACTGGGGGGCGCATGGCCCCGCTATTCGTGCGGCGGCCGCGGCAGCACAGAATAAGGCCGCGGCTCCACAATCGCCTGCCGCGCCGGCGCCGGCCGCAACCCCCACAACAGCGAGGTTATCGGTGGCATCGATTCCGGACGGCGCTGACATCGAAGTAGATGGCAGCTTTGTAGGCAACACGCCATCCGACATCGACGTGCCCGCAGGAGAGCACACGGTGACCGTGAAGAAGAGCGGTTTCCAAACTTGGGAAAAGAAGCTAAAGGTCAGCGGTGGCAGTAATGTGCATCTAAAAGCGGAGATGGAAAAGAGCGCGAACTAACATCTCTTCCACGCGCCTGCTAAGGCGCCCCATTCGACTTCTTGCTCGAATCGCGTGCGCGTTCTTCCTTAAGCTTGTCGAGGTCTCGCAGGAGCTGCTTTACAATCTTGTCTGCCGCGTCGGCGTTCGCTCCCTTGTACTTCGCGCCTTTGCTCTCTTGCGAAGTGCACCGCAGCACGTCCCCAGTCTCCCTCATTACCAGGCGCACAGCCAGACGGGCCTCATCAATTAGCTCAGTGGCTACCGACGCGGCATCGTTGCAAAGCTTTCAACGCAGATCCGACGAACTCTCAGGAACTGCGTCGTTATCTCCGGATCAACTGTTGTGGGCGCAGGCTCTGGTGTCTTTTGAGCTTGTTGTGGCGGCGCGTTCTG
>Ga0209577_10001492_pt1 | contig 23139 bp, 15 predicted proteins | sample GraSoiAngelo_109_FD_185874 | JGI IMG/M metagenome (GOLD analysis project Ga0209577, IMG submission 185874) | Grasslands soil microbial communities from the Angelo Coastal Reserve, California, USA - 14_0903_12_20cm (SPAdes) (version 2) | ecosystem: Environmental > Terrestrial > Soil > Grasslands...
GATGATGCCCCAGGGCGTGGACGGAAGCCGCAAATTACAGCTCAGAAGATCAAGCAGATCGTGGAGGCCACGCTGCAAACCAAGCCCAAGGCAGCGACGCACTGGAGCGTACGGACGATGGCCGCGGCGCAAGGCATCAGTCCGGCAACCGTGCAGCGCATCTGGGATGCGCACGGACTGGAACCCCATCGGACCAGACGTTTCAAGCTATCGCGGGATAAACGCTTCGTGGAGAAGTTGACCGATGTGGTGGGTCTGTATCTGAATCCTCCCGACAAAGCCTTGGTGCTGTGCGTCGATGAGAAGAGTCAGATTCAAGCTTTGGACCGCACCCAACCGGGTCTGCCCATGAAGAAGGGCCGATGCGGAACGATGACTCACGATTATAAACGCAACGGCACCACGACCCTGTTCGCGGCCCTGAATGTTCTGGAGGGGACGGTGGTGGGGGAGTGTATGCCGCGCCACCGCCATCAAGAGTTCCTGCGATTCTTGCGGCGGTTGGACCGTGAATTTCCGCCGGACTTGGATCTGCATCTGATCCTGGACAACTATGGAACCCACAAGCATCCCAAGGTGAAGAACTGGTTGGCCAAACACCGCCGCTTTCGACTGCACTTCACGCCGACCAGCTCCTCTTGGCTCAATCTGGTGGAGCGCTGGTTTGGCAAGCTCACCGACAAACGCATCCGCCGCGGGACCTTTTTCAGTGTCGAAGAACTGGAACGGGCGATCCAGGAATATCTGGAAGAGAACAACAAGCAGCCAAAGCCATTCGTTTGGACGGCGACTGTCGGGGAGATCCTCGCCAAGGTCCATCGTTGTAAAGCTATTTTAGATACAGTACACTAGTTTTCATTGTTTGAGGCCATGAGCAGGTGGAACAACTGGCCCTCCACAAAGGCCCGATAGATCACCAACTTCGCGGATTCTTCCGGAAGGCTTGTTCCCTTCCACGCCTCGACTTGCTTCCTCATCGCCTCGAAGTTCCAATGCATGCTGTCTACCCCGACCGACAGAATATCCACGAGGCTCAGGTGTATGCTGTGCTTGGCAACCACGGGTGCGAACGCCCCAGGGACATAAAATACAGCCTGTTACCGCTGACAGAAAGACTCAAATTTACCCTTTCCTCTAAAGGTTACCCAATAAAACTAGTCGCATGAAAACGGGACAAGAATTCCGTGTTGGACAAATTGGCAAGCAAAGACAATCCTACAAGGGGTGAAGAGAAGTAGGCCGAAGTTCTGATGACCTTAATCGAAGCGTATGAAGAAGAGCATTATTCCATTCCTGATGCTTCTCCCGTGGAAGTTGTCCGCACGGTTATGGAGGCCAATGATCTCCGGCAGAAAGACCTGGTCCCAATCTTTGGCTCTGAGAGCATCGTGTCCGAAGTCTCGCACAAGAAACGCGACCTCAACAGGACCCACATCGAGAAATTGAGCAAACGATTCAATGTTTCTCCGGCAGTGTTTCTCTAAAGTTGTAGAGGACCACGTGCAGCATACGTGCGGACGCGTTATCCGACAGAAACCTCACCAAACGTCCGCCCGTTGTATTGTTCACGAGAACCTGCCAAGGCGCCGTAGCACACAACGAATTTGGTCGTTGTAGCCGACCTGGGACGTCTGCAGCATCCTGCGCTCGTGAGGGCCGGCACTGTTTCTTTTCCACCCGAATTCCAACCGGAGATCTGTCCGACTACTGGGTATTATCAAGTACTTGGCAGTCCCCAACAGCCTTGTAAGTTAGAAGGTGGTCGCTGGCGGTTGCGGCGGATGCGGTAGGGTTAGCTTCTATGGGATTTCTATCACACGCAAAGGAGTCAATCCAACCAAGAGTAACTCGATGGAGATTGGGGTCCGATGATAGTGCATGACGTATGGAGCTTAGCACGCGCAGCATCCGCCGCGGCAGCGGCTACCTTCTGACGTTTTTGCGAATAAAAAATGGATTCCGCTCGTGCGCGCATACATGAGATTACGTCGGAGGAGCCGGCGGGATAGCCTGAAGCCACTTGCCAGCGTAATCTGTTACACAGAAAAGTGGCTTGCGGTCCAAAAACGGGGCGTTAGGGGAGATTTCATTAAAACAGATTACAGCTTCCCCATCCCGGATCGTTTCCAAGAGGAAGGGGATTTCCTAACATCTATCCGGTTGGGTTCCCCATGAGTCTCAATTTCTAACGGTCATTTCAACTTGGCGTACTCGGCCTTTGCAGCGATTAGGATGGGTATGTCCGGGTCGGCGTCTTTCCACAGCGTGAGGAAATCCTGATACGCGGCGTGGGCCTTCGCCGAATCGCCCTGCAAGGCATAGGCGCGGGCGCGGCCGAGATGCGCGAGCGCACCGATGGGTTCCATGACCACAAGGCCGCGATGGTCGAGGAGCTTCTGGAACTCAGCAGCGGCCTCAGTAGGGTGATGCGCCCTAAGATACGCTTCCCCACGCACGAAGGCAGGATACAAACTGAATGAGAACGAGCCATTGCTGGGTGTTGCCAATTCATACGGAGTAGCGGCCTGAAGAACCGCAGTGGCCTTCGAAGGCTCGGCGCGGCTGAGGGCGATTTGTGCGCGGAGAGTGGGCACGCAATTAAACTGCACAATGCTATCTTCCGGGAAGCGCTTGGCCAAATCGTCGGCCAGTTTATCCGCCTGGGCTGCATCTCCGACCAGAGCCAGTGCCAGTGCCACTCCGCATTGAACATCCTGGCCGTTCGAAAGCGCGAGCGCCGCCCCTGCCAGATGCCGGGCTTCGGTAGCATTGCCGAACAGGGCTTCCCTCACGCCAGCACCGGCTTCGTAGCCCGCTGCTGTTTCCTTTTCTTCGGCCCTCTTGGCTGAAGCCACGGCGCGGCGGGACAACTCACGCGCCTTTGCCAACCGCCCGGAGTAGGCGACCGTGTCGGCTTGGGCCGCTAGAAGCACGTCTTCTACACCCAGCTTGCCGGCAGACCAGGCCACCTGCTGGACCCTCCCCGTCGAATCATTCTCCAAGAAGGCGAGGCCATAAAGATCGAAGCGCAGCGTAGGCGAGTCGAGGTTTCTCGCTAGCGCTTCTTCGGCCGTCGCTCGGGCCTCCTTCAGGCGATTCAGATTGAGGTATACCACAACGAGGTTGGCGTAAGCCCCTGCGCTTCCTGGCTCGAGGCGGAGGGCTTCGCGGAACTCCCCGAGGGCTTTCTCATGCCGGCCTAGGTTCACGTACACGCCACCCAAGTTGGCTCGCGGCACGAAATCTCGCGGGTAGGTTTGCGCCCAGAGTTCATAGGCCTGGCGTGCCTTTTCCATGTCGCCGGTGACAAAGAAGTGGTAGTGGGACTCAGTGTAGAATTTCTCGCGTTCGCTGACGCGCTCGCTCAGTTCGTAGGCTTTGCGCGTGTTCTTATCCGCCAGGCTGGTTTCGCCCAGATTATAATAGCTCACGCCGAGGGAGGCATAGGCCATGGCGAAATTCGGGTCGAATTGAATGGCGCGCTGAAAGAAAGGCACGGCCCCGGCAAAGTCGGATTTTCCCACCATCGTTTTCCGTCCGAGGCTATAAGCTTGTAGAGCTTCCAAGGAGGGCGTGGTGGCCTGTTCGATGGGCGTATCGAAGTTCTCCACCGTGCTCAGCGACTCGCCCAGCTTCCAGCGCAGTCTCGTCGAGGCCTCACCGAGTGCTTTCAGGACCTTTTCTTTTCCATCCGCCGTCACCTGCTCTTCAGCCAGGGAATCGCCGGTGCTGCAGTTCACTGCAGTAAGGCCCAGAACATACTGGCTCCCCAAGCTCGCAATCGAGCCGCCGACGTATGCCTTGCTGCCGGCGCGCTGGCAGAGTTCCCGGACAATGATAGGAGTGAGCGGAGCGTCCGCGGGCTGAGCCATGAGGCGCAGCGTTTGCTGGACGCGCGACTCGGAGATAAGGCCGAGGAAGGGCGATTGTTCAAGCTGCGCGGCGAGCCCCTGGCGAAGTGTGCCGTCAAAAACGGGATCACCCGTCGAGTTGGCAAAGTCAGCGAGAACAATGGTGTCCTTCTCGGCCAGGGCATTGGCATGGCGCGCATAGTACAACCATCCGCCGACGGCCAGCGCAACGATGGCCAGCCCGGCGGGAATTACGATTTTCCGGCCGGTGCCGATGGCACGAGGGTAGCTGGTGGCGCCCTTCAGATCAGGGTCGCGCTTCAACCGCTGCAAATCAGTGCGGATTTCCGCGGCCCTCTGGTAGCGCAGATTGCGGTCCTTTGCGATCGCCTTGCAGATGATTTCTACGAGCTTCTGCGGCAGGCTCGGACTTAGCTGTGCTAAGGGAATCGGGGTTCGATTCAGAATCGCATCATGGATAACCGCGGCGGTTCTGCCAAGAAACGCCCTCTGCCCCGCTACGATCTCGTACAGGACCGCGCCGAAGGAGAACAAATCCGTCCGCGCATCCAGCTTTTCGCCACGAGCTTGTTCCGGAGACATGTAGGCTATCGTGCCTACTGCCGTGCCGGGACTCGTCAGCAGTTCGTCTGTCGTAACTGTCGGCATCGCAGAAAAACCGGCACACTCGTGGCCGGAGGTCAATTTCGCCAGACCGAAGTCGAGAATTTTCGCGTGTCTGCTCTTTGTAACGAAGATGTTCGCCGGCTTGATGTCTCGGTGAATAATGCCCTGGGCATGGGCTGCATCGAGCGCGTCCGCAATCTCGACTCCTAGGTCCAGCACCTCTTCGAGTGGCATGGGCTTGCCTTCGATCCGGTGTTTCAGGGTCTGGCCATCCAGAAACTCCATAACAATGAAAGCCTGACCATCCTGGTCGTCAATCTCGTGAATGATGCAGATGTTGGCGTGGTTCAAGCCCGATGCGGTTTTGGCCTCCCGCTGAAAGCGGCTCAGTGCCTGAGGATCTCTGGCTATATCATCGGGAAGGAACTTCAGGGCAACGAAGCGATCGAGTCTGACATCCTCGGCCTTATAGACGACGCCCATGGCTCCGCCACCGAGTTTTTCAAGGATGCGATAGTGCGAGATGGTTTGGCCGATCAAGAGCAGAGGGCTCCGCCCCTGGAGGAAGATGTTAGGGGCGATAGGCGGCTGACGTCAACGAGGCGTGGGTAGGCGGGTAGGCGTGGGTCAATCGCTGGAAGCGAGCGAGTCATATCCATTTGAAACATGTCACGATTGCCCTTCCTGACGAACTCTCAGTGGCTCTGGCTCTGGCAGGGTACCGTGAACGCAAGATTTCGCGTGCCCAACTGCGCCAGTTGCTGGGTTACGAGACCCGCATGGAAGTGGATGCCTTTCTGAAGAGCCATGGCGTCGAACTCGAATACACACTGCAAGACATTGAGCGGAATCGCAAGACGCACCCGCAACTCGGCCTGTAGATGCAATCGATTGTAGCTGATACAACTCCGCTGAACTTACCTTGTACTCATTTTGCCCTCATTTTGGGGCGCTGCGCAAGTCTGACAGGCTTATGACCGGAGACACCCCACATGAGAATAACCATACTTCCAACCATGAGGGAGGCTGCGAAATCCACGCGCGCACAATAGCAGGCGTGTTTGCATGGACCAGCTCGGCCTTCACCGCCGGAGGGATCAACACCCTTCGACATAGGTTTTGAAGAATATCGGCTGCTTGGGTACACCGGCCAACGTAGGGGGAATTTCCGTGTTCTCTGCGCCCACACCTACCGCGCGCTACTACGGCCACCGCCGTAGAAGATCAAGTCATCTTCCCCGGTGCCAAGCGCAGAGCATCGGATGCTGATGTGGATATAGGATCGGGGAGCTTACCAGTTTTCAGGCTGAGGTGCGGCGTTCCCGGAATTCGTCGTGTTAACCCTTCATGCGTGGACGAGCTCGCGCCGTTTTAGCGTGGGAAGTGCCTTGATGGATTTTCCTACCTTCTCCTGGGCGAGCCGCAGGTCGTAGAGGCTCTGTAGATTCAGCCAAAACTGAGCGCTCGTGCCAAAGAAATGAACGGGGCGCAGGGTGGTATCGCCCGTGATGGCGCGCGTTCCGTTCAAGATTTGCATGACGCGATTGGTCGGCACATTGATCTTTCGCGCCAGTTCAGCCGCGCTGATATCGAGTGCTTCCAGTTCTTCAGCCAGGTGTTCACCGGGATGGATAGCAGTCAGTGCCATAGTGATGCTGCTAGTGATAGTCAACAATCTCCACATTTGATAGCTCCGGCGACTCAACGCAAATCCGCCAGTGATCGTTAATGCGATGCTGGACTGGCCCTTGTCATCGCCTACCGGCGCTTCAAAACGGTTCCCAGGCAATGCGGCGAGGTCCTCCGCGACGTAGCCGCCTCCGTACGATCAAGCTTCAGGTGCGCGGATCGCTCAAATCCAGAGAATGCCTTGACCCGTTTCCCGGTGGCGAATTTCTCTGGTCCCCTTGTCCCGACAGCTGACAATCACTCCCTAAAAATACCAGGAAGTACGCGTTCAAGCGTAAAGGATCAAGAAAAGATGGTGCTCGAAAGAATCCGGAAAAAGGAGGCTCGTTAAGCGGGGCTAAATAAAGATTGCTTGTGGCGCGACATTGAGCTAGCGTGCTTCCCAATCTGAGGGGTGCCGTGTGAGCTTTGATTTACTTCCCCACCGGTTTCCGCCAATCCAAAGTGTCACTAAATTGAGGAGGTCTTCATGCGCCGCGTAAGGGTGTTTTTGCAAGTCGTTGTGATGTTCGTCGTTGTTATATCGATGGCCGTTTCGCTCTCTGCCCAAACGGCATCAACCTCAACAGTGACGGGTACAGTCTCCGACAGGACGGGTGCTACCGTTCCGAACGCTAGGGTCGATTTGGAAGATGTGGACACTAAGGCAAAGGCATCGGTCATCACGGGAAGCGACGGTAGTTATACCTTTCCTTCCGTGCGTCCAGGGAATTACACCATTACGGTTTCAGGCAAGGGCTTCCGGCAGTCGGTAGTCACCGGCGTGAGAGTTGAAGTCGGAAAGTCGGCCTTGGTTAATGTGAGTTTGGAAGTTGGCGGAATGACAGAAACGGTGGAGGTGACAGCCACCGGACTCCAATTGCAGACCCTAGACGCCACTATGGGCAACGTGCTGGATTCGAATCTACTCTCTCACTTGCCGACTCTGAGCCGCGACGCTACTTCCTTGTTGTTGCTCCAGCCGACGGCCATTCCTGGCTTTAACGGTCCGGGAGGAAGCGGCGAAGGGAATGAGGCTGGCGGAGCCGTTGCAGGGGCGCGCGGCGATCAGAACACGTTCATGATCGACGGTGGCGATGCCACCAGCAATATGGAAGGCGGGGGCGGATACAACACTGGTTTCGTCGCTACTCCGCGCGCCGTTGTCCCCACCCCCGTGGAAAGCCTAGAAGAATTCCGCGTGGCGACTAATAATGCCGGATCTGATTTCACACGTTCTGCTGGTGCCGAAGTTCAGATGGTTACAAAGCGAGGCACGAATGACTGGCACGGCGCCGGCTACTGGTATCACCAAAATGACGAGCTGAACGCGAACGACTGGTTTCGGAATTTCCTGGGAATCCCCCAGCCAGAATGGCGGGACAACCGCTACGGCGGTAAGATTGGCGGACCTATCTGGAAGAATCGGACGTTCTTCTTTTTGCACGAAGAGGAGCGTCATTTTTTCACCCAGGCGGCGTTCTCCCGCTTGGTCCCAACGGCAGCATTGAGGGCTGGGGTTCTCGAATTTCAGGACTGTGCTAAAGGCTTCGACACCGGCGGGACCTGTCTCGGTGGCAATATTGTTGCTTACAATCTAAACCCAAACGCCGTAACGTTGGGTCCCGGTGACCCGCTTGCTGGGCAAACGGTGCAGCCAAGTGGGCTGGATGGCGGTGGAAATCTATGCACAGTTGGGTCGCTTGGATGCAACCCGCTTGATCCGCGACAAATTGGCGTTAGCCCGGCAATAGCGGCAACGTGGAACACCATGCCGCTGCCCAATGACCTCTCTGGCGGAGATGGGTTGCGGACCGCAAACTTCACTGGCCCGGAGGCCAATATCTCGAACGAGCACTTCGCCGTGCTGCGTCTAGACCACAAGATTAGTGACAAGTGGGACTTCATGGCCTCATACCGATATAGCACTTCAGCCATTCAGCCCCCCAATATTCAGGAGGACATAAGCGGTATAGCACCTGGCTGTCAGAAGGGTGTAGTGTGCGCCCTCGCCAGCCGGCCGCTCCAGCCCAGATACCTGGTCACGGGGGTGACCGGACGCGTGACGCCGAATCTAGTCAACGAGTTCCACTTCAATTGGTTGCGGCACTGGTGGTCCTGGATTGCTCCGGGCGCGAAAATGGCCGTCATCCCGAACTCGTTGAGCGATACTCCCCTGCAGATTTGGCGAGAAAGCAGAACGGACGGCATGGTGCCGATCAACGTGAACACGCAGCAGGCCCGTGAGCGCGTCTGGAATGGCCAGGACTACACTTGGAGCGACAATCTGACCTGGATCAAGGGCAAGCATGCTTTCAGTTTCGGCGGTCGTGCACAGATTGAACACTTCTTGCATGTGCGCGACGACAAGGTGACCGGCGGTATAACTACTCCTCTCTATTTTGTGGCCAAGGGCGGTAATTTCAACAACATCGGCGGCCTTGGGAATTTCAGGCCGCCTGACTGTGCTCCTGCCGATAACACCACTAATCCGCCCGCTCCAGCGATTACCACTAACTGCCTTCAGAGTAGCGAGCACACCACTTGGGGACGCGCCTACATCTCTGCGCTAGGTTTGGTGGACGCCGCCACTCAAGTGTTGACTCGCGACAGTAACCTTAATCCCAATCCTCCTCTTACCCACATCACCCAGAAGGAGAATGTCGACGCTTACGAAGTCTATTTCAACGATACGTGGCGTCCCAAGCCGTCTCTTACGTTGACGTACGGGCTGACTTGGGGCGTGCAGATGCCGCCATACGACCCGACGGGAAAGACGGCCTTGATGATCGACGTTAGCAGCGGCCAGCTCATTGACTCCAGCACTTTGCTGAACGCCAAGCGCCAGGGTGCATTGAACGGTGTCGTGGTCAATCCGACGTTAGGCTATGTGCCGATCAATGCGACGGGGCGAAAATATCCCTACGATCCGGATTACTCGAACTTCGGGCCGCGAGTGGCGCTTGCCTGGAACCCTTTGTTCGCAGACGGTTTCCTGGGAACCTTGACTGGAAACAAGAAGAGCGTGATCCGGGCCGGTTGGGCGCGGGTCTTTGACCGCATTAACGGCGTCGGGATCGTTCTTACTCCTGCTCTTGGCATTGGCTTTGGTGATCTCTCTGTTTGCAGAGCCCCGGGGAGCGGAGCAACCGATCCCAGCACGGGTCTTGTCGTCCCTACTGGATGCAATAACGGCGGAGATCCAAACACTAACTTCCGCATCGGTGTTGACGGCAACCACGTCAGCGCTCCGTCGCTCCCGTCGGCGAGTTCGCTCAATGGGGTCATCATCCCGGGTGTTAACAGCGTATTTGAGAACAGTGACTCCCGTCTCGATCCACACAACCGCATTGGCAGTTCGGACCAGTTCGACTTCAGCATTCAGCGGGAGCTACCTGGCAAAATGATCCTTGAGGTCGGTTACGTGGGTCGCATCGCTCGCAACTTGTTCATGAACATCGACCTCAACGCCGTCCCGTACATGTTCACGCCCAAGTCTGCCATGTTTGGCGCAAGGGCGACCAACCAGACCTTCGCCCAGGCCTTCGATGCTGTCGCGACTCAGCTTCAATCAGGGGTTGCTCCTGGTTCCGTAGCCGTTCAGCCATGGTTTGAAGCTATGTTTGGGGGCGTGAGCAGCCCATTCTGTAGTGGCGCTGCGTCCATATGGGGTTCCGGCCAAGCGCCATTCTCGTCTTGTACTGCTGCGGCAGTCGCATATGACCAGAACAATGGTAACCCGTACTGGCCGTCCCACGGTGCGGGAGCCTTCTGGGCTCTAGTCGAGCCCAATTTCGTGACTGGGTCGATGATAGCGACGAACACCCAAGTGGGCGGAATTGACTGGAACACGAACAAGGGTTACTCGAATTACCATGCCGGGTTCGTTAGCCTGCGGAAGAGCCCCACCCACGGTCTGACATTTGACCTGAACTACACATTTGCACACTCACTGGACAATCTCGGTTTCACCCAAGAGAACACCTGCGCCGTTGCCGATGCCTTTGACGTCAATCGGACTTACGCACCGTCGCTATTCGATCGCCGCCACACCTTCAACATGCTCGTGACGTATGATTTGCCTATGGGCAAGGGCCAGCACTGGGGATCAAACGCGCTAGGAGACAAGGTGCTCGGCGGATGGTCCGTATCTGGTGTTTACACCGCGGCAAGCGGCCTGCCGCTTGAGCTGGTTGACCTTAACGCATGCGCTTCGGAGTTCGGCTCTACGCCCTTCAACGGATATCCCGTTGGATTGCTGCGGACTACCTCCGGCACAATCAGCGCATCGAGACATAACAATCCGACGATCGGTAATTTGGGGACGAACAGCTCGCCGGGCGGCGTCCCCAATGCCTTTGCCAATCCGGATCAGGTAGTTTCACAGTTCCGATACCCCACCTTCGCGGACAATCGGTTGGGGGGCGGTGCCATTCGTGGTATGTTCAGGTGGAACGTTGACTTGGCGGTGGCCAAGAGGACGCAGATTACAGAACGGCTCTCCACACGGTTCGACGTACAGTTCGTCAACGCCTTCAATCACCCGATGTTTGGCGGGAGTACATTCTTTGGAACGAACAACGAGCCGAACACCGATGTGTCGTCACCGCAGACGTTTGGCGTTCTCAGCCAGCAATTCAACTCGCCGCGTTACATTCAGATGGGCCTGCGGTTTGACTTCTGAAACTGAGCATATCCGCAAGTAGCTCAGGGGCCGGGACAAAAAGCCCGGCCCCTTTTTCTGCGTGGGCTGGTGGCAGATTGTCGGCGGGACTCTTACAATGGGACGGAAAGATAGCCAGTCGTTGGTGGCACGTTGACTCGCAAATCCAGACCAAACCCTGCGCGACGCGACTTCCTTAGATCATTATTTGTAGCTGGCGGCGCTCTTCTGGTCGGCTTTGGCAAATTCCCGACGCTGGCCGCCAATATACAGGCCCCAACGGATGCTTTCAAGGAAGGCAAACACCTGGGGAATCTCGATTTTGCTGACGAGAGCCGCGCACCCCTTGAAACCCTCTTTGGATCAGAGCTTGACGGTCGGCTGTATTCGGATCTCTGTAAACTGACCCCTGAAAATCCCGTTCCACCGACCGAGAGATTCTACATTCGCACTTGCGCTTCCCGCTTGCTGGAGAGCGAGAAAGAATGGCAGATCCGGCTAGGTGGCCTGGTCGATAAGCCCACACTTCTTACCATAGAGGACTTGAAGAGAAGTGCGCGGCCCGCTGGCCTGCACCTGATGGAATGCTCAGGTAACGCACGGGCCACGCGGTTCGGAATGATCAGCGTTGCTGAATGGGGCGGCGTGCCCATTTACGACCTCTTGAAGTTGTGCAAATCCAAACCGGAGGCGACCCGAGTCGTAGTCTCTGGTTTCGACAGCTATTCTGCAAGGTCCGCCACCTCCCTTCCCGGCGCGGATTGGGTCTTTACAGTTGAGCAACTCAAGGCTACCAAGGCCTTTCTGGCCACCGAGATGAACGGGCAGCCACTTAACAAAGACCACGGCGCGCCAGTCCGGCTGTTTGTGCCCGGCTGGTATGGCTGCACTTCGATAAAGTGGGTAAATGCCATCACATTTGTCGATGAAAATTTCTTGGCGACATCGCAGATGCAAGAATTTGCCGCGCGAACACATCAGCAAGGTGCACCGAAGCTGGCGAGAGATTACCGGCCGGCGATAATCGACCAGGCGGCCATGCCAATTCGCGTCGAAAAGTGGCTTGTGGATGGCAGAATCAAGTTCCGAGTTGTTGGGATATTGTGGGGAGGGTCGCGCCTGGTGAAGGCGCTGGAAATACGCTTTAATCCGGAAGAGGACTATGTCCGAGTGGCAGATTTTTTGCAAACAACAAATGATCCCTGGAGCTTTTGGTCGCATGCCTGGGCGCCTAAAACTGTGGGAACTTATATGATTCGGCTCAGGGTAGCCGATCCACTCATGGAAACCAGGCGACTCGATTCCGGATACTACGTTCGCTCCGTCGAGGTAACCGAAGTTTGAGAATGAATTCACAGCGAGACGGCGCTTACCGGCAAACCGGCAAGAAAAGGAACACCGTCCACCTTGACACCTGGAACCGCCACGCATCGTTGCTTGTGGCGCGACTGGCAATCTTGCAAGCCTGCTTGCTGGCTGTAGGTGTAACGTCGGCGCGGGCGCAACACGAGGGCCACAAAGAACATGAAGTTGTCGGCTGGGTGCCTCACGAGATCCTCGAGCGGCCGCTCCCGCTTCGGCACGACATTGGCAATCTCCACGAGAAGGTGACGACGTCCTCTGCGGAAGCTCAGGCTTTTTATGATCAGGGGTTAAACTATTTTGCTTCCTACGTTTGGATCGAAGCGGCGCGCTCCTTTCACCAAGCCCTGCGACTGGATCCCTTCTTAGCTGCGGCCTATATCGGACTATGCGATGTTTACGTGCAATTGCAAGACGTGCCCGCTGCGCGAGCGGCGTTGGAGAAAGCGCAATCGCTCGCCAGCAAGATAACCCACGTGGAACGTCAGCGTATGGAGATCCGCGCCCGCCAGGTGGAATTCCTCGAAGACAAGCAGAACCTCGACAAATTCGTCGCCTACCGTAAAGCTATTTACGACGCTTTGATGGCGAGCCCTCTCGACCCTGGTCTTTGGATTTTGCGAGGCTTTGCCGACGAAGGCCCGGGGGCGGGACACGGCCAGACTGGGGACCTGGATTCCATCGCCTTCTACCAAACCGCGCTGGCGGTTTCTCCCAACAATTCCGCTGCGCACCATTATTTGGCTCATTCCTACGAGAACATCGGCCGCACCGAAGAAGCGCTGTACCACAGCGAGGCGTACTTGCGGGTGTCCGCCTCAATTCCGCACGCTCATCACATGCGCGGGCATGAACTTCGTCGGGCGGGGCGCATTGAGGATGCCATCGAAGAGTTTCGCAAAGCGAACGAGCTGGAGAATGCCTATTACCATGCCGAGCACATTCCTGCAGAGTACGACTGGCATCGTCCTCATAACCTCGGCCTCCTGGCCATGTGCTATCAGTTGCTGGGACAAATGAAGGCCGCAGAGCAACTGCTGCGTGAATCGTTTTCCCTGCCGGCGCACGGTGAGCTCGCCGAGTTCGGCCACAAGCAGTGGCCAGAGTTTCTGCTGGCCCGAGGGCGTGCACAAGAGGCTTACGAGCAATCGCAGATTCTCGCTGAGAGTCCCTCGATGATGGCACGATTTGCAGGGCATACGTTGATGGGCCGTGCGCTGGTAGTCCTGAATCGCGTCGATGAGGCCGAGAAGCAGCTGGCTTTAGCCCGTGACGCTCTGGTTCTGGTTACCCTGACCGAGGCTGATCGGTTGCGGCCCTATTCCGAGATTTTGCGAGCCGAGATTCTGTTCTCGCAAAAAAAATCCGCCGAAGGCGTAGCGCTGATGAAGGAAATCGAGGAGCAGCTTCGCGCATCACCTGGACCGGACGCGCGAAGCCAAGCGCTAATCCAGCTTGATTCAATTGCGCGCAGGGCTCACGAGACCGAAGAATGGACTTTGGCCGAGCTCACCGCCCACGAAATGATCCAGCAAGACCCGACCTACGCCGGCGGCTACTACTCCCTTGGTTTGGTGTCCGAACACCAAGGCGATTCTGCCGCCGCAACCCAGGAGCTAGCCATCGCAGAAAAACTGTGGAGTGACGCCGACCGGGATCTGCCTGAACTCGGCAGCATTCGCCATAAACTCGCCCTAAACCAGTCAGACCTTCACCTGACCCGACAGGAATTGCTGAAACGCCTGCAAGACCACGATGGGACGCCGATCTTACTGCAACCGGCCAAGGTCCAAGTCGCCTACGACATCGCCCGGCTTCGCGGGAGTCCGGAGGCACCGGTAATGATCGTTGAATTCTCCGATTTCCAGTGCCCATTTTGCAGGAAAGTTCAGAGCACCCTGAAAAACCTGCTCGAAAAATACCAGGGTCAGGTCAGCCTGGCATACCGAGACTTTCCGCTTCGCGGGAGACATTCGCAGGCGGAGCTGGCTGCCGAAGCTTCGCGTTGCGCTGCCGAGCAAGGGAAATTTTGGGAGTATCATGACCTTTTGTTCGCAAATGGCGATAAGCTCAGTCGAGCGGGCGCGGCAGAAATGGCTCAGAGTCTGAATCTTGACGAGAAGCAGTTTGACGCTTGCCTAGCGAGTGACAAATACACGAAACAAATTGAACAGGACCTTCAGGATGGGATCCGCGCTGGCGTCGAAGGCACGCCGGGAATTTTCATAAACGGAATCCTGCTCAGCGGAGCCCAACCGGAAGCTGCGTTTGAGAAAATCATCCGAGCGCAACTCGAAGCTCCCAGGGAGAAGCGCGGAGGTCCCTAAGGCGGCTCAACTATCGAATGCGAGGCGCGTTTTGCGCCTGGAGCTGTTGCATGTGCGCCGCGATTTTCAATTCGCGCTCCGCAGCAGTTGTTTTGCCTAGCTCCCGGTATAGCTGGCCGAGCAGATAGTGAGCCGTGTAGTTGCCAGAATCCACAGCGATCGCGCGTTGCAAGGTTCGTTCGGCTTGCGGAAATTGCTTCTTGGCCATCAACACTTTGCCCAGAATCACGTAAGGCTCCCCGCTTGTCGCGTCTAACCATATGGAACCTTGCAGAACTCTTTCCGCGTCCTCGTTTCGCTTGAGTCGCCAGTATGCGTCGCCCAGGTGGTTGAGCGCGGGCGCATAGCCTGGATTGACGTCCAGCTCTTCCTGGAACTCCTGGGCGGCCTTCGGATAATCAGCGTTGTAAGCGTAGAACTCTCCCAATGTGAAATGGGCGAGCGGCAAGTGTGGTGAAACCGCCAGCGCCTTGCGCACCTCCTGCTCAGCGACAGGATCGAAGCCCTGACGGAGCAGAATGCGACCCAACATCAAGTGGGATGCTGCGGAGTCGGGCTCCAAACGGTATAGATGTGCGAAGGTTTCCAGGGCCTCAGGGTAGTTCCTTTTCAGCACGTAGCAAAGACCTAGAATATAGATGGCGTCAATATTCTCGTCGGGATGCCAGAGTCGAACCTTTTCCAGCGCTGGAATGGCTTGTGCTGGCTTGCCGCTGAAGTAATAGGACAGCCCTAGGAGTTGCGCCGCGTCACGATCTTCGGGATTTTCGTGCAGGGCTTCTTCAAGGTACGTGGCCGCTTCAAAGTAGTCCGCCTGGTTGTAATAAGCGATGCCCAGTTCGTGGCTGATGCCTTTGGTTCCGGGGTGGCTTGCTGCCAGCGCCTTCAGTTGGATAATCGCTTCCTGGTTTTTGTTTTCTTGGATAAGGGAGCGGGCCGTGGCCAGTGCCTGGTCTTCCTGCTGAGCGACGGGGTTCGCCACGAGGGAAAGCGTGAGCAAGCAGAACAGAGCCGTAAGCTTAGCGGCGAATGGCAAACACGCACTTTTCGACGACGGAGCGGTTGCGGTCACGGCTAAACCCCATCCTTATTTGGCGGCCTCTGCATTGCCGGTCCGGCTGGCTGTCCGGAGCCTTCGATCACAACCACAATATTGTCCGCACGCGGATTCCGATAGCGCTCCACCAGCCCGCTGGGCCAGCGGACCTCCAAATATTCAATCTTATTTGTCGTTCCCAAGCCAAAGTGAACGCGCATGTCGTTGTTGGAAATATAGCTCGAACCACTGCGAACTTCGTCGATCTGCGTACGATTAGGGGTCTTGAGTACGAGACGTGCTCCAATGCCACCGCGGTTGGAGTTCGTACCCACAGTCTTGATTTCAATCCAGTGGTTCGGGTATGTGGCGCGGTTGACGAGCAGATTGGGCGCACCGTTCCGGTTCACGATCACGCCCGACAGTCGACCGTCATTCCAGAGATCGCCGATTGCCAGGCCTCGTGCCGGGGTTGGTGTGTTGATGCCCGCCCCTGCCGTCTTCGAGATGTCCGTAAACTTGCCATCGCCCTTGTTGTGATACAGCAACTTTGGTTCGTTGTAATCGATGCCAAGCTTCAGGTCTTCTACCTCCGGATAGACATGGCCGTTCACCAGCAGAAGGTCGGGCCACCCATCGTTGTCAAAATCAAAAAACATGGTGCCCCAGCCAAGATACCGGGTACTGGAGCCAAGACCCGCGGGATAGGTCACGTCGCCAAAGGTGCCGTCGCCATTATTGTGATAAAGCGTGGGGGTGTCGTCAGAGAAGTTCGTGCGGAAAAGATCCAGATTCCCATCGCCATCGTAATCTGCAACCGTGGAGCCCATGCCTGCCTGCTCGCGGCCGTCGACGTTGTAGGCCACGCCCGAAAAAATACCTACATCCGTGAAGGTTCCGTCGCCATTGTTACGGTAGAGGATGCTCGGTGTGCTGTCGCAGGACATATAGATATCAGGCCAGCCGTCGTTGTCAAAATCAAAGGGTGAAACGCTGAAACAGTAATGGCCCATCGTGCGATCAATGTGTGCGGAAACCGTAATGTCTTGGAAACGGCCCTTGCCAAGATTGTGATAGAGGATGTTGTTGCCGCCGGGCAGGCCCCGCGGCCCGCAAAAGACAGCAATGCCCTTCCACAGACAGCTGGGGTATTTGCCAGGGGGAGAGGCGTGAGCAAGGTCGAAGTTCGCATAATTTGCGACGACCAGATCGAGCTGCCCATCCCGATCGTAATCCACGAAGGCGCAGCCGCTTCCCCAAGCCTTTCCATCACCGGCGACGCCTGCTGCGTCCGCCACCTCTTCGAAAGTGCCGTGGCGGTTGTGGTAGAGCCGGTTTTTCCCGTAGTACGTGACGTAAACGTCGTCCCAGCCGTCGTTGTCGTAGTCGCCGACACACACGCCTTGACCCCAGCCGCTGGCGACAAGACCAGCTTTCTCTGTAACATCGGTGAATGTTCCATCGTGATTGTTACGATAGAGATGACTGGTGGGCGCACTCTTTGCGTCAAAACCATCGAGCCTGGTGCCATTCACGAGCAATATGTCCGGCCAGCCATCGTTATCGTAATCGAAGATGGCTGCTCCGGTGCCAGTGCTCTCGAGGATGTATGTGCTGCTCTCTTTTCCTCCAAATACATTGCTCGCAGAAAGACCAGCTGTCGAAGCGATATCTATGAAGTCCGCGATCACTGGAGGCTTGCTTGTTGCAGAGATCGTCTGTTCACTGAGTGCATGCTTCGTGGCAAGCTGCAAAATAATGAAAGCAGCGAATAGAATCCAGCCCACTCGCACCCGGGGTGATCCCCTGCGACGGCTTCGTACACGATGTCGGGGATTTTTATGCATGGCGCGGTTAATATTTATATCGCGAATAGACGGACATTGGGAAAACGATCTTGGCCAGGTTGGGTTCTTAGTCCAGTGAGAAAAGGCCTTGAAGTCCATATTCAACGCGGGTGGTCATCGGCCGCGTGGTCGAAGTTAAGACTGGTTAAGACGCCCATAGCCGGACTTGCCAATCTCTATCTTTTGAAAAGCAGCGATCACGATCAGATACGGAGGAACAAACAGCGAGTCCGGCCAGCAATGATCCAATCAGTCCCGCCACCAAATACCCGATGAATCCGGACAATTGGCCCCGGCGTGATCATCGCTGCTGTAACGGCATCAAGGAATTGCCTACGATCCCGCCGTAGAGAAACGGCACAATCGCCAGACCGCTCCCGAAAACGAAAGCACCGGCCTTCAGAAAAAATAGAAAGAGAGTGCCTACCGTAGCCGCTGTGGCTGTTCCCACCGCACCTGTGAACAGCTTCTCTAGTCCAACGAAAGCGGGGGCTGCGCGGTGTGAAACCTTCAAACGCGGCGGTGCCTTGATGAACATCGAAACGAACCCGCAGAGCAGGAAGAGCCAAACGATTTCGGATTCCCTCCAAGCGGTCGTGACCGCCAGCGCCGTGAAGAGCGCCCACAGCAGCCAATCGTTTTTCAAGGTCGAGCGAATTAGTTTAGAATTAGTTTGTAGGCGCTTCGCGTGCACGGTATCTACTGGATAGAATCAGATCCTTTCGGGCAGCGGCGGATTCAGAATGGGTGTGTAAAAGGTCGTGTTTAGCGCGCCACAGCCGGGGCAAAGGCGACACGCCTTGCTTGCTGTCCACCTGCACATCGAGGCCATTGTATTGTGGCAGCGCACCACGCGCGGCTCGGCACTCTTGCTCTGCGCTGGGCCGTCACACCTCCCAGAATAAAGAATGCACCGAAGCCGAGAAACGAGACGTTCCGCATCATTCCTCCTCCAGAGATATGCATGGGCCTTCGTAGTCGGCCCCCGGCGTCCACGCTTGAGCTGCTTCGCCGGCCAGAGTGCGGTCAGAAAACAAACTTCACTCCAAGCTGGAGCTGCCGCGGTGGCGAGATGATGTCCGTCGGTTTACCGAATGCCGGGCCCGCGCTCAACGCTCCGATATAAGACTCTGCATCGAAGTTTGGATGGTTGACGACGTTAAAGATATCCAGGGTAGGGATAATCCGCGCTTGCTCACGGATGCGGATCGGTCGCGCTACCCGGAGATCCCAAATATAAGTCGGGGCCGCGCGTCCCGAATTGCGCCCCACGCCAGCGGGTCGATCCTTCAGGTGGCCGTCGCCGTTGTCGTCCGTGCCGGTAGTGATGTTGTAGGGCCGACCACTCTGCAGCGCAGCGATTGTCGAGGTTTCGAAACCCAGGGGCAACTGGACGATGCCGCTCAGCACAAAGCGATGGCGCGCGTCGCGGAGCGTGGGTCCCTTGTCTGCAGCGAGGTTGTCGCTGTTCTGCGGCACGCCCGGCTCGAAGATGTCGTCGGAAAGGCTCACGGCCTTCGACAACGTGTAGGACGCCTGGAACTGAACGCGGTTGGCAAGGTCCTTCCTGGCGCTGATAAGCAGGGCGTTGTAATGGGCCAGATTGAGAGTCTCGAAACTGGAGAACAAGCCCAGACCCGGGAAGCGCGGAGGTACGACGGTGCTGTCCGTCCTGGTGCCCTGCGGGTTGAGCTCGCGCGTCATCCACCCATGTAAGCCGAGAATGTGCGCGTAGGAAACGTCCAGTACGATGCCGCGCGGCAGTTCATGACTTACAGCGATGGAGAACTGCTCTGTGTAGGGTTGGTGGACGTTGCCGTTTATGGCAAATCCGCCGGGTGTTTGCGGCACAGAGAACGCTGGGTCGTTCAGGTCAGGTTGAGATGGACTGAAAACACCGAAAAGGTACTGCGCGCCGTCGAAGGTCCGGTCAATGTAGGAAATCTCCCAAGGCGTCGAGTCATAGTAAATTCCGAAGCCGCCTCGCACCACGGTCTTGGAATTTCCCAAAACGTCGTAGGCAAAACCCACGCGTGGGCCGAATGCCTTCTTATAGTTTCCACGCGTGCGGCTGTTGAAAAAGGGCGCCTGCCCTTCGAGCGGATGGTGGAATCCGGCATTCACAAAGCCGCTCTCGAACTCGTACCGCAGTCCAAGGTTGAGTGTCAGGCGCCGGCGGATTTTCCAGTCATCCTGAAAATAGTAGGCCATCTGCCAGACGGTGGTCCCGTTTTCGCGCGTGGAGCCCAGCCCCTTCAGGGCAAACAACAGCGGAGAAGGCGTACCGGGCGGGAGGTTCATGTTGCAACTGTTCGGCGAGGAACAGGTGAGCGTGGGGACGTCGCTGCCGAAAACGAAGACGCCGTTCTTGAACAGATCGAAGAGCGCGTTGTACTTGATGCGTGGGTTCATGTCCACGCCGAATTTCAGGTTGTGTGTGCCATGCCCGCTGACAATCGTCGCGAAGTCGTCGCGAACCTGCAGGCGGTCCTGCTGCACACCCTGGGGCGTGGAGGCGTTCTGGCCCACAACCACGGACGGAAATCGCAGATTGATCCCAAAACTCGTGGGGTTCAGCTCGTTGATGAACCGGTTGAAGTGAAGGGTGAACTGGTTGACGGTCGTGGGGGAAACCACCCAGGTGTGCATCCCCTGCCAGGAGATGTTCTCGTTGGTGGCAACCTGGAAGGCGCTGTCGGTGGGCGCGCCACCAACCGAAATATTCGGGTCAATGCGCAGGCCTTCACGGGAAGTGTTGCGCTGGAAAGTAGCACGGAAGCTGAAGGTATGGTCGCGATTGAAATGATGGTCGAAGCGGCTCACCATCAGTAAATCGCGGAACGGCGCTGGGAAAGAACCTTCAAACTGCGGGAAGATCCCCGCGGTGTTCACGGTTTGGGCCTTTTCCTGACGGTTACGTTCAATTGCGAAAAACCCAAATGTCTTGTCCTTGATGATCGGACCGCCGAACGAGCCGCCGAACTGTTGGCGGCTGAAATCTGGCTTGGCAGGCTCGAAAAATCCGCGTGCCTGCAGGTCCTTGTGACGGAAGAGTCCGAAGGCCGTGCCGTGGAATTGGTTCGTACCGGACTTGGTCACCACGTTGATGAACGGTCCGGAGGAGTGGCCGTACTCGGCCGAGAACTGGTTGGTGATGACCTGAAATTCCTGAATGGCATCTTCCGGCACCAGCCCCACCGGCCCGCCGACAATGTTGTCATTGAAATTTCCTCCGTCCACGCTGATGCCCGAGCTGCGCGCGGTCGCTCCGCCGGAGACGACGCCGCCGTAGAGGCGCTTCGTTGGGTCGTAGGAGGGCGCGGAGGCTACACCGGGAATTAGGTTCGCAAGCTGCTGGAAGTTCCGGTCGTTGATGGGCAGGGTCGCAATCTGCACCTGCTGGACGGGTTCTTGGATTTGAGAACTGGCTAGATCCACTCGCGATGCCTCGCTGATGACGCTGACTGTCTCTACCTGCCCGGCCAAGCGCAGGACAAGATTGGCGGTAAGCGTGCCCCCGACCTTCAGATTCAAGTCCTTTAGCGTTGCAGCGGCGAACCCGGCCTTGGAGGCGCGTACCTCATACGGGCCGCGCGGAAGGAGGTTGAAACGGTAGAGACCCTCCTCGTTCGTTGTTGTCTCGCGGCTTTCTCCGGTTTCTACGTTCGCCGCGGTTACCCTAGCTCCTGGGACGATCGCTCCTGAAGTGTCCGTTACTAAGCCCTGCAGGTTGGAGGTGACCACTTGGGCGTTTGCAGGCACCACCAAAAGCAAAGACACAATTACCAACAAGGTCCATGAGGAAATTTTGCTCATGCCAAACTCCCAACTCTGAGATCTTATCTTGCTCTGCTCTTTGGTTCGGATCCCTGACCCACAAAATCTTTGCAGGGCTCACGAAATTGGCGCATTCACCCCTGAATGCGAGGATGGCACTGAGTCAAGCATAATTGTTCCTAAGCGTCAAGCACGCATTGGACTTGCCCTCCCCCAGTTTTAGGTCTGTTTTTTTCTGCGCGCGATCTTGACAGCAGGCTATTTGTTGTTGTTGTTTCATGTGCCTAGATGAAACGCGAAGAAGCTATTAAGTCGCGCGCAGCTCGTCCGGCGGCTGTCAGACGCTTCCGAGATCGTGCGAGGTTCCCTGTTACACCGGAAAATCTTTCATCGCCGGGTTGTGCGAAGTGTCGGCGAGGACAAGGCCACCGCGTCTGGGTGCTGACGGTCAGCTATCCCGGAGGACGCACCCGGCAGTTCAGCATCCCCGCCGAACAGCGGCCTCAAGTAGAGAAGTGGCTGGAGAACTACCAGAAGCTGCGCGCCAAGCCGGAACCTATTTGCGAGCTGAATCACGAATTGCTGCGGGCCAAGCGGTTTTGACTTTGCTGCGCCTGACCCCTCGTTGTTCATCCATCCGGGGGCTACCGTAACATGCCAGGCCGGAGGTTTCCACTGTAGAGGTGGTGGTGCCTCCTCCGGAAAATAATTCAGCATGCGCGCTTCCTGGCTTATTATCTCTGCGGACAATTTCGTGGAGTCGAGGCCTGAGTCGCAGTCACGCGGAATATCATCCCTTGACAAATTGTCGTCGGCAAGCAAAAAGTGGATGCAGCAACCGAGGAGGCATTGGCGCGCTGGACCGCCCTCCAGAGGGAGCATTTCGCCCGCGTCAACTCTCTGCTCGAAGAAAAGAGGCTGTGACCACCAGGAATCTGTGATTCAGAGGTTCCGCTAAAGAAATACCTCGGTCGCATCCCTCGACCGAAACAAGGTCTCGACGGCTAAGGGCAAAAGCGCACCGAGCGAGCAAAGATGTAGCACACGAACTCCGGCGGTAGAAGAGTTAATATATGTGAGTTGGAGAAAGTATTGAGGTTAAGAAAGGGGTGGGCATGAAGGAGAACCAACGTAGGAAACCAGTTGCGACTGTATTGCTCTTTCTATGTGTGACGCCCGGACTGACCCGCGCGCAGAGCAGTACACCTAGTCCGATGCCTGCTCCGCGCAAGGGCGCACCAGTGCTTCGGCCGAATCGAGCCTCTCAACCAGCGGACGACTTTGCCGGTTTGAAGTTTACCAATGACCAGAAAGCGAAAATTGACCAGATTCATCAGGATATGAAGTCGCGTATGGATGCCGTGGCCAAAGACGAAAAGTTAACCTCGGAGCAAAGAGATGCGATGCTTGACGGGTATCGGCGTATGGAGCGCAATCAGGTTTTCAAGTTGCTGACTCCAGAGCAGCAGCGTGAAGTTCGCGCCAGGATTCGCGCACAGCGCGTGGCAAAGCAAGAAGCTCAGAAGAAGCTATCTCCACCAAGGTGAAAATAGGAAGACTGTGGATTAGTCCTGAAAAACTTACCGGGCCACCGTAAAACAGGACGATAATTCTGTGGTGCGTTTTCGCTGCTGTGATAGGCGCGGTGATGATCTCTTCTTCCCGAGCGCCCTGCGAAGCGTCGCAAGCCCCACCGAGAAGGCAGTTGCCGGGAACACCTCCTGGGCTATTCCCCCGAGCGGGGCGCCGGGGTCAGCTCTTCCAACGATTACCGCGCAGTCAAACCTGCGTCCGCCTGCAGCTCTATGGATTCAAAACCCTTATTGTCTCTTACACTTTTCGGAAAGGCTCCCCGTCAAACCTCCGCCGTAGCCTACTTGGCACTCGCTGCGACCGCGATTTCTGGTTTCGAAAAGTGGTTTTCATCGAGCTTGGGATTCACCACGACCTTTTCGATGATGATTTTCTCTATCGGAACAAG
>Ga0209577_10001494_pt1 | contig 23092 bp, 20 predicted proteins | sample GraSoiAngelo_109_FD_185874 | JGI IMG/M metagenome (GOLD analysis project Ga0209577, IMG submission 185874) | Grasslands soil microbial communities from the Angelo Coastal Reserve, California, USA - 14_0903_12_20cm (SPAdes) (version 2) | ecosystem: Environmental > Terrestrial > Soil > Grasslands...
AGTCACCTCGGCGGGCAGCGGCTCGGGTTCGATTACCAGCAATCCGTCGGGAATCAACTGCCCGACGACCACGTGCAGTGCGAGTTTTACTAGTGGGACCACCGTCACTTTGACGGCAACCCCCGCCACGGGCTCGACGTTTGCAGGGTGGAGTGGCGCCGCCTGCTCGGGCACGGGCACCTGTAGCGTGAATATGACCGCGGCGCAGTCCGTTACCGCTACATTCAACCTTGTGACCTTCCCGTTGTCAGTCACCTCGGCGGGCAGCGGCTCGGGTTCGATTACCAGCAATCCGTCGGGAATCAACTGCCCGACGACCACGTGCAGTGCGAGTTTTACTAGTGGGACCACCGTCACTTTGACGGCAACCCCCGCCGCGGGCTCGACGTTTGCAGGGTGGAGTGGCGCCGCCTGCCCGGGCACTGGTGCCTGTTCGCTTTCCATGACTGCTAATCAGTTGGTTACCGCCACTTTTCAGGTGGCCAACATTTCCACTACGACCAAACTCGCCGTATCCTCGACGCAAGCCATCGCAGGATCGGCTGTGACCTTCACCGCGAGGGTCTCTCCAACTTCGGGCAGCACGACGCCAACGGGCAGCGTAACCTTTAAGAATGGCTCGACCATCTTGGGTGTAGTACCGCTCTCGAACGGTGTCGCGAGTCTAACGACTAGTTCTCTCGGTCCCGGCCCCTATACAGTCACGGCCTCCTACAGTGGAGATACGAATTCTGGCAGCTCTACGTCGGCACCGGTCGCCTTGACCGTGGTTGATTACACGGTCACGCCCAGCGCACTCAGTCTCACGGTAAAGCGCGGACAGAGCGGTCAGGTGACCCTGGCGGTGACTCCCGCGCCAGCGGGCAGCTTCAGCCCAACCGTCACCTTCGCCTGCTCGGGGCTGCCACTGCAGGCGACTTGCAGTTTTAGTCCAGCCACCGTCACTACGAGCGGAGCGCTGGCCAACACGACGCTCACGATTCAGACCACCGCTTCCGCTCGCCTGGAACACCTGTTCGGCCGTTCTGAATTGCTCTACGCCTTCTTGCTACCCGGTTTCATGGGGATCGTGTTGATGAGGAGAAATGGAAAGCGGATAGCGGGCAGCGCGCGTCTCTTGGGACTGATCTGCTTATTAACGCTGTCCACCATCTGGTCGACGGGCTGCGGGGCCGGAGCCAGCCCGCCAGGCGGTGGCGGGAGTACTCCGACTGTCGGGACGCCTCTTGGTTCTAGCGTAGTCACCATAACGGCGACGGCGACGTCTTCTGGAACCCCTCCGATAACGAAGCAAGTCACCGTCACGTTAACAGTGCAATAACAATGGCAGGTACCTCAATGGTTGTCATTCCGGGGGAGCGAGGAATTTGTTTTTCGACAGCCAGGAACACCAGATCCCTCGATTCGCGCAAAAGGCGCGCTCGCTCGCGACGACAAGGAGCTTAGTTAGGGAGAAACGCCACCACGGATTTCCACAGATCACGAATCCTTTCCTTTTTCCGGTCGCGACGTCCGTAGCAGGCGATCGAGCCGTCCGGCGGCATCGGTGAGAGCTCGGACCTCTTCCTGCTTGAGCTGCGGGCTTCGGGCACGTTCCTCTTCCGCTATGCGGGCCAACAACTGGTCGAGTCGTCCCGACGCAGCTTTGAGGGTTTGCGCCTCTTCTTCTGTAAGCTGCTTGCACCGGGAAGGCTGGTCCGCCTGAATGAAGCTGGCTATTCGTGCCCGGAAGTTGCGTTCCGGATTTTGCTTTTCGTCGCTCATGGCACTAGTTTGTGAACATCTATCATAGGAAATGACTGAGCGCAATCTGCCAAACGGTCACTCGTATCTCTCATGCCAGCCAGGCACAAAAACCGAAGCGGACTTCTTAACGCATTAAGTCAGCGGTCTTGACGTGGTACTGCGCAAGCAAATTGCCGGTGGCGTGGTCAACCGCCGCGACTGCCAGCCGATAACCGATCTCGGCTTGCAATAGACCCGACTCAGCCTGGGCGAGTTCGGTTTGTGCTTCGAGCACAAAGAAAATGGTTTCCGAGCCCAATTCGTACTTGCGCTGCTCGGCTGCAAGATTCTTTTGTGCCAGATCCAAAGACTCCTTGCTGGCGGCAAGACTGAGCTTGGCCTGCTCAAGCTGGTGTACGGCGTTTGCCACCTCAAGCGTTATCTGCTCGCGCAGCAGGCGTTCGTTATACAAGTCGCGGCGGCGCGCGACCAGCCCTGTTCCCAGGTCAGCCTGAGCGCCGCGATTCTTAATGGGCAGATTGAGGGTCAGAGAGAATCCATAGCTGGGAAATCCGAAGCCAAAGACCTGATTCAGAGAGTCGCCGAGGCCGCCCGGCGTCACCTGCGCCGGAGTGACGGAATCGATCTGGTTTCCTCCCAGGCCGTTGCTGGAGTATGTTCCGCCCAAGCGCAAGTCCGGCAGGAGATTGTTGTGAGCGAGGCGAATGTTGGTGTGATCGTTCGCGAGCGACTGGCGTACAGCATCGAACTCCGGGCGGGTGTCCAAGGCCATCTCAAGAGCAGCCGCCGCGTCGATAGTTAGGAGCTCTCCCTCGCTTTCGGGAGTTTCGGTGAGGTCCAGATCGATGGCGCGGAAGTATGGGTCCAGGTCTGCGCCGACGGTAAAGCGGAAGGTATCTTCCGCCTGCTTCAGAGCGTATTCAGCCTGAATGACCTGCACCCGGCGCGCTGCCACCTGGGACTCGGAACGATAGATATCCAGTGGCGGCAAGGCGCCGAGTTCCAGCGCTCTCTTGTCGCGCTTGTAACTGGCATCCGCAGCGTCCTGCGATTTCCGCGCGACTTCCAGGTTTCCCCTAGCCTCGACAACATTCCAGTATTGAGAAACTGCGCGCAAGATATCGTCGCTCACTTGGGCTTCAAAGTTGGCCAGCGATTGGCGGACGTTGCGACGAGCGATAACCAGGGGCGCCTGGTTGGCGAACAACCATCGATTGCGTAATAAGGGCTGCGCGAATTGGAAATTGAGACTGGAGGCAATGGATGGATTGAAAGAGTTGAAAGTGCTGTTGGACGACAGTTTGGTCGCACTAAAGCCTGCCTGGAAGGCAGTCCCGTTCTCAAATGTCTGGGAATAGTTGATCTGTGTGACCTGATTCAACGCGCTCAGCGTCGGGGCACCGGCAAGGTTGGTGAACGTCGGCGAAGTCGAGCGCAAGGTGTTAAACCCAGCTTGCACCACGGGATCAAAGGGCTGATGCGCGCGCAATATCCCATATTTCGTGGTCTCCAGGCTCAGCTGCTGGAGACGGACATTGCTGTTGTTGGCCAGCGTCAGTGCGATTGCATCCTGGAGGTTAAGCCTGAGTTTCCCGTCGACCACGTGATCGCGCATATACTTCGGACCTGGAAGCGTCTCGGATACTACGTCTCGGTTCGTCAACCCACGGAATGTCTCCTTCTGGAGCAACGATTGCGCCTCGAGGAAGCCAGCATCCGTGAATAAGAGAGCCAGGCACAGAATGAAACGCAGCCTCATAAAGTATCCTCCAGAACAGGCAGTTACTCGTGCCTAAGATGGATCACGCTCACCAGCGGCTTTTTACTCGTACCGAATCGCTTCGACGGGATCGAGACGTGCAGCTTTAACGGCCGGGTAGATACCGAAGATCAGCCCTACGGAAATGGAAACGACAAACGCCAGCAGAATGGAGGCGGCAGTCACAATCGTGGACCATCCCGCAAGCCACGCGATGAGGCGCGACATTGCGAACCCGAAGACAATTCCGAATGTCCCACCCACCACGGATATCATGACCGCTTCCACTACGAACTGGCGCACGATATCGGATTGACGGGCACCAACGGCGCGGCGAACGCCGATCTCGCGCGTCCGCTCCAGGATGCTGGCCAGCATGATGTTCATAATTCCGATTCCGCCCACGAGGAGTGAAATAGAGGCAATCGCCACCATCACGGCGTTGAATAGCCGCTCGGTTCGCCTTTGCTCAGCCAGGAGTTCGGCCGGCACGATGATGCTGAAATCGCCGGCGCTGTGGTGAGTCGAGTCCAGAATTGCCCGTACCACCTGGGAAGCCCGCACGACTTCTGCGCTATCGCGAAGGTTCAGGTACAGGCCGTCAATCTCGTCACGCAACCAGCTATAGGTGTTTTCGAGCCGAAACATGGCCGAGTTCAGAGGTATATAGACGATGTTGTTCAGGTCCTGGGAGGGGATGCCGCTGATATCTGTCTGGGAACTCAATTTTGGGCCAACGACCCCAATCACACGAAACCACTGCTCGTCGAGTTTGACGAACTGCCCCACGGCATTTGCCGCACCCAGCAAGCTGGTTTTGGCGCCGGCGCCCAGCACGCAAATCGGAGCCGCGCGATCCTCCTCCCCCTGGTCAAAAAATCGCCCGTCGGTGATATGAAGTCCGGCAATGTTTACGTACCAGGGATTGACACCGTAGATGGTCGGCACATCCTGTTGCGCCTTAGGAATAGTCTTGGTCGGGACGAGACGTTTGCGGGGCGTGGATGCAGCCAGGTCACCCAGATTGTCCAAAATGATCCGGTAGTCCTGAAAGGTCAAGCCCGGTGAAATTTTTCGCACCTTCTGATGAGCTTGCCAATCGTTGGTTTCCTTGGCCTCGACAATCAGGTTGCGAACGCCCATCTGCTCGATTACGGCCATGACTCTCTGGCGGGCTCCAGCTCCAATAGAAAGCATGGAAACCACGGCGGCCACCCCGAAAATCATACCCAACATCGTCAAAAGGGAGCGCAGCCGGTGAAGCATGAGATTCTGCAGGCCCAGCCGAATGTCTGGAACCCACCTCTGGGAGATCGAAACCATCCGGCCGACAGACAGGCTAGTAGCCGAGCTCATTTACCGCCTCCGCCCAAGCTTGGTCCGGCAGCGGCCGCCTCGGCTTGTGTTTTGGGTGCGGCAGGATCCAGCAGAGCGACGTCGGTTCCGGGCTTCAGGCCCTCGATGGCGGCGCGACTTTCGCTTTCGGCCTGGATTTTTACTTCGCGGGCTTCAAACGAGCTGCCATTCTTGACGTACGCCACTCGTTTTCCATCTTTAAGAAAAACTGCCTGGCGTGGAATGTAGGCGATCTTCTTTTTTTCATCGCCCGCGACAACGACCTCTGCAGTAAGCCCGGCGCGCAGTCGGGAATCGGAGTTCGGCAGTTGAATGGTGACTTCAAAGCTGCCCGCCGTCGCGTCTTCCCAGAAATTCTTCATAGCCATGCCCGCCACGGTTTTCACCGTACCGTGAAAAACTTGCCCTGGTAGTGCGTCGAACTGAATCTCGGCGCTTTGCCCGGCTCTGATGTTGCCTCTTTCACGCTCATTGGCTTTCGCGAGCATTTCCATATCAGACGGATCAATGACCCTGGCGATGTTATTGCCAGGGCGGACCTGGTCCCCTTCGCGATAATCCGGCAATGACATTCCTCCCCAGAACATGCCGCCGGTGGAGTCAACATTCTTCTCAATGGCGAGGACGCCGTCCATGGGGGCGGCAACATGCATTTTGTCTATGTTCTGCTGTGCCTGCTTCATTTCTAAGCGCGACTTGTTACTCTTCTCCTGCGCCAACTCGATGGTCGCCTGCCCGGACGCCGTATGAGATTTAATGTCCTGCTCAAGTTGCGCCAAGGCTCTTTTTGCCTCGTCCAGAGCGAGGTCGTTTTTCTTGGCATCGATACTGCTTAAGAGTTCGTTCTTGTTAACTTCCAATTCAGCGCGCCGGACATCGAAACGGGCTTTCAGGAGCGCAACCTTATCCTGCGCAGCCTGCACCGCGGCATCGGACTTGGCTTTTGTGATCTCCTGCTCGGCTTGTTCGAGCTCCGACCGGCTTTGTTCGAGCTTATACTGCTGCTCGCTGGGATCGAACTCCAACACGATCTGGCCCTTCTTCACCGGCGTGCCCGTACGCAGCAGATGCGTAATCTGGAGCGCACCACCGCCAACTTGCGGCGCGCTTAACATCATCGAGTGGCTGGCGCGTAGCTCTCCGGTCGTATGAACCTTCAGGTCGAGGTCGCCGACTTTCACCGTAGCAACCGGAATGTCGGCCTCACCCCCAGCCGATTTCGTCCGGCTGGATGCCATCACCACGCCAAGCAAGGCAATGGCGAGCAGGATGACAGAGACGCCTAAAATCGTTGGCCAACGCTGCACGGAAACTGATTACTCCTTTACGGTTGGATCTTTCAGGGCAATCTTATCGCCCAGCCGAAGCCCCTTGGCAACCAGCACCCGGTCGGCGCTCCGGCGGCTCACCTGAATGACTCGTTCTTCGAATTTCGTTCCGCTGAGGACGTAAGCCACCGAACGCCCCGATCTTTGAAATAAGGCCTGTGCGGGGATGGTCACTGCATTTGGCACACGATCGACAATAATGGTCAACTGCGACGTCATGCCGGGACGCAAGCGGCTGTCGGACTGGTCAAGTGTAATTTCCAGCTTAAAATTCCGGGGAAAGGGCCAGCCTCCTGAAAAGTCGGCCGTGGCGATGGTGCTGATCTCGTGGATATGCCCGGTGAATTGCCGGTCCGGAATAGCGTCCAACTGGACAGTGACTAACTGGCCGACCTGCACGCGGCTGCGCTCTGTCTCATCCACCCGGGCGTACACGCGAAGCGAGGAGAGATCGGGCAATTCGGCCAGGAGCGAGCCCGGCCAGGCCCGGTCTCCGGGCCTAAATGCGGCCTGCCCTTCCGGCCTCCAGAGCTGAACCAGGGAAATCATGCCGTCCCGGGATGCTCGCAGGGTCATCTGCCCAAGGCTGCGTTCAGCCCGCTCGACGTCATAGAGAGCTTTGCGGCTCGCCTCGGTTTTGCTTTCAAGCGTTGCCTTGGCGGCCGCTCGGTCAGATTTCTGCTTCTCTTCAGCTTCCCGCACTTTTTGCCGGGCGTCTGCCAGCTTCAGCTTCGCCTCTTCTCCTTCGATCTTGGAGACAATCTCCTGCTTGCTCGCTTCCAGTTCTGCCGCCGATACGTCATAGCGAGCCTTCATGACGGCGGTTACGTTTTCTTCTTCCGTCAAACGAGCTTGCGCACGGGCTTGTTCGATCTCCGCCTGAGCGGACTTCAGGGCAGATTGGTTCTGCGCCAGATCCTGCTCGGTCTTCGTCTTGTCGAACTCGACAATGACGTCGCCTTTCTTGACTTGTGCGCCGTCAGTTGCGATCTTGACGATCTGGAGATCCCCGGCTTCGGCGGGAGCAGTAATGGAAAGCGATCTCAGCGCCTTAACCTCGCCTCGGAACTGGAGCGAATCGACAAACTCGCCGAGTTTCACTTCGGCGCTAGCAATCGAAGGCGGACGGCTGGTCAGGTGCACAGCGCCTATCGTTCCCGCACTGGCCAGTACGAGCAAAGTAACTGTGGACCTCTTCCGTCGTTCCGCCCATAGCCGTCGTAATTTCGCAATCATTGTGATCAGCTCGAAGTACGGCTGTGATCCCCGCCGTCCACATCGACGGCAGCGGAAAGGTCCGGCATCAAGCGGGGGTCGCTGCCTTCGATGGAAAAAATCGCAGTAAAGGTGCGCACCTTGGCGGAAAAGCTTCCGTTCCTGGCGATGGGCGAAATCTGCTCGAGTTTGCCGGCAAATACCATTTCCGGGTAGGCATCGAGGCGCACGGTTGCAGACCGTCCAATCTTCAAGGACAGGAAATCTTCCTGGTTTACCTGGACGAGCACTTCCATCCTGGAGGGATCCACCACCTGCATGAAAGGCACTCCGGGACGCACCTGATCCCCTTCCTGCACCTCTCCCATTTTCCCTTGCTTCCAAATCGTGTTCAGGACCACGACTCCGTCAATCGGCGAGTGCACCTGCATCAATTCCGCATTCTTCTGCGCGTGACGCATGGTTTGGCGCGTGCGATCACGCTGGATCTCAAGGATCTGAATGGCCGCGCTCGCCGCCTTCCTTTTCAGCTCGAAGGTCTCTCGAAGCTGCTGGAGGGCAGCCTTCGCCTGTTCGAGATTCTCTTGTGCCTTTTCAACGTCGATGCGGGAAAGAATATCGGCCTTCTGGATTTCCAGTTGCGCCTTGCTCAAATCACTGCCGGCTTGCTCGAGTTCGGTCTCGTCCTTGGCGTGGGCTGCGTTTTCCTTGGCCTGCTCTTGCGAAACCTGGTCGACAAGCTTGTTGTATTCGGCCTGCTTATCGAGGGCATCGCGGATTTGTGCCTGACGATCAAACTCGACCAGCACGTCGCCTCGCCTCACGCGGGCTCCCGCCGGCAGCAGTTTCGTAATCGTGAGAATGCCCACTTGCTGTCCTGAAAGCATGGGCGCGAGAATGGCCCGGGCCTGGATAGCCTCGGTTATTCCTTTCAACCGCAGGCCCGGGCCGATGTTGTTTCCGATTGGAGAGGCCACCCTTGAATACGTTCGAGGCGCAGTCGTCTTGCGCAGAACGAAGCCCAGGACAGCGGCAAGCACGAGCACAATCGCGACCGCGACCAGCCATTTTTGCGGTCGCGGGGGCGGCGTTGCCAGAGGAGGGCCGATCGGCTCAGGAGCGACCTCTGGGGACACCGCCGGTCTTGCCAGCGGCTCGGCTACTTCATTCCGAAATGATCGCATGCGATTACGTCCGCTGCTTGGACACAAACCGGCTCTTGCTTCCGCGAGGCGCCTATTCTAGAAACAGGTATTATCCATCAAGATTAGACACCAGTAAAAGCAGAATCTCTGTTGTGTCAAACGGGTTTCCAATCATTCCAGCCGCGGACCCTACAGACAGGACCCAAGGAACCGCAACGCCCCCGATCGCTAGAGTCTGTCGTCTGCGGGCGAGAACCAATCTCCGCGCTGGACTGGTACGAAAATACCCTTGCTGACTCGGGACCGTCTCTTTCAGAACGCAAATCCCTGCCCAGCTTGCGATCAAAATTGAAAAACGCCGACGCTAAGTGCGAGATTCCAGCAGTCAAATGAACGGTGTTCTGACTCTTTCGAGGTCGGCTTGGGCCCTTGCCTTCATCCCTGGCGGTAATAAGGTGAAACGCATCGGGACGGGCGGGGCAGTTCGCCCCTGCCCACACAGGCGACGGCTGTTTTGTGATAGAGAAACGCAAAACTTCGAATCCTTCCGCCCAGCTCGGAAATCAGATGATTAAACATCTTAGGGGTAAGGGCCCTGAAGCAGAGCCCTCCAAAGCTGGAGTTTCGTATCCCACAACAGAGATGGATGAGTTGTTTTCGACCTAAGGGGAACTTATGGCGAAAAGAATGCTCCTGATGCTGGCCGTGATCGTAATCCTCCTCACGACCCTGGGCTTCATAAAATTCAGGCAAATTCAGTCGGCGGTGCACGCGGCGTCGTTTCAGCCGCCTCCCGAGTCGGTGACCACCATTGTCGCGGAGCAAGAACAGTGGCCGGCAACGATGAATGTGATCGGCACGATGGAGGCTGTTCAGGGCGTTACGGTAAGCGCCGATCTTCCGGGCACGGTGGCGCGCATCAATTTTGATTCGGGCAAGTCGGTGCATGCAGGCGACGTACTGGTAGAACTGGACACTCGGCAGGAGCGTGCTCAACTGGCGGCCCTCGAGGCGCAGCGCGACCTCGCCCGCCTCAATTTCACCCGCATGCAGCAACTGGCGAACGAGGGCGTCATTTCCCGGATGGACTACGACCGGGCTACGGCCGAGCAACGGCAAACCGAAGCCAACGTGGCGGAGGTGCGCGCCACGATCGAACGAAAGACGATTCGTGCGCCCTTCTCAGGAATCCTGGGTATTCGCAAGATCAATCTCGGACAGTATCTTCCCGGAGGCGGACCCGTTGTTTCCCTGCAATCGCTCAATCCTATTTATGTGAATTTTGGCGTGCCGCAACAGGTCGCGGGGCAGGCACGGAGCGGCCGCACCCTGCGCGTGAGTGCAGAACAGCTTCCTGGCCAGGCATTCACGGGCCGAGTTACGGCTATCGATTCTGTCATCGACGAAGGAACCCGGAACTTTCAGGTGCAGGGGACCCTCTCGAATCCGGAGGGAAAATTGCGCCCCGGCATGTTCGTCCAGGTGGATCTGGCGTTAGGCGCAGGCCGCCCGGCAATCACGTTACCTGCGTCCGCTATCAGCTACGCGCCTTACGGAGACTCGGTCTTTATTGTTACCGGCCTCAAGGACCAGAAAGGACAAAGCTATCGCGGGGTGCGTCAGCAGTTCGTGAAAGTTCAAGGCTCGCGTGGCGACCAGGTCGCGGTGATCTCGGGCGTAAACCCCGGCGACGAAGTGGTGACCTCGGGCGTGTTCAAGCTGCGCAATGGCGCGGCGGTTCAAGTCGACAATAAGGTTAAGCCCGGGAACAACCCGGCTCCCAAGCCCGAGGATAGCTAAATGAAGTTCACCGATCTGTTCATTAAGCGGCCGGTCCTGGCGGTCGTGGTCAGCCTGGTGATCCTGATTGCCGGTCTGCAGTCCATACGCTCTCTGAGCGTGCGTCAGTACCCGCGCAGCGACATTGCCGTGGTGCAGGTCTCGACGACGTACGTCGGCGCCAACGCGGATTTGGTGCGTGGGTTCATTACCACGCCGCTGGAGCGGGTGATTGCCAGCGCCGACGGCATCGACTACATGGAGTCGTCGAGCGCGCAGGGTGTGAGCACGATAACCGTACACCTGAAGCTCAACTACGACACCAATGCTGCGCTCACCCAAATCCAGGCCAAGGTGGCGCAGGTTCGCAATGACCTGCCGCCTGAGGCTGAGGCGCCGGTTATCGAGCTCGAGACTGCGGACAATCAGTTTGCCGCCATGTATCTGGGCTTCTCGTCCAGCGATCTCGATCAGAACCAGATCACCGATTATCTGACGCGGGTGGTACAGCCCAAACTTAGCGCCATCAGCGGGGTTCAGCGCGCCGACATTCTCGGCGACCGCACCTTTGCCATGCGAATCTGGCTTAAGCCGGAGGAGATGGCCGCGCATGGCATCTCTCCTTCCGCCGTGCGAGATGCCTTGGCCAGGAACAACTACCTTTCGGCGCTCGGCAGTACCAAAGGTTCGATGGTTTCGGTGAACCTGGTCGCCAACACCGATCTGCGCACGCCGGAAGAGTTCCGTCAGCTTGTCGTCAAGCAAGAAAATGGCGTGGTCGTTCGCCTCGGTGACATCGCCGACGTCGTGCTGGGCGCCCAGAACTACGAGCAGGACGTACGCTTCAATGGGGAGACGGCGACGTTCATGGGAGTGTGGGTGCTTCCTACCGCCAACTCGCTGGAGGTGATCAAGAACGTTCGCCAGGCCATACCCGGAATCCGGGCTCAATTGCCCGCGGGGATGAAAGTCGGCATTCCGTATGACTCGACCGAGTACATCCAAGATGCCATCAACGAAGTGCTCAGAACCCTGACCGAGACTCTTCTGATCGTTGTAGTCGTAATCTTCCTGTTTCTCGGCTCGATGCGCTCTGTGCTTATCCCGGTCGTCGCCATTCCGATTTCACTGGTGGGAGCCGTGTTCCTGATGCTGGTCGCGGGCTTTACCATCAATTTGTTGACGCTGCTCGCCGTCGTGCTCTCTGTCGGTCTCGTAGTCGACGACGCGATTGTCATGGTCGAGAACGTCGAGCGCCATCTTCAGGGTGGCAAGGCGCCGCTGCGCGCGGCTCTCGATGCGGCGCGCGAATTGGTCGGTCCGATCATCGCGATGACAATCACGCTGGCCGCGGTATATACGCCCGTGGGTATCCAGGGCGGCTTGACCGGCGCGCTGTTCCGCGAATTCGCGTTCACTCTGGCCGGAGCCGTGATTGTGTCCGGCATCGTGGCGCTGACGCTTTCTCCCATGATGGGATCGAAGTTGCTGCGCGCCGGAGACACCGAACAGGGCTTCGCAGGCTGGATCAATCGCCGTTTCGAAAGTGTGCGCCGGACATATCTGAATACTCTGGCCGGCACTCTTCGCTACCGGCCGGTGGTTCTGGTCCTCTGGGGCATCGTCATTCTGCTAATGGTTCCTTTTTACATGTTCTCTCAGCGGGAACTGGCGCCGGCCGAGGATCAGGGCGTGGTCTTCGGAGTCATCCAAGCCTCTCCTAATTCCACGATTGATCAGACGAAGCTGTTCACCAACGAGGTCTACGACGTCTACCATTCGTTCCCGGAGAGCCAAAGCATTTTCCAGATTACGACTCCCACGGGCGGTTTCGGCGGCATGGTAACGAAGCCCTGGAGCGAGCGGAAGAAGACCGCGCAACAGTTGCTGCTCGAGTCCGCCGGACCGCTGTCGAGAATTCCGGGGATCCGCGTGATCCCGCTGACGCCGCCTCCCCTGCCGGGCGGGGGAGACTTCCCAGTCGATTTCGTGGTTGCCTCCGCGGCTGAGCCGCAGCAATTGGCCGAGTTAGCCAAGCAGCTTGTCGGGAAGGCGTTTAAGAGTGGCCTGTTCATCTACGCCGACTCCGACCTGAAATTCGACCAGCCGCAAGCCGAGGTCGTTTTCGACCGCGACAAACTCCGGGCACAAGGGGTCGACCTGAGCCAGGCGGGCCAAGATCTCTCCACCATGCTGGGCGGAAATTATGTGAACCGTTTCAGCATTCAGGGGCGGAGTTACAAGGTTATTCCGCAGATCAAGCGCGCCGAACGGCTGACGCCTGACCAGCTCTCCGAGATCTATGTTACGGGTTCGCAGAACAAGCTGGTGCCGCTATCCACCTTTGCCAGCCTGCGCACCACAACCGAGCCGCGAGAGCTAAAGAAATTTCAGCAGCTCAATGCCGTGCGCATCCAGGGCGTGATCCCCCCTGGCATACCACTCGACCAGGCGTTGCGTATGCTGGAGGACGAGGCTAAGACCATCCTCCCGCAGGGATTCACCATCGACTACGCCGGCGAGTCGCGGCAGCTTCGGACCGAGGGCAGCAAATTTCTCAGCACGTTCTTGCTCTCGGGAATTCTGATTTACCTGGTTTTGGCAGCCCAGTTCGAGAGTTTCCGCGATCCGTTCATCATCCTCGCAGGCTCGGTGCCACTGGCCATTTCTGGAGCGCTCCTGTTCTCGTTCCTCGGCCTGACGACGCTCAATATCTACAGCCAGGTAGGGTTAATCACCCTGGTGGGATTGGTGTCGAAAAACGGCATCCTTATTGTGGAGTTCGCCAATCATCTGCAAGAAGCAGGCATGGAGAAGCTAGAGGCAGTGATCGAGGCGGCTGGCACTCGCCTGCGCCCGATCCTGATGACCACCGCGGCTACTGTGATCGGCCACTTTCCCCTTGTCTTGGCAAAAGGCCCCGGAGCAGGAGCCCGCAACAGCATCGGCATCATGCTAGTAAGCGGGATGATTATCGGCACGGCGTTCACCCTGTTCGTCGTGCCCTCGATCTACATGCTCGTGGCCCGCACACGAAGTGCCGTGTTGGAGAATGCGAACGAAAGGGAGCTTGCGGTTTCCGAGGCGGCGTAGAATGTGATTCGTGAACCTGCGCCTATTCATAGCGGTCTTGTTGCTTTCGAATCTGGTTCGCCCAGTCGCGGTCGTGCATGAGGAGAAACACGAATCATCGCCCAGGCGACCCGCCATCGTCGGCGTGGCGCATATCGGGTTGAGAACCGGCAGTCTGGACACGGCGCGAAAGTTCTATACCGGAGTGCTCGGATTCCAGGAGCCGTTCAGCCTTAACAAGCCGGCAACCGCGGGTGACGGTCTTCTCTTGACCTACTTCAAGGTGAACGACCATCAGTATATCGAGCTATTCCCCGAGCTCACCGATCCGAAAATGGATCGCCTGTCGCATATCGCCTTCGAGACAACGGACGTAGAGCAATTGCGCGCTTACCTGGCCAGCAACGGCGTGAAAGTACCCGGGAAGCTGGAACCCATGCAGGATGGCAATTGGGGATTTGAGGTCACAGATCCGGACGGGCATGCCGTGGAGTTCGTCGAGCTCAGACCGGGCTCGTTGCACAGCCGTAATTTCGGGAAGTTCCTGCCTGAGGGCCGCATTTCGCAACGCATCATTCACGTCGGGGTTGTCGTCAAAGACCGGTCGGCCGCAGATCGATTCTACAAAGACATCCTCGGCTTCCGGGAGACTTGGCACGGCGGCATGAAGGATAACGCCACCGATTGGGTAGACATGCGAGTGCCGGAAGGAACGGACTGGCTGGAGTACATGCTCAACGTGCACAATCCCGGCCCGCAGGAGCTCGGGGTGATGCATCACCTCGCCTTGGGTGTGCCCAGCGTAAAAGCCGGCTATGAGACTGTCCTCGAGAGAGGATACAAGCCGAAAGAACCGCACATCGGCCGCGACGGAAAGTGGCAACTGAATCTCTACGATCCGAATTGGACACGCGTGGAATTGATGGAACCCAAGCCGGTGCGAACACCGTGCTGCTCACCAATGTTGGAATAGCCCTCCTACCCCAAGCACCGTGTGTGTGCACCACTGGTCAGTTCTCGCAGGCCCCCTATCGCTTACTTGGCTGCGCGGGCACGACGAACCGCTTGAATCGGGACTGCGTCGTGATCTTCAAATGTAACGGCGCTGTCGTCTTCTTCTGTGTGTGGCAGTTCCTCCAGCAATCGCACGCAGCGATTCCAGCGAAGGACCGCATCGTCGTTTTCGGGTGGATGAATCTTCTCTGCCTCTTCAAAATGGTGCATCGCTTCCTTAAACAACCCCACCAGAACCTTAGCAGGACGCCCGGCGCGCATCTGGGCTTTGGCGCGGCGCTCATGAAGCAAGCCCATGTAGTAGTCGCGCTCGTACGGATCGGTGAGCCGGCCAAAGGCGCCCTCAGCTTCGCCAAAACGGTCCCACGACTGTCCAATGAACTGATCCGTGATTGCCAAACCAAGCGTGCGCAATGCTAGTTGGTGGTCCGGTTCGATCGCCAGGATGTCATGGCAAATAGACTCGGCCTCCTCGGGTTCGTTCAGGTAGCGATATAAGGTGGCCTTGGAAAGGGCTTCGGAAATGCCACTCTGGGAAATCGTTTTCAGTTTCAATTCCATAATTCCTCCCCACAAAAGACTACGGTCCCGACCAATTCCCTAGCAAATATCCCGCGAATACTGTTCCCGCCACCGCTCCGCCGTAACACAAGGTGAAAATCAGCTCGTTCAAGTGTTTCACCTGCAGACCGTCGTAGAGCGTGTAGCGGAACCGATGCGCCCAGTGAAACAACGACAGGGAGCACATCAAGAAGAGGTAAATTCGCACCCATGGCAAGCGAAGCAGCAGCATCAAATGCTCGTAGCCGGGTGGCCGCAGCCAGCCCATCGGAAAGGCTATGGCAAAGAGAAAAAGATGCACCGGGATCAGCAATGCGGCAACTACACCCCCCGCGCTGAACAGCGACCACAATACAGCCTCGCTAGATTGTTTCGCCATCCTTACCTCAGAACCAGCCACGTTACTCCCGCCGAGACAAGTGCCCACACTACATAATTAGGGGCGGCAATCAGGATTTCGGGAAGCCGCTTTCCACGAAAACGAACGGCCATAGCTCGCGGCGCCAGGTTAAACCAGGTGATCGTGTGAAACAGAACAAAGAATAAGCTGATCCCATTGATTGCGAGTGCAATCGGACTTTGCAGCCAGTGCTGGAAGCGCGCATACGCCTCTGGCCCCGCGCGGAGCGCCCGCAATTGAAGCAGAGTGATAACTACGAATACCGCTACGAACACGCTGCTGATCTCCCGCAGGATGAACTTCAGATACTGCCACTGGCCGAGCCACCAATACACCGACACCCGTGGTCGATACCATCGGGGATGGAATTCCTGGTACAGCGGGAGCACTTTAGTCGTTGGCTGCTTCACGGCGAACATCCGTGTTCTTGCGGCCTAGTGGGGTGACGAATGACTTCACCCAATCGAGCGCTGCCTTCAACTTGTATTGCTGAATCGCGCCCGCAGGGTCCACATGCTTGGGACAAACTCGCGTACACTCTCCTACGAACGTGCAGCCCCAAATCCCTTCCGGATGCGCCAGAACGGCCATCCGGTCGCCGGCACCTTGATCGCGCGAATCCTGGTTGTACCGCTGTGCCAGGGCTATCGCCGCTGGCCCCACGAACACCGGGTCAAGGCCGACCACCGGGCAGGCGGCATAACACAGCGTGCAATTGATGCACATGCTGTACTGCTTGTACTGCTCCAGTTGTTCCGGAGTCTGCAGGAATTCGCCCTCGCTCAGCGGCGGCTCTTCCTGCCGGATCAGCCATGGTTTGACCGCCTTGAGCTTAACTAGAAAATCGCTCAATTCGGTCACCAGATCCCGGATAATCGGGAAGTAACGCAGCGGCTCTACCCGAAGTTTGTTCCCGTTTCGCGAGTAGGACGATAGAAATGTGGCGCAACTCAGTTTGGGCTCGCCGTCGACCATCATGCCGCAACTGCCGCAGATCCCCATCCGGCACGACCAGCGATAGGTCAGCGACCCATCCACCTGGTCCTTGATGTAATTCAGCGCGTCGAGCACTACCCATTCTTTGTGAACAGGTACCTCGAACTCTTCGAAGTGCGGCTTGACATCGCGCTCCGGTGAATAGCGCGGAATCTCAAGAACGATCTTGTCAGCCATAGCTAGCCGGCCCGCCCTGCCGGAACTGCTTGCGGTATCTGTTGGGGTGACTCGGGAGCCTGCTCGCCGTAGACTCGCTCGCCCGGTGCCCAGCGGGTGACCTTCACCGGGAGATACTCCACTCGTGACGATCCATCCGGTTTCCGAAATACCAGCGAGTGTGCTAAGAAGTTCTCGTCATCGCGCGCCGGGAAATCGGTGCGTTGATGGGCCCCGCGCGACTCAGTCCGGTGCAGCGCACACTGCACAATCGACTCCGCTACGTCCAGCATGAACCCGAGTTCCAAAGCCCCTTCCAGTTCCGTGTTGAAAGTGCGGCTGCGATCATCGAGAACGATATCTTGGTATCGCTCCTGCAACTCGAACAATTTGTTCGCACCTTCCGCGAGCGAGGTCTCCTCGCGATAGATTCCTGCGCTCTTCTCGATGGTCTTCTGCATTTGTTCGCGAATCGTGGCAACACGCTCCCGCCCACCCTGCTTGTGCAGGAACTGCGCTTCTAGTCTCTTGCGCTCGTCATTGGCTTGTGCCATTGCTTTGTCGTCGGCAGCTTTCTGTTCGGCCGCGTACAATGCCGCGGCCTTACCCGCGCGCGCTCCGAAAACCAGGCACTCAGACAGAGAATTGGAACCGAGACGATTCGCTCCGTTGATGCTTACGCAGGCCACTTCGCCCGCGGCGTATAGGCCCGCCAGCGGCGTGGCGCCATTCATATCGGTACTCACTCCACCCATCATGTAATGCACGACCGGCCGAACTGGAATCAATTCTTTGACCGGGTCAAGGTTTTGATACTTCAGGCACAGTTCCCGCACGAACGGCAACTTGCTGTTGATGATCTTCTCTCCCAGATGCCGCAGATCGAGGTGAACAACCGAACCATAAGGCGTCGCGAGAGTCCGTCCTTTTTGGTCTTCCATCACGAACGCCTGTGACAGCCGATCACGCGGACCCAGTTCCATCGAGCGCATCACCGGGTTGGGCTGAGGCTTGCCTAAGTTGTAGTCCTGGAGGTATCGATAGCCATCCTTATTCAGCAGGTATCCACCCTCAGCGCGTGCCGCTTCGGTGATCAGGATGCCGGTGAAAGGAAGGCCGGTGGGATGATATTGCACGAACTCCATGTCCTTCAGTGAAGCTCCGGCACGATACGCCAGCGCCATGCCGTCACCATTCTTGATGTTGGCATTCGTGGTGAACGGAAACACGCGTCCGCAGCCACCGGTACACAGAATTACTGCTTTTGCAGTGATGGCCTGAATCTTCCCCGACATCAACTCGATTGCGACCACGCCATCTACCCGCCCGTCGTCGACTAGCAGCTTGGTGACAAACCATTCGTCGTAGCGCGTGATGGGATCAAATTTCAGGGTGGTCTGAAACAGGGTGTGCAACATGTGGAAACCGGTTTTGTCGGCAGCAAACCACGTGCGTCTCCTCTTCATGCCGCCGAAAGCACGCACCGCAATATGTCCATCAGGCTCGCGGCTCCACGGACATCCCCATCGCTCCAGCTGCAAGAGTTCCTGCGGGGCTTCTTTGACGAAAGCTTCCACTGCGTCCTGATCGCATAGCCAATCGCCACCAGAAATCGTGTCATAGGCATGCTCATCGAGGCTGTCATCGCCCTTGACAACTCCCGCGGCACCGCCTTCGGCGGAAACGGTGTGGCTGCGCATCGGGTACACCTTGGAGACGACGGCGATGCTGAGCCTGGGATTGACCTCGGCGGCGGCGATGGCGGCGCGCAGTCCTGCGCCTCCGCCACCTACAAGAAGGACATCGTGGGACGAAGCATCCATGGTTTCCCCACCCACCAGCCTGAACAGCCTGGCAGCCGCTCAACCAGAGAGCCCAAGTGTTGCACATTCTCCTCCTATCAGCCCCAGGAAGCAAATGGAATTTGGGACCTACAAACAACCCAGGGAGGGCCGGCTATTGCTGTGGGCGGCCCAGCTCCAATACTCCTTTTCCCGTGATCCATGGGTCGATTTCTGTTTTGAGCAGACCGGCTTTGACCGCAGGATCGTCTTGCATCAGCTTGGCAGCTTGCTCAGCGTCCGCGCGGAGAACCATGACTCCCCCGTAGCTCTCCCTGATCGTCGAGCGGAAACGGCCGGGCACTGGCCATCGCTGCTTCAGTCATCTTTCCAACCAAAGCAGGATGTAGCTTCATAGTCCCCTGAACTCTTCTGCACTCGGATCCCATCTTTCGGCGCGCTCCATCAGAAACCAGTGTGTACTGTTCCATCCTCTGAGTTGCGCGGGGTGCTGAATGGCTGCCGGATCGACGAGCCATGGCCCAGGTATCTCCGCAGCCAGACGGCCGGCTTTAATAGCAGGATCGCTGCTCGCCCACTCTTGTGCCTGCGCCATCGATTCCGCTTGCAAGACTAAAGATCCCGCGCAGCGACGTGTCATCTAGGAAGGGCCCGGCGATCACCAGTTTGTGTTCGTCATACAGCTTGCGGATGTTGGCCATGTGCTCATCCTGAAGCTTTTCGCCTGCCTTTTTGCTCAGTTGTGGAGGATTGGTAGGCGTTTCAACAAGACGAAGAAAAAAAACGTGGCAGCCTTGGGCTGGAATTGTGCCTGGGGAAAACAGAGCCTGCAAGCCCGAGCAACAACCGTTCGCGGCAGGAAATTGTTCTTATATTCGGCTTCCGGGAAGGGCAGAAGGCCTAACCGATCTTCCCCGAATAGAGTGTTTTCCTGTATTTGTCAACAAGCGAATCCACCGCAAAGTCCCCCGGGCCGTTTGTGGCCACATAAAGGAAGAAGAAGCAATACAACACCGCCCACTCGCCGCCGTTCAAAATGGGCCAGAAGCCAATCGGGGCATGCACTTTGAAGTAAGCGAACGCCATCTCGCCGCTGGCAATCAGGGCGACCAGCCTGGTCAGGAGTCCTAGCGCGATCAAGATTCCAGCGAAGAATTCAATCAGGCCGGCCATCATTCCCATGCCGCCAAGTTCTTCTTGGACACTTCCCAGAACTCCAAACAGTTTTTGCGCACCATGGCAGGCAAACAGAAACCCGACAACCACCCGCGTCACAGCGTAGACATGAGGTGAATATTTGCTAAGGAGCTGGGTCATAGTTTCCTTTAGGTGCGGCCTGCACGGCGATTTTAGCGCGAGCGCAAAGAGTTTATCGGAATCATTCTCGCCATTTCGCGGCGAAGCGATTAGTTCGTCAGTGCCTACTCGTTGTGCACGCGAGATTCATTCGCCCGCTTCGCGGCTCAGGATGACGACATCGAGATACCAGCAATCACGAGCGGGGGCGCTCTAATCCATCCCGTCGAAGGATTTTGTGACTGCTCGTTTCCAGAGCTTATGTATCCTTTCCCGCTCTTCATCAGACATCTCAGGCCGCCAGGTATGCTCGACCGCCCAGTTGGCGCGGAGATCCGCCACATCCTTGAAGTATCCACCCGCCAGTCCTGCCGCGTAGGCCGCCCCCAGCGCGGTTGTCGCGTCTCGCGGGATCGGGCGGACAATCGGAAGGTTCAGGATGTCGGCTTGAATCAACCATGCCTCCGTCGGCGCGCAATGCGTCCAGCTTGATATTTGAATCCTTCTCCATGGCCTCAAGGACATCACGCGCCTGAAAAGCAGTGGCTTCGAGCACAGCCCGCGCCAAGTGGCCCTTATTAGCGTAGCGAGTGAGTCCCGCTATGATCCCAGGAGCATTGCTTTTCCAATACGGCGCGTACAGGCCAGAGAATGCGGGAACGAAGTAGACTCCTCCATTATCTTCGACCATCCAGGCTGGGGATAAATCTGCCCGTGCTCTCTTTGAGCAGCGGATACGACGCGTCCCGATCGGTCGAATACGATGAAACCAGTGCTGGTGGTTCCTTGATCAATTGCGCCAATGTAGCTTGCGCGTAGTTCGGGAAAGAGCACTTCTGTGCCCCGGGCAGGCACGGCGGGGCCATTACGCATGGGCCGAGGCCGTCATAGCCTTAACTTGCTGACCGCGAAGGTTAAAGGCGCCTAGGGTTCTCTCCGACTCCATGGTCGCTGGATCGCCTTCGCCGGTCAGCATGATAAATAGGGAGGGTGCCCACGCACCTTGGTGGCAAAACGGCACGTCCGTCGGATTATATCTTATGTTTTGTAGATGTCCTGCAGAGCAATTTTCTTGACACAAAGAATAATGCAGAGCATTTTTAGCTCAATCATGATTATTATTTATGCATCATAGTTTGCTTGTTAGGCAATCTATTGAGCACAACTCATAATTCCAACCTGAGAACTGCCCGGTCTCAAATGGCCGGGCTTCTGATGGCTCTCTACGACTCCGACAAAACCATTTTCACCACGGCCGATGCTGTGAGAATTACCAAACTGCACCCATCCCGCGCCAGCAGCCTGCTGCACAAAGCTGCGAAGCGCGGCCTGGTATCGCGATTGAAACGAGGTCTTTTTGTCATCGTGCCGCCAGAGATGGGAAGTTCGACAGCGTATTTCGGAAACCCCTATCTGGTCGCACGCCACCTCGTCGGCTCGTCACCGTACTTTATCTCCCACGGTTCGGCGATGGAACTCCATCGCATGGTGACTCAACCTCAATTCGTGATATTCATTTCCAGCACGAAACGTATACCGAAACAGACGCTGCACGGTACAGAGTTCCGATTTGTCTACATAACCAGCCGTCACTTTTTTGGCACCATGAAGCACTGGGTGACGAAAGAGCAGTCGGTTGAAGTCAGCGATCTCGAACGAACCATCATCGACGGACTGCGCCAGCCGGAATACTGTGGAGGCATCACTGAAGTAGCAAAGGGGCTTTGGATACGCCGAACCGATCTGCGTCTAGAAAAGCTCTTGGAATACTCCGCAAGACTTGGGTCGGGAGCAGTGACGCGCCGCCTCGGCTATCTGCTCGAACTATTTGGGGTTGCTCCGGAATCAGAGCTTGAGGCGCTTAGGAAATCCCTTACGGCTACTTATGTTCGACTTGATCCCATCCTGCCACGGGAAGGGCCACACCTCGCCAAGTGGCGCTTGCAAATCAACGTCTCTCCGGAGGAGTTGCAGGCTGTTCGGAGCACCTGATTGATCCCACAGCGAAACCTCTCCCTGTTGTCCAATCGACTCGCGGCCGGTGGAGGCATGAGAATTAGAGAGGACGTTCTGGAACGGGACTACTGCCTCGCCTGGTTCTTGAGTGCACTGTCCGTATCGGAGTTGCGGCAAGTCTTCGCCTTCAAAGGTGGTACCGCATTGAAGCGATGCTACTTCAGCGACTATCGCTTTTCAGAAGACCTCGATTTCACATTGAGACAACAACTTGCCTTCGAAGACATCCGAGCTCACCTCGAACGCGTCTATGCAATCGCGCACGAAAACTCCGGTATCACCTTCGTCTTTGACCGGCAGGATCGCCAAACACACGTCAACAGCTATACTTTCTATCTCCGATACACGGGGCCCTTGCCGGCAGGAAATGACGTGAAAGTGGACATCACCATAAATGAGCGCCTCACTTTCCCTCTGCGCGACCGGCCCATTCTACGCGGGTATGAGGAATTCGCGGATCTTCCTGAAGCTCGTTCTATCGATGCGTATTCTCTGGAAGAAATCGCGGCAGAGAAAACAGTAGCTTTGGCCGATCCCGCACGAAATGAACCCCGTGACCTATATGATCTCTGGTATCTGACATCGGACGGAGGGATCGAAATGGATCATTTGATTCCTGCAATCTGCGAGAAATTGGAATTTCGTAGCAAACCTTGCCTGGCGCGGAAAGAAGCGCGACTAGAGGCGCTGTGGACCAGAAGACTCGCCCACCAGATGGTTTCGCTGCCGCCGTTCGAGCAGGTTTTCAGAGCATTGCGGAGGACACTTCGCCAGGCCGACTTGCCTTGAATCGTGTCGCTCGGTCCTCAGTGGTCACTTCAAAACCGGCCAACGGACCTCACCCGGGACAGACGTTTGTTTTAACCTGCCGACTGCTGCTATTCGGGCAAGTCTCTTTGTCAGCGCGCAGAGTAAGAAGTTCCTAGGTTGCGCAAGATAGAGAGCTCCTGCTCGAGAGCTCCTGCTCTGCCAGCTGAATGATTCACGATAATATAAATCCATTTGCATTCGAGGTTGCGCCCGAGGCGAAGATCCAGGGCCCGATGCGATGGGGCCCTCAGGGTCACCTCAAGTGCGGTCCCCGCAGCTGGCGAACCGCTAGCAACCGGTCCAAGTCCGCGCTCGTGGTAGACGGCAAATCACGCACGCATGAATGAGCTTAACGAGTGCGATTCATTCGACCTGGCCGATTTTTAGCCAGTCCCCCCGATCCGCGCAGGCCGTTTGCTGTGCTAAAACTGTGCTAGCCCCACGCGGAAACTAAGGTTTTTATCGGAATCCGCGATTGATTCTAAAGGCTTTCCCTTTGTTTTCAACACATGAAAGGGTTCTCTCCGACTCCATGGTCGCTGGATTGCCTTCGCCGGTCAGCAACATCTTAGTAGCGAGCCGACTGCCTGAATAGTGCATTCCTGGATTACCCGCCTTCAGTGCGGTTATGGCCTCTCGCC
>Ga0209577_10001495_pt1 | contig 23089 bp, 22 predicted proteins | sample GraSoiAngelo_109_FD_185874 | JGI IMG/M metagenome (GOLD analysis project Ga0209577, IMG submission 185874) | Grasslands soil microbial communities from the Angelo Coastal Reserve, California, USA - 14_0903_12_20cm (SPAdes) (version 2) | ecosystem: Environmental > Terrestrial > Soil > Grasslands...
AGATGATGTACCACGCCGATCCGTGGCGGGCTTTGCGCATCCTGTCGGAGTTCGTCGAGGGCTTCGACGCGCTGAGCGGCCTCGGCCCGGCGATCAGCATCTTCGGCTCCGCCCGCACGCCCCGGGAGGATGCCTACTACGTGGCGGCAGAGCGCACCGGGCAGGCCATCGCCGAGCGCGGCTTCGCGGTCATCACCGGCGGCGGTCCGGGGATCATGGAAGCGGCCAACAAGGGCTGCAAGCAGGCAGGCGGCCTCTCGGTCGGCTGCAACATCGAGCTGCCCGACGAGCAGGGCATCAACGACTACGTGGACCTGGGCGTGGAGTTCCGCTACTTCTTCGCCCGCAAGACCATGTTCGTCAAGTACGCGCGCGGCTTCATCATCTTCCCTGGCGGCTTCGGGACCCTGGACGAGCTCTTCGAGTCGCTGACGCTGGCCCAGACCGGCAAGATCGACCACTTCCCGATCGTGCTCTTCGGACGCGCGTACTGGACCGGTCTCCTCGAATGGATCCGCAGCCAGGGCCTGCCTCGCGCCTATCTCCAGGCGCAGGACCTGGACCTGGTCCTGGTCACCGACGATCCCGAGGAAGCGGCCGAGGTCGCCACCCGCGCCCGGCCCGAGCCGTCCGGCGGACCCGACGCGGACCACAGCACCTAGAGCTTGCAGCCAGCACCGCCGATCGAGTTCGCCTTCCTCGAGGACGGCGCCCAGAGCGCCGACGGCACTGCCGCCCTGCTGGCCGGCTTCATCGGCGAGGCACGGTCCACGCTGGAGATCGCGATCTACGACCTTAGGCTGGCGGGGCCCCCGGCGGAGCTCCTGCTGGCGGCCGTCAAAGCGGCCGCCGCGCGGGGCGTGATGGTGCGGATCGTGTTCAACCAGGACCATCCGAAGAAGCGACCGGTGCCGCCCCCCAGCGAGGTTGACTGGGACCTGGTCAAGCAGATGGACGTGCCCTTTCACCCGATCAGCGGCGTGCCGGACCTTATGCACCACAAGTACGTCGTGCGCGACGCGGCGGTGGTCTGGACCGGGTCCACCAACTGGACCACCGACTCCTGGACGCGGGAGGAGAACGTGATCGTCCGCGTCGCCTCGCCGGGCCTGGCCGCCTCGTACAGGCAGGACTTCGAGGAGCTCTGGACGACCCGCAAGGTGGCCGCCTCCGGTCACTTTTCGGCGCCCTGGGTCGAGCTGGCGGCGGCCCGCGCCCGGCCCTTCTTCTCACCGGGTCGCGGCCAGAAGATGACGCATGAGATCGCGCACCGGATCGCGATCGCCAGCCGGAGGATCCGGATCGCCTCGCCGGTCCTCACCGCCGGTCCGGTGCTGGGCACGCTGGCCGAGCTGATCAAGTCCCCGCGAGCCGACCTGAAGGGCATCTACGACCGCACCCAGATGGAGGAGGTCAAGTTCCAGTGGTCGCAGAACAGCCTCTCGGCCTGGAAGCTGGAGGCCTTCAAGACGGTCGAGGAGAGCGGGCTCTTCGCCTCCAAGGTCACCACGCCCTACGCGCCGGGCTCGGTCCATGACTTCATGCACGCGAAGCTGACAGTTGCCGACGACACGGTCTTCGTAGGAAGCTTCAACCTCTCCCACAGCGGTGAGCTGAACGCCGAGAACGTCCTCGAGATCGAGAGCCGTCCCCTCGCGGACCTCTGCGTCGCCTACATCGAACGGATCATGGAGAAGTACCGGGTGGCGGCGCCGAGATGAGCATGGAACAGCGACGCGGACGCCTGCGAGGAGACGTCCGCGTGGTTCTGGCGCGGCCCCCGAAGCTGCCCCGCACGCTGGGCACGGGGGCGCTCTTCGCGGCCTGCTACGGGAACGTCGGCTCCAGCATCTACTACGCGCTCGGCGTCACCGCGGCCATCGCGCTGGGCCTCACGCCGCTCGCCTTCCTGCTCGCCGGCTGCATCTTCGTGACCACCGCCCTCAACTACGCGGAGGGCACGGCGGCCGTCCCCCAGGCGGGCGGAAGCTCCTCCTTCGCCCGGCGGGCGTTCAACGAGCCGATCGGCTTCCTGGTGGGCTGGATCCAGCTGCTCAACTACACGGCGACGGTCTCCATCTCCGCCTACACCGCGATCGCCTACCTGACCGTCTTCCCCGTCTTCCACTTCCTCCGAGCGGACGTCAACCACGAGCTGGCCACCGTGCTGCTGATCGTCGTGCTGGCCTTCGTGAACGTGGTCGGCATCCAGGAGTCGAGCGTGCTCAACCTGACGCTGGCGATGCTGGACCTGGCGACGCAGGTGGTCCTGGTCCTGCTCGGCATCTTCCTGCTCCTCAACTTCGACACCGTGATCCGCAACATCCATTGGGGGGTGGCCCCGACCTGGGGCAACTTCCTGGCCAGCGTCTCGATCGCGATGGTCTCCTACACGGGCATCGAGACCATCTCGAACATGTCCGAGGAGGCGAAGAACCCGGGCCGGACCGTGCCCCGCGCGACCTTCTACGTGATCGGCGCCGTGCTCTTCGTCTCCGCCTTCCTGCCGACCATCGGCGTCAGCGTCTTCCCGATCCAATACGACGCCCAGCACCACCTGTACTTCACCGAGCTGGGCACCAAGTGGGCCAACGACCCGGTGGCCGGCATCGTGACCAGGTTTCCCTCGCAGGTCCTGGCCTTCTGGGCCGGTGTCTGGGTCGCCATCCTCGCCTTCACGATCCTGGTCATCGCGACCAACGCGGGCCTGATCGGGATCTCCCGCCTGAGCTACTCGCTGGCCATCTACAAGCTGGTCCCGGTTCAGTTCTCAAACCTGCACCCCCGCTTCAAGACTCCCTACATCTCGATCGTCGTCTTCGCGGTGGCCGCCGCCGTGCTGGTGCTGCCCGGCAAGCTCGACCTGCTGGCGGCCACCTACTCGCTGGCCGCTACCTTCGCCTTCTGCACCGCCCACCTGGCCGTGATGCGGCTGCGCTACGTTTCGCCCGACCTCTACCGGCCCTACCAGATGCCCCTCAACATCCCCTTCGGACGGGCGGCCATCCCGGTCCTGTCGGTGGTGGGCGGCGTGGCGATCGGCGCCGTCTTCACGCAGCTGATCGCCCAGAACATCTCCTACTCCTCCTACATCTTCGCGGGCTGGATCGCGCTGGGCGTGGCCGCCTTCGTCGCCTACCGGCGCTACATCGGGCAGTTCCTCTGGGAGCCGCTGGCGGTGCCGCCGCCACCGGACCGGGAGGTCCAGCACGAGCCGCTGGCGGTGCCCCACGCCGCACGCATCCGCCTCAAGCATCCCGAGCAGGTTCGAGACCTGCCGGCTCCGGAGCCGGCCGCGATCGAACGGCAGCGCCACCGGAGGATCCGCCGGCTCCAGCTCGCCGTGGAGCGTGCCGGGCGGCTCCGGGTCATGCTGGGGCTGGCCGTCTGCTTGGCCGTGAGCGTGCTCGCGGTCTACCTCGACCTCTCGCGCTACGACCCCTTCGGGCCCCGGCTCGGCTGGTCGCCTGGCGTGCTGGTGGTCACCTTCCTCTCCGCCCTGCTGCTGGTCCGCAGCCGCTACGAGGAGTAGCCGGGCGCGGTCTCTAGACTTGGTCGCGTGCTGACCGCCGGCCGTTTCCGCGCGCTCGTCGCGGTAACGGCCCTCTCCGGCTATCTCCAGATCACCCTCGGCGGGCTGGTCCGCGTCTCCGGCTCCGGGCTCGGCTGCCCGGATTGGCCGACCTGCTACGGCAAGCCCTACCCGCCGCTCACCTTCCACGCGATCGTCGAGTACAGCCACCGCGCCAACGGGGCCCTCTTCGGATTGCTGGTGATCCTGACCGTGCTGGCCGGGTTCTGGCTCTACCGCGGCCGGCGGACGCCGGTCACGTGGCTCACGGTCGCCACCCTGGCGACGGTGGTGGCAGAGGGGCTGCTCGGCTGGCAGGTCGTCGCCAACCTGCTGGCGCCGGTGCTGGTCCTGGTCCACCTGGCCATCGCGCTCCTGATCCTGGGCCTGATGGTGGCCATCTACATCCTGGCCGGACCGGCACCGACCGGGCCTGCGGACCGGGGCTTCGGTAGGCTGGCCGCCGCGGCGGCGCCACTGACCTTCCTGCTCCTGCTGACCGGCTCCTCGGTCGTCGCGACCAAGGCGGACACGGTCTGCAAGTCCTGGCCGCTCTGCGGAACCGGCTTTGCCTTCGACTTTGGTGGCGCGGCCGCGTTCGACATGCTGCACCGCCTGACCGTCGGCGTGGTCGGGCTCTTCCTGGCCTACGTGCTGGTGGCCGGGCTGCGCCGCCACCGCCGCCTGGCCGCGCTCACCCTACTGGCGCTGGCCGTGCAGGTCGCGCTGGGCGCGCTGGTCGCCGTCACCAGCGAGGTCGCCTTCCTGCAGGGAGCGCACATCGTGGTGGGAAGCGCCCTCTGGGCCGGCGTCGTCGCCCTGGCGGTTCTGGCGCTCCGACCCGCACCGGCCGCTGTGCGCGATGATGCCCGGGTGACCGCATTGGAGGGACGCCCGGCTTGAGGGCGATGGAGGCGGTCCGCACCCAGGCGCCCGCCCGGCAGCTCTTCGCCGACTACCTGAGCCTGACCAAGCCCTCGATCGTGGGGCTGCTGGTGGCGACCGCCCTCGCGGCCATGGTCGCCGCCTCGCACGGGCGGCCGCACCTGCTGGCCATGCTGGCCGTCATCGTCGGCGGCAGCCTCGCCGCCGGCGGCGCTCACGCCATCAACTGCTGGTACGACGGCGACATCGACCTCCTGATGTCGCGCACGCGCCGGCGTCCGATCCCCGACGGCCGGATCCCGGGCTGGCACGCGCTGGCCCTCGGCGTCGGTTGCAACGTCGTGGCCTTCACGGTGCTCTGGGCCTGGGCCAACCTCTTCGCGGCCAGCCTGGCGCTGGCGGCGACCCTGATCTACGTCTTCGTCTATACGATCTGGCTGAAGCGCGCGACGCCGCAGAACATCGTCATCGGCGGCGCCGCCGGCGCCATCCCACCGCTGGTCGGCTGGGCCGCCGTCACCGGTGGTCTCGACGTGACGGCGATCTCGCTCTTCCTGGTCATCTTCCTCTGGACGCCGCCGCACTTCTGGGCGCTGGCGCAGCTGATCGCGCGCGACTACCGCCAGGCCGGCATCCCGATGATGCCCGTGGTCCACTCCAGCCTCTCGACCAAGCGCCAGAGCGTGGCCTACGCGGTGGCCACAGCCGCCGTCAGCCTGGTGCCTTACTTCACGGGCGACGCCGGCGTCCTCTACCTGGTGGGCGCTGTCGTGCTCGGCGTCGGGCTGGTCGGGGTGTCCGTGCTCGACCTGCGGGGCCGGCGCTGGACGGGTCCGCTCTTCGCCTACTCGATCGCCTACCTGGCGGCGCTCTTCACGGTGCTGGCGGTCGCTGGGCTCTTCGCTTAGTGGAGGTAATTCGCCTCCACCTGGGACAGGTCAGCTCCAAGCGCCGGCCCTTCGACGCGCCCGTCCACGGCTTCATCATCAAGCACCCCTCGGCGGGGGCGATCCTGGTCGACACCGGGATCGGCAACCCACCCGAGGAGCTGATCCGCCACTGGGACATCGTCAACCGGGCGATGGCGGAGGCGATGGCCGAGCACGACCTCTCGCCGGCCGACGTCCGGATCGTGATCAACACGCACCTGCATTGGGACCACTGCGGCCAGAACGCGGTGTTTCCGCGGGCGCCCTTCTACGTGCAGCGGGCGGAGCTGGACCGGGCTCGGCGGGGGGAGACGCTGACCAGCGAGTGGTTCGACTTCGCGGGCGCAAAGTTCGAGCTGCTGGACGGGGAGGCCGAGATCGCGCCGGGGATTCGCGTCATCCCGACGCCAGGGCATACGGTCGGACACCACAGCGTGGTCATCGAGGACGGTCCGGAGCAGCTGTTCATCGGCGACGCCGCGTATACGAAGGACATCTTCGAGAACTTCGAGGACTTCCCGGTCGAGCGGCTGACCGGCCAGGCCGAGAACGTCGACGCCTGGCGGGACTCGCTGCGCCGGATCAGTTCCCGCGACACCGACGCCATCCACTTCTGCCACGACACGCGAGTGGTCCACCCGCACCGGCACTAGGTCCGTTTCCGCGCGGAATGCGGCTAGTCGGGCAGCTCGTGGCAGTCGCGGCAGCGGGCCTCGTAGCTCTCCGCGGCGCCGATCAGGATCAGCGGGCTCGAGCGCGGCGCCGGCCGGCCGTCGATCAAGCGCTGCGTCATCGTCCCCTGCAGCGAGCGGCACTTCATGCAGACGGCGCGCAGCTTCATCACGTCGTCGGCCATGGCCATCAGGCCCGACATCGGTCCGAACGGCTCGCCCTTGAAGTTGCGGTCCAGGCCCGCGACCAGCACGACCAGCCCCTCCTCGACGAGTTGAGCGCAGACGTCGACCAGGCCATCGTCGAAGAACTGCGCCTCGTCCACCGCCACGACCTCGTAGCTGGTCCCCAGCAGCCCGATGCTGGCCGAGCCGCCGACCGGCTCCGCCTCCGCCGACTGCCCGCCGTGGGTGGAGATGTGGTCGGCGCCCTCGTAGCGGTCGTCCAGGGTGTGCTTGAAGAGCCCGACCCGGCGGCCGGCGATCCGGTGCACGGTGGCGAGTCTGAGCAGCTCGCCGCTCTTGTTGGAGAACATCGGGCCGGTGATCACGGTCAGCGAGCCCTTGGCCATCCCAGCGCGCATCCTAGGGCTCAACCAGGATCGCCCCGGGCACCTCGAGGGTGGCCCTGCCGGACCCGCCGAATCGTCTCTCCTCTGTGTGCAGCAAGACGCGGCCGGGCGGCTGCGCTGCACGCGCCTCGCCGTGCAGCGTCGCCGCCAGCAGGCGCCGGCGGCTGCCTGCCCGGCGTTCGACGTAGACCACCTCGCCCTCAGCCCAGGTCCTGGTAGCCTCGCGGTCGGGTCGCTTCAGGACCGGGTCCTGCAGCCGTAACCGGAGCAGCTCGCGGTAGAGCGCGGTGGCCCAGCGGCCGGCCGCCAGCTCGCCGCGATCCAGCTTGGACTCCTGGAAGGTTCGCTCCGCTTGCGGGTCGGCGATCCGCTCCGGGTGCTCGCGGTACTCGCGGAAGACGGCGAACTCCCTCCGCCTCCCGGCGGTGACCGCCTTGCCGAGGTCGCTCTCGTGGTCGGTGAAGTAGTGGAAGTGCCCGCGGCTGGCGAACTCCTGGCCCTGGAAAAGCATCGCCCGCTCCGGCGCCAGCATCAGGAGCGCCGACGCGGCTCGGAACTGGCCGGGCTCGACCAGCGCGGCGAGATGGAGGGCGTCCGCCCGGTTGCCGACCTGGTCGTGGTTCTCGATGCAGAAGACGAAGGCGCCGGCCGGCAGGCCCCCGGTGGGGGTGCCCGGTCCCGCCGAGCTGGTCCGGCCGCCCTGATGAACCCAGCCCTCTCGGATCGCTTTGGCGATCTCCTCCGGCGTTCCCCGGTAATCGGCGAAGTAGTGGTCCTGCTGGCCGGTCAGGCTGACCCGCAGGGCGTGGTGGAAGTCGTCGGCCAGGATCGCGTCGAGGCGGTCGGCGAGCACCAGGCCGGCCTCGTTGCGGTGGTCCTCGGCGACGACGTACGCACGTCGATAGCCGCGCCTGGCCGACCGGCCGATCAGGGCCAGGATGCTCTCCTCGCCCTCGTCGAAGACCGCGTGGGTGGCGTCCAGGCGGAGGCCGTCGAAGCCGTACTGCTGGATCCACCAGCGCGCCGCGTCCGCGACCGTCCGGCGGACCTCCGGCCGCGAGTAGTCGATGGCGCCGCCCCAGGGTGTGCGGTGGCGGTCGGTGAAGAACTCGGGGGCGTAGCGGTAGATGTAGGCGCCGTCGGGTCCGAGGTGGTTGTAGACCACGTCGAGGAGCACTGACAGGCCGACGCGGTGGGCGCCGGCGACAAAGCGCCGCAGCTCGGCGGGCGTGCCATAGGCCCGAGTCGGCGCATAGAGATAGGCGCCGTCGTAGCCCCAGTTCCAGCGTCCTGGAAACTCACTCACGGGCATCACCTGCACGGTGTCCAGGCCCAGGCGCTGAAGGCGATGCAGGTCGGCGGCGGCGTGGCGGTAGTCACCTTCGGGCGTGAAGGTGCCGACGTGCAGCTCGTAGGTGGCCTGGGCTCGGCGCCGCGGCACCGGCCGGTGGGACGGTCCCGCGACCGGGGCGACCAGCGCGCTGGGTCCGTGCACCCCTTGCGGCTGCCAGCGCGACCAGGGGTCGGGGAAGGGCCCGTCGCCGTCCAGGGCGAACCGGTAGGTGTCGCCAGGGCGGCCCCCCTCGACGAGCACCGAGTGAATGCCATCGCGCTTTCGCATCGCGAACCGCCTGCTCCCGAGGACCAGCTCGGCGCGCCGCGTCGAGGGCGCCCAGGTCCGGAACCGGACTTGGCCGCCCGCAGTCCAGGAGGGGCCGAAGTACGGCTGCCAGGGCACGCTAATGTCTCGGACTCACGACACTCTGAGTTTGAAAGAATCGGGCTGATGGCTGAGCGATTCGGTCCGCTCGTCTCGGCCGATTGGCTCCGCGAGCATCTCGGCGAACCCAACCTCCGCGTGGTCGATCTGCGCTGGTACCTGGACGGCCGGAGCGGCCGCGACGCTTTCGAGGCGGGTCACCTGCCGGGTGCGGTCTTCGTCGACCTGGACCGCGACCTTGCCGCACCCGCCGGCGACGGCCGCCACCCGCTGCCGGCTCGCGAGCAGTTTCAAGAGGCCATGCGGGCAGCGGGCGTCGATGCGGCCGCGCGGGTGGTGGTCTACGACGACCAGGGCGGGTTCAGCGCCGCCCGGCTCTGGTGGCTGCTGCGCTACTTCGGCCATCCTGCCGCCGCGGTCCTCGACGGCGGCATCCAGGCCTGGGGCGAGCGGCTCCAGAGCGGACCCGCCCCGCCGCCGGCCCCGGGCGCCTTCGTTGCCGCCGAGCCGGACGCGTCGCTGGTCGTGGGCAGGGAGGAGATACAGGCCGGCGGGACTGGACCCCTGATCGACGCGCGGGCGGGCGAACGATACCGCGGCGAGGTCGAGCCGATCGACCCCAAAGCCGGCCACATCCCCGGCGCGCGGAACCTGGTCTGGCGCTCGCTGCTCGGTCCCGACTGGCGCTTTCTCCCCGCCTCCGAGCTGCGTCGCAAGTTCGAAGCGGTCGGAGCGACCGGGGCAGAGGTGACCATGTACTGCGGCTCGGGCGTGAGCTCCTGCGTGAACGTCCTCGCCTTCGAGCTGGCCGGCCTTGGGCGGGCCCGGCTCTACGTGGGCTCCTGGAGCGACTGGTCCAACCAGGACCTCCCGGTCGCCACCGGCGCCCACCCGTAACGTCGGACTCGACTCCCGGCTTACCCTATCTGCGGTGGGAATCCTCGACGGCAAGAAGCTGCTGGTCACGGGCGTCCTGACCCGGCAGTCGATCGCTTTCGCGATCGCCGACGTCGCCCAGAAGGAAGGCGCCGAGATCGTCCTGACCAGCTTCGGGCGGGTTCGGAACATCACCGAGATGTCCGCCAAGAGGTTGAAGCCGATCCCTGAGATCCTGGAGCTGGACGTAAACCAGCGGGACGACATCGACGCCGTCCGCGAGGACCTCCAGAAGCGCTGGGGGCGCCTCGACGGGATCGTCCACGCGATCGCTTTCGCACCCGCCGACGCGCTCGGCGGCAACTTCCTGAACACGCCCTGGGAGAGCGCGCTGACCGCCTTTCGGACCAGCGCGTTCTCCTTGAAGGAGCTGACCGTCGGCCTCTTGCCGTTGATGCGCGAGCACGGCGGTGCGGTGGTGACGCTGGACTTCGACAACAGCACCCAGGCCTGGCCGTCCTACGACTGGATGGGCGTCTCCAAGGCCGCCCTGGAATCGATCGTCCGCTATCTCGCGCGCGACCTCGGACGTTATGGGATCCGGGTCAACGCCCTCGGCGCCGGGCCGCTTTCAACGATCGCGGCCAAGGGGGTGCCAGGGTTCAAGCAGGTCGAGGACAGCTGGGACCGGCGGGCGCCCCTGGGCTGGGACAGCAAGTCCGCCGGCGCGGTCGCCCGCACCGCCTGCGCGATGCTCTCCGACTACCTGCCGATGACGACCGGCGAGCTGATCCACGTGGATGGCGGCTACCACGCCATCGGCGCGGAGATGCCGGAGCCGGACTAGCCGGCGCCTGCCGGCAGCCCGAAGCGGCCCATGCGTAGGTTGGCCAGCTCCGGGACCTCGACTCCGTCGGCGATCGCCTTGGCCAGCCAGCCGGCCAGGGCGGGCGCAGTCATCATGCCGATCGAGCCGTGGCCGCCGTGCACCCAGAGCCCGACCGGTCCGGCCGGACCCGCCAGTGGCATCCCGTCCGGCGTCATCGGGCGCAGGCCAAACCAGGAGGCGGTGATCGGGATCTCAGCCAGGCCGGGGGCGGCCGCCAGCGCGTGGGCTGCGATCCGGCGCGGCATGTCGACCCCCTCGTAGGCGTCTCGCAGGGAGGGGGAGAGGGAGGCGCCGACGAGGGCCTCGCCGCCCGGCAGCTGCGCGATCACGAAGGCCTGGACGACAGGCTCGTCGTGACCCCCGGCCACCTCGCCCAGCGTCGGCGGCCGCGAGACCCTGCCCAGCTGGTCCTGGTCGGGCCAGCCCGAGTCTTCGACGATCCAAGGAAGTCGAAAGCCGAGCCGCCCCGTCCGGAGCACCCAGCCGCGGCCGACGCTGACCGGCGCCGGTCGCCAGAGGTCCGGCAGCCAGGGACCGGCGGCCAGAACGACGGCATCGAAGGCGTGCCGGCCGGAGTCGGTGACCAGTCCCTGCACCCGGCCGCCGCCGACCGCCACCTGCGCGACGCGGTCTCCGGTCCGCACCTCCGCGCCCGCCGCCCGCGCCGCCTGCGCGAAGGCGATCGTCGCAGGCGCGGGATCCAGCATCCACGCGTTGCCGATCAGGTGGCCCCCGCTGAAGCGCGGGCCCAGCGCCGGAAAGTTGCGCCGCACCTCGGCGGCGCCGACCTCCTCCACCTGCATGCCGACGGCCCGCATCTCGAACGCGCGCTTGCTCATCGCCGCGAACTGGCTCTCATCGGTTGCGACGACCAGCTGCGGCACCTCGCGAAGCTGGAACTCAACCTCACCTTTGGCCAGCTCGCGGTAGATCTCGAGCGAGCGCCGCATGATGCTGACCACGCCGGGCTCGGTCTGGTTCAGGAGCAGGCCCATGTTCCGGCCGGACGCTTCGCCCGCGATCGGGCCCCGCTCGAAAAGGGTCACCTTGAGCCCGCGCCGCGCCAGCTCGTAGGCGATCGTGCAGCCGGCGATCCCACCGCCGACCACCCCCACCTCCGAGATCGCCATTCGCTTCAAATGAGTGTAAGGGGGCGCCCGGGACGCCGTGCCTGGTTTTACCCAGGTTGCCCACATCTTGGGGAAAACGATGGTCGCAGCCCCAACATGCTGTTAGACTCCCGCGCAAGGCTTGAACGCCCATCTCAGTTCTGCAACCTCATCCGTTGGAGGGATGCCGCTTTGCGAGAGTGCCTCATCATCTATGTGGACGCAGCTCTGGACAAAAACGGCCGGGCCGGGTGTGGCCTGGCCGTTTTCATCAGGGGCCGCGCGCTCTACACCGAGTCCTTCGGCTTCACGCACGAAGGCGGGTCCGCGCAGCTGGAGGCGCACGTCTGCGCCGCCGCCCTGGAGCTTGCCGCCCACCGATGGCCCTTTCACCGAGTCATCGTGCGCACCGACTGCGCGCCGGTTGTGCGCAGCCGCACGCCATCGAGCGAGACATTCCGAGAAGCGGTTCACGAAGTTCGCGAACGCTGCCGGCGTGGCTATCGAGTCGTCCGCTACGTGAGCCGAAAGGCCAATCCCGCGCACGAGCTGGCGCGTGAAGGATTGAAAAGCGTTTTGCGGCCGCGCGTCGAGCTGGCCGCCTGAGATTACGCGCGCGTAGGTTTTATACTGCGGCACGTTCGCGTCTATGACTGCGACTTTTAAGGAGTTGTAATGGCCGAAGAGAAATCCTCCGATTCAGCGCCCAAGCGGCGCGCGCGTCGCGCAACCGGCACGCGAGCCGCGCGCACTACGCGGACCACGCGAGGCGCTGCCGCCACCCGACGCCGCGGCACCGGTGGCGACATGGTGCAAAACCTCAACGGAATGATCGATGAGCTGATCAAGGAGAACCGCAAGCTCAAGCGCCAGGTCGATCGCCTGACGGCCAAGGGCGCCGCGGCGGCCAGCTCGGGCATCGAGCGCGGCTTGCGCTCGATTCAGCGGCGCGTGCAGAAGGCGCTGACCGGAGCGACCACGACGCGACGCCGCACCACGCGGAAGGCCGCCGGCACGACGGCGACCCGGCGCCGCCGCACCACGACCACGCGCCGGCGCCGAACAACCACGGGCGGCACCAGCTCCGCGAGCTGAGCCTCGCACTCGACCATGTCCTGCTGGCGGTCCCCGACCTCGAGGTCGGGGCCGCCCGGTTGCGCGACACGTACGGCCTGCTGTCCGTCCCCGGCGGGCGCCATCCCGGCGTCGGCACAGCCAACCGGCTGGTCCCGCTGGGTTCGACCTACCTGGAGCTGATCACCGTGGTGGACGAGGCCGAGGCCGAGGCCAATCCCCTCGGCCTGGTCGCGCCGGCGCTGAGGCGTGGCGCACACTTCGCCTCCTGGGCGGTGCGCACGGATGATCTCGATTCGGAGCTCCGTCGGTTTGAAACACTCGGCTTTCCGACGCTGGGCCCCCACCGCGGCGCGCGCCTGCGACCCGATGGCGTCACCCTGCGCTGGCGCACCCTGCACCTCGGCGATGGGCTCAATCCGGCCCTGCCCTTCGTCATCGAGTGGCAGGTGCCTGCCGGCGAGCACCCCGCCGAGCTGCCAGTGACACACCCCGTAGGCGAGGCGAGCATCGAGCGTGTCGTCCTCTCCGCGCCCCGTCCGGCGCAGCTCCGTGACCAGCTCCGCACGCTGCTCGGAGAGCTGCCGGCAGAGGTTGTCGGCGGCGCCTCCGAAGAGGTGACGGCCGTCCGGCTCCGCGCGGGCGACAGGCTCCTGGTGCTGGATTGAAGCTGCAGGGAAGGGTTGCCGTGGTCACCGGCTCGACACGTGGCATCGGCCGCGCGATCGCAGAGTCCCTTGCGAACGAAGGCGCGCTGGTGATCGTCAACTCGCGTCACCAAAAGGAGGCTGACGAGGCTGCGCTCGAGCTTGGGGGGGGCGCCGTCGGCATTGGTGCGGACCTCGCCGCGCCCGCCGGCGTGGAGGCTCTCTTCGACGCGGTCGAGAGCCGGTTCGAACGCGTCGACATCCTCGTCAACAATGCCGGTATCCCGATGGTCCGAGACTCCGCCGAGCTCTCGCTGGCCGACTGGCAGCAGACTCTCGACATCAACCTGACGGCTCCCTTTCTGTGCGCGCAGCGCGCCGGGCGCGACATGCTGGCGAAGGGCGGCGGCAACATCGTCAACATCGCCTCGGTGACCGCGTTTGCACCCTTTCCGAAGCGCCTTGCCTATGCGACCACCAAAGCGGGCCTGGTGATGATGACCAGGATCCTGGCCGCGGAGTGGGCGCCCACGGTGCGAGTGAACGCGGTCGCGCCTGGCTTCATCAAAACCGGCCTGGTGATGGGACTGGCGGCCGAAGGAAAAGTGGACCTGAAGGAGCTCGAAGGGCGCACGCCACAGCGCCGGCTGGGCAGTGCGCAGGATGTCGCCAGCGCCTGTCTTTTCCTGGTCTCCGACGAGGCCGGCTTCATCACCGGGGAGACCCTGGTCACCGACGGCGGCTGGCTCGCCTACGGGTTTGTCTAGAGGTCTTCGCCTAAACGAACTCGGCTTCGATGCGCTTGGCCTCGTGGTAGGCGTCCCAGATCTGGAACGCGTAGAGGCCGAGGCCGCCAGCTCCGAGCGGTACTCCCAGCAGGCCGCCGATGACGGACAGGTCGAGGTCGAAGCCGAGGAACTCGAGGCCGCCACAGGAGAGGAGGAAGAAGAGGCCCTTCAGGTTGTGGCCGAGGTAGATGTGGCCCATGCCGGGGACGATCGCCAGCGCCGCGGCCAGGGCCGGGTTCTTGCGAGGTCGAGCGGCGCGGCGGCCCTGGTAGCCCTGGGAAGGGCGGGCGCCGCAATTGGGACAGGTCGAGGAGGGGTTCGGGAGAGGCGTCCCGCAGCGGCCACAGATGGTGGTCGAGGCCATCACCAAAAGCTTATTCCCGATGGTGATAGCCTCCAACCCATGGACTTGAAGTTCAGCCAAGAGGACGAAGCCTTTCGGCAGGAGGTCAGGGGCTGGCTCGACGCGAATCTGGCGGCCGACTGGCGGCACCGGGGAGTGGGGGGCTACCGGGAGGACGAGGACGAGAACGTCCAGCGCCACTGGCAGAAGCAGCTCCACGAGGGCGGCTGGCTGAAGCTGGCCTGGCCCAGGGAGTCTGGCGGCCGCGGCGCGACCCCGGTCCAGCAGGCCATCTACCAGGAGGAGCTGGCCGCCGCGGGCGCGCCACCCATCCTCGGCCGGCTGGGCGTCAGCCTGGCGGCCCCGACCATCAACCTGCTCGGGAGCCAGTGGCAGAAGGACACCTACATCGAGCGCATCCTCGCCTGCGAGGAGGTCTGGGCCCAGGGTTTCAGCGAGCCGAACGCCGGCAGCGACCTGGCCGGCCTCAAGACCCGCGCCGTCAAGGATGGCGACCGCTGGATCCTCAACGGGCAGAAGGTCTGGTCCTCGGGAGCGCACTACTCCGACCGCAGCTTCCTGCTCGCCCGAACCGATCCTGAAGCACCTCCGCACAAGGGCATCGGCTACTTCATCGTCGACCTGAAGCAGCCGGGCGTGGAAGTCCGCCGGATCCGCCAGCTCACCGGCGGCGGCGAGTTCTGCGAGATCTTCCTCAATGACGCGGTGGTCGAAGACCGCGACCTGGTCGGAGATCAAACCGAGGGCTGGAAGGCGGCGATGACGACCTTCGGTTTCGAGCGCGGAGGCCTGGCCAACGCATCGCGGTTCGAGAGCGCGGTGGTGAGCCTCGCCAACCTCGCCCGCAACCTCGGCCAGGGGTCCGACCCGCTGGTCCGCCAGCGGGTGGCGCAGGCCAAGATCGAGGCCCACACCTTCCGGATGAACGGGCTCCGCGCGCTGACCAAGGCTCAGCAGGGCGCCGCGCCAGGACCGGAGGCGAGCCTGACCAAGCTCTACTGGAGCGAGATGGACAAGCGCATCCAGGAGACGGCAGTCGCGGTCCAGGGCCAGTACGGCGCGCTCTCCCCCGACGACGCCTACGCCGTCGAGGAAGGCCGCTGGCAGTTGGGCTGGATGTGGTCGCAGGCGGAGACGATCTACGCGGGCAGCTCGGAGATCCAGCGGAACATCATCGCCGAGCGGGTGCTTGGGCTCCCGCGGGGACGCTGACAACCAGCACTCGTAAGGCGCGGGGGTAGAAGCAGGTGGCTGTGCAGCAGCACAACATGGCTGATTACGAGGAGACCGTTCGGACGTTCAAACTCGACGTCCCGGAGCGGTTCAACTTCGCGCGAGAGGTGATCGGGCGCTACGCCGAAGACCCTGAGCACCTGGCCATGTGGTGGCTGTCGGGCGATGGGTCGCAGGAGCGGAAGATCACCTTCAAGGAGTTCGCCGAGCGCTCCGACAAGTTCGCCGAGATCCTCCAGCGCAGCGGCGTCAAGCCCGGCGACCGCGTGCTCGTGCAACTGCCCCGAGTGCCCGCCTGGTGGGAGGTTCTGCTCGGCTGCATGAAGGCTGGCGCGGTCGCCGTCCCCGGCACCGTCCTGCTCACGCCCAAGGACATCCTTTATCGCTCCGGCCTCAGCGAAGGCGTGGCTTACGTCTGCGACACCGACAACGCGGCCAAGGTCGACCAGGTCAAAGGCGAGCTGCCGAGCCTGAGCGCGCTCTTCGTGGTCGGTGGCGAGAGGGACGGCTGGCGCTCCTACGAGAAGGAGATGGCGGCTGCCTCGGGCCACCACCAGAAGGTCGACACGAGGTCCTCAGATCCCTGCCTCATCTACTTCACCTCGGGCACCGTCGGCAACCCGAAGATGGTGCTCCATACGCACGCCTCCTACCCCATCGGGCACGTCGTCACCGGCAGGGTCTGGCTCGACCTGCGGCCGGACGACCTGCACCTGAACCTGTCCGAGACCGGCTGGGCGAAAGCCGCCTGGTCCAGCTTCCTCGGCCCCTGGAACATGGGTGCCGCGCTTTTCGTACAGGACGCCCGCGGGAAGTTCAACGCGGCCGAGACGATGCAGCTGCTGGAGGACTACCCGGTCACCACCTTCTGCGCGCCGCCCACCGCCTACCGGATGCTGGTCCTCGAAGACCTCTCCCATTACCAGACCAGCCTTCGCCATTGCGTCGGGGCCGGCGAGCCGCTCAACCCGGAGGTGATCGCCACCTGGCAGAAGGGCACCGGCCACCTGATCCGAGACGGGTACGGCCAGACCGAGACCATCCTGCTCTGCTGCAACTTCCCGCCCCTGCAGGTGCGGCCGGGCTCGATGGGCAAGCCTTCGCCGACGGTCACGGTCTCGGTCATCGACGAGGAGGGCCGACCCCTGCCCTACGACAGCGAGGGCGACATCGCGGTCCGGGTCGAGCCGGACCGGCCGGTCGGGATCTTCAAGGAGTACTGGCGCAACCCAGAAGCGACCAAGAGCTGCATCCGCGGAGATTGGTACGTCACCGGCGACCGCGCCTATGTCGACGGCGACGGCTACTTCTGGTTCGTCGGCCGCGCCGACGATGTGATCATCAGCGCCGGCTACCGGATCGGTCCCTTCGAGGTCGAGAGCGCCCTCGTGGAGCACCCGGCCGTCGCCGAGGCGGCGGTCGTCGGCAAGGGCGACCCGCTGCGCGGGACCATCGTCAAGGCCTACGTGATCCTGGCACCCGGGCATCTGGGCTCGGACGTTCTGGCCGCCGAGCTGCAGGAGCACGTGAAGAAGGTGACCGCTCCCTACAAATACCCGCGCGAGGTCGAGTTCGTGAGCGAGCTGCCGAAAACCATCTCGGGCAAGATCCGGCGCGTGGAGCTCCGAGCCCGATAACGGCTGTCTCAGCTTCTAAAACAATCTTTACAGCTCTTAACTCAAGCGACAACAGGAAAGAGCTTGGCTGACGTTACCTTCTCTGAGTTGACCCCCCTTGTGGAATTCGTGGGCGTCAACCGCGTCTACGGGCAAGTGGTGGCTTTGGACGACTGCTTCTTTCGGCTGCTGCCGGGCGAGCTCTCGTTCCTGGTCGGCCCGAGCGGCGCGGGAAAGACGACCCTTCTGAGACTGATCAACCGGGAGATCAAGCCCACGCGCGGTGAAGTGTGGGTGGACGGTCTGCCTGCTCACGACCTGTCGGCCAAGCGGCTCGCGGAGCTGCGCCGCAAGGTCGGCGTAGTCTTCCAGGACTTCAAGCTCCTGCCCCGGCTGACGGCGGCCGAGAACGTGGCCTTCGCGCTCCAGGTCACCGACCTCCGGATCGCCGACGGGGAGGCCAGGGAACGCGCCCTCGACGCGCTGGATGCGGTGGGCCTCCACGACCGCGCCGAGCACTATCCTCACGAGCTCTCCGGTGCCCAGCAGCAGCGGGTCGCCATCGCCAGGGCGGTCGTCAGCCAGCCGCCACTGCTGATCGCCGACGAGCCGACCGGCAACCTCGACCAGGAGACCGCGTGGCAGATCTCGACGCTGCTCGAGGACATCGCCCGCTTCGGCACCACGGTCCTGGTCGCAACCCACAACATGGAGATCGTCCACCGGCTCCAGCGGCGCGTGCTGACCCTGTCCGCGGGCCGGATCGTGGACGACCAGCCGGCCGGTCGCTCGGCGAGGTTGCTGTGGGCAACATCCTGAGAGGGCCGCGCCCGCCCCGCTGGCGAACGGTCAAGGTCGTGGTCCGCAATACCTTCCGCTACCTGGTCGGCGGTGCGATCCGGAACTGGCTCCGCAACTTCGGCTCGACCGCGCCGGCGCTGGGCTCGATGACGCTGCTGCTGCTCTTGGTCGGATTGGGCCTGGTCGGCGCGGTGGTCGGGCAGAACATCGCCAACACCGAGGCCCGGGATGCGTCCGTCCTCCACGTGTACCTGCGCGACGACGCGACCACCGATGCCGTCAACGCCCTCGAGGCGCAGCTCAGCGGCAACCCGGACGTGCAGTCGGTGGCCTACGTCAGCAAGAGCGAGGCGCTCGCCCGAGCGCAGAACCGACCCGGCCTGCCGCAGCTGGCCGACGCCGCCGAGAGCAATCCCTTCCCAGCCAGCCTCGACGTCAAGATCCGATCGGTCGACCGGGTCGGAGCCGTCGACGCCAGCGTCCGCCACAACCCCGCCGTCGACTCCGGGGTGCCCAGCTCTTACGACCCCAGCGCCTACCGGCGCTTCCAGCAGGTCCTCTTCTGGGTCGCCGCGGTCGGGATCGCCTTCTTGATCCTGCTCGCCTTCATCGCCGTGACGGTGACCGCGAACAGCATCCGGGCCGCGATCCTCAGCCGGCGCGACGAGATCGGCATCATGCAGCTGGTCGGCGCGCCGCGCTGGATGGTGCGGGGACCGTTTGTGATCGAGGGCGCCGTCACCGGCGCTGCCGCAGGGGCTCTCTCCGGCGTGCTGGCCCTGGTCGTCTGCGTCTTCGCCGTCCAGGCGGGGGCCTCCAGCTTCGCCCAGATCGCGCCCGGGCTGACCCTGAAGGCCGGCCTCGTGATCGGCCTCTTCCTCTTCCTGGCCGGACCGTTGCTGGGCTCCGTCTCCTCTTTGGGCAGCGTCCGGAGGCACCTGGAGTCGTGAGGCTCCGGTTCCTGCTGGCCGCCCTGTTGGCGGCACTGGCGATCCCTGCTGCCAGCTCGGCCTCGGCTGCGGCGCCCACCCCCGCCGACATCGCCGCCGCCCAGGCGCGGGCCCAGGTCATCGAGACCGTTCGCGCCCAGCTGGGCTCGCAGCTGGCGACCGCCCTCCAGACCCAGGACCAGATCACGCAATCGCTGCGCGACAACGCGAGCCAGCAGGAGGTGCTCAACGCCAGCATCGCCGACACCGAGGCCAAGCTCGCCGACCTCGACGCTCAGATCATCAAGCTGGACGCCCAGATCGTCGACACCAATGCTCGCATCGCGCGCGAGAAAGCCCAGATCGGCTCCCTGGCCAGGGCCATCTACGCGCAGCCCAGCTCGGTGCTGCTGCTGATGGTCGAATCCAAGAGCCTGGGCGAGATGGTCACGCGGGTCAACGACCTGCGCTCCGCCGGCGCCCGGGCCGAGACGCTCAAGCACCAGCTCCGCGTCGACCTCTCCGAGCTGGACAACGACCGCGCCAAGGTGGGAGCAGCCCGCGACGCCGCGGAGAAGCTGCGCCAGCAGGAGGCCGCGGACCTGGCCAAGCTGCAGGATTTGCAGGCGAAGCAGGAGAAGGCGCAGGCCGACCTCGCCGCGCAGATCGGCGCCACCCGCTACGAGCTGACCCGGCTGGACGGACAGTCCACGGCCCTGGCGCAGCAGATCACGGACATGCTCCAGCAGCAGGAGGAGGGCATCATCGCGGCCGCCGAGTCGGCGGTCTGGGACCAGGTCCAGACGATCCATCCGGCCGGGCTGCCGACGATGTTCAGCGCCGGCCACTCGAAGACCTACCGCTTCATCTGGCCGATGCCGACCGCGGTGGAGACGCAGCCCTTCGGCCCCTGCAGCTTCTGGTTCGAGCCTCCCTACGGCAGCTATGCCCACTTCCACACCGGGATCGACATGTCGACCGCCGAAGGCACCCCGGTGCTCTCCGCTGACGACGGGGTCGTGATCCTGGCCGGCGGCTCCTACGTGAACGGCGCCCTGGTCGGCTACGGCAACTACGTCGTCATCGCCCACACGGGCGGGCTGACGACGCTCTACGGGCACCTGCTGCGGATCGCCGTCAAGGCCGGCGACTCGGTCATCCAGGGCCAGGTCGTTGGCCAGGAGGGATCGACCGGGAACTCGACCGGCGCCCACCTGCACTTCGAGCTCCGCCAGGGCAACGCCCCCATCGACCCGGCGCCCTTCCTGCCACCGAACGGTCCGAACGACTTCAAGGGCTGAATTAACCAGTAGCCTCAACAGTCGTCAAAGACTGGGTGATCGTCTACACCGGCGACGAGATCGAAGCCGCCACGGCCAAGGCCGCCCTCGAAGCAGCGGGAATCGACGCCGTCTCGATGGCCGACGGCAGCAACCTGCCGGGCGTCTACAACCTGCGCGTCTCCATCGACGTCGCCGTCCCCAGGCGGTTCGCGCTGGAGGCCAGCCACGTCCTGAAGTCCGAGCTCGTTCGCAGGGACGACTTCGAGGAGAGCCCGACCAGCCGCCGCGTGGGCCTGGCGACGGTGGCGGTCATCGTCATCGTCTGCCTGGCGCTGCTGGCCTCATTCGTCTTCGTGCCGAGGCACTGAGCCGGCCGGCCTAGCCCCGGAAGTAGCGGTAGGCCGCCCGCGCCACGTCGCGGATCGGCTGCACGGTTCCGCCGCCGGTCTGGCTGTACACCGAGACCAGGAAGGGGCCGCCCGCCGCGTAGACGATGCCGACGTCGTTCATCACTCCACCGTCCGCGCCCGTCTTGTGTGCGACCGTCAGCCCGCCCAGGTAGTAGTTGATGCGGTCGTCGAAGACGGTGCTCTCGAAAACGGTCAGCAGGGTCGCGGTGTCGGCCCGGTTCAGAAGCTGGCCACGGTAAAGCCGCGCCAGCATCAGACCGGACTCGTGGGCGGTGCAGTTGTCGTCCACCTGGTGGCAGTCCGGCGCTCCGATCGAGGCCGCGTAGGCGTCGATGGTGTCGGCCCCCAGGACCCGCTGTAGGGTCCGCCAGGCGGTGTTGTCACTCTGCTCGATGAGCAGCGTCAACAGGTCCCAGTAGCTGAACTGGTCGCCGGCCGAGGCGGACCCCTGGAGGAGGCCGGTGCCGCCCATGAAGTCCTCGGCCTCGAGTGTGACCTTGTCGTCCCACTTGACCGCGTTCGCCTCGACCTGGTGGAACACGTAGAGCGCCACCGGGATCTTGATGTCGCTTGCCGCCTCCATCAGGTCGTCCTGGTGGTAGCCGAACTCGCTGCCGGTCTTGAGATCCAGGAAGTAGATCCCGAACTGGCCGCCGGTCGAGCGCAGGTAGGCGTCGAGCCCGGCCAGGAAGGCGGCCTGGTCGCCGGGCACGATCGCCGGCACGGCGCCCAGCCCGACCCTCGTCTGCTGCTTCCAGCCGATTTCGACGCTCGTCGTTTGCGGCCAGGTCGTGGCCGACCGGTAGGCGACGCTGTGGGAACCCGTGGGGAGCGCTCCCGACCAGGACCCGTTCGAGACCTGGGAGCCGTCGATCCACACCTCGCCGGCAGCCGGCGCGTCGAGCTGGAGGGTGCCCGTCTTGCGGACCAGCGTCGTGGTCACCGGCAGTGACTGGTGGTCGCCGACCACCAGCGTCTGGGACCAGGGGACGTAGAGGTCGTTGGTGACCGAGAGCACGTGGCTACCGATGGCGATGTTGACCGAACAGGGCGTCACGTCACAGCCTGGCAGCGGCTTGCCGTCCAGCAGCGGAGCCAGGCCGGCGGGGACGGTGTTCAGCTCCAACGTGCCCAGCTGGCGCGGAAGCACCGGCTTGATCTTGAAGCGGCCGTCCGCCTGGAGGTCCACCGTGGTCACGTAACCGTCGTGCTCGGGCGCCGAGACCTGGACCTGGTAGGTCCCGGGCTGAAGGAAGCCGTCCAGCTGGAAGCTGCCGTTTTCTGCAGACCTCGCCGACCACTCGCTGGGGCTGCCGGGCTGGGTCAGGACGAGGAAGGCGCCGGCCAGACCGGCGCCGGTCTCGTCCACCACCTTGCCCTCCAGGTCGGGCAGGCGATGCAGCACGAGCCGCAGCGAGCCCTCACCGGGATCCGGCCGGCTGAGTGGGAGATAACCGGGAGCGGTCGCCAGGAGCTGATGGGCGTCGATCCGGTGGCCGCCGCTGACCGACCAGCGACCGCCGGCATTGCCCGCGGCGGTTCCGTCCAGGCGCAGCCCGGCCCAGAGCTGGACGACGGCGCCTCCGACCGGCCGGCCGTCCACGTCGAGGACGCGGCCCTGGTAGGAGACCGGAAGGTAGCTCCAGCCGGCCGAGGCGCCCGCCAGCGTGGCCAGGACCGCCAGCAGCAGGGCCAACCGCGACCGGCGCCGGCCGGCCGGCCGCTCCCAGAACCGGGGCAGGCTGGAGGTTACCCGTGAACCGTGCTGTGGGGAGTCGAGGGGACGGGCAACCTGCATTCGGGTTGACTACATACAGCACAGCGGTGCTGTAAGTCCACTGCAGACGCTGATCAGGCGGCTTCCTCCACCGGCTCTGCCGGTCGCGGCCGGAGGCCCGCGAGGCGCGGCGACAGCCACAGCACCGCCGCGTCGAGCAGGCAGTAGGCTCCTGCGATGACCGAGGGCGGATTGCCCTGGTGGAGGTGGGTGACCGGCGCGACCGCCTGCCAGGTCCAGTTTCCGAAGCCCGTCCCGAACAGCTCCAGCACCGACGTCATCAGGAAGGCCGCGGCATACACCGGGGCCTGTCGGGAACGGAGGGTGAAGTAGGCGAAGACGGGCCAAAGCAGCGCGCCCGTCATGTCGACACGACCGGTCAGGAGCGGGAGGACCGTCAGCCCGAGCAGCGCCCAGGTGGTGGCCAGCACCAGCGCCGAGCCGACCAGCAGCCTCCGGCGAGCCAGCATCAAGGGCGTGCTCGCCGCCGTCAGGGCGAAGAAGTAGACGAGGCCGTGGCCGGCCGGGACGTAAAGCGGCACGTTGGCGAGGCGGTAGCGGTAGAGACCGACGCCGAGCGAGAAATAGAGCTCTCCGCAGGTGGCGAGGGCCACCGCCAGCCAGACCTGCCGGCGCTGCTGCGGCGGCGCGAAGCGGAGGACCAGGAAGAGCACGCCGAAGGTGAGCACGCCGAGCGCGTCCTGCTCGTAGACGTTGGCCACGTGCGCGTCGGCGTAGAGCCCGAGCGGCGTATAGGCGAGCAGGAAGAGCAGGTAGTAGTAGGGCCGCAGCCGCCGGAGCACGTGGAAAGAGTAAAGACGTCGCGCGTAGGCCGGGTTTACCCCGGCCGACTGAGTGGTTTCTCGCCGCCTCCCCCGCGTCGCGTCGCGAGCGGGGTTTCGGAAGGGGGGACGTGAGTCCCCCCTTTCCCTTGTCGTCGCGCGC
>Ga0209577_10001496_pt1 | contig 23069 bp, 15 predicted proteins | sample GraSoiAngelo_109_FD_185874 | JGI IMG/M metagenome (GOLD analysis project Ga0209577, IMG submission 185874) | Grasslands soil microbial communities from the Angelo Coastal Reserve, California, USA - 14_0903_12_20cm (SPAdes) (version 2) | ecosystem: Environmental > Terrestrial > Soil > Grasslands...
TACTGGCTGGCGCCCGAGGCGGGCGCGGGTGACGTCGCGGCCGCCGGGCTCGACCCGACCGAGCATCCGCTGCTCGGCGCTGCGGTCGAGCTGGCCGGCCGCGATGAGTGGCTCTTCACCGGCCGACTCTCCCTCTCCACCCACCCGTGGCTGCGCGACCACGCCGTGAACGACACCGTGCTCGTGCCCGGCACCGCCTTCGTCGAGATCGCCTTGGCAGCCGGTGCCCACCTGGGTTGCGGAACGCTCGATGAGCTCACCCTCGAGGCGCCGCTCGTGATCGGGGAGCACCGAGCCGTTCAGGTTCAGGTGGACGTGTCCGAGTCGGACGAGGACGGCTGCCGCCGACTGGCGATCCATTCGCGCGAGGAGGCCGAGGACGGTGCACCGGAAGCCAACTGGACCCGTCACGCAGGTGGCGTGCTGGCGATCGCCACCATGGATCCGGGCCCGGACCTAGACGCGCTCGCCGAGGAAACCTGGCCGCCGCCCGGCACGGAGGCGATTGACGTCCACACCCTCTACGATCGGCTCGCGGCGACTGGCTTCGGCTACGGCCCGGCGTTCCAGGCGGTCGCCGCGGCGTGGCGGCGCGGAGACGAGGTGTTCGCCGAGCTTCGCCTCGACGAGGAGACGGCCGCGGAGGCGCCGCGCTTCCGCATGCACCCGGCGCTGCTGGACTCCGCATTCCACGCCTCCTTCCCGGACGGCGACGGTGAGGGTGGCCACGAGAGCCCGGCGCTGCCATTTACGCTTGGCGGCGTCCGCGTCCACAGCCCAGGGCCGGCCTCGATGCGCGTACGGCTGACGGGGTCCGTGGACGAGCGGACGCTGCGGGTCGACGGGGTCGACGAGAGCGGCATGCCGGTCCTCACGCTCGAGTCGCTCGTCGTGCGCCCCGTCGACACGGCCGCGCTGCGCCGCAGCGCGGGCGTCGACTCGCTCTACCGCCAGGGATGGAAGGCGGTCGCGTCGCCCACAAACGGACGGCCGCCACGGCTGGCGGCGCTTGGCGACTTCGATGTCTGTCCCGCGGACGACCGTCATCCCGACATCGCGGCGCTGCGGGCGGCGCTCGACGCCGGCGACCCCATGCCGGATGCCGTTCTCGTCGCCGCCCCACACGCCGAGACCGCGAGCGACGTGGCCGCGGCGACTCACGGAGCGGTCGAGCGCACCCTCGCACTGCTGCGGGAGTGGCTTGCAGTCGAGCGCCTGGGCGATTCGCGCCTCGTGATCGTCACGCGCGGCGCGTTCGGGGTCGACGGGACCGGGCCAGAGGACCTCTCCGCCGCGGCGGTGGCAGGACTGGTGCGCAGCGCGCAGTCGGAGTACCCAGGGCGGGTCGTGCTCGTCGACGTCGACGACTCCGAGGAGTCGGCGCGGGCGCTGCCCGCGGCGGCCGCGATGGACGAGCCCCAACTCGCGCTGCGCTCCGGCTCCGCGTATGCGCCGCGCCTCGTGCGCGCGGCGAGCGCGACCGAGCCCGCGCCGGTCTTGGACGCGGACGGCACCGTACTGGTGACGGGCGGCACGGGCGGTCTCGGTGCGCTGTTCGCCCGTCACCTCGTCGAGCGACACGACGCCCGCCGGCTGGTGCTCGTCAGTCGACGGGGACCGGACGCGCCCGGCGCGAGCCGGCTCGCCGAGGAGCTTGCGGCCCTTGGTTGCGATGCGACATTCGTGGCGTGCGATGTCGCCGACCGCGCCCAAGTCGCCGAGCTGATCGCGTCGATTCCCGCCGAGCACCCGTTGCGAGCTGTCGTCCACACAGCCGGCACGCTCGACGACGGGACGATCGAGTCGTTGACGGCGGAGCAGGTCGACCGCGTGCTGCGGCCAAAGGTGGACGCGGCGTTGCACCTGCACGAGCTCACCGCGGGGCTCGAGCTGTCGGCGTTCGTTCTCTTCTCGTCGGCGGCCCCGCTCCTCGGAGGCGCCGGTCAGGGCAACTACGCCGCGGCCAACGCCTTCCTGGACGCGCTCGCCCAGCGGCGCCGCGCCGACGGGCTTCCGGCCGTCTCGCTCGCGTGGGGACTGTGGGGCCAGGAGACCGGCATGACGGACGGTGTACGCGACGAGGCGCGCGCGCGACTCGGCCGCCAGATCCGCGCGCGACTGGGGATGCTCCCGCTCGAGCCCGACGAGGGCGTCGAGCTCTTCGACGCGGCCCTCACGCTCGACGATCCCCTGCTCGTCCCCGTGCGCCTGGACCTCGCCCAGCTGCGCGCACGCGCGCCCATGGGCGACACGCCCGCGCTGCTGCGCGATGCGGTGCCCGCTCGGACGCGGCCGGGGCGCGACGTCGCGGCGTCGCTCGCCCGGCGTCTCGCGGGCGTCGGGCAGGAGGAAAGGGAGGCGATCCTGCTCGAGCTCGTCCGCGACCAGGCCGCCGCCGTCCTCGGCTACCCGTCGGGCGACTCCGTCGAGCCTCAGCGGTCGATTCAAGAGCTCGGCCTGGACTCGCTCGCTGCGGTCGAGCTGCGCAACCGACTGGGGCGCGCGACCGGCCTGCGGCTGCCGGCCACCCTCGCGTTCGACCAGCCGACGCCCGCCGCGATCGCCACATACCTCAGCGAGCACATGGGGGAGCCGGAGGCTCCGCTCGGCGACCCGGCACGCGATGCAGTGTCATCCGGCACGCTGAGTGCGCTGGTGCGCCGCGCGCGCGAGCTCGGCATGGAGCTCGAGGCGGTCCCGCTGCTGATGGACGCCTCGCGCTTCCGCTCGGCGTTCGCTTCCGCCGCGGAGCTCGAGCGTCTTCCGCAGCTGACACGCCTCACATCCGGCGACGCGTCGCCGGGTCTGATCTGCGTTCCGTCGTTCCTCGCCGGATCGGGCCCGCACCAGTTCGGCCGGTTCGCGACCCACTTCGGCGGGATTCGCGACGTGTCGGCGCTCAGGTTGCCCGGCTTCCGCGCCGACGACCCCGTGCCGGCGTCGTGGGACGCCGCCGTCGATGCGCTCGCGACCGCCGTGGCCGAGACCGCAGGCCGCGAGCCGCCCGTGCTGGTCGGGTACTCGATCGGGGGCGCGCTGGTCCACGCCCTGGCGCGGCGCTTCGAGGAGGAGGGCGCCGCAGCGGCCGGCGTGGTGATGATCGACACGTATGTGCCGGAGGACGCGGAGGAGCTGCGCGCCTGTACGGCGGAGGTGATGGGCGCGATCGTCGACCGCAGCCACGAGCTCCTGTCGATCGACGACGACAACCTGACCGCGATGGGCACCTACTTCCGGCTGTTCGGCGAGTGGGACCCGGCGCCGATCGCGACGCCCCAGCTCCTGATCCGCGCGAGCGAGTCGCTCGGGGACGCCTACGACCGCGGACAGCTGGCGTGGTGGCAGGTGCCGGACGACGTCGTGGAGGTCACCGGTCATCACTTCGGCGTGATCGAAGACGGAGCTGAGGCGACTGCGCGGGCAACCGAGAGCTGGGTCGCCGAGCTGAGCGCCGTGCCGGCATGACGCGCGAGCGGAGATCCTGACGATGCCGCCCGCGCTGAGCGATACCCAGCCGCGACTCCGCGGCATGGGGGTCAGCAAGGTCGGGCCGCTGACCTGCACGCGGGTGCAGGAGCAGGCGGTGGCGCGCCTGGTCTGCTTCGCCCACGCGGGTGGGGGACCCGGCGCCTACCGGAAGTGGCCGGCGTCGCTGGCGCCCGAGATCGAGGTGTGGACCGCGACGCTCCCGGGGCGAGCCGGGCGGTCGGACGAGCCGTTCGCCGATTCTTGGGCAGACCTGGTCCGGGACTTCGCCGACTGGCTCGACCTGGCCGGTGGCGAGGAGCCGCCGGCGCTGCTCGGGCACAGCCTCGGCGGCCACGTCGCCTTCGAGGTCGCGCGCGAGCTCGAGCGGCGGACCGGGCGCGCCCCGCGGCACCTCTTCGTGGCGGGATGCCGTGCCCCCCATCGGCTGCCGGAGCACTGGTCGCTCCCCGACGACCGCGAAGCCCTCGTGGCCGAGGTCGACGTGCGCTACGGCGCGGTGCCGCCAGAGGTCCGCGCGGAGCCCGAGCTGCTCCAGCGCTTCGTCCCGATGCTGCGGGCGGACCTCGAGCTCGCGGCGGCCTACCGGTGGGTGGCCAGCGAGCCCCTGCGCTGCCCCATCACCGCGCTCGCGGGCGTGGAGGACAGGACCGCGCCGCCGGCCGAAGCCCACCACTGGGCGGATTGCACGCTCGGGCCGTTCGCGACGGCCGTGATGCCCGGCGCGCACTTCTTCCTGCACCACGAGCTCGCGACCGTCGCCAAGCTGATCCGGCGCGCGCTCGTTCCCGCCGTCAGCGTCTGAGTGACTCAGGGAGCTCGGACCGGGTGCTGATTCCGATCTTCCGGTAGATGTTCGTCAGGTGCATCTCCACCGTCTTCTCGGTGACGAAGAGCGCCTGGGCGATCTCGCGGTTGGTGAGCCGATCGGCCGCAAGCTGGCCGACCCGCCGCTCGCTGGGCGTGAGCGCCTCCAGACCGTGAAGGGCGACGCGGCGCGGCCGAGCCCCGGTGGCGACGAGCTCGGTGTGCGCCCGTTGCGCGAGAGCGGTCGCACCCAGATGCCCGGCGGTCTCGACCGACTCGCGGAGCGGGTTGCGGGCGTCCACACGGTGACCGGCGCGCCTCAGCGCGGCGCCTAGATCGACCAGCGCCCGCGCGCGTTCGAGCGGTGCCGACACCTCCTCGAGCGCCGCGACCGCCTCGCGCAGCAGCTCGACGCGCTCGGACTTCGCCCCTACGAGCGCACGCGCACGAAGCGCGGTGCCAAGCTCCCGCCGGACCCCGAATTCGCGCGCCAGCCCAATGTCCTCGTCGGCCATGCTCAGCGCTTCATCGGTTTCCCCGGCGCCGGCGAGCGCCAGGGCGAGGGTGGACCGCCACTGGACGACGCCCGGGTTACGCATACCCCAGGCGGAGAGCCGCTCGCCGCACTGCCGCAGCGGCGCGAGGGCCTGGGTGTGACGTCGCTGCGCCAGTCGATAGCGCCCCAGGCTCTCTAGCAGGAAGTTCGTGTGAAAGGAGTCCGGGTGCTCCTCGAGCAGGTCGCGAACCTCCGACTCGTCGAGCCTCTCCTCACCGTCGCGCTCCGCCCGCACGTCGAGGCGCAGGGCCATGATCGCCGGGAGCGGGGCGCGCAGGTCCTCCTCCATGTGCTCGAGCACCAAGGCGAGGTCGGCCTCCGCGTCGGAGACGAACCCCGCGCGCAGCAGCACCTGGGCGCGCAGGCTGGCCGCGAACGCGAGCGCGGAGAGGGAGCCGATGCGACCCGACTGCCTGACGCCTTCGTCCAGGAGCTGCTGTGCCGCGTCCAGGCGATCCGCGAACATCAGCGCGCTCACGGCGAAGGCGAAGGTGAACGGGTGCTCCTCGATGGAGACCTCGCGCATGCGGAGCGCCCGCTCGGCGAGATCGGCGCCGGTCGACGCCGGGGCGACCATGGTGGCGGTGAACGCCGCCACGGTTGCGAGCACGACCGGGTCCTTCACAGTCGAGGCGTGCTCGGCGAGCTTGACGAGCCGGGGAAGGCTGCGGGACGCGACCGAGAGGTCGAGGGCCGACGCGCTCAGCAGGTGTGCCTCGAGCGCCTCGACGAGCTGGTCGTCGCTCCCGGCGACCGCGCGCAAGCCTTCCTCGAAGCTGCTCGCGGCGCCGGCGAAGTCCGCACCCCTGAAGAGCGACTTGCCGAGCTCCAGCGCAATCTGCGCGCGCCGCGTCGGTTGCTCCGCGAGATCGAGCGCGTCGCGCAGGTACGCCCGCCCGGTGTGCGAGCCGGCGGCCAGCTGCGAACGTCCCAGCTCCACCAGCAGGTCCGCCCGGTGCTCAGGCTGCAGTGGCTCGACGAGCGCGCGCGACAGATAGGTCGACGCGACATCGGGCGCGCCGCGCTCGAGCGCGCCCGCGGCGGCTCTTCGCAACGTCTGCACCGGCCAGTCCTGGCTGCCCGGCTCCGTCGCGAGCAGGTGCAACGCGATCTGCTCGTCGTCCGCCCTGAGGTCCTCGAGTATGCGGGCCGCCTCGAGATGCTGCCGAGCCCTGTCGAGCGGCCGGAGGTCGGAGTAGATCGCGGAACGGACGAGGGGGTGGACGAACTCGAGGGCGTCCGAGCGCAGGAGGTGGGCCTTCGCCAGCGCGTCGGCGGCTTCGACGGCCTCGGCCTCGTCGAGGCGCGCAAGGGCGGCCACGACGTGCGGCTCCGCGCCGTCTCCGAGCACGGCGACGGCCCGGGCGAGGTCGAGCGCGCCAGGGGCCAGCCGGCGAACCCTCCGCAGCACCGAGCGGGCCACCGACGGGGGAGCCAGCTCGAGCACGCGATGCGCCTGTGCTGCGACCGGTTCCACGCGTTCGGTCGCGAGCGAGTCCACTAGCTCCCGCAGCAGGAACGGATTGCCCTTCGTCGCGTCGATGCAGGCGTCGACGAACTCGCGATCCGGGCTGCCCACCAGGAACGAGTCCAGCAGCTCCGCAACGCCGGCGGCGCTGAGCGGAGCCGGGCGCAGCACGGTGGCGAGCGGCGCCGAGGCGATCTCGTCGAGCGGCTCGCTCGTTGCCGCGGCCTCGTACGGCCGGATCGCGACCACGAGCAGGACGGGCAGCTCGGCGATGCGGTTGATCAGGTACGCAAGGAACCGCAGGGACGGGGCGTCGGCCCAGTGCGCGTCGTCCACCGCGATTACGAGTGGCTCGGAGCTCGCAACGTTGGCCACGAGCCAGTGGAGGCCGTGCAGCACCGCGTGGGGGTCCCCTAGCTTGGGCTCGGGGGAGGCGGCGTGGCTCGCGAAGACCGGTTCGGCGAGCGCCGCCGCCCCGGACAGCACCCGCGCGCGCTTGGATCTCGGCAGCCGGGCCAGCGACTGCTCGAACAGCTGGCGCACCACGCCGTACCCGAACTCCTCCTCGAGCTCGCTCCCGCGCGCTCTCGCGTGCTGCATTCCCTGCTCGCGGGCGTGGGCGAGAGCCACGGTTACGAGGCGGGTCTTCCCGATGCCGGCCGGGCCCTCGATCAGCGCCACTGCACCCGCCCCGTTTCGCACGCGGTCGGTCAGCTCCCGCAGCGTCGCAAGCTCGCTCGTCCGCTCGAGGAGGTCGTTCGCGGCGCTCATGACCGCGAGAGGAGCGCCAGCTGCCGGATTCATAAGTTGATCCTAAGCGCGCAAGAAAATCTCTCGCCGAAACCCTGGGGATTGTTCCAGGGTGCTCCCCGGTTGCGAGCAGGTTCCGAGCGCGTAATCCTGCCGGGCCCGATGTGGGCCGCGGCAGAGCAATGAGCATCGCGACAGAGCAAGCTGCGCCGACGGCGGCTGCCGAGCCCGCACACCGCGGGCTGGGCTTCGAGTCCATGGAGGAGGAGCTCCGAGTCGATCGCTTGCCGGTCTCCGGGGAGTTGCCGGAGTGGTTGGACGGGACGCTCGTGCGGGTCACGCCCGCGCTGCTCGACGTCGGCGGTCGACCGATACGCCACTGGTTCGACGGGCTGGCCATGCTGAACGCGTTCTCGCTGGCAGGCGGCGAGGTCTCGTACGCCAGCCGGTTCCTCGAAAGCGACGCGTACCGTGGGGCGCGCAAGGGTCGGGTGAGCTACGCCCCGTTCGCGAGCGACCCCTGCCGCTCCCTGTTCAAGCGTATGGCGACGACCTTGCTCCAGCAACCAGCCAACGACAACTGCAACATCAACCTGACCCGGCTGGGCGATCGGTACATGGCCATGACAGAGACGCCGCTGCCGCTCCAGTTCGACCCGGACACGCTCGCGACGCTCGGCCTCGAGCGGTTCTCCGACGAGCTCGGCGGCCACTTCACCAGCGCGCATCCGCACCACGACCCGCAGCGCGACGAGCTCGTGAACTACGTCACCCACTTCGGTCGGCGCACCTCGTACCGCGTGTTCGCCCTTCCCTCGGGTGCCCAGGAGCGGCGCCGCATCGCCTCCGTGACCGTGAGCGAGCCCGCCTACATGCACAGCTTCGCGATGACCGCGCGGTACGTGGTGCTCGCTGAGTTCCCGTTCGTGGTCGATCCGCTTCGCCTGCTCACCAGCGACCGCCCGTTCATCCACAACTACCGCTGGCATCCCGAGCGCGGCACCGCGTTCCTGGTGCTCGACCGGCACTCCGGCGGGGTGGCCGGTCGGTTCGAGGCTGCGCCGTTCTTCGCCTTCCATCACATCAACGCCTTCGAGCGGGGGGACGACCTCGTCCTGGATGTCGTCGCCTACGACGACCCGTCCGTGATCCACCTGCTCGAGGTCGACCGGCTGCGTACGCCCGGCGATACGCAGATCGCGGGCGGCGAGCCGCGCAGGTACACGATCCCGCTCGGCGGCGGCCCGGTCTCGAGCCAGACGCTTGCGGACGTCCGGATCGAGCTCCCACGGATCAACTACGCGCACAAGAACGGGCGCGACTACCGCTTCGTCTACGCCGCCGCGATGCGTGGCGCGGAGAGCGACTGGTTCGACGCGCTCGTGAAGATCACGGTGCCGGACGGCACGAGCAGGAGGTGGCACGAGCCACGCTGCTACCCAGGTGAGCCCGTGTTCATCCCCGCCCCGGACGCGTCGGAAGAGGACACGGGCGTAGTTGCGTCGGTGGTCCTGGACGCGCGCGCGCGACAGTCGTTCCTGTTGCTGCTCGACGCCGTCACCTTCGACGAAGTGGCGCGCGCCCCCGTCCCCCACCCGATCCCGTTCGGGTTCCACGGCCAGTACTTCGGAGGAGCGCTATGAGGCTCACCGGGGCGCTGAGGGGGGCGCGCGTGCGGATCCGCGGGCTGTCGCGGCTCGACAAGCTGCGCCTGTTCCTTTGGCTCCTGGTCGTCGTCTCGCTCGGGGCGATCGGCTCCAACGTCGGTGACCGGCTGCACCGCACCGACATCCTGATGCGGAACACGGCCGCGGCCAAGGCCGCCGCCGTCCACCAGAAGGCCTTCGGTCCTGGTGAGGGACTGGTGGTCCGGCTGCAGGGGCCGCCCAAGGTCCTACGGAGGCGGGGCCCGGAGATCGTGCGCCAGATCGCGTCGCTCCCACACTTCCACGTGCTCGAGCCCTGGCGCGCCGGCTGGCGGCCGCTCCGGCCCACGCCCGACCAGGCGGTGGTGATGGTGTGGGTGAGCCAGCGCTTCGAGCGCGTCAGCGATCACGCGGTCCCGAGTCTTCGCAAGCGCTTGTCGGAGGTCGTGAAGCCGCCGCTGAACGCGCAGCTCACCGGCTACGCCGATGTCGCGAACGCATTCCACTCAGAGACCGTAAGTGCCATCACGCGCGCCGAGACGATCGCGTTCCCGGCACTGCTGATCGTGCTGATCCTCGTGCTCGGCAGTCCGGTCGCCGCGTCGCTCCCGCTTTTCCTCGGCGGGTGTGTGGCCGGCGCCGGCGCCGGCCTGCTGAGCTTGATCAACTCGCTCACCCCCCTCGACGTGAGCTCGCTGAGCCTCGCGAGCATGCTGGGCCTCGCGCTCGGGGTGGACTACTCGATGCTCATGGTCTCGCGCTTCAGACGCGAGCTCGCCGACGGCTCGAGCGTCGCTGACGCGGCGTCGGCCGCCGCGCGGCACGGGGGCAAGACCGTCCGGTTCGCGGCCGTGATCCTGGCGCTCGCCATGGCCGGGCTGCTGGTGGTCGAACCGGCCGGGATCCTCAGATCTGAGGCCGTCGGCGCGCTGGTCGCGGTCGGCCTCAGCATGCTTGGCGCGCTCACGGTGCTCCCGCCCCTGCTGCGACTCGCCGGGCACGGCGTCAACCGCGCACAGCTGGTGTCCCCCGCCGCGCAGAGCCCGCGCTGGGCTGTGGCCACGTCGAAGGTCTTGCGGCACCCGGCGGTTGCCGGCTGCGCGGTGCTGTCGGTGCTGCTCGTCATCTGCGCGCCTGCGCTCGACCTCAAGACGGGGCCGACGCGCGGGGGCGCGCTGCCGGAGAGCTCCGCAGCCCGCAAGGATCTCGACACGATCCGAGCCAGCCTCGGCGAATCGCAGTCAACGCCGTTCGTGCTCACCGTGGTCGCCCGGCGCGGCGCGCTCACCGACGAGCGTTGGCGGCGACTGGTGAAGTTCCAGCGGAAGCTCGAGCGCGATCCGGGGACGTCGGCGGTGATCGGGCCCGGGTCCGTCAAGGCCCGCACCCTGCGCGACGCGTCCCCGGCGCAGCGGGGCGCGGCCGCCTCGGTCGTCAACCTCCGCCGCGGCGGAGGTGCCGCCCAGTTCGTGATCTTCCAGCGCCGGGTCACCACGCGGAGCGACGACCCTTATCGCCGCCACCTCGAGCAGCTTGCGACAAAGCTGGGGAGAAACACCGGCAGCACCGTCGTGGCGGGCGGCCCGGCCACCAGCCTCGCGGACTTCGACAAAAGCGTGAAGGACAAGTTGCCGCTCCTGATCGGGGTGCTCGTGGCCTCCACGTTCCTGGGGCTCGCGCTGTTCCTGCGCAGCCTCGTCCTGCCGCTCATCGCTGTCACGCTGAACGTCTTGACCGTGCTCGCCGCGTTCGGCGTCCTCGCAGTCGCGTTCGGGCCGGCGCACCCGCTTGGCGGGCCCGGCTTCGTCGACGACATCATGGTCGCCACCGTTCTCAGCGTGACCTTTGCGCTGTCGATCGACTACACGATCTTCGTCCTCGACCGCATGCGCGAGGGCCACCGGCGTACCGGCGACCTTGACGGTGCGATCGCCTTCGGCATTGAGCACACAGCCGGCGTCGTCACGGGTGCGGCAGCGATCATGACCGCCGTCTTCGTGGCATTCGCGATCAGCCCGATGATCACGTTGCGGGAGCTTGGTGTGGGCCTCAGCGTGGCGGTGATCCTCGATGCCACGCTGGTCCGCCTCGCGCTGCTACCGGCAGCGCTCCGGCTGACCCGTCCGCGCGTCTGGAGGGGGCCCGCCGCGCCGCGGCGGTTCACACCCATTTCGGAGGCGCTACCGGTCGGATCCCGACCGCGCCAGCCCAACGAGGGCGCCGAGCTGATCTCGGCGGTCGAGTACAGCACCTATGCACGCGAAGAGGTGACGCCCAATCGTCACCTGCACAACAGATGAACGGGGCCGCTACGGCCGTTGATTCGAGGGGGGTAAGACTCGTGAGTTCGAGGGCGAAGGAGACGTACTCATGAAAGCCATTGCGGTTCCCGAGGCACCTGCGCTTGGCGGCCAATCAGGGGGCCGCGCGCGCTCGGCCCGCTCAGCGCTGAGCAAGACCGCCTGGCACCCACAGAGCGAGATGTCGTTCGCGGACTGGATCGAGCAGGGCCGCAAGCTTGGTGTTGTCGGTCGGAGCGTCGCCTGGTGGATTGGCGACTGGCTCCGCTATGGCAACGCGGCCTATGGAGAGCGGTACAGCCGCGCTGCGCGCGTCACCGGATACGACAACCAGACGCTGATGAACATGGTCTACGTGGCTTCTCGCTTCGAGCCGGAGCGCCGGCGCGACAAGCTGTCATGGAGCCATCACGCCGAGGTGGCGGCGCGCGATCCGAGCGAGCAGGACGAGTGGCTGGACCGTGCCGAGGCCGACCGCCTGTCGGTCCGCTGCCTGCGGGACGAGATCAGGCGCGCGAACCGGTTGGAGAGGGCGGCGCACCCGCGCCCGGGGCACGGCGACGAGAGCCTCGTTTGCCCCTCCTGTGGTCATTCCTTCTTGCCGGAGGGCGACGATTCGTCGGATGCACGCCTCCTCGAGCGCGGATCCGACAGCGAATCGGTCGTTCACCTCGTCGCCTGAGCCGAACCCTCGGACGGTTAGAGAACCTCCCAACGTCGGGAGCTTCCGCCGCTCGCTCCGGCGCGCCGACGACACGTGCACCTGCTTGTTTGTGAACTCGATGTGCACTGTTCACAAGCTCCACAGGTGGCACTTAATTCGGTGTGCACTATTCGCGAATGCACATGTGGGCACTTACTGCACTCAAGCGTATAGTCGGCCGCCATGTGTGGAATCGCAGGTCTCTCGGTTGGTTGCGGCATGGCGCCGCAGTGTCCGAAGGCATTGATCCTCGAACGACTCGCCGCCAAGTCGGAGTCCCGCGAGGAGTCACCGAGGTTTTCACCACTGGCCTCGTGGGACACCCGGGCGAGCATTCGCACGAGGCCGCACCCTAAGCTCGAGGGGGAAGTGGACGGGATCCTGTTCCCGAGCGAGCTCGTGCCGATCGCAAACCATGAGATCGTCGAAGAGGCGCCGGAACCGGTTCGCACCCGGATTCTGGCGTGTCATCTGTTTCGCTACCTTCACTTCACCGCGAAGCTCGAGCATCTCGTCGTCAATCGCACGCTCCTCGCGCTGGCCAACGACTCGAGTGGGCTCGAGGTGCCGGAGTGGATGCGGCTCGACGCCTACAAGATCTACTGCGACGAGGCCTATCACGCGTTCGTGGCCGCGGACCTGGCAGCCGAGGTGGCGAGGCGAGAGGGCCTAGATACACCGTGGGCCATGACGCCGTACTTCATCCGCAGGCTCGCCGAGATCGTCGACGACGCCGACTCGGAACTGGGCCCACTCGTCGAGATGCTGTTCGTCGTCTGCTCCGAGACGCTGATCTCCAGCACGCTGTCTCAGGCGGCCGACGCCCCGGGCCTCAGCAGCGTCGTCCGTCAGGCGCTCGACGACCACGCCCACGACGAGCGCCGGCACCACGCGTACTTCGCCGAGTTCCTGAAGCGCATGTGGCCGCAGCTCACGCCGTCGGCCCAACGACGCGCCGGGGTGCTCGTCCCGGAGCTGATCGACGCGTTCCTGCGCCCCGACCTCGACGACTGCCGCGAGGAGCTGTGCGGCCATGGATTCACGCGCGACGAGGTCGAGCAGATCCTCGCGGAGAGCTACCCCGAAGAGGTGATCCGAGCCGACCGCCAGCACATTGCGCGCCACACGGTGCGCTACTTCGAGGATGTGGGCGCTCTCGAGCACGGCGACGTCGCTGACGCCTTCGACGCGGCTGAGCTGCGTGCGCGGGTGGCGGTCTGAGCCGCCGGCGCGCTTCTCCCGACGTCGGGAGCTTCACGCTGACGCGCCGAAAGCGCGTCAGGCCGAGCCGTTGACGGTGGGATCGACGGCGGCGACGAACCCGGCCGTCGCGTGCGCGTACAGAGTGCCCTCCCCGTCAACGGCCCGGGACTCGGCGGTGCCCGTCATACGGCCCACGTGGACCGCCTGGGCCTGGACGCGCACCTCTCCGATCGACATCGGGATGTGCCTGACGTAGTGCACGTTCAGGTCGGTCGTGCTCACGAGCGTCTGGCCCGGCAGGCTTGTTTGGAACGCCACCCACATAGCGGCGTCCATGATGGTCGCCGCCACACCGCCCGCGACCACCCCGAAGGGGTTGCACAGATACTCGGCCGTGGGAAAGGCGAGTACCGCGCGGCCGGGCTCGGCCTCGAGCACCTCGAATCCGAGCAGCTCGCCAATCGGCGGCTTCGGGATCCCGCCCGAGGTGAACTCGGCGAGGAACTCCTCCCGGCTCATGCCGACGAAGCGCTGCAGCGCGACCATCGGATCCGTCCAGGTCACCTGCCGGGTGCGAACCTCGTCGACGGAGCTGGACGTACGTGGATTCATCACAAAAGGCGACGATACGCGCTGATCCCGCGCAGGCCAAAGAAAGGTGAGTCTTGGCTGTCCACGTCAACTTCTGATGAGATCGCAGCCGATGGCCAAAGGTCTCTGAACCGTGGATAGCTCTTTAAAGAGGAGAGGTGGCTGCAAATGTGTGGAATAGCGGGATGGGTTGACTTCACCAGAGACCTGCGTCACGAGCGCGAGGTGGTGCAGGCCATGACGACCTCGATGGCGCTGCGCGGACCGGACGACGAGGACCTGTGGCTGTCCGAGATCGCCGCTATGGGAGCCCGGCGTCTCGCCGTCATCGACCTCGAGGGCGGCGGCCAGCCGATGGTCGACGGCAACACCGTCGTGGGCTACAGCGGCGAGGTCTACAACTACCGCGAGCTGCGGCGCGAGCTCGAGGCCGCGGGCCAGCGCTTCCGCACGGACAGCGACACCGAGGTGCTGCTACGCGGCTACATCGAGTGGGGCGTGAACCTCGTTCACCGTCTCAACGGTGTGTACTCGTTCGCGATCTGGGATGGCGACGCCGAGGAGCTCCTGCTCGTCCGCGATCGACTCGGCGTGAAGCCGATGTACTACTACCCGCTTCCCCACGGCCTCCTCTACGGGAACGAGCCCAAGGCGATCCTTGCGCACCCGCAAGCGGAGCGCGTACTCGACCCGGTCGGGTTCTGCGGCTTCATGACGCTCCTCCCGCTCCCGGGCGGCGAGACTCCGCTCCGAGGCGTCTGGGACCTCGGCCCCGGGAGCTATCTGCGCTTCTCCCGCTCGGGGATCGAGAAGCGCCGCTACTGGTCCCTCGAGGCCCGTCCGCACGAGGACGACCTGCCGACCACGATCGCGACCGTGCGCGAGATGCTCGAGGACATCGTCACACGGCAGCTCGTCTCCGACGTGCCGCTGTGCATGCTGCTTTCGGGAGGGCTCGACTCGAGCGCGCTCACCGCACTCGCCCAGCACCTGCACGGGGGTCTGCGGTCGTTCGCCGTCGACTTCAGCGGCTATGCGGAGAACTTCCGTCCCGACGAGCTGCGCACGAGCCCAGACCGGCCGTTCGTTCACGACGTCGTGCAACACGTCGGCGTCGAGCACCAGGACATCGTGGTGGACACGGAGCAGCTCTGGGACCCGGAGGTGCGCGGTGCGGTGCTGCACGCGTGGGACCTGCCCAATCACATCGGGGACATGGACATCTCGCTCTACCTGCTCTTCCGCGCGATCCGACAGCACTCGAAGGTCGGGATCTCCGGCGAGGGCGCCGACGAGGTCTTCGGCGGGCACCCCTGGGTCCACGACGAGGCGGCGCTCGAGATGCCGATCTTCCCGTGGGTGGCGCTGTCCCTCAACCGCGGCAACGCGCCCCCCTTCAGCCTGTTCGACCCCGGCCTGCTCGAGGACCTGAAGCTCGGCGAGTTCATCTTCGACGCGTACAACACGGCGCTCGCCGAGGTGCCGCGTCTCGACGGAGAGGATCCCAAGGAGGCCCGCCGGCGGGAGGCCGCGTACTTCGACATCTCGCGATTCCTGCGCCTGTTCCTCGACCGCAAGGACCGCACGAGCATGGCCGCGGGCCTCGAGGTCCGCGTGCCGTTCTGCGATCACCGCCTCGTGCAATACGTCTACAACGTGCCGTGGGCGATGAAGACGTGCGACGGGCGGGAGAAGAGCCTGCTGCGCAAGGCCGTCCAGGATCTCCTCCCGGACTCGGTCATCAAGCGCTCGAAGGCCGCGTTCCCGGCCACGCAGGACGTCCGGTACGACCAGATGATCCGCGACGAGCTGAAGCGGATCGTCGACGGAGACGGCGACGAGCCGGCGCGCCCGTTCGTGAACGCCGACGCGATCCGCGAGATAACGGAGGGGGAGGTCACGGCGGAGGCCTCGTTCGCTCGCCTCCGCACCGAGGCCGTCGTGAGGACGAACGCCTGGCTGAAGGAGTACGAGATCGACGTCAGTGAGCTGTCCGCCCCCGAGGCGGCGCCGCTGGCATGATCGGCCGGGACCCCGGGGTCGACTTCCTCTCGGCGTCCACGGCATGGATCGGAGCGAGCGCGCTCGCCATGACGGCGGCGCTCCCGCTGCTCTTCCGCCGCACGGCCCGCGGGCCGCGGTTCCTACGTCATCACCAACAGCTTGCAACAGTCGCCCTCGCCGCGACAGGCGCGCATCTCCTGTTGTCGGTTCTGGGCCGACAGCTCGCCGCCCCGCCGGCCGCGGGACTCTTGCTCGGCGGTCTTGGCGCGGCCGCCATCGTGGGGCAGGTCCTGCTCGGACGGCGGCTCCGGAAGACCGGCCGGGCCCGCCGGTCGAGACTGAAGGCGATTCATCGGAGGGCGATGCTCGCCGTCGGGGCGCTGGCGCTGTTGCACATCGCCACGACCGCCGACACCGTTCCGAGCCGCTCCAAGGCGGAAGCGGGATCGAGCTCGCCGCCCCCGGTCCAACGTGCCGCTATCGGCCCCCCAGACGGGGGGTCGTTCGCCGGGCTGGAAGGCAGGAGCAACGGGTCCGGTTCCGTCCGCGCAGGAGGCCGGGTCCTTTTTCGCGAACGTAAACCCGTACGGTGTGGCCCGCAGGCGAATGTGCAGTCGCAGCCGGGCGTGGTCGGGCGGGGCCGGTGTTCGGGGCGTTCGACGACCAAGCGGGGGGACGACCCATTCCGTGACCAACCAGGACCCATCAGCTCATCGCCCCGACTGCACGCTCGCCGAGAGCGACACCGGCAATCCTGGGGTGCCCGTTGATCACGCGCAACTGCGGGCGCTTGCCGCCGATGTCGGGCTCGGACACGCCGCAGACGCGATCGAGCATCAGGCGCGGTGCGGCCTACGGCTCGAATCGCTGCCGGCGCCCGCTGAGACCGGCTGCTCCAAGGTGGGAGGGCTTCCGGACCTGCCGCTGGGTGTCGACTGGCCGGTGGGGACGGATACCCGATCGCTGTTCCTCGCCCAGGTGGCGGTCGACGACATCCCGGGTCGCACCTCGGCGCTCGCTCTTGGCCTCTCAGGCGCGGCCCTGATCTCGTTCTTTGCGTTTCAGGACCCCGCGACTCGGGAGGTCATCGACGGACGCATCCTGCTCACGCCGGTGGGGGCTGAGCTTCGGCGCGCGAAAGCGCGCGAGCTCAGCGGGGGCTTCATCGGCGACGAGCGCGCCGTGTCGCTGCAGCCCGTGCTGTCGCTGCCCCGGCCGGGCGCCGTCGAGACCGGCGCGATGCGCGGGGTCGGCCTCGGGGACGAGGACCGTGACGCATACCTCCGGCTGTTGGCCGAGCTCGAGCGGGCGCAGGGCGTCGAGCCACCACGGCACGAGCTGCTCGGCCACCCGGATCGCACACGCGACGACATCCTCCAGGAGGCGGCCCTGATGGACGCTTGGGCGGAAGGTGCGGAACCCTCCTCCACCGAGGAGCTCGAGGCCCAGGCGGAGCGCTGGCGGGTGCTGCTCCGCTTCGACTCGGAACGCGGCATGCGGTGGCCCGGCGGTGGCTGCGCCTACTTCTGCATCCCCGCGGACGTTCTCCCAGCGGGCAGGTACGAGCGCGTGCGAGCATTCACGTGGGCCGCGCCGGCCGGCTGAGGGCTCGCGGGCGGCTCACGGGGCGGGGCCAACTTGACACGCGTGCAGCGGTATGGGTTCTTGCATGGGTGACCATCGTCTCCGTCTCCCGAGGAGTGAGCGAGGAGAGCCCGCTCGGCCTCGAGCTCGCACGCCGCCGAGAGCCCGTCTGGCGCGCCACCTTCCCGCTCGGCCCGCTCGGGGTTGGCGTGGCCATGCGGGTGAGCGAGCCGTTCGGCCTTGCGCTGTCGATCTCCCGGCGGCGGGCCGCCGCCAGAATGGGTTTTTCGCACCAACCGAGGGGGTAAACCGACACCCTGGGAGTTGAGGACTAAGTACCTCTTGAGCGCTCTCCTCGCTCCTCCGCACTGAAGATCCCCCGACCGGGGGATCAGACCGACAGACCGGAGGATCATCGATGCAACGAAGTTCTGTTTCGCCGCGGCGGCCTGAGAGTCGTCCGCAACGCGGCGCTGGGGTCGCGCTGACGGCGACCTCCTGGTGCGCGCAGGCCACCATGTCGTTTGCCGACTGGGTCGAGCAGGGTCGCCGGCTCGGCGTGATCGGCCGCAGCGCGGGCTGGTGGATCGGCGACTGGCTGCACTACGGCAACTCGGTCTACGGAGAGCGGTACGTGCGCGCGGCGCGGGTGACGGGCTACGACACCCAAACTCTGATGAACATGGTCTACGTGGCGTCGCACATCGAGCGGTCCCGACGTCGGGAGAAGCTCTCGTGGAGCCATCACGCCGAGGTGGTCGCGCTCGAGCCCGCCGAACAGGATCGGTGGCTCGACCGCGCGGAGGCCGACAGGCTGTCCGTCCGCTGCCTCCGCGAGGAGATAAGGCGCGAAACGCGCGCGGTCGAGACGGCCAGGGAGCGCACGCTAGAGGCGGCGCAGAGCGACGTCTTGCACGACGACGAGGTCCTCTGCTGCCCGTCCTGCGGGCACTCCTTCGCGGTGGACCCGGCCAAGCCCGAGAAGAGCGTTCCGGGGCGCGCCAGGGGCATTCGCGCGGCGGCCGCCTAGCCGGTCCGACTCTTCTTGCGTCCTCCCGCGGCAAGTGGTTTCGTTAGGCCTGAGATGGTGTGGGAAGGAGAGGCGGTCCGCGAAGGTCCGCACATCGCGCGCAGCCTCGCTTCGGGGCAGGGCCTCGAACCCGTAGCGCCGGCCCCCGAGCCACCTCAAGCTGCGCCGCCCCTCACCTCGGCCGACCACGACGAGCCGTCCGACGCCGAGTCGGTCCCGCCTCCGGTCTGGCGCGATGCCGCGGGGCGCCTTCATGTCGTGATCTAGCTTGCTGTGGCGCCGGCCGCGGTGCGTAGGACTTTCGCAGCGCCCTCGAGGTCCCAAACCCACCGACATCCCCATGGATCCGCGGGGATCCGCGCGATTAAGTGGCTTACGAGGAAGCTGGCGCCCGGCAGGCACTCAGCGGACTCGGTAGCCCGAGCGCCGCTCCCTGAAAATCGTGGTGTCGCCGGTTCGATTCCGGCCCTCGCCATTTTGTAAAGATCCCTGCATGTGGTCCAGTTTTGGGACGGTCTGAAGGGGCCTTCTGAGGTGCGGTTCGGGGGCGGATGTGCGCGCCACGTCCTTTTCACGTCTTTTTCCTTGAGGGTGGTTGAGGGTTTGGCAGCGCTGGGAGGGTGACGCGCCCCCGATCCCCGGAGCTGACCGGCCGGCCTGAACCGGGAGGCTCACCGGCTGGTCGCCGGTACGCGGACATCCGCACCACGGGGCGTCGCCGTCCGACCCGGAATCCGCGCATAGGAGGGCTCGCGCCCGGAGCCGCGAGATACGCGTCGCGGTGCGAAAGCGAGAGCCCGGGGCGTCGACGCGGTCATTGCGAGTCTCCCCAAACTCGCAAGCTGGGCCCGCGGTGGGGCGGCTCCTGCTCGTCGCGATTGCGCAACTGAAGCGGAGACTGCCTCGGCACCGCACCGGAAGGCAGCCCCGTGATCGGTGTGAGTGTTGCTTTCGGAGACGCGACCGCTTGCTGACTCCCGCTGCCAGCTAATCCCACGGGCTCAGGCTGGCGTCAACAGGGCCGGACCGGCATCCCTGCTTGCCGCATAGGAGAACCGCCGGCCTCGGCACCGACCTGCCCGTCGCGACAACAGGGCGGGTGCGGGCTGTTTTCGGGCTCACCGATGAGCGCCTCGGAAGTACTAGATCGTGCATGCCCGAACGTCGAACAGCCGGTAGTGACGGACGCCGTTGATGAGTTTGTACGGACCGATGCCAGCCACGGTCGCCGACAGGACTTCGGCCTCTTCCTCGCTAACGACGCCAGGACGGTGGGCGGTCAGGCGGCTCCGGCTGCTCGGACTGCTGCCTCGCTGCGAGTCGCACCGTCGGACGAGGGCCTCGGGCTCGACGTGACCCAACACGGCGAGGAGGCATACGTGCACGGCGACGGCGCGATCCTCATCTCGCCGGCAGCCGGATTCGAGCTCGAGCGGCCGCTGGCGCAGCCCTAGCGACTAGTTCAAGTCCCCTTGAGACAGCGCGTGGGTCAACATCGTCGCCGCCGTGCCGAAGTGCGCGTATTGAAACGCTTCGTTGTCGTCCGACAGCTGCTTGACGCCCTTGACCAACGAGATCCAGCTGGCCTTGGACACCAGCCCGAGGGTCAGGTGGTCGTCCGTCGAATTCACTACGTAGGGCTCCTTGGGCAGCGGCGAGGGGAGCCGCTTCTTCAGCGGCTTCAGATCATCCCAGTCCTTCTGTACGTAGAAGCGCACCCGCTTGTCGCGACTGGCGGCCCCGGCCCACGCGAGGGAAGCGGCGACACAATCTTTGACGGCCCACCAGGCGGGGTCGAGAAAGTAGACCGCGCTGACCGTATCGTTGAGGAACGTCTCTCCGAGATTGTCCGGGCTCGCGAGGATCCGGGCCAGGATGTGCGTCCCCGAGCTGAACGACGCGATCGCGGCCTTGCCGAGAATGGCCGGTGGTGTCGCCACGCCAGCCCGCCGGAACATGAACGACTGCAATTCCAGCAGAATTCGACCCATTTGCTTGGTCGACTCGATCACGCCGAAGTCTTCGTTGAGACTGTTGACGGGATGAACGGTGACCGCGTCGGCACCCGACTTGGCGACTTGGTACGGAACGCCCATGGAATATGGCCATTCGAACAGGTCGACGCCCGGGTAGGCCAGATCGTCGTAGAGGCCGAAGCTGGCGTAGTCGAAGTTGTCCGGGTACGGGGCCATGCCATCACCGGAGAAAAACATGCCCTTGTACTGAGCATTCCCCTGTCGAAGGAACAGCAGGATGGGAGTGGGATCGGCATTCTCATTGCGATCCAACGACGTTGGCCAGCTCACTCCCCATAGCTTGGGCGCAACCACCCCGGCCAGTCGCAGCACCACGTTCTCCGCTTCGACGTGCACCAAGGGATCCTTCGAGAAGCTCACCCCCTGCGCGGGGACGGGCAGATCGAGAAAGCGGGCATCAGGCTTGTCGTCGAGGTCCCAGTCCGGCGGCGGCCATACGCCGTACACGTTCCGGTAGTCCTGCGCGACATGCGCCGGCTTTCCCTGACGCGTCGCGGGTGGATTGCCCAGGAGCGCCAGCACATCATCTGACACGTCCTTGAACCGGCTGAGATTGACCGTTGCAAGGGACAACTGGACGACGCCGGCGATTCCGAGGTTCTGAATGGCCACAAAGGAAGCCGCGTCCCCGGTCGGAGTCAGCGCGCCCGTGTTGCCGACGCTTAGAGTGACGGTCGTCGGCCAGTAGGTCGGCACCGTCGGTGTGGCGGTCATGGTGACAGTTGTCGCGGTCACTGGAATGACCCAGGCCGGCTTGGTGTCGTCGGCGACGGCCAGCGGCACGCCGTCGGCTGTCGCGCTGAAATGACAGGTCAGCGCCGAATCCTTCCAGTTGCTGCCCACGGCGACCAGCACCGAGAAGAGTGTCATCCCGTCTCCGCTCGGGGCGGGAGGTCCAAGACAGAATCGCCCGGAAATGGGACCACCGCGGGCGCATCCGTGTCGATGTCCTCGGTCGCGTCACCGGTCGGGACGCCCGCCAGGAAAGAATCGATGTCCGCCTGGCCGACTCCGCCGGCGAGCAACAACTGCGTGGCGGACTGCAGGGGATCACCGCCGCCGGAGCCATCGCCGGCGTCCGCGCTGGTCGCCTTGGGTCCCGTCGACGGTGCCAGCGCCTTGCCGGAACAGAAGCACTGGTAGTCCGTGCCCTGGGCGATGACGACGTCCTTGTCGAGGATCTGCCCGAGAATCACGACGGTGATCCGGTACGCGGTTTTCGCCGGGGTGGTCGGATAGGCATCGGCGGGGCCGACGGCCGTGACAACCGTCGTGTCGTCGATCTGGTCGACGCTCGCCGGCAGGCTGGTCACCGGGTCCCCGTTCGTCCCTGTGGCAATGCTCTGCGCCGCTTGCTCGGCGGTTTGACCTGCAGCCGGGAGGATGTCGAGATACTCCTCGAGGAAGAACGTCGAACCCAGGACGGTCGTGGCCTTGCTTGCCGCCGTGGTGAGCATCGCAGTCAGATGGTCGTTGGCGAGCGGATCGCCGGTGTTGGTCACGAAACGGCCGAACTTGAACGACGCGTCGGCGACGAACTGTTTGCGAAAGTTCGGCCAGCCAACGGCGGGCGCGCCCGACGTGCCCGCAACGAGCGGCGCGTTCCGGGTCATGGTCCATGTCTGCGCCTGGCGGTACTTCACCTTGGTGCCGTCCGGCATGAAGACAGCCATGCGTCGCGGGCCGAGTATCTCGCCGGGGTTGCCGAACAATCCAGACAGCATCGTGAGAAATCGCGACGACCGCCCGACGTCACAGCCGTAGATGACGACCCGGGTCTTGTTCGAGATGACCCCTGCCCCGGGCGGGGTCAACGACTTGTTGGCGAGCGCATCCTGCATGTCGTCTGCGGTCATGTACGTGCGGCCGCTCGCTTGCTTCGCCTCCGTTATCGCACCGTTCATCGAGCCGAACCCGCTGGCATGGGAGACGAGGTTGATCGTCGTTTGAACAGCGGTGAGGGCGCGCAGGCTGTTGAAGACCCCTTCGAGCGTCTGGCCCGCGGCAGGAGCGTCGACGACGGTGCCGCCGGCCTGGTCGACGAAGTACTTCTTCGCGAGGCTGTAGAACGGGTTGGTCGCTGACGGGGGATCCTGACCCATCAGAAACGTGATCTCCGCCGCCACGACCGCCTACCCCTGCCCTGTCTGTGCGACATCGAATTGCATTCCGCTCGACCCCTCGCCGCGCCCCGTAGTCACCGACCGAGCCGCCCAGGCGTGACGGCCGCCGTCGGCCGACCGCGCCAGGAACCACCGGCGTCTCACGACGACGCCGGCCGTGGGCACCTCTTCCTCGGGCAGCACCAGGCCGCGCAGTTCCTGCAGAACACTGGATCGCGGCGACGACGCGACAAGATCCCCGAGGCTGTCCGGGCGGGGCAGCACCGCCTCGACGAGCCCCACCTGCCGCGACGCTTCGCCGACACGGACGGGGATGAACGGAACCCAGTGGTCCGGGACGTCCGTCATCAGGCGGTATGCCAGGCCGGCATGGTCGAGCAGCAGGCTCTGCGACTGCGCCGCCCTGACGTACTCGTCCGGCAGGTCGTGCACGTCGCCCTCGGCGTCGGTGACCAGTTGCTCGACGCCCCACACGAGATTTGCCATCTCGTCGCGCAGGAACCGAACCTCTTCGACCACGTCACCGGCCAGCGGGCTGGCCGTGACGGCAGGCACCAGGAAGACCGGGTCGCTGAGCGGCGAGCCGGTCGGCCGGAACATTGCCCACTGCTGGTCGGCGGCCGGCGCGATCAACTCGTGCGTGCCGAACGTGTCTCGCACCACCACTTCGGCGAGCGACTGTGTCGAGCCGTAGCTGACAGTGATCGGGAAGGTGAACCAGTCGTTGCCGTAGATGGTGGAGAACTCGACCAGCGCAAGCCGGCTGAGGTCGACCGTGGCGG
>Ga0209577_10001497_pt1 | contig 23050 bp, 21 predicted proteins | sample GraSoiAngelo_109_FD_185874 | JGI IMG/M metagenome (GOLD analysis project Ga0209577, IMG submission 185874) | Grasslands soil microbial communities from the Angelo Coastal Reserve, California, USA - 14_0903_12_20cm (SPAdes) (version 2) | ecosystem: Environmental > Terrestrial > Soil > Grasslands...
CCAGGCCGGCCAGAGCGACGCCGACGGCAACACGGGGACGTCCACCGCGAACTCGTTCACGATCAGCTGAGCCGCCCCGAGCCCTGCGCTACGGGCGCCGGCCGGTCATGTTGAGGCGCACGTACTCGAGCACCAGTGGCTCGCCCACCCGCGCGAGCACGCGATCGATGAACTCCTCGCGAAGGTCCTCGGGCAGGGGATCGAGGTGCCGGACCAGGCACACGGTCCTCACAAACGCGCGCGGGTGCTCGGGCCTCATCGGCCTGGGCTCGAGCCAGCACTCCACCCCGTCGAAGCCGGCGGCGCGCAGCCGGGCGTCGGTGGCCTCGGCGGTCGCGTAGTTCCAGGGTCGCTCCCAGTCAGCGAAATACGGCAGGAACGGGTCCTCCCCCGCCACTTCGTCCGCCGCATTCCGGAACGCGTCGATGTTCCCGTGGCCCCCGCACTGCGCGAGCAGCCGTCCTCCCGGCTTCATCGACCGGTGCACAGCCGTGAACAGCCGCTCGTGATCGTGGATCCAGTGGAAGGTGGCGTTCGAGAACACCACGTCGACGGGCTCGGGCAGCTCGAGCGCGATCAGGTCCTGGCGCAGGATCGTGGCCCGTTCGCCGAGCGCGCGGGCGGCGTGCTCGACCATCGACGGCGCCTGGTCGACCCCGTACACGCGCCCGCGCGGAAGGCGGTCGGCCAGCTCCGCGGTCACCCGGCCGCTCCCACAGCCTGCGTCCAGGGCCACCTCGTCTCCCTCGAGCGGGAGGCGCTCCAGGAGCTCGAGCGCCCATACGAGCTGGACGTCGCCTGAGACGCGGTCGTACGACGCCGCGTCCCAGTCGCGCGCGCCGCTCGCGGGGCTCACAGCGCCGTGGTCAGAGGCCCTGGCCGCTCGCGCTCGCGCTCGTAGGCGACGATCGCCTCCTCCTGGGCGAGCGTCAGCCCGACGTCGTCGAGGCCGTTCAGCAGCCGGTGCTTGGTGTCCGGGTCGATCTCGAACCGCGCGGAGCCTCCCCGCCACCGCACCTCCTGGGAAGAGAGATCGACCTGCGCCTCGCCCACCTCGGCGATCGCCGCGCAGTCGGTCACGCTCAGTTGAATCGGCAGCAGTCCGATCTTGGTGCAGTTCGAGCGGAAGATGTCGGCGAAGCTCGGCGCGATGATCGCCTGGAAGCCGTAGTCCTCGAGTGCCCACGGGGCGTGCTCGCGACTCGAGCCGCAGCCGAAGTTCCGCCCCGCGACCAGGATCGGATTCTTGGGCAGCTCCCACCCGGGCTCCTTGGCCCAGTCGTAGAACAGGAACTCGCCGAACCCCGTGCGCTCCACCCGCTTGAGGAACTGCTTGGGGATGATCTGATCGGTATCGACGTCGTCGCGTCTCAGCACCGACACGCGTCCGGTGATCGTCTCGATGGCCTTCACGAGCTCCACCTCCTGATGTCCACGAACCGTCCCTCGATCGCCGCGGCGGCCGCCATCTGCGGCGAGACGAGATGCGAGCGGGCCCCGCGGCCCTGCCGGCCCTCGAAGTTCCGGTTCGAGGTCGACGCGACCCGCTCCCGCGGAGCGGCGATGTCCGGGTTCATCCCGAGGCACATCGAACAGCCGGCGCCGCGCCAGTCGAAGCCGGCGCGCCTGAACAGCTCATCGAGGCCCTCACGCTCGGCTTGGGCCTTCACCAGCTGAGAGCCCGGCACGACCATCGCGTAGACGCCGTCGGCGACCTTGCGCCCGTCGATCACCGAAGCGGCGGCGCGCAGATCGCCGATCCGCGAGTTCGTGCAGGAGCCGATGAACACCCGGTCGAGCTTGATCTCCTCGACCGGAGTGCCGGCCGCGAGACCCATGTACTCGAGCGCGCGCTCGTCCTGCTCGCTGTGCGGCTCGGGAACCGCCGCGGTCACCGGAACCACCATCCCTGGATTCGTCCCCCACGTGACCATCGGGCTGAGCGCGGCCGCATCGACGACGAGCTCCTTGTCGAACTCCGCGCCCTCGTCGGTACGGAGCTCGCGCCATTCTTCGGGCACCTCCGCCGGGGCCCCAGGCCTGCCCATCACCCACTCGAACGTTGTTTCGTCGGGCGCGATCGTTCCGGCACGGCCGCCCCCCTCGATCGTCATGTTGCAGACGGTCATGCGGCCCTCCATCGAGAGCGACTCGATCGCGGGGCCGGCGTACTCCACCGCGTGGCCGGCGGCGCCGTCGACGCCCATCTGCCCGATCGTCGCCAGGATCAGGTCCTTGGCGGTCACCCCGAAGCCGAGGTCTCCGTCGTAGCGGATCCGCATCGATCGCGGCTTCGACTGCACCAGGCACTGGGTCGCGAGAACGTGCTCGACCTCGCTGGTGCCGATTCCGAACGCCAGCGCTCCGAATGCTCCATGCGTCGCGGTGTGCGAGTCGCCGCACACGATCGTCATCCCAGGCTGGGTGACCCCCAGCTCCGGGCCGATCACGTGGACGATTCCCTGCTTGTCCGAGCCGAGCGAGTACACCGGGATCCCGAACTCCTCGCAGTTGCGCTCGAGCGTCTCGACCTGGACCCGCGACAGCTCGTCTCTGATCCGCGCCGCCACGGGGGTGCCGTCCGTCGGCACGTTGTGGTCGGCGGTAGCGAGCGTCCGGTCGGGCCTGCGCACGGTCCGCCCCGCCAGCCTGAGACCGTCGAAGGCCTGCGGACTCGTCACCTCGTGGACGAGGTGCAGGTCGATGTACAGCAGGCCGGGGGCCACCTCGTGCGCGTCCCAGATCTTGTCGAACAGGGTTCTCGGCATGCTCAGCTCCTCCGGAGGCCCGCGCTGACCACCGCCAGCAGGACCGCCTCGTCGTCACCGGGGTTCTCGAAGTGATGAGGCAGGTCGGCGTCGAACGTGACGCAGTCGCCCGCCCCGAGCTCGTGGCGCTGGCCGTCGCAGACCAGCGCGACCCGGCCCGATTCCACCAGCGCGGTCTCGCGGCTGCCGGGCTCGTGCATCGGGGGATCGCCCGGCCCGCCCGTCACCGCCCCGCCAGACAGGACGTGCCGCGAGAGCTCGGCCCGCTGCCCCGGGAGCGGCGGCGTCAGGATCTCGTAGCTGTGGCCGAGCGCGCCGGCGGGCCCCTTGCGACGCTCCGAGCGCCTCACCACGGAAACCGCGCCGTCCTCGTCCAGGCGGAGCAGCTGGGAGAGCCGCAGCTCGAGCCCCTCGGCGATCCGGACGGCCACCTGAAGCGTCGGGCTGGTCTCGCCGCGCTCGACCTGCGAGAGCATCGGCGCGCTTACCCCCGAACGCTCGGCCAGGTCTCGGAGCGATAGGTCCATCGCCTCCCGCAGCGCGCGTATCCGCTGGCCGAGGACGCCGCTCGGGATGCTCGCCGTCGTCATACGTCCGTACGTTATCACGTACACCTGTCTGCCGCCGCTAGCCTCCCGGCATGCCGTTCACCCCCGATGTGCTCGTGCTCGGCGGCGGCGGCGTCCTCGGCGAGGCGTGGATGATGGGCGTCCTCTCCGGGCTGGAGGACGCCAACCGAGTCGACATGCGCCGCTGCGAGTATTTCGTGGGCACGTCCGCCGGCGCGATCGTCGCCGCCCACCTGATCGCGGGCAGATCGCCTCGGCGCCCCGACCCGGAGAGCGCGAATGGCGGAGCTCCGCCCCAGGCTCCCGCCGAGCCGGCGAGGAGGCTCGGAGCCGCCGGCTCGAGCGCCGTCCGCGCCACCGGCGAATGGGCGATGGCGGCGGCCGCCACGTTCGCCCCGCTCGCGCTCGGCCTGGCCGCCCCCGGAGGCGCGCTGGCCCGAGCGGCCCTGCTCCGCCGGCTGCCGCGCCCCGCGCACACGCTCGACGGGCTCCGTGACCACGTCGCGGCTTCAGGGGCGCGATTCGACGGGCGGCTGCGGGTGACCGCGGTCGACCGCCACTCGGGCCGCCGGGTGGTGTTCGGGAGCCCGCGGGCCCCGGCGGCGACGGTCGCCGACGCGGTCGCGGCGTCGTGCACGGTGCCGTGGCTGTTCGCGCCGGTCGAGATCGATGGCCGGGAATACGTCGACGGCGGCGTGTGGAGCGGAACCAACATGGATGTGGCGCCCGCCGGCCGGGGCGCGCTGGTGCTGTGCCTGAACCCCACCGCCAGCCTGCCCGCCACCGCCACGGTCGTGTCGGTGTTGCGCCGGGTATCGCGGTCCGCCGCCACGGTCGAGGCGCTCGCCCTACGCCGCCGGGGCGCCACCGTGCGCACGTTCGGTCCGAATGCCGCCTGCGCTCAGGAGATGGGGGTCAACCTGATGGACCGACGGAAGGCCAAGCAGGTGCTGGCCGCCGGATACCGCCAGGGCCTCGAGATCGCCGCGGGTACGCGAGCCGCGTGATGGCCGGCCGCTGCTTCGGCGACGGTGATCCGGTGTACGAGCGCTACCACGACGAGGAGTGGGGGTTTCCGGTGCTCGACGAGCGCGGGCTGTTCGAGCGGCTGTGTCTCGAAGCGTTTCAGTCCGGTCTGTCCTGGAAGACGGTGCTGCTCAAGCGCGACGCCTTCCGCGAGGCGTTCGCCGGATTCGACCCGGACGCGGTGGCCCGCTTTGGCGAGCCGGACGTGCAGCGCCTGCTGGGCGACGAGCGGATCATCCGCAACCGCGCGAAGGTCGAGGCGACGCTCGCCAACGCTCGCGCGACCGTCGCGATGCGCGAAGCGCGCGAGCCACTCGAGGCATTGATCCGGGAGCATGGACCCGCGCGCCGGGACCCCCCGGCGAGCTGGGCCGATGTCCCGTCGACGACGCCCGAGACCGTGGCGCTGGCGCGTGAGCTCAAGCGCCGCGGGTTCCGGTTCGTCGGCCCGACCACGCTGTATGCGCTGATGCAGGCCTGCGGGCTGGTCGACGACCACCTCGCGGATTGCCCGGCGCGACCCGACGTGGAGCGCGCGCGGAAGGCCGCCGGCCTGCCCTAGGTGGCCTGCGCCGGCGCGGCGATCCGCGTGGCCTGAGAGCGGCCCCGAAGCACGATCGGCTCTCCCAGCTCCCAGCGCCGGGCCTCACGCTCGCCGGCCTCGCGGACGATCGACTCCGACGCCAGCACCCGGGACGGGCGCCCCTTGGCCAGCTCGGTCAGTCGCGCCGCCTCGTTGACCGGATCTCCGATCACGGTGTACTCGTATCGCTGCGCCGCGCCGATGTTCCCGGCCACGACCTCGCCGGCCGACAGCCCGATCGCGGCCTCCAGCCCGTCGAGCTCGGTCGACAGCCGCCGTCCGAGCTCGCGCGCGGCGAGCAGTGCCGCGCCGGCGGCATCGGGATGCTCGGCTGGAGCGCCGAACACGCACAGCGCCGCGTCGCCCTCGAACTTGTTGATCCAGCCGCCGTGCAGCGTCACGACCTCGACCACGATCTCGAAGAACCGGTTCAGCGTGTCGACCACTTCGTGCGGGTCGCGCGTAGCGGCGAACGCGGTCGAGCCCACGACGTCGACGAACAGGATCGCCGCCTTCCGGAGCTCGCCGCCCATCTCGAGCTCCTCCCCGAGCGCGGAACGCGCCACCTCCTCCCCCACGTGCCGTCCGAACAGATCCCGCACGCGGTCGCGCTCGCGCAACCCGGCGACCATCCGGTTGAACCCGGCCTGGAGCAACCCGACCTCGCTGCCGTCGTCGACGGAAACCGACACGTCGGTGTCCCCCGCCTCCACGCGTCGCATCGCTCCGCGCAAGGCCCGCACCGGGTCGGCGACCGACCGGATCGCGAACAGCAGCGTGGCCAGTCCCACGACCATGGCGAACACGCCGAGGAAGATCACCGTGCCGGCCATCCGCGCGGCCGACATTCCTGAGCCTGCCAGGTAGGCGATCGCGACGACCACCGCGCCCCCGACCGCGACGGCCGTCCCGAACTCCCAGGCCAGGTAGATCCGGGTTCCGATTCCCGGCAGCAGCGGTCTCGTGGGCGGCTCGGAGGCCAGCGCGAGCGCGGTCGCGGGGCGCACGATCCGCTCGGTCGACAGATACGTGAGCGCGGAGGCGACCAGCCCGCCGAGCACGATCATCGCGCCGAGCAGCAGCGCCGCCACCGCGGAGTCGCCGAGCCCCGCGTCGATCGCGAACGACCCGATCCCCGCGCCTACCCACACGGCCAGGACCTGACCCGCCTCGAGCAGCGGCAGGCGCAGCGTGGTCAGCCGCTCGGAGGCAGTGGGATGCCGACCCTCCTCCACCCAGCGTCTGATCGGGCTGAACGTGCGTCCTCCCCACCAGTCGCACACGAGCCAGCCGACGCCGACGAGCGCGATGCTCGCCAGCAGCTGTGCCGTGTGCGCCGTCGGCGGCGGGCCCTTGCCAGGGAGCGGCACCACGTAGGTGACGAACACGTACGTGACCGCCGCCTCGAGCACGTTGATCGCCGGCAGGGCGATCCGAAGGCGGCGGGTCATCTGCGCCGCGATCCGCATGCGCTCGGAACTCAGCTCGACCGTGACCGCCTCGGCCTGCTCCGTTCCGAGGGCAAAGGCGTGCGGTGTGCGCGTGGCAGCCACGGTACCCGTCCCTGTCCAGATCGTATATCTGCTTTACGCCGCACGCGCCGTGCGACTGGTCACAGTTGTCGCTAGGGCGCCGGAACCGCCTCGGGCTCAGCCGCCATCGCCGCCTCGGCCTCGGCCGCCACGGTCCGCCGCCGGATCGCGTTGGAGAGCGCGCGCACGTAGGCGCGAGCGCCTGCCTCGAGAATGTCCGTGGACACGCCCTGACCGGCGCCCACCACCGGCTCCGCCTGCGGTGCCGTGCCGCCGACCTCGAGCACCACCGAGGTCTCCCCGAGCGCGTCCTGGCCGGCCGTGACGGCATCGACACGGAACTCCCTGAGCCGGGCGTCGACTCCGGTCGCCGCGTTGATCGCGCGGAAGATGGCGTCGACCGGGCCATCGCCGGTGAACGAGCCGACGAGCTCCTCCCCGTCGGGCGAGCGAACCCCGACCCTGGCGTGCGGAGGCCGCCGGGTGGAGGCCTCGACGTCGAACCAGTCGAGCTGGTAGCCGGCGATCTCCTCCCGCAGCTCGTCGGTGACGAGCGCCTCGAGGTCCATCGCGGTCACCTGCTTCTTCTTGTCGGCGATCTCCTTGAACCGCTTGAAGGCCGTGTTGAGCGCCTGTCCGGAAACCTCCAGGCCCAACTCGGACAGCGCCTGCTGCAGGGCGTGGCGGCCCGAATGCTTGCCCAGGACGATCGAGTTCGCGTCCAGTCCGACGGTGGTCGCGTCCATGATCTCGTACGTGGTGCGCTCCTTCAGGACGCCGTCCTGATGGATGCCGGACTCGTGAGCGAACGCGTTCCGCCCGACCACTGCTTTGTTCGGCTGCACCGGGTACCCGGTGAGGCGGGAGACGAGCCGTGATGTCCTGGCGATCTCGCGGGTTACGACGCCGGTGCGCAGCCCCACCGCAGACTCGCGGGTGTGCAGCAGCATGACGATCTCCTCGAGCGACGCGTTGCCCGCCCGCTCGCCGATCCCGTTCACCGCGCACTCGACCTGGCGCGCGCCGGCCTGCAGCCCGGCGAACGAGTTGGCGACCGCCAGGCCCAGGTCGTCGTGGCAGTGCACCGACAGCACCGCGCCTCGCAGCGCCGGCGCCAGCTCGTATAGCCGCTCGAGGTAGGCGGCGAACTCGAGCGGCATGGTGTACCCGACGGTGTCCGGGATGTTGATCGTGGTCGCACCCTCGTCGATCGCGATCTGGCACACCTCGGCGGTGAACTCGACATCTGCGCGAGTCGCGTCCATCGGCGAGAATTCGACGTCGTCGACGTATTGCTTGGCGTGGGCGACGGCGGCGCGCGCCTGACCCTTGACGTCGTCGCGGGTGGTCTGCAGCTGGTGCTCGATGTGAATGTCCGAGGTCGAGATGAACGTGTGGATCCGCGGCCGGGGGGCGTCCTTGACCGCGTTCCAGGCGGCGTCGATGTCGGCGACGTGGGTCCTGGCCAGCCCCGCGATCACCGGCCCCTCGACGTTGCGGGCGATCTCCTGTACGGCCTCGAAATCCCCTGGCGAGGTGATCGGAAAGCCCGCCTCGATCACGTCGACCCCCAGCCGGGCGAGCTGCTGGGCTATCTCCAGCTTCTCCTGAGTGTTCAGCGAGATACCCGGCGACTGCTCGCCGTCGCGCAGCGTCGTGTCGAAGATCAGTACTCGGTTGGGGTCCTCGGGCTTGACCATGTCGCTCTGCTCCTTTCTCGAACTGGCTTCTTCTCGTGCTGGTGTGCGGCTACGTGCGGCCGCCGGCGCGCTATTCCCCCCGAAGGGGGAGGAGAAGAAGTCGCAGGTCGAGGCTGAGCGCCATCAGTGCGAAGCGTACCAGTGGCTCGATTCGACACAAGAGTGCGCCGTGTTCGCTCCAGAACTGTGAAAAGACGGCCATGAGGGACGTGGATGAGGCGATCATCCGGGGCGATGGCCGCCGGCAACGACCACGTCGCTCCAAAGCTCCGGGACGCGCTCCGCACCTGGAGCAATGTGGTCGCTATGGCGACCAAATCGCACCCCGTGGGACGGCCGGGGCGTCGCTTTGGAGCGTAATGGTCGTGGGGAGGCGATCCGCACCGGATCTGATCCGGCTGGCGCGCGGCCAGAACGGCGTCATCGAAGGCGCGCAGCTCCGTGCGGCCGGCCTCACCCGCTCGGCGATCCGCGCCCGTGCCAGACGGGGCCGGCTCGTACGCGTGTTCTCCGATATCTACGTTGTGGGCGATCCCAAGCTGATGCCGCTCGCACTCCCGACCGCCGCCCTCCTCTCGATCGGCCGAGACGCGGTCCTAAGCCACCGGTCGGCAGCCACAGTCTGGGGGCTGGCCGATCCCGACCCTGAAGCGATCGACGTCACCGTGGTCGCTCGCCACCCTCGCCCGCGTCGCGGCGTACGACTTCACCGAGTCACTCGCCTCCACCCCGACGACATCGCAAGGCGCTCGAACCTCCGCCTGACCTCCGTGGCCCGAACCGCCATCGACTTCGCAGCCCAGGCCACCAGCTCGGAGCTCTACCACGCATTCGGTGAAGCCCGCGCCAAGCACCGGCTCACCGATCGCGCACTCAACGCCTCGCTGGACCGCCTCCCCCCAAACCACCCGGGCGTCGCAATCGTCAGATCGATGCTGAAGGCCGGCGACACCTACGACCGCTCCAAGGCCGAGCGGATCATGCGAACCCTCTGCAGACAGGCCCAGCTTCCCCAGCCACGCGTCAACCGCCTGCTCCACGGCTTCCTAGTTGACTTCCTCTGGCCGGACGCGAAGCTGATCGTCGAAGTCGACGGCCACGGGACTCACGGTACCCGACAAGCCTTCGAGAACGACCGCCGCCGCGACCAGGTTCACGTCGCGGCCGGCTACGTCGTGATCCGCGTCACCTGGGAGCAGCTACAGAACGAGTCGCTGGCCGTGCTCGCGAGGCTCGCGCAAGCGCTCGCGCGGCGCGCGGCGTGAGTGCTTTCAGCGCACGTACAGCGCCTCGATCTCCGCCGCGTACTTCTCCGCGATCGGTCTGCGCTTGAGCTTCATCGTCGGGGTGAGTTCGTCGCCGGCGGGCGCCCAGTCGCACGGGAGCACCCTGAAGCGCTTGATCTGCTCCACCCGGGACAGGTGGGAGTTCGCGCGCTCGACCCCGGCCGCGACCTCGTCCAGAACCGCCGGCTCGGCGGCCATCGCCTCGGCCGAGGCATCGGCGATCCCGTGCTGGGCCGCGAACCCGGCCGCGGCGTCCGGATCGAGCACGATCAGCGCGACGTTGTAGCGCCGGCCGTCGCCGATCGCCACCGCCTGGCCGATCAGCGGGCTTCCCTGCTTGAGCTGGGCCTCGATGTTCGCCGGGGACATGTTCTTGCCCGCGGCGTTGATGATCAGCTCCTTCTTGCGATCGACGATCTTCAAGAATCCGGCCTCGTCGATCTCGGCGATGTCGCCGGTGTGAAGCCAGCCCTCGGAGTCGATCGTCTCGGCGGTCTTCTCGGGCTGGTTGCGGTATCCCGCCATCACGATCTCTCCCCGGACCAGGAGCTCGCCGTCGTCCGCGAGCCTCAGCTCGACCCCGGGGATCGGCGGCCCCACCGTGCCCAGCCGGACGTTGTCCGGCGGAACCAGCGTGGCGATCGAGGTCGTCTCCGACATCCCCCACACCTCGCAGATCGGGATCCCGATCGCGGCGAAGAACTCGAGCACCTCGAGCGGCGAAGGGGCGGCGCCGATCATGTACCACTCGGACCGCTCCAGGCCCAGCTTCGCGCGGATCTTCGAGTACACGGCCTCGTCGGCGCGCTCCCAGGCCTCAGTCAGCTCGGTCGGCACCGGCTCGCCGCGCTGCTCGAGCCGGACCTTCTGCAGCCCCAGCTCGATCGCCCTTCTGGTGCCAACGCGCCTGGCCTCGTCGGGCTCTGCGTCGATCCCGGCCTCGAGCGCCGCCTTCAGCTTCTCCCAGATCCGCGGAACCGCCCCGAAGAATGTCGGGTGCGCGTCCGCGACGTGCGCGAACACCTGGGTCACTTCCGGGCAGCAGGTGATCGTGTGCCCCCAGGCCATCTGTCCGTAGTGGCTGAGCCCCCGGTCGGCGATGTGCGCCGCCGGCAAGAATGAGACCACGGAGCCGCCGGGCTGCGGCTGGCCGACCGCGTCCACGCCGCGGCACTCCGCCAGCTCGTTGGCGTGCGTGAGCTGCACTCCCTTCGGCGGGCCCGTGGTCCCCGAGGTGTAGATCAGCGTCAGCAGGTCATCGGGCTGCACCGCCCGCCAGGAGGCCTCGAAATCGAAGCCGTCCGGGATCTCGCTGACCTCGAGCTCGGAGAAGGCGAGCGCGCCCTCGGCCGCGCCGTCGAGCACGACCACATGCTCGACCTCGCCGCCCTGCTCGGCCCCGGCGCGGGCCCGGTCCAGGAACGCCGCCTCGACGACGAACACCCGGTTGCGCGCGTCGCTCAGCAGGTATGCGATCTGCTCGGGCGAGGAGGTGTTGTAGAGGGAGAACGGCGTTGCCCCCAGGTGCATCGCGGCGGTGTCGATCAGATGGAACTCGGGCCGGTTGGTGAGCATGAAGCCGACCGTGTCGCCGCGGCGGACCCCAAGCGCGTGCAGCCCGCAGGCCAGCCGCTTGACCCGTTCGGCGTACTCGGCGAACGTGAGCGAGACGCCGCCCTGGATGGTCCGGAGCGCTACCTGATCGGCGCGCTCGGCCGCGGTGAGCTGGAACGCCTCGCACATCGTGGCGGCGTCGAGCGCTGTCGGCCGGACGCGCTGCCGTGGCCGGGTCTGGACTGCGCCCTCCATTGCGGAGAGCCTACAGCCGCCTACAACGCTTGCAAAGTCACGGTGCGGCCCGCCACGAACCCCTCGCCGCCGGCGACCTCGTCCAGGACGTCGGCGGGCACCGGCGAGTCGGTGGTGATCGCCATCGCGGCGAGGCGATCCTCGTCACCGTCCTCGTCATCGCGCTGGCGCCCGACGGCCGCCGAGACGATGTTGATCCCGTGCGCCCCGAAGATCGTCCCGACGCGCCCGATCATGCCCGGCACGTCGCGGTAGCGGAACAGGGTCACATGCTCCTCGAGCTGGACGTCGAACCGCTGCCCCCAGGCCTCCAGCAGGTGCGGGCGGTTGCGCCGGCCGATCAGCGTCCCGACGACCCGGACGCGCTCCTCGCCGCTCGCCACCGTGACCCGGACCAGGTCGGTGTAGTCGCGGGCGCCGGTCCGCTTGGTCTCGGTGATCTCGATTCCCCGCTCCTCCGCCATCGTCGGCGCGTTGACCTCGTTGACGTCCTCCTCGGTGTGCCCGCCGAGCGCTCCGAGCAACACCTGGATCGACAGCAGCCGGGTGTCGCGCTCGGCGATCCGGCCCAGGAACTCCGTCTGCACGCGGTCGATCGAGGATCCCGGTGCAAGCGCGGTCGCGATCCTGCCGAGCGCGCGGCACAACGACACGAAGGGCCCGAGCGCCTCCATGTCCTCGGCGGAGATCGCCGGAACGTTCACGGCGCTCGTGACCACTCCTCCGGTGAGCGCCGCGATCACCTGCTCGGCGGCCTGGTAGCCCGCCCGGTCGGTGGCCTCGGCGGTGGAGGCGCCGAGATGCGGGGTGACGATCACGTTCGGGTACCCGAACAGCGGGTGCTTGGTCACGGGCTCCTCGTTGAACACGTCGAGCGCCGCGCCGCCCACCTTGCCGGAGTCGAGCGCGGCCTTCAGGTCCTCCTCAACGACCAGCGGCCCCCGGGCGACGTTGAGGACCCGCACGCCGTCCTTGCACTTGGCGAGCGCCTCGGCGTCAAGCCACCCTTTCGTCTCCGGCGTGTTCGGGAGGTGCAGCGTCAGGAAGTCGGCGGCCGCGTACACCGCGTCGGAGGAGTCCGCCTTCTCAACCCCGAGCTCGCGGTAGCGCTCCGCCGAGACGTATGGATCGAACGCGACCACGCGCATCCCGAACCCGCGAGCCCGCTGGGCCACCAGCTGGCCGATGCGGCCGAACCCGAGGATCCCCAGCACCTTCTCGTACAGCTCGATCCCGGAGAACTTGGACCGCTCCCACGCCCCCCCGATGAGCGACGCGTGGGCCTGGGGGATGTTCCGCGCGAGCGCGAGCAGCAGCGCCATCGTGTGCTCGGCGGCCGTCACCACGTTCGACTGCGGGGCGTTGGCGACCACGATGCCCCGCTTGGTCGCCGCCGGGACGTCGACGTTGTCCACGCCCACGCCGGCTCGGCCGATCACCCGCAGCTTGGCGGCGCGATCGATCAGGTCGGCGTTCATCTTCGTCGCCGAGCGGATCAGGATCCCGTCGAATTCGCCGATCCTCTCGGCCAGCTCCTCACCCGACCAGCCGTTCGCGACCTCGACCTCGAAGTGCCGCTCGAGCAGCTCGATCCCCGACTTCCCGATGTTCTCCGCCACCAGCACCCGGGTCATGACGACCGCTCTAGGACCCAGTCGACGCAGGCGGTCAGTGCCCGCACGTCGTCGGGGTCGGTCGCGGGGAACATCGCGATCCGCAGCTGGTTGCGCCCGAGCTTCCGGTACGGCTCGACGTCGACGATCCCGTTGGCCCGAAGCGTCGCCGCGAGCGCGGCCGCATCCACGTTCTCGTCAAAGTCGATCGTCCCGACCACGAGCGAGCGCTTGGCGGGATCGCGGACGAACGGGGCCGCGTGCGGGTGCCCCTCCGCCCACGCGTACAGATGACCCGACGACTCGCTGGTCCGCGCCACCATCGCGTCGAGGCCGCCCCGCTCGAGCATCCACTCGATCTGGTCGGCCAGCAGGAACAGCGTCCCGATCGCGGGCGTGTTGTACGTCTGGTCCTTGACCGAGTTCTCGAGCGCGGTCTTCAGCGACAGGAACTCGGGGATCCAGCGCTCCGGCCCGGTCGTCGGCCGGCGGGAGACGATCTCCTCGATCCGCTCGAGCGCCTCGGGTCCGAGCAGCGCGAGCCACAGCCCGCCGTCGGACGCAAATCCCTTCTGCGGGGCGAAGTAGTAGACGTCGGCTTGCCCCGCGTTGAGCGGCAGCCCTCCGGCGGCGGAGGTGCCGTCGACCATCACGAGCGCGGCGCCCGCCCCTTCCGGGCGCTCGACCGGGACCATCACTCCCGTCGAGGTTTCGTTGTGAGCCCACGCGAGCACGTCCGCCTCGGGATCGGCAACCGGCTCCGGAGCTTCCCCGGGCTCGGCTCCGATCACCAGCGGCTCGGCGAGGAAGGGGGCGCCGCGGGTGACGGTGGCGAACTTGCTCGAAAACTCTCCGTAGGCCAGATGGAGCGCCCGCTCGCGGACGAGGCAGCAGGCCGCGGCGTCCCAGAACGCCGTCGTCCCGCCGTTTCCGAGCACCACCTCGTACCCCTCGGGAAGCGCGAACAGCTCTCGCAGTCCGGAGCGAACCCGGGCGACCAGCTCCTTGACCGGTCGCTGGCGGTGCGACGTTCCCATCAGGGCCGCGCCCGCTCCGGCCAGACGCTCGAGCTGCTCCGGCCGCACCCGAGACGGGCCCGACCCGAAGCGGCCGTCGACGGGCTTCAGCTCCGCCGGGATCTGCAGGATGGTTGAGGTCTCGGACATGCGCGCTCCTCGAACGTAGCGGGTCTACATGCCCAGGCGCGCGGCGTTCCACGGCTGCCGCTCCCCGGTGGTCGGTCCACCTTGCTCGCGCCAGTCACGGCAGCCCGGCCAGTTTAACCAACCCCCTCGGCTACACCTCGGCTGAGGTGCCGCGGTGGAGCGCGTACATCTCCTGCCCCCACTCCAGGATCCCGTCTTGCGCCAGCGCGTCGCGCAGCGACGCCAGCCGGGGGTGTCCTCGCTGAGGCTGGGGATACGGAAACTCGGGCGGGGCGAGGACCGGTGCAATCAGCGCGGCCAGCGTCAGGTCGGCGACGCTGAAGCCGGCGCCGGTCAGGTAGCCGCCTGGCTGAAGCTCCGAGCGGAACCTCGTCCCCGCGGCGCCGATCTTGTCGTAGGCCTCCGCGACCGTCCGGGGGTTGATGTCGAACAGACGGCGAACGCGGCGCCGGGCGGCTGGAAACGTGATCCGGGCCAAGCCCAGAGACGGTCCGGCGAGGTCCGGGACGAACGCCCCGAGCATCAGCTTGGCGTCCGGCAGCGCGTGGTACAGGAACAGCAGGCGGACATACGCGCCGAGCTGCTCGTCGAAGAAGTCCTCGAGCTCGAGCGCTCGCCGCCGCTCCGCCGGGTCCGGGGGGTACAGCGACGGGTCGGGGTGACGGCGCTCGAGCGCATCGATGATCCGTGTCGAATCGCCGATCCCCTGCCCGTCGAGCACGAGTACCGGGGTCGTGCTTCCGCCGCTCAGCTCCTTGGCCGCCTCCTGGTGGCGTCCGGGGATCAGGGCGCGCCGCCGGTGCGCCACCCGCTTGTAGTCGAGGGCCCAGCGGGCCTTTTCGTTGTAGTTCGAGACCTTGAGGTGCCAGAGGACCGGGAGCTCGTCCACCGCTCACCCCTCGGCCGCGCGCAGCTGCTCCATCGCGATCGCGAGATCGCGCCATGGATCGGCGCCCGGGTCGTCCCCCGCGGCGAGGAGCCGCAGCCGCGGCAGGTAGTGACCCCAGCCCGCCCGGTGGAAGGCCACGGCGTCGGACCGGAGCTGCCGGTGGACGAGGCGTAGAAGCGTGCCGTCGCCGTCCGGGGTCAGCGTCACCTCGACCAGGGTCGACTCAGGCGGAGTCGAGAGCAGCTGGGTTTCCCAGCCCCAGCTGAATACGACCCGTCGCGGACGATCGACCTCGACGAACCGCCCGGACATCGCCGCATGTCCGCTGGGATTGATCCGGCAGACGCCGCCGGGTCTAGGGTCGAGGGTGGCCTCCGTGCCCATCCACTGCACCATCCTCGCCGGGTCGGTGAAGAACCCGAACACGGTTTCGGGGCTCGCGGCGATCCTGGTCTCGTACTCGACGTCGCGGTCAGTTTCGCTTCGCGGCGCGGGCATTCCGGCTCGTCTGCTCCTCTCGCTCGGCGGCGGCCTTGAGGCGGTCGAGGCGCGAGGGCAGGATCTCCCTCAGGAACGCGTCGAGCTCGAACAGCCCCTCCGGGCGCACCGACAGCACGCGCTTGCTGCCCTCGCGGCGCTCGTTCAGCAGTCCGCACTCCTTCAGCACCTTCAGGTGCTGGGAGATCGCGGGTTGGGTGACGTCGAACCGCGAGGCGATCTCCCCTGCGGTCAGCTCGCCGCCGGCCAGGAGCCGCAGGATCTCCCGTCGCTTGGCCTGAGCAACCGCCTCGAACGTCTCCACGAACCAGAAGTTTAGCAGCTACTTATATAAATCCTGACTGCGCTCAGCCGGCCGCAGACGGACGCCCGCGGCCACCGCGGGTCCGGATCTGCCTCGCCTCGGCGCGCAGCGCGCGTGACTCCGCCCTCGCCTCGCTAGTGATCTGGCGGAGCTTGAGCGTCTCGCCGAGGGTGCGCGCGATCCTGCTGGTTTGAGCGAGGGTGTCCACCTGCTCGGCGGCTTTGGGGGTCAGCAACCAGCACCCGTCGTCCAGCCGCCGGATGATCCGGTCGGCCTCGAGCGCGCTGAGCGCGAGCGTCGAGGTCGAGCGGCGCGCCGCGGCCAGATGGCCGAGGAGATCGTGCGTGAGCGGGAGCGTCAGGACCGTGCCTTCGGGGGTCGCGCGGCCCCAGCGATCCGCGAGGTGCCACATCTGCAGGAGCAAGCGATGCTCGGCCCTGGGGAAGTGTGCGATCACGGCCTGAATCGCCAGGCGCTGGCGCTGGGACTCCAGCCGGCGGTTGACAACGGCCAGCACGCTTGGCCACCGCGCTGATGTCCGGATGAATGGCAGCCCCAGGACCATCAACGTGGTCTGGATGGCCGCGGTCAACCGCAGAGGCCCGCCCAGGGCCGGAGGATCGGGGACCGCGGTCGGCTGCACGACATCGCCGGGACCGAGGATCTCCAGCAGATAACGGTCATGGAGCCCGACCTCCCTGCAGAGCAATCCCTTCATCACCACCCAGCCCACCAGGTCGTCCCGATCGCCGACGCGTGCCGGGAGATCCCACGCCCCCTGACCCACCCGGATCGTCTGGCCCTGGCAGGCGCGCCAGACGAGCTCCCATCCGCGCTCCTCGACCGCCGGCGCGGCGCCGTTATCCCGGTCCCGTTCGACCAGCGTCATCGGCGGGTTGCCCCGTCGCAATCGCCCACGGTTCCCAAACTATACCCGGCGCGACCGACGGCTAGTGGCGTCGTGGGCTGCCGCCGAGAGTCCTGCGACCCTGCCCGGCTCCGCGCAGCCGGCGCAACCCCCAGACCAGCACCATGGAGAACAGCACGGAGAGAACGATCCCCGGGCCGTGCCATTTCAGCACGTACCAGGAGAACAGCCCGGCGGTGAACGTCCCGAACAGCCCGATCAGGGCGGTCAGCCCGAGTCCCATGGGATCGGGGCCCGGGACCAGCAGCCGCGCCAGCGCGCCCACGATCAGGCCTACGAAGAACAGGATGATCAGGTACGCAAGTACGCTCACGGACGGATCGTACTCCCGACCCGCCCGCCCGCCGGCCTGTCCTTGCCCCGTCGCCTGCGCGCCGCCTCGACTGCCGCGAGAGCCAGCAGCGACGTCGCAGACAGGGCGAACAGCCACGGGTAGCCGGAGAACCCCTCATAGCGGAAGGCGACGGTGTGCCGGCCCGCGGGAATCCTCACGCCGACGAGGGCCGGAGCGACGGCCACGACGGGGGCAGGCCGCCCGTCCACCGCCGCCTTCCAGCCGGGGTCGAAGGACGCGCCGAGAACGGCCACGCCCGGCTGCCCCATCGCGACCTTCGCCGCCATCCGTCCCCGCTCGATGTCACTTCGCTGCGCCAGCACCGCACCGTGGAACGGCAGCATCGGAGCGGCGGGCAGCGTCAGGGGCGTCTTGCTCCCGTGCCCGAAGTCCGCCCGGACGTAGTACCCGTGCTGCGCCAGCCTCGAGCGCAGGATGGGAAGCGTCTTGCCGGCCACGTTCGATCGATTGACACCGACTACTCCGACCAGGCGGCCCACGTGAACGTATCCCCCGCTCGGCACCTCGCGCAGGCAGTAATAGCCGGCGCACCCGAGCGGAGCCGAGGTGACCGGCGCGCGCCGGTCCACCGGGACGATCACGTACCGGATCCCCAGCAGCAGGTAGTCGCTCAGGTTCCCGTCGTCGAAGAAGTACTCCGGATCGGTCATCAATGATGCGGTCCGGAGCGTGTAGCCGGCCTCGTCCACGTCGCGAGCCTCGAGGTACTTGAGGACGGGCACCGCGCCCACCCTGAAGTTCGCGCCCCAATTGGACGGCATCCCGGCGTACACCCGGCCGGCGCCGCCTCGCCTGACCACGGCCAGCAGCCTGTCGACCTGCGCGCCCGCGGTGCCGTCCGCGCTGATCTGCTGGTGGATGGCCCGCGAGTTGCGCCGGGTATATCCGAGCAGCTGCGACCACGCGGGGGCCAGCACCAGGATCGCCGCGGCGCCGATGAGCACCGCGCGGGCGCCGGGCCGTGACGCGGGCGACGTGCCGGGGCCCCAGCGGCGCTGCGCCGACCTGATGAAGCCCCACGCCATGCGGCAGCACCAGGCGGCTCCCACGCCGGCGAGCAGCAGGGCCGACAGTTGAACGCCCATCATGAAGCGGCGGAAGAAGAGGTCGGCGTGCCCCGGGATCGCGTCGACCAGGACTCCCAGGGTGGCCTGCCCGAACGACAGCAGCAGGCACAGCCCGAGCAGGACCACCAGGCTCCGTCCGTTTTCGTCGACGCGCCAGCGCCTGATCACCACCAGCAGCCCGATTCCCGCCAACACCGTGATCACCGGTAGCCGGCCGGAATCCAGCAGTCGCCCGCCGGCGAGCCACCCGAGCACCTGAGGCGCGCCGTACCCGTTGACCAGCGGAGTTCGGTGGAGGACCTGGTTCGTGGCCGCCCACGGGCGCTCGACGAGCAACGGGACGATCACCCACGCGGACGCCAGCAAGGCGCCACCGAGGACGACCGCCGCCCGAGCCAGACGCACCCGAACCTTCCTCGCCGCCACGAACGGCCACAGCAGCAGCGGCAAGAGCGCCAGGTAGCCGGTCTCGAAATGCAGTGCGATGGTCAGGGCGATCGCCAGCGCGGCACCGAACAAGCTCCCGCCGTCGCGGATCGCCCGCCAGCCCAGTCCCCACGCCAGCGGCAGCGTCAGCGACGCCCACAGCTGGGTCCACACGCCGTAGCCGATCCACACATAGGCACCCGCCTCGTAGCCGATGCCGGTGGCGCTGACCAGGAACGGTGAAAGGACGGCGGATGCCGCAGCCCCCCAGCGGCCGATCCCGAACAGGCGGGCGCCGAGGTAGATGCTCACCGGCCACAGCGACAGCAGCAGGTAGATGCTCCACCGGAACGCGTTGCCCGCGCCGATCGCCGTCCCGAGCAGACCAGTGACCATCGCGGGGAGGCTCTGGTAGTGCAAAAACTGAGGCGACCCCAAGCCGAGATACGGGAACCAGCTGGTGAGAGGCAAGTGGCCCGCACCGATCTGCGCCGTCGCGAAGCGGACCATCTGCGCGTGCACGGAGCTGTCGTCGAGATAGGAGACGCTCAAGGTCTCCGCCCGGAGCGTGATCAGATTCCAGGCCACGGCCAGCCCGACCACGATCCAGGGGGCCCACCGAGCCGCCCGCGGGGGCCCCTCGGCGTGGGCCGCCGGTCTCGCTACGCCCTCCCGGCGCGGTGCGGCGCGCTGCACATCGGTTCCTACGGCCGGGACCATGTGCAGCGCTTCATCAGCGCTCAGCGCTTCGCCCGAGCGAAGCGGCTACTCCTGGAAGTCCGTGTCGATCCAGTCCATCTGGGCCCGGAGCTCCTTGCCGACCACCTCGACCTGGTGGCGGGACTGCTCCTCGCGCAGGCGCTTGAAGTTCTCCTGTCCGGCGCGGTTCTCGGCGATCCACTCCCGCGCGAAGTCGCCCGACTGGATGTCCTGGAGCAGCTGCTTCATCGCCTCGCGCGTGGGCTCGCCGATCACCCGCTTACCACGTGTCAAATCGCCGTACTCGGCTGTGTTGGAGATCGAGTAGCGCATTCCGGCGATGCCCTTCTCGTACATCAGGTCGACGATCAGCTTCAGTTCGTGCAGGCACTCGAAGTACGCCAGCCGCGGGTCGTAGCCGGCCCCGACGAGCGTCTCGTACCCGGCCCGCACGAGCTCGGTGACGCCCCCGCACAGGACCGCCTGCTCGCCGAACAGGTCCGTCTCGGTCTCGTCCTTGAACGTCGTCTCGATCACGCCGCCCCGGGTACAGCCGATGCCCTTGGCGTACGCGAGCGCCAGACCGAGCGCGCCGCCGCTGGCATCCTGTCCCACGGCGACCAGACCGGGCACGCCGGACCCCTCGAGGAACTGCCGCCGCACCAGATGGCCGGGGCCCTTCGGCGCCACCAGCGCGACGTCGACGTCCTGAGGGGGCTCGACCTCCCCATAGTGGATCGAGAACCCGTGGCCGAACAGCAGCATGTTGCCGGCGTCGATGCCGTCGCGGACCCCTGACTCCCACACCTGCCGGTGGAGCTCGTCGGGCACCAGCATCATCACCACGTCGCCCTCGGCGGCGGCGGTCGCCGGCTCCTCCACTCTCAGCCCGTGCTCGCGCGCTTTGGCGACGCTGCCCGAGTCTGGCCTCAGCCCGACGACCACGGAGACCCCGGAGTCCTTGAGGTTGAGGGAGTGGGCGTGGCCCTGCGAGCCGTAGCCGATGATCGCGACGGTCTTGCCGTCGAGGAGCTGGAGGTCTGCGTCGTCGTCGTAGAACATGGCGGGTGAGACTAGCGTCAGCCTGGTGCTAGGCGCTCGCGGACGCCCCGAGCGAGACGGCCGGGAACGCCAGGGTCCCGTCGTCCGCGGCGAATGGCCTGGCCAGCTCGGCGATTCGCGCCTCGACCGCCGACCATTCCTCGTCGGACAGCCGCTCGCGAACCTCCGCGACCGGGACCGAGAGCTCCAGCGTCTCCTGAACGAAGTGCTCGACGTCGTCGTCGCGGCGCATCAGGGCGACCGGCTCGAGGACCGGCTCGACGAAGCCCGCGTCCTCGAGCAGCGCGCGCAGGCGCTCCGGGTCGGCGAGCACGAACATCCCCGGCGCGGTCGGGTCGGGAGGCTCGATGTGCCCGAGCTCGACCAGGGCGCGCGTCGGGATCGTCGCCCACGGATTCCCCTCAGGCGCGGCCCACACCGCCAGGGCCACCCGTCCTCCGGGCCGGAGCACCCGCCGGATCTCCTGCAGCGCGGCGCCCGGATCGGAGGCGAACATCACGCCCCACCGGCACAGTGCGGCATCGACGCTCGCCGTCTCGAGGTCGATCCACTGCAGGTCCACGACTTTGAACTCCACGTTCTCGAGTCCCACCGCGCCAGCCCGCCGGCGAGCGATGTCGAGCATCGGCGGCGCGACGTCGGTCGAGATCAACGTTCCTCCGGGGCTGACGAGCTCGGCGGCCATTAACCCGGTGTCACCCGGGCCCGCGGCGAGCTCGAGCACCCGCTGTCCGGGCTGGAGGTGGAGATGGTCGATCATCCAGACCGACACCGGCATTCCGAAGTCCCGGATCTCGTCGGCTCGGATGGACCACCCCCTCGCGGCCCGCTGCCACCGCTCGAGCATCTGCGCCTGGGCGTCTTCGGCGCTCACCGCTTCTGCTCCGAGAGCCTGCGGGTGATCTCGCTGAACGCGCCCTCGATCTCCGTACTCAGCGACTCCTGGAAGATCGTGATCAGGGCCTCCGAGGCCGCCGGGCGGAGCCGGTCGATCGCGTCCTCGATCTCGGGCCAGCGCTCAGCGGGCATGTCGGCCCTGGCGAACGGCTTCCATACCTCGGTGATGAACAGCTTCACGAACGAGCGGGACACGGACTCGCAGTGCCGGTTGATCTCGGCGATCACCGACAGCGCGGCACCGAGCGGGATCCCGCTCTTGACCGCCTCGTCGGCGACTGCCAGGAGCGACGGATTCGGGGCTTCGTACTTGTCCCCACCGACTGGGATCAGCACGCCCAGCTTGATCGCGCGCTCCAGCAGCGCGCGGCCCTTGGCGGGGTCCTCGATCCGGAACCGCCGCCCCAGCTCGACCGCGCTCAGCGTCTCGGTCGGAGCGCCCGGGGCGTTGGTCGCAAGCGACCGCCGCACGCGCAGCAGGCGCTCCGCCGTCCCGTGCGAGTCCTCGAGCAGCCGCTTGATCCCGCCGAGGTTGAAGCCCTCCTCCTGGAGATCGCGGATCAGCCGCAGCTGCGCCACGTGCTCGGGGCCGTAGTAGCCCACGCGCATCCGCACCTCGGGCGGCGCCAGCAGCCCGCGCGCCTGGTGAGAGCGGATGTTCCGAACCGACATCCCGGTCTCGGCTGCGAGCTGCTCGATCGTCAGCTGATTGGGCGAGGTGTCGCCGTCGGGGGCGGCCTGGAGCTTTCTCACCGTGGCCACGCCACGATCATACGATCAGGCCAGGTCGCGGCGCAGGAGCTTGCCCGACTCGGTGCGAGGGAGCCGCTCCACGAACTCGATCTGCTTGGGCACCTTGAACCGGGCCAGACGCTCAGAGCAGAAGCCGCGCAGCGCGGCGGGCTCCACCGATTCGCCGTCACGCGCGACAACCGCGGCCACGAGCGCCTCTCCCCACTCGGGATCGGGGCGGGCGAACACGCCGGCGTCCGCGACCGCCGGATGCTCGAGCAGCACCGCCTCGACCTCGGCCGGGGACACGTTCTCCCCGCCGGTGACGATCGTGTCCGACCTGCGGCCCGTGATCTGGAGGCGGCCCCGATCGTCGAACCGGCCGAGGTCCCCGGTGTGGAGCCACCCGTCGGGGGCGATCGCCCCGGGCGCGACCATCGGGCCCCGCACGAGCACCTCGCCCGCGGAGGTCTCGAGCTCCGCCCCGGCCAGCGGCCAGCCGAACGTCGCGATCTGCGAGCACGCCTCGGTCATCCCGTAGGTGGGCGCGACCGGCACACCCGCCGCCCGCGCCCGTTCGAGCACGGCCGGCGGAATCGGGCCCCCGCCCAGCAGCGCCCAGCGGAGCGCCGGGGGTCGCTCGAGCCCCGCGTCGAGCAGCCGCGAGAGCATCGTTGGCACCAGCGACACCATCGTGATCCGCCGTACCGGATCCATCAGCTCGCCGAGCACGGCCCCGGTCTCGAAGCGGCCGTGGAGCACGGCCGTGGTCGCGTAGATGGCGCTCCGGATCGGGATCGACAGACCACCCACATGGCTGAGCGGCATCGGGCACAGCCACCGCTCGGCCCGGTCGAGCCCGAGCGCCACCGCCGAGCCGAGCGCGCTGGCCAGGAAGTTCTCGTGGCTTAGCTCGACCGCCTTGGGCGCCGCGGTCGTGCCGGAGGTGTGCATGACGGCGGCGGTCCCGAGCGCCGCGGTCCCGCCCTGGGAGCGCGCCGCCCGCTCGTCCGGAGTCAGGCGCAGATCGATCGGTACCGCGGCGGCGCCCTGCAGCAGGCAGCCGTGAAGCGCGATCGCGAACCCGACCGGGTCGGCGATCGCCAGCGGCACCCGATCGCCCGCGCTGACGCCGTGGCGC
>Ga0209577_10001501_pt1 | contig 23022 bp, 23 predicted proteins | sample GraSoiAngelo_109_FD_185874 | JGI IMG/M metagenome (GOLD analysis project Ga0209577, IMG submission 185874) | Grasslands soil microbial communities from the Angelo Coastal Reserve, California, USA - 14_0903_12_20cm (SPAdes) (version 2) | ecosystem: Environmental > Terrestrial > Soil > Grasslands...
GTGATCTGTACCGAGGGAAATCTTCATAGATCTGTCATTCCGAGCGAAGTCGAAGAATCTCTAATATTAATGCGGTCGCGGCGCCCGGAAAAGACAATAGTAAGAGATGTTTCGACTCTGCTCGACATGACAATGGCTACCCGCCATGCAGTTTCGCCAACTCGCTCCAGATCTCGCGTTCGCGTTCGGTGACTTTCTTTGGCACGTTGATTTGGACAACGACATAGAGGTCACCACGCTTCCCGGAGACTCCCGGCAGGCCGCGCTCGCGCAGGCGAAATCGCTGGCCACCCTGTGTCCCCGGTGGAATTTTCAGGCGCACGTTGCCTTCGAGAGTTGGCACAACCAACTCGCTGCCCAAAACGGCCCGCCACGGTTCAATCTTCACCTCGTGGATCAAGTCGCTGCCCTCGACAGTAAAATCGGGATGCCGCGCCAGACGCACGCGAAGAAAAAGATCGCCGCTTTTGCCGCCGCGCACGCCAGCTTCACCCTGGCCGCGTAAACGGATGCGCTGCCCTTCATGAACACCTCGCGGAATCTTGACCTGGTAATTTTCCACTTTGTTTGAGCCGGCTCGGCGCAACGAGACTGTTCGGGTGGATCCGTGCAACGCTTCTTCCAGCGTGACCATGATATCGGCTTCGACATCCGCTCCACGCTCCGCCGTGGCCTGACGTCCGCCAAATCCTCCGAATGCAGAGCGGCCGCGACCGCCGCCGAAGAACGCTTCGAAGAAATCGCTGAATCCCGTTCCCCCGAACTCGAATTGGACCCCGCCACCATCGCCGCCCCATTGATAAAACCCACCGCCAGGTTGCTGCGCTTCCCAGCCGGGTGGCGGCTGGAACCCGCCCGGCCGATTCCAATCGGCGCCGAGCTGATCGTATTTCTTACGTTTTTCCGGATCGCCCAGCACCTCGTAGGCTTCGTTGATCTCCTTAAACTTTTCTTCAGCGGCCTTTTTGTCCTTGGCTACGTCGGGATGATATTTGCGCGCCAGCTTGCGAAAGGCGCTGCGAATCTCCTCTTCGGTGGCCGTTTTCGATACACCGAGTGTCTCGTAATAATCTCGAAACTGTACGGGCATTTGCTCTCAAGCTTGTGCCTCCGCTCGATCTGCGCAACTTTTTGAACAATGCGCGAGCTGGGGAAATTCATCGTGGTGATCGGTGTGATTACCACGCTAGCGGGGCTGGTGATGTGGAGCGGATTCGCGCGGAGTTGGCTGGGCCGCTTGCCCGGTGATATCCGGGTCGAGCGTGAGCATTCTGCGTTTTATTTTCCCATCGTCACCTGCATCATTCTCAGCATCGTGCTGAGCTTGCTGTTGTCGATCTTCTCAATCTTCCGGCGCTGATGGAGCTGTGATCTGTGACCAGTGATCGGTGATCAGTATTTTCGTTCACAGATCACGGATCACCGATCACACTTTGTTGCAGGATGACTGTCCAAGCCCGCAAACGCCTGGAGCTCGACCGCCATCTTGCAGAACTACTGCAATGCCGGCGCTGCCCGCGCATGAAATCGACGCCGGTTTCTGGCGGCGCAGTCATCAGCGACATCATGATCATCGGGCAGGCGCCCGGTCCGCGCGAACCGGTCTTGCAACGGCCGTTTGCACATACCGCTGGTAAAACTCTTTTTCGATGGTTCGAAGAGTTTTGCGGTATGAACGAGGCCACAGTTAGATCGAAAATTTATTTCGCGGCAGTCTGCCGGTGTTTTCCTGGGAAAAATTCCAGCGGCACGGATCGCGTTCCAATGCCAGATGAGGTTCGCAATTGCTCGTCGTGGATGGACAACGAAATTCAAATTCTGCGGCCCCGTCTCATCATTCCCGTAGGACGGCTGGCTATCATGCAATTCATCGACTGCGAAAAATTGGAGAAGGTGATCAGCTGCAAATTTCAAGTAGAACGTGCGGGGCATCATTTCGACGTAATTCCTTTGCCGCATCCGTCTGGTGCATCGCCCTGGCACAAGATTCCGCCCGGAAAAGAATTACTCCAACGCGCGCTTAGACTCATCGCGCGCCATCCTGCTGTAGCGGCGCTCTGAATTCGGCGTTGGACGTTGGGCGTTGGGCGTTGAACGTTTCGCAATGTCTTACGCGGTGCCAACTCGTGCTGAAATCCCCGATGCCGACAAATGGGACCTCACCCAGCTTTTCGCGAACGTGAGTAAATGGCAGGAAGATTTCACCTGGCTTCAGCGCGAGTACCCAAAACTTGAGCAGTGGAAGGGCAGGGTGGGGGAATCGGCGCAAAGCCTGGCCGCGGTTCTTGAATTCGAGAAGAGGCTCGAACTGAAAATGGAGCGCATCCATCACTACGCATCGCTGCAACTGGCTGAGGACAGCACGAACAGCGAATTCCTCGCGCGGATTGCGCAGGTTCAAAATCTGTTTACGAGGATCGGGGAATCCGCGGCGTTTGTTGTTCCGGAAATTCTAACGATCGACGACAAAAAGTTCGCGGAGCTCATCGCTGATCCAGCGCTAAGGGAGTGGAGAATCAAGTTGCGCAAAATTCGGCGGATGAGACCGCATGTGCTGTCCCTGCCCGAGGAACGCCTTCTCGCCCTCGGCAGCGTCGCGCTCAGCGGTTACGACGACACCTTCTCGCAGTTGACCGACGTGGACATGAAGTTCGGCGTGCTGATCGATGAGATCGGACGCGAAAGACCGCTGACTCAGAGCTCGTTCAGCTCATTCCTCGTCAAACGCGATCCCGAATTACGCAAGCGCGCCTTTCACCAGTTCTACGCTGAATTTCAAGATCATCAGTACACACTCGCCGCGGCACTTGCATATTCGGTCAAGGCGGATGCGTTTCGCGCCAGGGCAAGGCACTATTCATCGGCGCTCGAAGCTGCCCTGTTTCCAGATGATATGCCGGTCGCAATCTATGACGGATTGATTCAAGCGGTTCGCGCGAATTTGAAACGACTCTTTCGATATTTTGATTTGCGCCGGCGCGCTCTGGGATTGCGCGAGCTGCATCTTTACGACACGTACGTGCCGCTGGTAGCGGAAATCGAGACGCAGTTCACATTTGATCGGGCGGCCGAAACAGTTTTGAGCGCGCTGGCTCCCCTCGGAACGGACTACGTCGATGTGCTGTCGGAAGGTTTGCGCTCGGGGCGTTGGTGTGATCGGTACGAAAACAAGGGCAAACGCAGCGGCGCGTTTTCATCCGGCAGCTACAGCGCGCCAGCGTACATCCTGATGAATTACAAGGAAGACGTCTTTTCCGATATTTACACGCTTGCGCATGAGGCTGGCCACTCCATGCACAGTTGGTTCTCGCAAAATTCGCAGCTATTTCAGGATTACGAGTATCCGATTTTTCTCGCTGAAGTGGCATCGACGTTCAACGAAGAGCTGCTCACGCATCATCTGCTCCAAACAACAACCGATCCGAAGATGCGCGCTTACATCGTGAACCGGCAGATCGATGAACTGCGCAGCACGCTGTTCCGGCAAACAATGTTTGCTGAATTCGAAAAAATTATTCACGCCATCGAGGAGAGCGGCGACGCGCTGACGCTCGACGTTTTCAAGGCGGAATACCACAAGCTGCTGAAGACCTATTTCGCCGAAAATTTCGTCCTCGATCCGGAGCTGGATCTGGAATGCCTGCGGATTCCGCATTTTTACCACGCGTTCTATGTCTATAAATATGCGACTGGAATCTCCGCTGCGGTGGCGCTTTCGCGGGGCGTGCTTTCCGGCGAGTCAGGAAGCGTGGATGCTTATCTAAACTTTCTGCGCTCGGGCGGTTCCAAGTTTCCGCTGGAGACATTGAAAGCGGCAGGCGTGGACATGACTACGCCTGCGCCCATCGAGACCACGTTGCATTTATTTGAACAGCGGCTCGACCAGCTCGAAGAGCTTTTGCTGTAGGCCTTGGGCTCACCCTTCGGCAATGCAACTGGACGGCGCTCAGCTTCTTCAGCGATTGAAACCGCTTTTCCTAGAGAATTTCGAAAAGTTCGGCGAGCTAGGCGCGGCTGTGTCAGTGTGGCAGAATGGAAAGCCAATCGTTGAGCTCTACGGCGGGTTTCGCGATGTGCATCGTGAAAAACCGTGGACAGCTGACACGCTAGTACTGGTCTGGTCGGCGACGAAGGGAATCGCCAGCGCGTGTGTCTTGCACGCGTTGCAAGAACATAAGATCGACATCAACCAACGCGTCGCCGAGTTCTGGCCCGAGTTTGCGGAGGCTGGCAAAGACAAAGTCACGCTCGCACAGTTGCTTTCGCATCAAGCCGGGCTTTGCGCTTTAGATCGGCCAGTCGACGTGCTCGACTACGACGCAGTGATTCGCGCGCTTGAGTCGCAAAAACCATTGTGGGCACCCGGGACCGCGCACGGTTACCACGCGCGCACGTTTGGATTTCTTCTCGATGAAGTCGTTCGCCGAATCGCCGGAAAGACGCTGTCGGATTACTGGCAGGAAAATCTTGCAAGACCGCTCAATCTCGATTTCTGGATCGGCCTTCCGAAAACCAAAAATTCGCGCGTGGCAACTATGTACGCCGCCAAGAGCGGCAAGTTCGCCACGGCGAATCCGTCCTGTGGCGGACCACCGGAGCCGAAAAACCGGCAGTCCGGCTCGGACTTTTATGATGACCTTGTTACACCAGGCACTTTGGCGCGCAAAACGTTTACGTCTCCGTACGGCCTGCATGTAATCAGCAAGATGAATGATCCTGCAATTCGCGCGCATCCGATTGTTTCCTTTGGCGGGATTGGGAGCGCATCGGCGCTCGCGAAATTTTATTCCATGCTCGCCAACGGCGGAAAGTTTGATGGCCAGACTTTCTTTTCAGAAAATGCAATCGCGTGGATGACAACGACGGTTACAGACGGCGTAGACCGCGTTTTTCAGATACCGACAGCATTTTCAGCTGGATTCATGAAAGATTCACGAAATGCAACGCGACGAATATTTGGCCCATCAGCAATTTCCTTTGGACATCCGGGCGCAGGCGGCAGCCATGCCTTTGCCGATCCGCAAAACAAAATCGCGTTCGCGTACGTGATGAATCAGATGGAGCAATCGCTTTTGCCTACCGAAAAATCGTTGCACCTTGTGGACGCAATTGGGGGGCAGACAGAAGTCCGCCCTAACATTGGAGAGCTATAAGACACGTCGCAGTTTGTAGATTAAATCCCCGTCGGCCCGCATTCCGTAGTCGCACGCGTATCGCATGCATTTTCTTGAAGGAGCTGCTAAGGCGGTCGGCTACGGTGTTGCCCATTCACCACGCGCGTCGCTCTGACCCGTGACATCCGCGCAATCCGCGGTTCGTAAGTCTACCACAAAATTTCCGCTTAACTTTCGCGACGGCTTTTACGCACTACTTCTGTGAAAAACAAACAAATCCAAAAAATAAAACAGAGGAATGACCTATAAAAACAAGAGTAACAGAAAATTTTTTGCCATGTCCGCCAAAATTTTCCGAAGGAAAGGATAAAGAGGAGCCACTATGAAAACAAAACCAACAGAAACTAAATTCGAATGCGCCTTTGGGCGAGTCAGACAGTTATTCAGCAGGGTAGCGTGGTTGGGAGCGGTTATTTTGATCTGCTCCAGTGCATCCGCGCAGAACCTGTTTGTGTCGGGAAAGAATCTCCCCACTAACGAGGGGCCTGGCGACGGCTACGGCGCGATCTTCAGGTTCACTTGGGACGGGGGACAAAGCGTCTTTGCCTCCGGCTTATATAAGCCCGGGAATCTTACCTTGGACAGCGCGGGTAACCTGTTTTTCATGGATTACGTGATCCTGGAGGGCGGAGCCAGCGGTAATGCCGCCGTCTTTAAAATCACGCCAAATAGAACGCTGACCATCTTTGCCTTCGGGTTGAGTTACTCTTCCAAGCTGGCGGTTGACAAGGCGGGCAAACTGTTAGTGGCGGACTACGACGGCGGCATCATCTATCAATACAAGCCGAACGGCTTGCGAGCGAACTTTGCTTCGGGGTTGTACCATCCTTCAGGTATGGCCTTCGACAGCGCGGGCAACCTGTGGGTGGCGGATAACAGCATCGGTAACATTTATCAAGGTAGCATCTATGAATATAAGCCGAACGGAAAACGCGTTACCTTTGCCGCATTGGATCCGTCCGATCGCCCAGCCGGCCTGGCGTTCGACAGCATGGGCAATCTGTATATGGCGGATTTGGGTGGTAAGATCTATAAATATGATCTGAGCGCAGTGCTAAGTCCGCACGGGCGAACGACCTTTGGCTCCGTGCCGAAGGGCGCACAAAGTCTGACCTTTGACGGCGCAGGCAACTTGTTTGTCGTGGATGCCGGCGACGCGAGCGGCAAGGGCAATGCCGTCTATAAATTCACTCTGAAGGGAAAGCGAAGCACCTTCGCCTCCGGACAGGCTTCCAGCGAAACCTTTTCGCACATAGCCTTGCAGCCAATGCCAGTCTGTTGTCAATGAGTATCGCCCGAGGCGAAATGATTCGCAGATCTACAAAGTGAATCCGCAGCTCGCAGCCGGGGGCCCCCCGCCCCGGCTGTAGCTGCAATAGCAGATATCTGTGTGCAGCACCCGCTCGGGTAAAGTTCCGCGACGGTTCGTACGGATAACACGGATCAAGACATCATTGAGAAGAGGCTGGGAAGGCGGGACCGCAGCGGCCTTTCCAACAAAAGACAACGAAGATAACGACGCTTTCGATCTCGTACAAAGTGGAAGCTTTGTTTTCTTTGTTATCTTCTGTTAGAAGATTCGTTTCTCGTATCCGAGAGATCCGCTGCCTGCCGACCGTAGCTCCAACGCGACGGCTAGTAATCGACAATTCTATTCTCACAAAAGTAACCAAGGGAACAAGGATCAATTCCGATCTGACTTAATTGCGGACAACCTTCGCTGCGTTCGTCTTGCCAGCCGCCGGACTATTCGCCCATAATTGTCACGAAGATTTTTCGCCGGTGCGGGGCGCGCCGGTGTTCGAAGAGGAAAATGCCTTGCCAGGTTCCAAGCTGCATTTTTCCGTTGGCAATGGGCACGGTCTCGCTGGTGTGGGTCAGGACCATGCGGATGTGCGATGGCATGTCATCGCTGCCTTCGGAGCCGTGGGTGAAGTAATCGGCGTCCTCGGGCACGAGTCGATTGAAGAATTCTTCTAGGTCCTCGCGCGCAGTTGGATCAGCATTCTCCATGATGACAATGCTACAACTGGTGTGCTGGGCAAAAACGGTCACTGTCCCATTTCGAACGCCACTCTTGTTGATCTTGCGCTGAATTTCGTCAGTGATGTCGTACGTGCCCTTGCCGCTTGTTTGGATGGAAAAATGGCCAGTTTCAACGCGCACAGGTAAAAAGTCGTGCGTTACGGGTTCGGCTTGGGCGGCTGGTAAAGATCTGGGATCGACGCGATGAGAGACGGGGACAACTGCCTGAGTTTCAGTTGTTCGGTGAGAAATTGAATGCGGTCTCGGCGCGCTTCGGCATTGAGAGCGTGCGGCGCGTCGTAAATCTTGAGGCCTTTCGGCTCACTAACGAGTTTTTCATATGCGCGGATGCGTTCAGGGGTAAAGAATTTTTCCTTCCCGTATTGGAGAAACAGAAAGGCCGGGGCCGCGTGTGCGATATAATTGCCCGGGTCGATCCAGGCGTACTTCTTCACGAAAGCGTCGTATCTTTGTTGGCCGACCTTCTGTCGGTGTTCCTGCTCTTCTTTGGATTGAAGGTCAACTTCATCCGACAACGATCCGGCCATTAACGCAAACGCCTTGAATCGTCGATCAGTTCCGCTCAGGATCGCGCCAACCGAGGCATGGTAACTATGGCCGACAAAGGCGATGCGCTTCGGGTCGACGTCGCCGCGCGCGAGCAATAAATCGAGCCCGCGACGTATATCGACCACCGCCTGTACCATGTCAGTGATCTGTTGCTCGTTCAGAGGCTCATTGTTCGTAACGTGACCGGGACGTGCCACGGGTCCGTCGGGCAAAAGTGACACCACCTCAGCCTGTGCCAGAACAGTCGCTTCATCGAGAAACTCTTTGCGGTTGCGCACGGGAGAGTTTTCCCAATACCAATGGCCCCAAATCACCGCCGGAAATGGGCCTTTGCCTTTTGGCACTACCAGATAGGCGGGTACGATACCACCCTTAGGGCTCGCATAGGTGATGTCGTAGATAGTGGCGTACTCGCGATATTGGATGCCAATCTGTTTCATTTCGATCGGTGTCTTTCGATCGTACTCAAAGTGACGCACTATCTCGGCGTCTTGCGCGACCGCGTGAGTTGTCCCGGCCGGAGCAACCCCGATGAGAGTGATCAGTTGAGAAATGGCAAACGATCGTTTCACGGGAGCGAGATCCTCAAGGTCAGATTTCCGCGGATGCAGAGCGCCCTATTGAATTACCACTGGCAGTCGAGCTAGTCGAGCGTTGATCTCCGCGTCCGCCAGTGGCCTAATGAGTTAATGCGAGGCGACCTGGACCGCGTGCTGTTTGATGAGCCGGCGATCAACCGGCGGCTTGATGAGCTTGCACAGCAGATTTCGAACGATTATCGCGACCGCGAATTAACCGTAATCGCGGTCCTAACCGGCAGCCTGATGTTCATGGCGGATTTGCTTCGGCGTGTTTCGCTCCCAGTCAAATTGGATTGCCTGAGTGTCGCGAGTTATCACGGAAAAGCGCACACCACGGGTAAGGTAACTTTCAAGGAGGTCACGCTTCCCGACGTCGGTGATCGAGATATTCTAATTGTGGATGATATCCTGGACAGCGGCCACACGCTGGCAGCGGTCCGCGAGAAATTGGAATCGGCCAAGCCACGGAGCATTCGGGTGTGCGTGCTGCTCAGCAAGAAGAAACAACGCGCCCGGCATGTCGATGCAGATTATGTCGGATTTGAAATCGAAGATGAATTTGTCGTCGGTTACGGGCTCGATTTCAGGGGACGTTATCGCAACCTTCCTTATATTGGGGTGCTGAGAAGGGAGTTGCTGAAGGGTGAGGGCATGAAAGGCGCATGGTGAATGCGATGAAAGTGCGAGTGCAGTTTTACGCGCAATTGCGCGATCTGATTGGAATGCGTGAGTTGGAAGTGGATCTTGCCGAAGGCGCGAGTGTGCGGGAATTGCTCGACCAAATCTATGCGAAACAACCTGCGCTTCGCTCCCACGACAAGAGAATTTTAATCGGCGCGGACTTGGAATTCGTTGATCGCAACCACAAATTGAAACCGGGCGAAGAGATTGCCATCATGCCGCCGATGCAAGGTGGATAACTGTAGCCCTCGTCTGTGGGCGACGTGCACGCTTCGCACAGCGAAGCGACTACAGAGTCAATCCCTGAAATTTCTGAAATTGGTGGCCACGCCGAAGTCGCGGCTGCGCACGAATTGAATCACCGCTTGTAGCTCGTCTTTCTTTTTTCCCGTGACCCGAATTTGCCGGTCCTGCAACTGGCTTTGCACCTTGAAGCCCTGGGATTTAATTGCCTGAATAATTTCTTTGGCCTTATCTCCTTCCAAGCCCTGCCGAATTTGCAATTCCTGCCGGGCGTGACCGATGGATGAAATGGCTGGCTCATCCTGTTCGATGTTGCGCAGATCGACGCCGCGCTTGGAAAGTTTGCCGATCAGAATTTCGCGTAACCCGCGGAGGTGACCGGTATCGTCGGCGGTGAGGGTGACCTTGTCTTTTTCGGGAAGAATTTCGGCGGAAACGCCCTTGAAATCGAAGCGAGTGGCCAGTTCTTTTCGCGCCTGATTAATCGCATTATCGATCTCTTGCGTGTCTACTTCTGAAACGATATCAAACGAAGGCATGGGTAATTTCAAATTTCAGATTTTAAATTCGTCAAATCATTTCGCCTTGCGGACTAGCTTTCATGATTCTCACGTTGCCCTCTTTCGTGCGCATCATCACTGTGGCGTCGCCTCCGCGTTGGATTAATATGTCGATCTTTGAGATCTCTTTGGTCTCGCGCTCTGCTGGGTTCTCGAAATCATTTCCAATTTTTCCGCGCCCTGTCTCTGCAACCAGATGGCAAACAACATCAATTGGAAGGAACGCCCAGGCATTTCCGCGCTTGATATTTGCTTTGATTGAAAGTTTTCCTGACTCCCACCAATCGTAAGCAAGGGTGAGCGTGCCGCGATCCAGCGTGAGCGCGACATTGCCAAAGCAGTTGCGAGCAAACATTCGCCCACTCCCCAGTCGGGCGAGCACCCTCTGGCCGCGCATTCCGTCCACCAAAACTTCGCCAGCGCCTAATTCCAGGTGCGCCAGGTTGGCCGTTGCCGGGATAACGATGGTGTAATCGACTGTGCCTGAACGATCGGACAGGGACCATTTCGGTTTGGGCAGGCATTTGGTGTTGATTGAGACGGAGCCTGGCTGGATCGAGACATCGACCGCGATCTGTTTCAGTCGCTGGCGAGTGTACGCTCGCTTGACGGCGTGCACCCGCATCTCGTTTGTGTTCGAACCGTAAACGAAGACTGCGCCCTCGCCGTTGATAACTGTGACGTTTGCGGTCGATTCAATCGTATAGGTTTGCTCAAACGTTTCCTCCAGCGGGCGATGCGCCGCGGACCCGCAGCCCGAAAGTGCTGACAACAATGCAGTTGATAAGAGTCGAACGCCTTGTTGATTAATAGCTGCTAATCGCACGCACAAACTCCATCAGCGCATGTCCGTTGGTGATCAAGGGAAGAAATGCCGTCAGCGCAAGAACTGCCCAAAGCGAGATTTCACCCCAAAAATCCTGGCGCGCTTCGCTTTTGTAATAATCGCCTGTGATATTCCAGAACGATCGTGCAGGAGTGTGCATGTAATGTGCGCTCGACCCCTCGAATGCGACGGAATGATAATTGTAATCCGTGACTGGGAAGCGTCGGCTTCTGCACTTGTCACCGTCGAATGACTCGCAGCGGCGAGAACGAATGAGTATTGGGAATGTCGGTTTCATAATTTTTTGTTTTCTATGAGATGCGCCGCACGCCCGAATTGGATTCAAAAATTATCGTAGCGCATGCGTCTCGCCCGCCGCGGCGGGCCGGAGGCTCGCTCTACTTTGAGCCCGTTGAGCCCGCGCTTCGCCCTAAAGCAGGGTTTGCCCGCGCGTATTCCTTCTCATAATATCGCTCCCGGAAATTGTGTGGAAGCTGTCTCGATCTTGGTGGCAGGGGCTGTTCATCATCGCAGCGGTTGCGGCTACAACCGTTCTCACGTTGATTTCTCTCCGCGATTTCCAGCGCAAAGCTGTACCGCCAGAGAATCGCCCCATCCAATCGCAGATCGCCGGGTACGCGAGTTCGAATGCCTGCCGCTCGTGTCATCCCGGAAATTATGCGAGCTGGCACGCATCTTTTCATCGCACCATGACGCAGGTGGCAACGCCGCAAAGTTTGCCGCCTGACATGGATGGACTCGAGCTTGCATACAACGGGCGCGAATACAAAGCAGAGCGTCGCGGAGACAAGTTCTTTCTGCGCACGCGAACCGAAGGGGGTAGCTATGGTGAACTCCAGCAAGTCGTAATTGTGACCGGCTCGCACAATCTGCAAATCCTTTGGTTGGAGACCGGGCAGGGTCGGACCCTGCAGCAATTTCCCTTCGGTTACATCGTCGCTGAGAAAATGTGGGCGCCAGTAAATGATACCTTCCTGCTTCCGTCGAATATGAAGGAATACTATTCTACAGGCGCTTGGAATGGCGCGTGCATGGATTGTCATGTCACTCAGGGGCAATCGCGGTTTATCTCAGGGTTCAAGTGGGATTCGCAGGTGGCTGAGTTCGGGATCGCGTGCGAAGCGTGCCACAGCGAGGGGCGCGAGCACATCGAGCGCAACCGTAATCCTCTTCGCCGCTTCAAAATCCATCTCACAACGAGGTCGGACTCGACAGTCACCAATCCGGCAAATTTGAAAGGTCCGGAATCCGGGCTGACCTGCGGCCAATGCCACAGCGTCTGGGCTTTCAATGATATGACGGATAAGATCGATTTCAATCGACACGGCGCTGCTTTCCGTCCTGGTGCCGGCGATCTCTCGCAGCGCTTCGTAATCCAACCCAACGCTCCGGATCACCCTGAACAAAAGGATTTCATTCGCCGGACCGAACCGGATTTCTTTCACAACAGATTCTGGGGCGACGGGATGATTCGGGTGACCGGGCGCGAATTCAACGGCGTACAGGCCTCGCCGTGTTTTCGCGGCGGCGAGTTCTCCTGCATTTCATGCCACGAGATGCACCTTGACTCGCCCGGCCAAACCGATGCGAAAACGTGGGCGCGCACCGATCAGTTACGACCCAAGATGGATTCCGACTTCGCTTGCTTGCAATGTCACAAAGACATCAGCTCCAGACTCGTCGCACACACGCATCATCCCGCGGAATCATCCGGCAGCCGCTGTTACAACTGCCACATGCCGCGCACGACGTACGGGCTGCTGCACGCGATGCGCAGCCATCAGGTCTCGTCGCCCAACGTGCAGGAGAGCATTGCTTACGGACGGCCGAACGCTTGCAACCTCTGCCATCTCGATCAAACGCTCGCGTGGGCTGCCCAGAATTTGCACGCGTGGTACAACCAACCTGTGCCGGAACTTTCCGAGGATGATCGCATGATCGCTGCGGCCGTGCAGTGGATCTTGAAAGGCGATGCCGGGCAACGCGCGCTCATTGCGTGGGGCATGGGCTGGGAGAGCGCGCAAAAAGTCGCCGGCCGGGACTGGCTGTATCCTTACCTCATCTACACGTTGACCGACTCTTACGCCGCAGTGCGTTTCGATGCGTGGGAATCGCTCCGAACACTGCCCGGGTTCTCCGACTTTTCGTTTATCTACACCGCGCCTGATCAAACTCTGGGCGAAGCGGCAACGCGCGCTTATGAAAAGTGGCTGCGCGAAGTGCGCAATGTGAATGCAGTCTATCGGCAGGAAACGGCCATCGATTCGGACGGCCGGATTCACCGGGACGTTTTCCAGCGATTGCGGAGCGCGCGCGACGAGAAACCAATTTTTCTTGCAGAATGAGTCATCCTTCAAAACATGCGCTGCCCGGAGCGCAGTTGGCTGACCGCAATTTGCGGTTCGGTTGGTGGTCACTTCTCGTCTTTCTATCGCTGGGGGCGGTTCTCGAAGCGCTGCACGGTTTCAAGATCGGATGGTATATCGATGTCGGAAATGATACGCGGCGACTCATGTTCACATTGGCCCACGCCCACGGAACCTTGCTCGCGCTGGTGAACATCGTTGCCGGTTTGAGCGTGCGAATAGTGGAGCGCTTCACGCTCAGGTCCTCGGTTTCTTTCGCATTAATTTGGGCTGCGATCCTTTTGCCGGCCGGCTTTTTCCTCGGCGGAATTGTGATATACGACGGCGACCCGGGCCTGGGTGTCTGGCTGGTGCCCGTAGGCGCGGCATTATTGTTCTACAGCATCGCGCGAATCGCCTTCGATTTATCCAGACGGAAATAAGGTCGCTGCTATATCCAGAGCGTGCGATCGAAGGTGCGGTACTGAATTGCTTCGCTGACGTGCTCGGGAGCGATGTCGTTTTTGCCGTCGAGATCGGCAATCGTGCGCGAGACTTTCAGGATGCGATCGTAAGCGCGGGCGCTTAAATTGAGTTCGCTCATCGCCACGCGAATCAATTCCTGCGAATCCTGACTGAGTTTGCAGTGCTGTTTTAGCTGACGCGTGGCCATGCGTGCGTTGCAATTTACTTTCGAGTCGTTGCGAAAACGCTCTTGCTGGCGTTCACGCGCGCGGACGGCGCGCTCGCGAATCGCAGCGGAAGGTTCCTCTGCGCGTTCGCTGGCGACGTCGCGGTACTCGACGGCCGGCACTTCGATGTGCAGATCAATGCGGTCGAGCAACGGGCCCGAAATACGTTGGCGATACCGCTGCACCTGCACCGGGCCGCAACGGCATTCGCGTTTAAGATCGGCAAAATACCCGCATGGGCACGGATTCATGGCCGCGACCAGCATGAACTCGGAAGGAAAGGTGACGCTGCCTGCGGCGCGCGAAACAGTGACTTTCCCGTCCTCAAGCGGCTGGCGCATTACCTCTAATGCGGATCTTTTGAACTCGGGCAGTTCATCGAGAAAAAGAACGCCGTTATGCGCCAGGCTTACTTCACCCGGATTTGGAAACGTTCCGCCGCCGAGCAAACCAATATCGCTGATAGTGTGATGGGGCGGGCGAAACGGTCGCGTAGAAACGAAGGATTGTTCGGTATCGAGCAAGCCGGCGATGCTGTGAATCTTTGTTGTCTCAATCGCTTCTTCGAGCGAGAGCGGCGGAATGATGGTCGGGATGCGTTTGGCCAGCATCGATTTGCCCGAGCCAGGCGGACCGATCATCAACACGTTGTGACCACCAGCGACAGCTACCTCGATCGCTCGCTTCACGTGTCCCTGGCCTTTTACGTCGCTAAAATCGACGTCGTAACTTTGATGCGTGGCGAAAAATTTGCTCAGATCAGCGCGCGTGGGAAGCAGGGCAATTTCGCCGCGCAAAAACGCGAATGTTTGCCGCAGATTTTGCACACCATAGATGTCGATCTTATCCACCATCGCGGCTTCGAGGGCGTTTGCTTCTGGAACGAAGAGGGCGCGTTTGCCACGGCGCCGCGCTTCCAATGCAACCGGCAGCACGCCTTTCACCGCGCGGACCGTGCCATCCAAAGCGAGCTCGCCGACAAAGCTGAAGTTTTCGAACGGCGAACTGTCCAATTCTTCGGTTACTGCGATCATGCCAAGTGCGATCGGCAAGTCGAAGCTTGGTCCTTCCTTTTTAATGTCGGCCGGCGCGAGATTGATCGTAGTGCGACCCCGCGGCCAGTAGTAGCCGCTGTTTGCAATGGCGGTGGTCACGCGATCACGGCTTTCCTTCACTGCTGCGTCCGGTAACCCAACAATCACAATGTTCGGGTCGCCGCCCGCTCCGTTTACTTCGATCTCAATTTCGTACGCATCGACGCCGTAAACGGCTGCGGAATAAATTTTCGCGAGCATCGCGATCGCGAGAGTCGCAGAAAATCACATCATGGAAAAGCGCAAATAGTCCTCAGAAACCTAGGCGCGACTGAGGCCTGCAAGGCGGGTTTAATATTATGGACGTTCCGTAGAAAGGCCGGCCGAAATAGGACCGCAAAAAAGATTGAACAAGGAGCGCCAAAAAGCTGTCACAGATTCGAATATTTAACCTTGTTAAATACTTCTCTGGATGCTACAACGCGTGATCGACAGTTCACCGGCGAATAAAATGTACAGGAAGTTGTTGAGCCAATTCCTCCAAATGAACGATGAAAAAGAGTTATATGGCTGCTGAAGATAGCGATACCGGAATTAAGATTTACCTGCGTGAGATCGGGCAAATCCCGCTTTTGACCCCGCAACAGGAGATCGAGTTGGCCGCTAAAATTAAGAAGGGCGATCGCGAAGCGCGCGCGCTGATGATCCGGTCTAATCTGCGTTTGGTGGTCAAGATCGCGCATGACTACGCGAACCTTGGCCTGCCACTGCTGGACCTGATTTCCGAGGGCAACATCGGCTTGATGAAGGCGGTGGAACGCTTCGACCCTGCAAAGGGAGGAAAGCTCAGCACGTACGCTGCATGGTGGATCAAGCAGTCCATCAAGCGAGCGCTGGCTAACCAGAGCAAGACGATCCGTCTGCCTGTGCATCTGGTGGACAAAATCTCCAAGATGCGCCGGGTTTCCTTGCAGATGAGCGAAGAGCTCGGTCGCGAACCTACCGATGAAGAGCTGGGCGATGAGATCGGCATCGCGAGCGGAAAAGTTTCGCAACTCAAGACCGTCTCGATTCGTCCAGCATCGCTCGATGCGCCAATCAGCGACGATGATTCGACGGAGTTCGGCGAGATCGTCGGCGACGAGGAGGCTCAAACGCCGTTCGAACTGTTGCGCGACAAAAACCTGCGTAACGAAGTCGGTGGCTTGCTTGACGTGCTCGATGATCGCGAGAAGAAGATCATCTTCCAGCGATTCGGTCTGGATGGGGGGAAACCCAAGACCCTCGAGGAAGTGGGTAAGAAGTTCGGTGTGACGCGGGAGCGCATTCGGCAGTTGCAAAACATCGCGCTCTCGAAACTTCGCCGCGCTCTAAGCAAGAAGGAGCGTCCGGTGGACGTCGAACTTCCGGTGGAAGCGTAGGCTGTAGCCGCTTTCCTATGGGAAGCGCGGCACTAATCTGTTGAAGACGAACTGGATGCGAGCCGCGGCTACAATTATTCCCATGCGATAGAAGAAATGCGGCACTCCGAAACCGGCATGCCGCCGCTAAAAGCAAGTAATCGTTGATTACCCGACTCCGCGTTTCTTAGCCGCGCTTCTGAGCCATCGCCAGGTGTTGCTTCAGCGTCGGGAGCGCTTTCGCAGCCCATGCTTTGAGCTCCTTGTCGTCCGCGCTCTTTGCTGCCGTTTCGAACGCGGCAATATCAGCCCTGTGGACTTGTTCAAGCCACGTCACGTACAATCGGTCAAAATCTCCACTGCCGAGGTTTTGCGCTCTAACACCGCTCGTGTTGAAAGTGACGCCTTTTCGAGTGGCCAACGCCGTTAGCTCCTTATTGAGCCGGGTATGGTCGGCCACTATTCGTGCGGCGATGCTCTTCACTTCCGCGCTTTTTGCCTGTTTCTCGGCCATTTTCCCATTCTCGACCTCCTGCGCGCCGCCGCCTGCTGCCTTCTGGATAAAGTTCACGTCCTTCTGGCTCATTTTCATCTTGGTGGCGCCGGGTGATGCCGCCGCCTGCCCTGAGGATTTTGAGCGAAGATGAGGGTTGCTCCCGAGTGGCATACCCGGCTCGTCTTGAGCACGGACGGTTTCGATAACGCAGACGCTACTGACCGCGATCGCAGCTGCTGCGATTGATGAGAATGATATAAGTTTTGATTTCATAAGGGGCTCCTTGTTAAGATGATCTTGTATTATTACCAGTTCAGCCGGCAGTTGAGAATCGCATCTTCGCATCAGCTTGGACGCGACCCCCACGCACAAAATTCATTTAAAAATCGGCGTGTGACAAGATTGGGCTTCTGATCTCCGACAGCTTTTGGATACGAGAATTGGATCAGCCATGCGAAATATTCTGTTCGTAGGAACTTTCTACTCGGCGTGCCACATCCCTGTAACCGTAATCAACTTCGTAAATCTGCTTCATGCAGGCGAGCGATTTGTCCCCTTCGCCCATTCGCTCGTAAACGAGGCCGAGATTATACACAATCTCCTTCTTCGTCGTGTCCATTGACAAAATCTCCTTCGAAGCTTCCTCCAGTTGTTTCATTGCAAGATCAAGCATCTCGAGTTCGCTATAACAGCAACCGAGGAGGTTCATCGCTTTCAAGCGCGCATGTGGATTTTGTCGTGCGCGCTGCAACTCCGGCACGGCCTCGCGAAAACGCCCGGCATTAAAAAAGTTTTTACCCAATTCGAATCGAAGTTGGAGATCGGTTGGATTTCGCCCCACGCGCTCCAGCGCATCGTTGATGAGGATTTCTGCGCGTTTGGCTTTGGCGGCCTTCAGTTCCTCAGACTTTTTCGCACGCACTTCATCTGCATTGTGTCTCGAAAGAAATTCCTCGTGGGCAGCGATCTCCTGTTCGAGGCGTTTGATTTTCAAATCGGAAACCTTTCGAGCCAGTCCTGTGTCTGCGCCTTTGGTTAGATCGGCAGCGCTCTGATACCAGCGAATCGCCGCCTCAAAATCTTCCTTTTGCTCGGTTAACGCGCCCAAGCGTCGTACCAGATCGATATTTGCCGGTTCCGCTTTATGACGCGCGTAGGTTTCGGCAATTTGTTGATCGAGCGCTTCGCCGGTCAAGCGCAGTCGGCTCTGTTGCTCAAGTGAAATTGCTTCCTCTTTGTCTTTGATCAGATCGCGATAACTTTCAGCCTGCGTCCATCCACCACGCTTCATGGATCCACGGGCTGACGCGTCTTTGCCCAGACGGAGCGCTTCGGCTTCGAGCGGATCTATCGCGGTGATTTGATTATAGATTTCCTCCTCCTGGTCGCTGTCTCCGAGTTGATGATACAAACGCCCAAGCGCGTGCAGCACCTTGACGTCGCGGGGATTCTCTTCGACCAGCGTGCGCAGCGCGAAAACTGCGATCTCCGGCCAGCCGGCTGCTAGCGCGGCTTCTTTCAAGACCAGATTTGCCTGGCGATTGTAAGGTTCCTTTTCCAGAACCTTCTCCAATATTTCAACCGCGCGTTTCGGGTCGTTTTTAATTTTTCGCTGCGCATTGATAACCGTGAACGACGCAGTTGAGATGTTAAAAAAGCTTTTCTTTGCCGATTTGCTTTTTGTTACTTCAGCGCGCCGCAATAGTTCGCGGCCCGTGAGAAATTGAGGCTCCTGCGTGAGAATCTCCTGCAAGAGTGAAATTGCGTAGCCGAAGTTGCGCAGCTCAATCGCGGCCACTGCCTTGAGCCAGAGGGCGCGCAACGCTTCGCTCAACTCCTTTTCGGTTTTGACCGCCATGTTCGTGGGACAGATTATCACAAAAAGGAACTCATGCGTCGAGCGCGATGGCACCTCGCGCTGAGATGAATAAGTTAATCAACTCACAATGCACCTTTTCGATTGTGTCGTGAATGGCGACGCTGTGCCGTTCGAGGTGACGGTGGCGGACGATTTGTTCTGTCGCGCAGAGATTTTGTTCCGGCATATGTGCGGGCATTCGAGGAACGAATTCTTCATGAGCGCGCCCAGCAAGCGATCGAAACGTTGCGATCATGCTGCATTTGTCCGCGCGACTGCGAGATCGATCGCTACAACAATAAAATCGGTGTGTGCAAGAGCGGCCGACTCGCGCGGGTGGCCAGCGCGTTTCCACATTTCGGCGAGGAGGATTGCCTGCGCGGGTGGAACGGATCAGGCACGATCTTTTTTGGCTGGTGCAATCTGCGCTGCGTGTTCTGCCAGAATTTCGAGACCAGCCAGTTCGGTGAAGGTGCCGAGGTGACCCCGGCCGAGCTGGCGCAAATGATGCTCGATCTGCAAGAGACCGGCTGCCACAACATTAATTTCGTCACGCCCGAGCACGTGGTGCCTCAAATTTTGGAAGCGCTCGTAATCGCGGTCGAGCGCGGCTTGCGACTGCCGCTCGTCTATAACACTTCGGCCTACGACAGCATTGAAAGCATCCACTGGATGGCCGGAATCGTGGACATCTACATGCCCGATTTCAAACTATGGGACGCCGAGCATTGCCGAAAATATCTTGTCGCGAGCAATTACGCTGAGGCTGCTCGCGCTGTGATCGCCGAGATGCACGCGCAAGTCGGCGAATTAAAAGTGGACGAGAACGGCTTGGCCTTACGCGGTGTAATCGTCCGCCATCTTATCATGCCCGGCCTCCTCGATGACACGCACGAGATCATGAGCTGGATCGCAGAGAACTTGTCGCGCGACACCTATGTCAACGTGATGGATCAATATTATCCAGCTCACAAAGCCGAAACCGAACCGCGCTTCGCGGAAATCAACCGTGCCATTTCAGGCGACGAATTCTGCGGCGCGCTCGACCTCGCTCGAAACGCCGGCTTGTGGCGTTTCAACTCCCGCTGGCGCCGCGTGATCCCGCGCGGTGCTCCAGTCTGGCTCCCTCAGTTGCGTGTGCATCAAGATCCGCGGGTGAGCGCAGGTTGAGAAATTGTCATTCCGAGTGAAGTCGAGGAATCTCGAGTCTCACAGTAGATCGAGCTGCGGTTTCTGGGCTTGGGGCATCGACTTCGCCGATTTTTTCCCTCGCGGCTTTGGTTCTGCGGTTGCGCGGCTTGAATCCTCCAGGTGTGCAAGAATATCCTTGGCGCGGTCGAGAATTTCTTTTGGCAAACCGGCCAGGCGCGCCACGTGGATGCCGTAACTTTTGTCCGCGCCGCCGGACAGGATCTTGCGCAGAAAAATAATTTGTTCGTTCCATTCGCGCACTGCGACGTTGAAATTGCACACGCCGGGACGGTCCTCGGCGAGTTTGGTCAGTTCGTGATAGTGCGTTGCGAATAACGTCCGTGCTTTGATTTTGTCGTGCAGAAATTCAGCGACGCTCCAGGCGATGGACAGTCCATCGAATGTCGATGTTCCGCGCCCGATCTCGTCGAGGATAACCAGGCTGCGCTCGGTGGCGTTGTTCACGATGTTTGAGGTCTCGTTCATCTCCACCATGAATGTTGATTGGCCTCGGGCCAGATCGTCGCTTGCGCCGACGCGGGTGAAAATGCGATCAACTAGACCAATCTCTGCGCTCTCTGCCGGAACGAAACCGCCGATGTGCGCCATCAGGACGATCAGCGCGACTTGGCGAATGTAGGTAGACTTTCCGGCCATGTTCGGTCCGGTGATGATCGCCAGCCGCGCGTTCTCGCCGTCGAGCGACGTATCATTCGGCACGAATTTCTCTTCGACTAGAGTTTGATCCAGGACGGGATGCCGTCCGTCCTTGATCACCAGCCGCAGCGTTTCATTCAGCACCGGACGGCAATAGCGAAAGAGCCGCGCAGTTTCCGCCAGCGCGCAGATCGCATCGAGAACCGCGATTGCTTCCGCCGTTTGCTGGATTGGTTCGATCTCACCTAGCGTTTCGTCGCGCAATTTCTGGAACAGTTGGTACTCGAGGTTCTGGGCGCGTTCATCCGCGCCAAGAATTTTGGCCTCCATCTCTTTCAGCTCTGGCGTGATGTAGCGTTCCCCGCCCACGGTAGTTTGCTTACGCGTGTAATGCGCAGGCACGTTCGGCAGATTCGATTTCGTAATTTCGATGAAATATCCGAAGACCGAGTTGTAACGTACCTTCAACGACTTGATTCCCGTCGCTGCGATCTCGCGCTCCTGCAAATGGCTGATCCAGTTTTTCCATTCACGCGACGCCTGCCGGAATGCGTCAAGGTCTGCATCGTAGCCGTCACGGAAAATTCCGCCCTCTTTCAATGCCAGCGGCGGATCATCGACGACGGCTTTTGCCAGCTTCTCCGCCAGTGCGGGCATTTCGTGAATCTGATTTTGCAACTGTAGCGGCAGGCGTGTCGCCTGCGCTGACTGGTTTGCAGCCGGCACGGCTGCCTCCGCAGAGTTCGTGCCAAATTCAATTCGCTCGATCAGCTTCGCCAATTGGCCTTTCAATTTCGGGATTTGTTCAAGCGAAGTTTTGAGCGCCCCCAAATCCCGCGCATTACCCGAGGCCTGGCTCAAGCGCCCGGCTGCCCGTTCGATGTCGCGGATCGATTTCAACTCGGTGCGAATAGCTCCGAGCAGGTCCGGCTCCTGCAATAAATCGGCGATCATCTGCTGCCGCTGCTGCAGGTCCGGCAAATTGCGCAGGGGCTGCAAAATCCACGAACGCAGTTTGCGTCCACCCATAGGTGTGATGCTGCGATCAAGGACGGCAAGCAGGCTGGTGCCTCGCGCCCTGCGCGATTCGACCAGGTCGAGATTGGTTTGGGTCGCAGCGTCGAGCAGGACGTATTCCTCGGGCGCGTCGCAGCGCAGCGAGCTCAGATGATCGATCTTGCGCCGGAGTTGGTACTTTAAGTAATGCACAATCGCGCCCGCGGCTGCGACGGCCTGCGACATTTGCCCGCAGCCAAATCCGTCAAGCGATTTGACCTTGAAGTGTTCGCACAACGTAAAGACTGCCTGTTCGGGGAGAAACGCGTAGCTGTCGTAGCCAAGCGTATTCGGGATTTCCTTGAACTGCTGCTGCTGCTCGTCGCTGACGAGAAGCTCCGAAGGCGAAACGCGCGCAAGCTCGTCCAGCAGCGTTTGTCGATCCTGCGCCTGGGTCAACCGAAACTCGCCCGTGCTGAGATCGGTATACGCGAAACCGAAGGCGGAGCCATCGGCATAAACCGCGCCGAGATAATTGGCGCGCTTGGATTCCAGCAAATCGAGATCGCTTACAGTGCCCGCGCTAACAATCTGAGTGATATCGCGCGAAACAATTTTTCCCGGTTGCGGCTCACTGGTCTGATCGCAGATGGCCACGCGGCGCCCTGCCTTGATCAGCTTTGCGATGTAGGTTTGCGCCGCGTGATAAGGCACGCCGCACATCGGCACGCCGTTGCGCTTCGTCAGCGCGACATTCAGTAACCCCGACGCTTCCTTTGCATCTTCAAAAAATAGCTCGTAAAAATCGCCCAGCCGAAAAAGCAGGAACGTGTCTGCTGGAATGCTTTTCCGCAGCCGTTGATACTGCTGCATCATTGGAGTGAGCGCGTCGTGCATTATTTCAGAATTAAATCAGCCCAGACGAATTGCGAGTTAGGAATGCGGACTAGCAAACATTCCTTGTCTGTCTGAGTGTGTTTGTCTTCAATCGGTTTGTTGTGCGCGCGGACGAAAAGCTGACCACGTTAAATGACTCGAATCGGCGATCCGGGTCCCAGCGGATTGGCTTGACTGTCCAACTCAACGAGTTGAGCCTTTTTGAACTGTGCTCTCGAAATCAATCATTCTTAGCTTGATCGGGGTACTCTTTGTGGCGTTCAGCGTTTCTGCTGGCACGTCGGTTCTTGAAGGCGTTGTTAAAGACGCCAGCGGCCGCCCAATTAAAGGTGCCGATGTTCGGATTGAAACGAAAAATTTTTCTAAAATTCTTAAGACTGATGCCAGCGGTCGTTACGTTACCGATGTCCTGGCAGTTGGTACCTATCAAGTCACGCTCGTTATCAATGGGCAAGTCAAAGCATCGATTCGCGACGCCAAGACACAGGTGAACAAACCCACACAGGTCAACTTCGACCTAAGCGGAAAGAGGGCGTCGGCCGATAAAGTCCAGAGACCCACTGCGTACGGCAAAGACTTCATGGACATCAGGCCTAGTACCCACCCCTGACCCGGGGAAACAGTGCGAGACTAATTCAGGCGGCAGCGTCGGTTTCCGTTCAGTTGCGTCCGGTGGCTACGACGGACACTTTCGCTCGGAGAGCGAAAGTGGAGGCGAGGGGAGTTGAACCCCTGTCCTCGTCGCTATCCACGCAAGCATCTACATGTGTATCCG
>Ga0209577_10001502_pt1 | contig 23016 bp, 24 predicted proteins | sample GraSoiAngelo_109_FD_185874 | JGI IMG/M metagenome (GOLD analysis project Ga0209577, IMG submission 185874) | Grasslands soil microbial communities from the Angelo Coastal Reserve, California, USA - 14_0903_12_20cm (SPAdes) (version 2) | ecosystem: Environmental > Terrestrial > Soil > Grasslands...
GCCGCCCTCCCCGCCAATCTGGCTCATGCCGCCCACGACTCGGTCGGCGCGACGCTCGGCATCGCGGGACATCTGACCGCGACCGGCCACGCGACGGTCGGCGCCGCCGTTCACGCCGCGGCCTCATCGGCGTTCTTCGACGGGTTGAGCGCCGGGTGCCTCGTCGCTTCCGGGGTCGCGTTCGCGGGCGCGCTGATGGCCGTGATCCTGCTGCCCGCGTATCCCTCGCAGCAGCGCCTCGAGTTCGGCCAGAGCCCGACGGCCGCGGCGGGCACCGCCGGCTAGCAGCATCCGGGAAAGCTCCGCTGCGGCGCTGACTATCGTCAGGCGGCATGAGTGCGCCTCGCTCGCAGGATGACGCGGCCGGGGTGGTCGCGTCGCTCCGGGCCAGCGGCATTGCCGCCGTCGCCGTGACGATCGTCGACAACGCGGGCATCGCGCGCGTGAAGACGGTGCCGCTTGCGGGGCTCGAGCGCGCCGCGCGCTGGGGCGTCGGGTTGAGCCCGGTGTTCGACGTGTGCACCGTCGACGACGCGTTCACCAGCACGGGAGAGGTGGACGGCCCGACCGGAGACCTGCGGCTGCTCCCGGACCTTGGGGCGGCCCGGGTGATCGCCGCGCAGCCGGGGTGGGCTTGGGCCCCCGCGGACCAACGGACCCAGGACGACGAAGTGTTCGGCTGCTGCCAGCGCTCATTCGCGCGGCGGATGGCCGGCGCGGCTGCCGCGCGTGGTCTCGAGCTCCGCGTCGGCAGCGAGCTCGAGTGGTTCCTGGGGCGAGACAACGGCGGAGATCCGGTCCCGGCCGACAGCGGCCCGGCGTATGGGTTCGCGGCCCTGGCCGAGGTATCGGAATACGCGCGCGAGCTGATCGCGGCCTTCGTCGACTCGGGGATCGAGATTGGCCAGTTCCACCCCGAGTACGTGCCCGGGCAGCTCGAGGTCTCGCTTCCCCTCGGGGACCCAGTCGCCGCGGGCGACCTCAATGTCGTCTCCCGCCAGCTGATCCGCGCCGTGTCGGCCGGCCACGGGTGGCGGGCCTCGTTCTCGCCGGTCGTCGTGCCAGAGCAGGTCGGCAACGGCGGTCACCTCCACTTCAGCCTGTGGCGCGACGGCGGCAACCTACTCGCCGGCGGTCACGGTCCTCACGGCATGACCGAGACCGGCGAGGCGTTCATCGCCGGCGTGCTCGCCGAGCTGCCCGCGTTGATGGCGGTCGGCGCACCCAGCGTGGCCAGCTACCTGCGCATGAAGCCGTCGCACTGGGCGGGCGTCTACGGATGCTGGGGGCGAGAGAACCGCGAGGCGGCCGTGCGCTTCGTCACCGGCATGACCGGCAGCGAGCCGACTGCCGCGAATTGCGAAGTGAAGTGCTTCGACCCGAGCGCGAATCCGTACCTGGCGATCGGCGCGGTGATAGCCGCCGGGTTGGCCGGCGCCGATCGCGGACTAGGGCTTCCGGCGGAGCTGCTGGGCGATCCCGCCGAGCGCTCGCCGGACGAGCTCCGTTCCCTCGGGGTGGAACGGCTTCCCACGGCGCTCGATCAGTCGCTCGGCGCCCTCGAGCAGTCGAAGGTGATCCCCGAGGCGATGGGCCCGATGCTGTTCGACGCGTTCCTCGCCGTCCGGCGGGCCGAATGGGAGACGTTCGGGGACGCCGAACCGGCGCACGTCGCGGCGGCACACCGCTGGCGCTACTGAGCCGGGTACCTCGCCGCCTCAGGTGTCGACTCGCTCGGGGGCGTGTCCGACGAGCTCGCCCACCCGCTCGGGCGGGGCCTGCTCGATCTCCTTCGTGCTCGAGCGGCCCACGAAGTGCGGATCGCGGCTCTGGGAGCGGCGCGCGGCCGAGCGTTCGGACCCGCTGCCGATGAACTTCTTGAGCAGGGCTAGCAACTTCGACATGCCCAGGGCTTACCCGGCCCGGATCCGTATCACGCATGGCGCTCTGGACGTTTGGTCAGGATCCTTGATTGGTGCCTGGGCATGAGGTAGCGTCGGACCCCGGGGCCGGATTTCCGCGATTCGAGCCGCAGGGCGCAGAGGGGAGGGAGGATGGAACGCAAGATCCAGGGTTACGGGTGGAACCCGGACATTCCGGACGGCCGCGATCTGATGTTTGCCGCGCCCCCGGAGGTTGTGACGCAGCTGCCTCCCAAGGTCGACCTGCGCGATCAATGCCCGGACGTGTACGACCAGGGACAGCTCGGGAGCTGCACGGCGAACTCAATCGCCGGGGCGCTCGAGTTCGATCAGATGAAGCAGAAGGAGCAGCCGTTCACGCCGTCTCGACTGTTCATCTACTACAACGAGCGCGTCATCGAGGGTACCGTGAGCTCCGATTCCGGCGCCCAGATCCGCGACGGGGTCAAGTCGGTCAACCAACGGGGCGCGCCGCCCGAGACCGATTGGCAGTACGACATCTCGAAGTTCGCCGACAAGCCTCCGCAGAAGGCCTACGAAGATGCCAAGCAGCACGAGGCCGTCCTCTACCAGCGACTGACGCAGACGCTTCCCCAGCTCAAGGGCTGCCTCGCCGCGGGTTATCCGTTCGTGTTCGGATTCGTGGTGTACGAGAGCTTCGAGAGCCAGGAGGTGGCGTCGAGCGGACAGGCGGACATGCCCAAGGCCGGCGAGAAGCAGCTCGGCGGCCACGCGGTGCTGGCGGTCGGGTACGACGAGGACCAGCAGCGGTTCATCATCAGGAACTCCTGGGGATCCGGGTGGGGGATGGGCGGCTACTTCACGCTGCCCTATCCGTACCTGGTCCAGGGGACCCTCTCGAGCGACTTCTGGACGATCCGCTCGGTCAAGTAACCGGGCAGAAAGGCACGGGTCATGGGTAGAACCTTCGGCCTCTCCCGGCAGGTCACCGCGGGCGACCAGCTGCAGAAACCCCCGCCGGCGCCGACCGTCGGGGTGCAGGCGCTTCCCCCGGGATCGCCGGGTCGGGTCACCGCCGAGCAGGTCGGCATCGCCGACGCGGATCCGATCACGTTCTTCGTGATCGGCGACCATGGCGGGGTGAAGACGCCCGGCCCCCAGAACGCGGTCTCGTACGCCATGCAGCGGTGGGCGGGGCCCGCGCCGGCGTTCGTGTACTCCGTCGGCGATTGGGTGTACTTCGGCGGTGACGAGGCGGGGTGGGACACGCAGGTCTACGAGGCCTACGGGCACCTGGACGTCCCGCTCGTGGGGATCCCGGGAAATCACGATGACCAGTACGGCGGCGATCCCCCGTATGACCCCAAGCGGGGCGCCCTCGACGGGTGGATGGCCAACATGTGCACGCCGAAGCCCGAGATCCCACCCGCCGATCCGCAGCTCGAGTACGGCCGGCACACCCAGACGGAGCCGTGGTGCGACTGGACCCTCGAGCTGAAGGCCGCGACGATCGTCGGGGTGTACACCAACGTCCCGAGCGGAGGGCACCTGGAGCAGGCCCAGATCGACTGGCTCGGCGCCGAGCTGAAGGCAGCGCGCGCGGACGTGCCCGTGATTGTCACGATGCACCATCCGCCCTACTCGGTCGACGCCCATCACGGGGGGTCGCAGACCATGGGAACGGCGCTCGATTCGGCCTTCAACTCCTCCGGGCGCTGGCCGGACCTGGTGCTGGCGGGCCACGTCCACGACTTCCAGTCGTTCACCCGCAAGACGCCCGGCAAGACGCTTCGGTACCTCGTGATCGGCAACAGCGGCTACCACAACCTCCACCAGCTCGCCCACGACGCCAAACCGGGGATGGATCTCGGAGGCGGTGTCGCGCTCGAGTATGGCGACGCCTCCGAGTACGGGTTCCTGGCGCTGACGGTCGCCGGCGGCAAGATCTCAGGCGAGTACGTCGGCGTGAAGCCGGGGACCATGCCCGACGGCTCGAACGCTCAGGTCACACCAGCGAAGTACACGTTCTGAGGACACGCGCGGCGGGCGAACGCATCCACGGAGCGCGGCGGGAGGAAGCCGCCCAGGCCTCTACCGCTTCTCGCTGAGCAGCACGTAGAAGGGCTCGAAGCCCTCGCGCTGATAGAAGCGAATCGCGGCGGCATTGGAGTGAGCGACGCTCACCAATAGGCGTGCCGCCCCGGCCTCTTGGGCGAGGGCGCGGGCGGATGCGAGGAGCTTGGTGCCGACTCCGTCTCCGCGCGCGTCGGCCGCCACGGACAGGCTCTCGAGCTCGGCGACGCACTCACCGATGTCCCAGGTAGGTGGCCCGGGCTCGAGCCGAACGATTGCGTACCCGATCGGCCGGCCGTTCACTTCCGCGATCAGCAGGTGAGCCCCCTCCTTGGCGAGCCACTGCACGTACTGCTCCTTGCGCCGCCGCCAGGACTCGGTTACCGGCCGCGTCGGAGGGAGGTCCGGCAGGCCGGCGTGATGCTGATGCATCGCCGCCCACAGGTCTTCCAGCTCGTCGACGCGTTCGCGACCGGCGCGCACGACCCGAACCTCCGTCATGGGGATAAGCGTGACACGGGGCGGGCGCGGCGCGTTCTCTAGCCTTGCCCGGCGTGGACGAATCCGACGACGAGCCGGGGGGTGGGCCGCAGCTAGAGCGACGTCGTGCGGCCGTGGCCGAGGCGTTGCAGCTGACAAACGAGGTGGTCCTGATCGGTGCGGGCGACCCGATCACGATCCCGGGTCGTGGTGAGATCACCTACCCGTTTCGCGCGCACTCGGACTACTACTACCTGACCGACCGCGACCGGCCCGGCGGCGTGCTCGCCTTCGACCCGGAAGAGGGGTGGCTCGACTTTCGCCCGCCGGTCGACGAGAGCGCGGCTGTGTGGCTCGGGATAGCCCCTGACGAGCCGGGTGGACCGACCACCGACATGCTCCCGGATTGGCTCTCGTCGCGTGCGACCCGCCCGCTGGCGTGTCTCGGCGCTGCCCCTGACGGGATTGACTTCGATGCCCGGTTGAGCTGCGAGCTGCGGTTTGCGCTGGCGGCGATCCGCCGGCGCAAGGACGCGCTCGAGCTCAAGCGCATGCGATTCGCGGAGCAGGCCACCCGGGCGGCGTTTGCAGCGGTGGTCCCGCTGCTGCGCGACGGCACGACCGAGCGAGCCGCGCAGATCGAGCTGGAGGCGGAGGCCTTCCGCGCCGGCGCGGAGGCCATGGCGTACGAGACGATCATCGGGGGCGGCCCGAATTCAGCCGCGCTCCACTTCGCCCCCACCGCGCGCTCGATGCGCGCGGGCGAGCTCGTGCTGATCGACGCGGGAGCCGAGTATCGCCGCTACGCGAGCGACATCACGCGCACCTATCCGGTCGGCGGAACATTCACCGCCGAACAGGAGGGACTGCACTCGTTGGTCCGGGCGGCCGAACTGGCGGCGATCGAGGGCTGCAGGCCCGGAACCGAGTGGCGCGACGTTCACCTGACCGCAGCGCGTGTGATCGCCGATGGATTGGTCTCGCTCGGCATCCTCCGGGGCGATCCCGACTCCCTGATCGAGTCAGGCGCGGTGTGGCTGTTCTTCCCTCACGGGGTAGGGCACCTCGTCGGCCTGGGCGTCCGCGATGCCGGCGGAACTCTCCTCGAGCGCCGCCACGATCCGCCGCCGTTCCCGCACCTCCGCATCGATCTGCCGCTGGAGCCCGGGATGGTGGTCACCGTCGAGCCTGGGATCTACTTCATCGGAGCCCTGCTCGAGAGCGCCGAACAGCGACGCAAGCATCCCGATCAGGTGGTCTGGGAACGCGTCGATCGGCTGCTCGACTTCGGCGGTATCAGGATCGAGGACAACGTGCTGATCACCGAAGCAGGCCACGAAGTGATCACCGCCGACGTCCCGCTGCTGGGGTGACGCGGTAGCCGCGGAGCCGCCGCGGGCCGTCGTCCACGCGACCCGCTCTGTCACGCTGTGGACATGGACATCGGGAGGATCGGCGTCTGGGCCAGCTATCGCCAGTTCGGCATCGAGCGCGCCGGCGAGGCGGCCAAGCTCGCCGAGCAGCTCGGGTACGGCACCTGGTGGGTGGGCGCGTCTCCCCATGTACCCGATATCGGCCCGGTCCTGGAGGCGACCTCGACGCTCGCCGCCGCGACCGGCATCCTCAACGTCTGGGGCAACGAGCCCGGCGAGACGGCCGAGGCCGACGCGGCCTTGCGCGGGGACTTCCCGGGACGGTTCGTGCTCGGCATCGGCATCGGCCATCCCGAGGCGACCAGCCGCTATCGCCGGCCGCTGGCGATGATGGGTGAGTTCCTCGACGGCCTCGACTCTTCGCCGGCTCCGCCGCCGGTCGACGAACGATGCCTGGCCGCGCTGGGCCCGAGGATGCTCGAGCTCGCCGGCGAGCGTGCCGCCGGAACGCACACCTACTTCGTGCCCGTCGAGCACACCCGCTTCGCCCGCGAGCGGCTCGGCTCAGGCAAGCTCGTGGCGCCCGAGGTGGCGTGCGTACTCGACACCGACCCGGTGCGCGCCAGGGCAGTCGCCCGCAAGTACGCGAAGCTGTACCTCGGACTGCGGAACTACACGCAGAACCTGCTCAAGTTCGGCTTCACCGAGGGTGACGTCGCCGACGGTGGATCCGACCGGCTGATCGACGCGGTCATCCCCCATGGCAGCGCCGAGCAGATCGCCGAGACCGTGCACGCGCACCTCGAAGCAGGCGCCGACCACGTCTGCCTGCAGCCGCTGGGCGAGGAGGGCATCCCGCGCGAGTCGTGGACGGCCCTGGCCCGGGTCTTGGTCGCCTAGCGCCGTCCCAGGCCGTACCGCTACGGGCCCGCGTCGATCGCCGAGCGCACGTCGGCTTCGTGGGGCTGAGAGTCGAACGACGTCAGCACCCAGGTCGCGCCGGCAGCTTCCCAGGGAGACGGATCCTGGCCAGGCGATATCTCAGCCACCAGGTCGAACTGTCCGCCGTCCCCGGCACCCAGCTCGCGCAGCTCGGTGGCCAATGTCCCCAGAGCGTCCGGGGCGGGCAACTCGATCGGGAACAGACCGTCCCAGCGGGCAGCGCGACGCACAGGCTTACGGCTCGGCCAGCGCGCCGCCACCCAGATCGGGATGCGGGGGCGCTGGACGGGCCGCGGTTCGAGTGCGCCATCCCAGTAGTTGCTCAAGTCTCTGAGTCCGTCGTCCAGCATCCGCGCGCGCTCTCGGGGATCCGCCACCTCTCCGAATTGCTCGATCTCGCCGGTGCGGCTGCTGCCGAGTCCGACGCCAAGCGTGAGCCGACCCCCACTCAGATGGTCGAGCGTGACCGTCTCACGAGCCAGCTTGTGAACTCGCCGCCGCGACAGAGGGGTCACGAGCGGTCCGAGCCGGATCCGCTCGGTCGCATAGGCGATCGCGGACAGCGCCACCCACGGATCGGCCACGGCGCGCACCGGGGGGCGGTATACGAGGTGGTCCCAAAGGAAGAACCCGTCCCAGCCGCTTCGCTCCGCGCGCTGCGCCAGCTCGGTGAGCAGACGGGGCTCCATCAACTCGTCGAAGGGCGCCACGAAGATCCCGCGTTTCACCGCCACGCGCCGACTGTAGCTCGCCCCGCTCTGTCAGGATGCGTGTGTGGATGACGTGGTGACGCGCTACCGAGCCGCGTCTGAGGCGAACGACATCGACGCGCTGGTCGAGTTGCTCGAACCCGACGCTGAGCTGGTCTCGCCGCTGTCGGGACGGATGGTGTTCCGGGGCGCGCGGGATCTGCGCGTTCTGCTGGCCGCGGTGTACGGCAGCCTCCGCGGCTGGCGCTGGCACGAAGACGTCGGCGACGAAAGTCTGCGAGTGGTGGTCGGAGAGGGGCGGGTCGGGCCGTTCAGGCTCGGAGACGCGATGCTCTTCGAGCTATCCGGCCGGGGCAAGATCCAGCGCATCCGCCCGCACCTGCGGCCGTGGCTGGGGCTGACCGGATTCGCCCTGCTGGTCGGCCCGCAGCTCGCCCGTCATCCCGGGGTCATCCTCCGCGCGCTGCGCCGGGCTCGCTGAGACCGCTCCCTGGGTGCACCGCAGGCGCGCAAGCCCGAGCCTCCTACCGGGTGAGGATCACGATGACGGAGCCGAGGACGATGACAAGAAGGATGGCGATGCCGACAACGTTCGGGGTAGCGCCGCGCCAGCCCCCAGACCAGCCGCGTCCACCCATGCTCATGACCCATACGACGAACCCGAGCATCATGCTGGCGACGACGACGCCGAAGACAGTCATGTGGCGCGATCCCGGGCGTCGGCGAGCACGGCCATGACGTTGTGTCGATGCACGGCCTCGTACGGCGCGAAGTAATGGTTCCAGCCGGCCTCGAGCGAAGGCGCGATCACCTCTCGCAGGCTCGCCTCCCGCAGCGCCGGCTCGGCGCGGCAGCGCTGTAGGGCCTGGATGTACTGCTCGGTCGCGCGGATCAGGCCTGTGGAGTATCCACCGGCCGCGATGACGTCGGGATCGCCGTGGTTGGGGAGAATGCGGTCTGGAGCGAGCTCGCCGAGCCGGTCGAGATTGGCGAGGTGCTCGTCGAAGCTGTGCGGTTCGTCGACGTAGGTGATCGTGTCCTCCATCGTGTCCCCGCACAGGAGCAGTCGCTGCTGAGGCAACCAGGCGACCGTCGCGTCATCGCTGTGGATGTTGGTGTGGATCAACTCCAGCGGCACTCCTCCGACCGTTATCTGTCGGCGACCGGCAAAGACCGAGGTGGGGAGCAAAAGCGGATTGATCGGCGGTGGCCCTTCGAGTTCGCCGCGTTCGATCGCGGACTTGTGCCCAGAGAGCAGCTCGGCCGAGCGATCGGAGGCGATGATCTCGCAGTCGTCGAAGGCGGCACTGCCGGCGACGTGGTCGAGATGCCAGGGGCTGAGCACGACCGTGAACTTCCGCACCCCGTGGCTCCCGAGCCGGTCCCGTGGGTGTCGTAGATCAACGCCTCGCCGTCGGCCACGACCGCGTAGCTCGCGATCCCCAGCGACAAGGCGCCGTCATCGACCCAGTTCGGCCCCTCCGCGAAGTGATAGCCCTCGACGCGTCCGTCGTAGAACGCGTAAACGCCTCCACCTGTGTCAAGGACACGAATCCGGTGCACGGACGCCAACCCTAAATAGGTCCCGCAGGCAGCTACGAGCCCGCTTGGCCCCGCCGCGCGCGGGCGCGGCGCTTGCCCTCGTGCATCGCTTGGACGCGAGCGACCGGGATCGCTCGGCCCTCCTCGATCAGATCGCCGGGCAGCGATTGGGGCTCGGGAAGGTGGTCCGCCCACGGGTTGCCGCCGCGAAGTAGGGCCGGCACCGTGCGGATGGTGAAGTCGGTCGGCGTCACGCGGTCAAGCTCATCCCAGGACACCGGGAACGAGACCGGCGTTTCCGGGCGGATGCGCGGGCTGTAGGCGGCGACCGTCGCGCCGCCCGTGCGTGTGGCGTCGAGGAACACCTTGCCGCGCCGCTGCTCGACGACGTAGGCGGTCGTCGCCAGCTGCGGGTCGATGCGCTCGGCGCGCGTCGCGAGCGCGCGCGTCGCCGCGGCGATCTCCTCGCCACTCGCGGGCTGCGCTATTGGAACGAACACGTGCAAGCCCTTGGCCCCGCTGGTCTTGACGGCGCCCGCGAGCCCGGCGTCGCGGAGCGCCTGACGAACGAGCTCCGCAACGCGCGCGACAGCGTCGAACCCAGCCTCCGCCGGGGGGTCGAGATCGAGCACCAAGTGCGTCTGGACGAACCCGTGTGAGTTGGTGCGCGCGAGCGTCGGGTGGTACTCGATCGCGCGCTGATTCGCGAACCACAGCAACGTCCGCCGATCGTTGCAGAGCGCGTAGGCAACGTCGCGCTTCGAGCGCTCCGCCCAGATCGTCACCGTCTCGATCCACGGCGGCGCGTACTTCGGGACGTTCTTCTGCATGAACGGCTTTTGGCCGCGGAGCGCCCGCACCACCGACAGCGGCCGATCGCGCAGCTCGCCGAGCAGCTGCTCGCTCACGGCCTCGAAGTAGTCGACGAGATCCCGCTTCGTCGCCCGCGCCTCATCGAACAGCGGCTGGTCGAGGTTAGTCAGCGGGACGTCATCGCGACCGTCCATGGCCGGCCACTGTACGGGACGACTCGCAACCAGATGATCTTGAGCGACGCGGCTCTTCGACGCGCTCAGGCGACCCTTGAGTTGCGTTCGCGCTCGAGCTCCAGCGTCAAGATCCCGGCCGCGAGGGTGATCAAACCCTCGATCAGGTGGACCAGATCGCCGGGTCTGTCGACGGCGATGACGCCGACCGAGTCGCCACCGGCGATTAGCCCCCAGGCTCCGACGAGGATGTAGACACCGCCGGCAACCAACAGGAATGCGACTGCTGCCCGAGTGCGCCAGGCGGCCGCGATCCCAAGCACGCCAGGCAGGAGATGAAAGAGCGCATGCCAACCGTTCGCGGTTACCGAGACCCCCAAGAGATCGCCGCCCCCATGGACGCCACTGGTCGCGAGGTTCGAGTCGATCAGCAACGCGCCTATCCCGTTCGCTACCCACCAGACGCCGACCGCGAAAGAGGCGAACTGGGCGGGAGACCTCGATTCGCGCTCCTTTCCCGTGCGGTAGGCGGTCGGCGCAGAGCTCATGCTCACAGCCTACGGGCGAGCTTCGGGCAAACCTCTCGCGTACCGCCGCCTACCGGCCGCGACCATCGGCAGTGGGCTTGCCTAGGTTCTCGCCCCACTGCGGGCGGAATTGGATGCTGATGCGCGCGCCTAGACAGCTGGCCACTTTGGGGATGCCGTGCAACCAGGTCCGCTGGCAGCTTCCGCCCATCACCAACAGGTCCCCGTGACCGAGTCGGAGCCGCAGTCCCGGACCGCCGGACTTCGGCCGTAGACCGAACGGTCGCGTGGCACCAAGTGAGACGATCGCCACCATCGTGTCGCGCGGGCTCTCGCGGGCGATGCGGTCCCCGTGCCAAGCGACACTGTCGCTACCGTCGCGGTACAGGCAGAGCCCGACGCTGACGAACGGCTCGCCGAGCTCCTCTGCGTAATGAGCACTCAGCGCCGAGCGGGCCTCGTCGAGCACCCAATGGGGCAGCGCGTCGCCCTGCGGGTAGCCGGCCAGGAGCCGCGGGACCTGCACGGTGCTCTCGTACATGTGCATCCGCTCCTCGCGCCACGGCACGGTGCTGGCCAGCAAATCGAAGAGGTCGTCCGCCGCGGTGATGAAGCCCGGCCGCAGGTCGACCCACGCGCCGTGGGACAACGGCCGTCGCTCGACGGCGGCCCCGAGCTCGGCGACGCCGAGTTCGCCGGAGGAGCCAAACAGTGAGGGTTGGACGACGAGCGACACGGGACGAAGTCTACCCCGGCCACGAACACACGTTCGTGGCCGGGACTGAGCGCAGGGTCTCCGTCGTGACGAATCGCGGTGCGGGGACGCGCCTAGAGCGCGACCCGGGCGCACCTCATCCGCCACCGGCGCATTTCGAGATCTTCGTGGGATCACCGCCGGCCTTGGAGACGCAGTCGGCGATCGCCTGGGGATTGCCGGCGCCGCCGCCTGAGGTTCCGCCGCTCGCGTTTGACGTCCCGCCGCTTGGAGCCGCCGAAGCGCCCGCGGTCACGCCACCCGAGCCGCCGATTGCCTTCAGGTTGCCGCCGTTGATGTCGGCCTGGTAATGACCGCTGTGAGAGACGGGATAGACCCCGTAGAACGGCTTATTGTTGATCGGGTCCACCGTCACAGTGACGTACGCGATGGCCGACTGCTTGAGGCTTGCCTTGGACCCGACGGCACTGACGATGCTCTGGACGGTCCCAGGCGACACCACGCCAAGGTCGAACGTTCCCTCCCCCGGGATCGAGGGAGTGGCGATCGCCACTGACTTGCCGCTGCTGTCGACTGTCACGGTCTTGGCCTGACCGACGATCTTCACGTCGCGCGGCTCGATCTTGAGCACCGTGATCGGCGTGCCGCCAAGCTGGCTCTTGGCCTGGGCGAGCACCTTGTTGAGGTTCGAAGCCTTGAACAAGGTCGCGGAGTCGCTGGCCGAGCCTCCGCTTACGTCAGGTGCGCTCGACCCGCCACAGGCCGCGAGCAAGCCAGCCGCCGCGAACAGCGCCGTGAATCCCTTCGCCCTCATGTACATGTCTGCTCCTCGGTCCAAGGGCAAGCGCGCTGCGCGATCGCCCGGTTGCCTCACCCGGTCTCCGAGCGGTCCTGCGTCGGCTCGAAGTACGCGGCGCGAAGGTACCGACAGCGCGAGCGCTCGTCAGTACCACTTGGGTCTCACATCGCTCCCACCGGCGCGCGGAGGGCCTCCTGAGCGCGAGAGATTCGAACTCCCGACCTTCGGTTCCGTAGTGCACGAAGGCGACACGATGGGGGGCCGCCGACGGCGGCCCCCACGTGCGCTATTGGCCGGCTGAGGCCACGGGCTGGGACGGTCAGGAACTGTCCACGAGCACGCCGTTGTGCGGACTCTTGAGCGTGTAGGTACCGCTGAACTTGGCGGTGCCAGAAAGCACGCCGCAGCCAGTGAACGCGACCGGCTGGTTGGTCAGCACGAGCGTGTCCTTCGTCGTTCCGCCCGGATCGGTCGCCTTCGCCCCGACGTTCGTCGAGCCGTTCGGCTGGACCGTGATCGGACACGCGTTCAGCCCGCCCACGATGATGGTGGCGGCCTTCCTCGGAACAAGGACCACGACACAGTCGCCGCCCGATGCCTCGTCCTTGCCCGTGCCCGCGGGACATTTACTGTTTCCCACGTCGGAAACGAAGGACACCTTCCAGCCCGAGGATGCCGTCGTGACCGTGTCTGTGCCGCCGAGATTGTCCTTGCAGTTCGAGAACTTGGGCGGGTTCATTGCGAGGGCACCGGCGTCGGGCCCGGCCCCCACGGTCGGCCCAGAGGCGGTGTTCGTCGTACACGTGACCGTCGCCACGCTCGAAACGAACGTCGTCTTCGGACTCGATGCCGTCCAAGGCAGATTCGCGCCTGCGGCCCACCTGTCCTCGGACGCTCCGACCGCGACCCCGGCGCACACCGCGATGATCGCCACCACCCCGCCCGACATCGCCGTGACCGTTCGCTTTCTCGTGCTCAGCATGCCTTCCTCTCTCGGGCCTGTCGCCCGGCAGGTGGTTGACGTCGGCGCCATCGGTCCCCACCGGCGTGGGTCGGCCGCGCTTCCGGGGGGAGCACCGTTCCGGGACGTCTGAGTCCCAGCAAAGCACCCACCCCAGAGACCGTAGGCGACCAGATGGAAGCCAGGTCGCTTGTGAACGCTCAGCTCAACTTCACCGGCGCCTCCTTTGGATGTCTCCCGCTCACCCATTCTCGCGCGATCGGCCGCGGATCTCGCCAGTTCGGACGGCGAGCACGCCGCGCTTAGCGGGGCCTCCTGAGCGCGCCCGGAGAGATTCGAACTCCCGACCTTCGGTTCCGTAGACCGACGCTCTATCCAGCTGAGCTACGGGCGCATGCCTGCGGGAGGGAGGTCCCGCGAGGCACAAGTCTAGCCCCGGTCGAGTTTCGGCCGGTACCGGCGAACACCGTGTCTGGTCGGAGTAGACTGGCGCCCGCCAGGTCGCCGTTTCTTGCGGGAGGGAGACGGATGTGGGCAGGCGGGAGAAACTGAATGCTTGATGCCGGGGGGCACGGCGTATCTCGTCGCCGGTTCATCGGATACCTGATCGCGGCGCCCGTCGTGGTCGCGGGAGCGGACCTCCTGGCCGAGCCCGCGCGGGCTGCGATTCCCACGCACCAGCTGGTTGACGAGTACGACCTCACCGACCTGCTCACGGACGCGACGAAACCGACGTCGCACCTGATCACGGTCACGGTCAACCCGGACGGCACCGCGTCCTTTGCGCTGCCGCGCGCGGAGGTCGGGCAGGGAATCACCACGGCGGTCGCGATGACGATCGCAGACGAGATGGACCTCCCGCTGGACAAGGTCAACGTCACGCTCGCGGATGCGCGGCCGGAGCTTGTCTGGAACCAGCTGACCGGCGGCTCGAACTCGATGCACTCGATCTTTACTCCGGTCCGCGTGGCCGCCGCACTCGCGAAGGGCCAGCTCCTCCAGGCGGCGGCGGCCGAGCTTGGCGGGGACACGGGCGGCCTCACGATCAGCAACGGAGTGATCACGGCGCCGAGCGGCAGGACCGCGAGCTACGGCTCGCTCACGAGCAAGGCTGCCGTCGCCAGAACCCGCCGCGCCGCTGCCCAGCTCAAGCCGCAGTCGCAGTACCGGCTGATCGGCACGCCCCAGCGCCGCGTCGACGCGCTCGACATCGTCACGGGCCGCAAGCAGTTCGCGCTCGACTTGGACGTCCCCGGGGCGATTCCGACGATGGTGTGCCGCCCGCCGACGATCAACGGAAGTGCGGTGAAGGTCAACAACCAGGGGCAGGTGGAGGCGATGCCGGGGGTGACCGATGTGGCGATCATCCCCCACACCGCGTTCGTTCCCGGCGGCGTCGCGGTCAGAGCCAGGACCTTCGGGCAGTGCATCGACGCGATCCGCGCGCTCGACGTGAACTGGAGCCCCGGCCCGGCGGATGGGAAGTCCGACGACCAGGTGCTGAGCGACCTGAAGGCCGCCGAGCTGCCGCTCCCGCCCGCCAACCCAGCCGGCAAGTCGCTGGAGGAACGCTTCACGTTCTACTTCCGCCCCGGCGACCCGCTCGAAACCAACTCCGCCGTCGCCGACGTCAAACCGAACGGCGCTGAGATCTGGTCGAGCCTCAAGTCGCCGATCTGGGCCCAGGAGCAGCTTGCCAAGAACCTCGGGCTACCGCCCACTAGCGTCAAGTGCCACGTGGCCCAGGGTGGAGGCTCGTTCGGCCGCCACCTGTTCGCGGACGCAGGGTTCGAGGCCGCCGCGATCTCGCAGAAGCTCGGTAAGCCGGTCAGGCTGATGTGGCACCGGACCGACAACTTCCGGCAGGGGCGGACTCACCCGATGTGCACCTCCCGAGTGCGGATCACCTACTCGGGCGCGAACGTGCTCAGCTTCGAGCAGCGCCACACGAGCGTCGCGACCGATTTCACCCATGGGCTCGGGGAGCTGCTGAGCGCCACGTACGCAGACCTCCCCAAGCAGAACTCCCTCGGCTACTCGCAGGGCGTCTTCAACCTCACCGCGAACGTCCCGTACAACTTCGGGCCGGCCAACCAGGCCCTGAACGAGATCTACGACCCGGGCACGTTCAACACCTCGAGCGTCCGCAACATCTACAGCCCCGAGGTGTGCACCGCCAAGGAGCTGATGGTCGATCAACTCGCGCGCGCTATGCGTAAGGACCCCTTCGAGTTCCGCCGCGCGTTCATCCGCGACGACCGCCTCAAGGCAGTGCTCGAGACGGTCGCGAAGGCCGGCCGGTGGGGAAAGCCGATGGCGCCGGGCAAGGCGCAGGGGATCGCTGTGCACATGGAGTACAAGGGCCGGGCCGCCTGCCTGGTCGAGCTCGACTGCACACCCGCGACCGTGAACCGGAAGGTCAAGGACGGTTACACAGGCCCGCGGGTGACCAAGGTCGTCTACGCGGTCGACGTCGGCCTTCCGATCAACCCACTCGGGCTACAGGCACAGATGATGGGCGGGATCATGGACGGGATCGCGCAGGCGCTCACCTACAGCCTCCACCTGAAGGACGGCTACTTCCTCGAGGGCAGCTGGGACAACGCCTACTACACGCGCCAATGGAACACGCCGTTCGAGGTCGAGGTGATCGTGATGCCGCCGACGATGAGCGAGCCCGGCGGCGCCGGGGAGTTCGGCGTCGCCGCGTCCATGGCCGCGGTGGCGTGCGCGTATGCCAGGGCCACCGGGAAGCTGCCGACGAGCTTTCCGATCAACCACCACCTGCCGCTCGGGTTCACTCCGCTCCCGACGGTCCCACCGATCCCGCAATCGCCCACCGACGGATTGCAGAACACGTTCTAGGAGCTCGATGCCAACTCACACCTTCATCCTCAACGGCCAGCGCGTAAGCGTCGACTGTGAGGACGACGTCCGCCTCTTGTGGGTGCTGCGTGATCTGCTGGGGGTCAGGGGCCCGAAGTACGGGTGCGGGCTCGAGGTGTGCAGGGCGTGCACGAGCCACATCAACGGCAAGGCGTTCAACCCCTGCTCGGTGCCCGTTTCCGACATCCAGCCGACCGATGAGATCACCACGATCGAGGGCCTGCCCACCACGGTCGGGAGGGACCTTCATCCGATGCAGGAGGCGTGGCTCGAGCACGATGTGGCCCAGTGCGGCTACTGCCAGCCGGGGCAGATCATGGCCGCCGTCGCGCTCGTCAAGGAGGTACAGGCGAGCGGCAGGCAGATCACAGATGCGGACCTGGACGCCCTCCGAAACGTCTGCCGCTGCGGCACCTACCCGCGGATCCGCGAGGCGATCACCGCCGCCGCGGCGAACATGTAGTCAGCCGTCAGCGGCCCGTCGGCTGCGTTGCGGCGCCGACGCTCGTGTTCAGCCACCGCACGAGGGGTGCGACCGACTCGAGCTCGGACACGATCAGCTTGTCGCATCGCGGCTTGTGCAGCCACGGCTCGAGCGGATGGCGAAGGTAGGCGGTGATCCGTTTGAGCCGAAGGCGCTCGATGCGCGGATGGTCGTTGGGGTAGCCGCGGGGCGCGCGCTTGAGTTCCGGCTCGATCAGCGAGAGGCCCGCCTCCCGCGCCGGGGCGAGCGCGCGCTCGAAGGACGCGGCCCGGCGCTCGTCGGCGATAGCCGCGCGGAAGCGCTCGAGCTGATCGGTCGCCGGGTGATGAAGCCCGCCGCCGACCAGTAGCCCGTCGAGCGAGAGCTCGACGTAGAACGCCCCGACTCCGCTGGGCACCACCGCGACCGCGAGATGCTCCTTCAGCGGCGGCCCGGGCCTGAACCGGAGATTGTTGTACGGCCTGAAGAAGCGCGGCTCGCCGAGATGACTCAGCTGCTCGGCCAGCCGGCGCGCCGGATCGAGCAGGAACTCGTTGTAGCGAGCCCGATTGCCCCTGAACCACGCGCTGTCGTTGTTGTCCTCGAGCTCGCGCAGGAACTCGAGCGCCTCGGGCGGCCACACCTCAGGTGGTGGCCTCTTGGGAGCGCGGGTCCTCGCGGTTGTAGAACCGCGCGACGGTGAAGCCGACGAGGATTGGCACGTGGATCGCGAACACGACGAGCGAGAGCGTCAGGATGACCAGCGGCCCGCCCTTCGTGTGGTTGTGCAGGAACACGTACTCGATCATCCCGGCGATCACCACGTACGCCAGCAGCGACCACTTGGCCACCTGGAAGAACCGCTGCCAGTCGAACACCTTCACCCGAGACAGCAGGAACATGTTGACGGCCAGCAGGACCGCGGACGCGGCGAGCAGCACGATCGCCGGCGCCAGCGGGACGTGGTTGGGGATGTGGCTCGCCAGGTAGATCCCGCCGGCCACGATCAGCGCCAGGGACGCCATTCCCAACTCGGTGACGGGCGGGTACTTGGGCTCGGTCATGCGGTCGCGATCTTGGTCATGATGATCAGCGTCGCGATCTGCATCGTCCCGAGGATCCCGGCGGAGTACATGAAGCGCTTCATCAGCTTCTCGACCACCTCGGGATTCGGGCGGCGCTTCTTGAGCTCCGTCAGCACCGCGATGTTGGCCGGCTCGAGCAGACCGAGCGCGATCACCGACATCACCCCGACGACGATGAAGCTCGCGACCACCCAGCCGTGAACCGGCGATGACGTTTGATTCGTGCCGAGCTGGGTGGAGAGCTGCCATCCCGACGCGAGGGTCATCGTCACCACCGTGGGCATGATCACGACCATCTTCGGCATCAGCTTGGTGATGAACTCGATCCGCGCGGGAATCGTCATCGAGCCCATGATCGGACCAAGGACGAAGCCGAGGAACAGGTCGAGGATCGTCCACGCCGCTCCGCCGGCGACATGGAAGCCGTCGACCGCCCATTTGGAGTTGGTCGCGATCGCGGCGATCACGCCGGCGAGCAAGATCGCGCTCAGGACGAGCCCCACGCGCGGAACGATGTCGAAGTGCGGGATCTCGAGTGGAGGCGCCGGTGCGCCCTCGCGCTCCTCGGCGACCCCAGTGAGCGCTACGTCGGCCATGACGGCGGCAGTTTAACCACGGCTCAGGCAGACGCGAAAGGCGTTTGGGGTCAGGGCGCTGACGGCGCCTGGAGCGGAGGGGGCGGAGGGTGGTCACGGGCCCGGGAAAGCGGAGGGGGCGGGATTCGAACCCGCGGTCCGGGGTTACCGGACTCCAGTTTTCAAGACTGGCGCATTCGACCGCTCTGCCACCCCTCCGGTGTGGCGCGTCCGATGCTAGCCGGGGCGGTACATCCCCAGCGTTTACACTGCCTCGAACCCCAGGAGAGGTGGCCGAGTGGCTGAAGGCACTCGCCTGCTAAGCGAGTATGGGGTTCACGCTCCATCGCGGGTTCGAATCCCGCCCTCTCCGTTCGCTGACTCGCGGAGCTAAGCGCCGCAAGCGTCGACGATTCCCAGCCAGTCCGAGCGGTCTTCCGACCGCGAAACTCTGGGGTGCGATCCTGGGGCGAAGGCAGTTTGCCGCTGCTTGAATCCTGCGCCGGATTAGGTGCTAGCGGCGAACTGCATGGGCAGGCGCCTTCTAAGGGGAGTTGCTTTGCGAATAACAGGGCGGGGGAATAACGTCGCGATGCGCGGCGCGGCAGTCTCGGGAAGGCGTGCCGGCAGTCAGATTCGGACAACGATCATCGGGCTGTTGACGGCCGGAGCGGTGTTCTTCGGCGTCGGTACGTCATTGGCCGCGGCGTCAACGGTCAGCTTGATCAACAACGGCGATGGCACGCAGACGCTGAAGTACACGGGCGGGCCGGGCGAGCTCAATTGCCTGGACATCAATCAGGACGCCACCTACCCGCAGAAGGTCAGCCTTTACGAGGCAGGTTCGACCTCGGCATCAGCGGTCGGCCCGTGCAGCGACGTGACGATCAATCCGGGCGCCGGATGCGCGAGCAATTTTGGCTATCCAAACGACGTCTCCTGCACACCCAGCCAGAACGTGCTGATCGATGTCTCCACCGGTGACGGCAACGACTCGGTGACGCTCGGCGACGGCCTCCACAACGCGCCCCATCCTGTGAACAGTCTGAGGGTAGATCTGGGTGCTGGCAGCAACGCGTTCAAGACCTACGACTTATCGACGATGCCCGAGACGATCGTCGGCGGTGATGGCGATGACCAGATCGATCTCTACGACAGCAGCGGCGCAAACTTCGTCGACGCCGGCGCGGGCAATGACCAGATCACCGGTGGTTACGGGAACGACGAGGTGCATGGAGGCGACGGGAACGACGTGGTCGACGGCGGCCCTGGTAGCGACAAACTGTTCGGCGACAGCGGCGATGACAACCTGACCGGCGGCGATGGCAACGACGAGCTGCACGGCGGGGACGGCAACGACAAACTGAGCGGTCAGGCTGGAGCGGACATCTACTTCGGTGACGCCGGCGACGATGTGCTCTACGCCGATGACGGCAATGACGGGACTCCGCCTAGCCCGGACGTGTTCAACGGCGGCACCGGCAACGACACCGTCGACTACACGTACTGGCAGAACGACATCAATAACGGCACCGTTCGGGTCAGCCTCGACGGGCAAGCGAACGACGGCATGACCGCCGGCGATGGCGTCACTTCGGTGGAGCAAGACAACGTCGGGCCGTCGAACGATGTGGAGAACGTCGTCGCGCCGGGGGACCCGCTCGGCAACGGGGGCGCCAAGGACGCCACCCTGATCGGAAACGACAGCGACAACACGCTGTCGAGCATCGGGTACACCCCAACGACGATGCTTGGCAACGGGGGCAACGACACCCTCAACGGCGGCTTCGGCAATGACATTCTTGACGGAGGAACTGGCAGCGACACGCTGCTCAGCGGCTGGGGTGACGACACGATCAACGCCCACGATGGCCAAGCCGATGCGGTCGATTGCGGCGGGGGCGACCCGGCGACCGGGGACTCGGGTGCCGACATCGCGGCGGTGGACTCAATCGACACCGTTGGCGGCTGCGAAGTGCAAACGGTCTACGGTGGCGATTCGGGTGGCGGCTCGGGCGCCGGCTCCGGTGGGAGCACCGGCGGCGGTTCGGGTGGCGGCTCCGGCGGCGGTTCGGGTGGCGGCACCGGCGGCACCGGCGGCGGCGGCTCGGGTGGCGGTTCGGCCGGCGGCACCGGCGGCACCGGCGGCACCGGCGGCACCGGCGGCACCGGCGGCACCGGCGGCACCAGCAGCGGTCACGGCGGTGCCGCGGCCACATTCGCCATGGCAGGTGCGAAGAGCGAGACGGTCGGCAAGACCGGCGCGTTCTCAACCGGCATCGTCGTCACATGCCGGGCGGTCTGCACTGCGAAGGCGACGGCTATGGCCGCGACTGGCCGCGGGCACGCTGCCGCTAAGAAGCGCCCGGTCACGGTTGCCAACGCGGTGTTCAAACTTGCTGCCGGGTCACGCCAGACGCTGAAGGTGAAGCTGAACCAAGCCGGCAAGCGCCTCCTCAACCGGGCCGGCCGCCTCAAGGTCTCCATACAGGTCGCCGTCTCGGCGCCCGGCCGCACAATCTCCTACGAATGGCGCACGCTGATCCTGAAGCGCAAGAAGAGATAGCGGTGCGCGGACGGCGCCTGGTCGGACCGCCAACTAAACCCTATGGGGGTGGACGTCCGGCCGGCCCGAGAGGCGACATAGGATTGCGTCGTGCCGTTCACGCTCAGGAATCTAAAAGAGGATCTGGAGGACCTGGGCTCTAGGTTCGACGGCGCGCCGGACCTGGAGTTCCGCTTGGCGACCGAGGCGCTCGGGCTCGAGAAATCCGGTCTGAGCTACCAGCGCGTCCCGCCCGGCTATCGCTTTCCGTACGGCCACACGCACAAGAAGCAAGAGGAGGTGTACGTGGTCCTGCGCGGGAGCGGGCGGATGAAGGTCGACGACGAGATCGTCGAGCTCAAGGAATGGGACGCGGTGCGCGTCCCGCCCGGTATGTGGCGAGGCTACGAGGCCGGGCCGGAGGGCCTCGAGATCCTCGTCATCGGCGCGCCCAACCTCGGCGAGGCTCCGCGCGAAGACGTCGATGGCCGGCGCGACTGGTGGGCTGACTAGCGCAGCTGTCCCAAGCTCTCCGCTCCTGGTGATTCTCAGGCAGGCCGGTTAGGGTCGGCGGCGATGACTCCGGCATTGGAAGGCCGGACCCGTGGCAAGGTCGTGATGCTGGTCGGGAAGGAGATCACGCACGACGCCCGGGTGCACCGTGAGGCGGCATCGCTGGCCGCTCATGGCTACGAAGTGGCGATCGCCTGCCGTTCCGCGAACGACGAGCCCTCGACGGTCGAGGACTGCGAGGGATACCGGATCCTGGCCGGGCCAATCCCGTCGGAGGCGGAGCGGGCTCGTGACGTCAGACGCGCGCTTCGTGCCGTTCGATCTGAGCGGCTGGAGCTCTCGAGCGAGGTCGACGGCGAGGCGCGATCGCGCCGCGTGCAAAGCCGCCTCGCCGAGCTCGAGCACGCGGAGGCAAAGCTCTCGGAGCGCCGCGAGATCCTGGCGCAGAAGGGGCCGCCCGATCTCGAGAAACGGTTCCGGCGGGCCTGGGCGGAGATGCTCCGGGAATCGACTCCGGAGGTCATCCACGTGCACGACCACCCCGGCCTGGCGACCGCGCTGAAGGTTCGCGGATCGGCCACCGCTGTCGTCTACGACGCTCACGAGCACCTGCTCGGCAAGGACCTCAACCCTGGCCGCCGCCCGTTTCTGGAGTCGTACCTGCGCCGGTGTGCACCTCTGGCGGACGCCGTCGTGACCGTCGGCTCGGCGATCGCCGAGCAGCTGGAGCGCGAGCTGAAGCTGCCGGCGACCCCGATCGTCGTCCACAACACACCGTCTTTGCGCGACGCGAAATCCGCGCCTTACGACCTCCGGGCAGCTATCGGCATCGACTCCGCGACATCGCTGCTGGTGTACACCGGCTCGCTCACGCGGCGGCGCCGGCTGGACACCGTGATTCGAGCGCTGGTTGGTCTGCCGGACGTCCACCTCGCCGCCGTCCTCCTCGAGGAGCCCTCGGGGCCTGCGGCGCTCGCCGACGAGCTGGGCGTCGCGGGTCGCGTGCACTTTCCCCCGCCCGTGCCCCACGACACGCTGGTTTCGCTCGTCCGCGATGCCGACATCGGGATCCACCCCCTCGACCGGTACGGGAACGGGGACGTCGCCCTGCCCAACAAGCTGTTCGAGTACCTGCACGCCGACCTGCCGATGGTCGTCTCCCACTCCCCCCAGATGGCAGCGTTTGTCCGCGAGCACGGTCTCGGTGAGATCGCGCCAGCGGACGACCCGGACGCCTGGCGGCGAGGGATCGTCCGCGTGCTCGCGAATCGCGACGCCTATCGGGGCGAGCCGGCGGCGCGGGAGCGCCTCCGTCGGCAGTGGTCGTGGGAGGCCCAGGAGGACGTGCTGCTCAGCCTCTATAAGCGACTCACGGAGGGGAAGACACGGCCTGATCGCCCGGAGCGTTGAGGCATTCTCGCGGCGTGCAGGGCCCCGCCGCGGCGAAGCCACGGCGAGACCCCGCTCGCAAGGACCTCGCTAGTGCGACACGACGGTTCGCGGCGGTTGGGTCCGCTCGCCGCGGCCCGTCCGGCGGCCCGCCCGCTGGAGGTCGGCCTCGATCTCCTCGAGGCTGCGTCCCTTGGTCTCGGTCACCATCGTCTTGACGAACAGCGCGGCGACGATGCCGAGGCCGGCATAACCTAGGAACACCGGGCCCGGGCCTATCCCCTTGAGCAGCGGTGGGAACGTCTGGGACACCAGGAAGTTGGCTCCCCAGTTACAGAACACCGCCACGCCCATCGCGGTGCCGCGGACGTTGAGCGGCAGAACCTCGGGGATCATCACCCACACCACCGGACCCCACGTAGCCGCGAAGCTCGCGATGAACGTCGCGAGGCAGACCAGGGTGATGATCGCGGCCGGATCGCCCGGGTGGTGCGGCGTGGCGAGCGCAGCGTTCGCGACCCCCAGCACGAGCAGGCTCGTCACCATCCCCGCGACCCCTGCGAACAGCA
>Ga0209577_10001503_pt1 | contig 23004 bp, 28 predicted proteins | sample GraSoiAngelo_109_FD_185874 | JGI IMG/M metagenome (GOLD analysis project Ga0209577, IMG submission 185874) | Grasslands soil microbial communities from the Angelo Coastal Reserve, California, USA - 14_0903_12_20cm (SPAdes) (version 2) | ecosystem: Environmental > Terrestrial > Soil > Grasslands...
GGCGCGCGCTTACTTCGCGGTCGAGACCCGCAAGGCGCTGGAGGCGATCGAAGAGGCCGCCAGCGGCGTGGCGTTGCGCAGCGTGGCCCGGGTGCTCAAGCTCTTCGCGGAGGGACTGAGCGGCCATCCAGTGACGATTCGCCCGCTTGATGGAAGTAAAGGGGACGAGAGCACGATCGCCTTGCCCGCGCGGATGCGGCGCTACCCGTCCAAAGAAGACAACCTACGCATGTACAAGGTGCTGACCGCGCACGAGGCTGGCCATCTGGAATATGGCACGTACGACCTGCCACTCACCCGTCTGGCGGACCTGGCCGCCCAGGCCGGACTCCGTTATGGCCGCGCCTCCGCTTCGCCGCCGACTTCTCTTGAAGAGTTCTTCCAACTGTATCCCCATCCGCTGTTGATCCGGGACCTCTGGATGATGGCGGAGGACGCCCGCATCGAAGCCTGTCTCAAGGCGGAGTATCCGGGTCTGCGGCGCGATATGGAAGCCGTGGCGCGGGAGGAAGTCGCCCGGCGATCCCTGACCCACGGCATGTCGGTCCGCGAGCTGATCGTCGAGTTGTTGCTGGAGATGTCAGCCACCGATCCCGACGAAGTCCGCGTCCCCGACGCGCTGGCGGACGTCGTGGAGCGGGCGTGGGCGCTGCTGCGGGTGGTCTCCATTCCGCAGGCGACGGCCGAGGACGTCGTTCGGGCGGTCCATCGCGCGTACGTGCTGATTGAAGAGCTCACTGCGAAAGAGCTGCCAACGCCTCCGGCGGGGGCTTCCGAAGGTTCAAACCAGCCGCTCCAACCACGCGCCGGCGAGGAGCAAGGCGGCGCCTATCGGCCCGTGGAGACCTTCGCCCATCGCGGCGTCATGGATGCCACGCGTGTGCGAGAACCCGAAGGAGGTGTCGGCTCCCACGGCGAACCATCTCTGTCAGGAGGATCAAGGTCCCGGCAGGCGCCTCGCGTGCGACGTGACGCGGCATCGGTCCCAACGCCGGTGGAAGGACTGCCGTCCGCGTCACTGGCGGACGATGTGCGTGTGATCCCGGAGGAGGAAACTGGCGCTGCTTCGCTTGCGCTGCCTGGCGTGCGCACGTTCCTCTACGACGAATGGGATGGCCAGATCCAGGACTACCGGACGCGCTGGTGCCGGGTCGTCGAGCAGACGGCTCCCGAAGGCACGGAGGAGTTCATCGGGCTGGTCCGGAGCCGGTACGGGGGCGTGGTGAGCCTGATCCGCCGCTACTTCGAAGGGATCCGTCCGCCGGGGCTGAGGCGGATGCGCCGCCAAGCGGACGGCGAGGAAGTGGATATCGAGGCGGCGGTGGAGGCGCTGGTCGAGCGGAAGGCGCACGTCAGCGCGTCGGAGTTCGTGTACATCCGCCGGGACCGGCGTGACCGGGATGTGGCCGCGGCGTTTCTCGTGGACCTGAGCGGCTCCACCGGCCAGCAGATCGGGCCGGGCGGCGCGCGCATCATCGACGTCGAAAAAGAAGGCCTGGTGCTGCTGTGCGAGGCGCTGGAAGCGATCGGCGATCAGTACGCTGTGTACGGGTATTCCGGGCAGTCCCGCCATGACGTGCAGATCCTGGTGCTGAAAGACTTCGACGAGCGGTACGGACCATCGGTGTGGCGGCGTATCGACGCGGTCCGGCCCCTGGTGCAGAACCGGGACGGCGCGGCGATCCGGCACGCCCTGCGTCGGCTGTCGGAGCGGGCCGCCAAGGTCAAGCTCCTTGTGATGCTGAGCGATGGCCGCCCGCTGGACGATGCTTACCAGGAGGAGTACGCCCTGGAAGACACCAAGGCGGCGCTGCGGGAGGCAAAGGCTCTGGGCGTGCATCCGTTCTGCATCACGGTGGATCGGGAGGCCCGCGGCTACTTGGAGCGGATGTATGGAGATGTCTGCTACCTCATCATCGATCGAGTCGAGAGCCTCCCCGAGCGCCTGCCGCGGATCTATAAGGCGTTGACGACCTGATGGATCCGAATACCGGCGAGCGGGAGGTTCCCAAATGGCTCTACAAGCTGTTCACCGGGCACGCCTACCCGTACGTGCGTCGCCAGGCGAAGTTCGCGAAAGACGTCAGGCCGGGGGAGGAACGTCCGGAGCCCACGGCCGACGAGATCAAGGCCAAGTTCTGGGAGATCTTTCCCCAGTGCCGGCTCAAGGTTCTGCAGGAGGTCAAAACCGGGATGATCGTCGGCTTCGTCGAGTTGGGGGAGTACGAGCCGGGGACGTACCAGGAACTGATCGATAACCCGGAGGAGTTCCTGGCGAAGCAATACGGAAAGAAAAAGATCAAGCTCAACTTCTATCTGGGCGAGAATTTCGTGTGTACGATCAATTTCAAGGTGGCTGGCTGGGCCTCGCATGATGATGATGAACACTAGACGTTATACGTTAAACGTTATACGTTATACGTGAAGAAAGAAGTCAGGAAGTTCTTACGATTAACGTATAACGTTTAACCATAACACGGGGGCAACCAGTGGGACGCGAGAAGATCACGGTCATCGGCGCCGGGAATGTCGGGGGCACGACCGCGCAGCGCCTGGTAGAGTCCGGTCGGTACGACGTGGTGCTGCTCGACATTGTGGACGGCATTCCGCAGGGGAAGAGCCTGGATCTGATGCAGGCGGCTCCGCTGGTCGGCTCCAACGGACGCATCGAGGGTACGACGGACTACAAGGTCTCGGCCGGGTCGTCCCTCGTCGTCATCACGTCGGGCGTGCCCCGCAAGCCGGGGATGAGCCGGGAACAGTTGCTGGAGACCAACGCCAAGATCGTCCGGGACGTCGTGAAGCAAGTGGCGGTGGTCTCGCCCAACGCGATCTTGGTGGTGGTCACCAACCCGCTGGACGCCATGACCTACGTCGCCCAAAAGGTCAGCAAGTTCCCGCGCGAGCGCGTCGTCGGCATGGCCGGCGTGCTGGATTCAGCTCGGCTGCAATCGTTTATCGCGGCGGAACTCAAGGTCTCGGTGGACAGCGTCCAGACGATGGTGCTCGGCGGGCACGGTGATCAGATGGTCCCTTTGATCCGGTACACAACCGTGGCGGGAGTGCCGCTGAGCGAGTGGCTCCCGAAGGAGCGGATTGACGCGCTGGTGAAGCGCACCCAGGAGGGCGGAGCCGAAGTCGTCTCGCTCCTGAAAACGGGCAGCGCCTACTACGCCCCGTCAGCCTCCATCGTTGCGATGGTGGACGCGATCATGCTGGACAGCAAGAAGATCATGCCGTGCGCGGCCCTGTGCCGGGGCGAGTACGGAGTGGATGGCCTATTCGTGGGCGTGCCGGTGAAGCTGGGGCGCCGCGGCGTCGAGGAAGTCGTGCGGCTTTCGCTGACGAAGGATGAGCAGGCGGCGCTCGCGAAGTCAGCGGCGGCGGTCAAAGAGCTGTGCTCCCTCGTGGATACGATGATTTAATGTAATGGGGAGCCCACCAGGGAACCCTTGACAGGTTTGAGTGAGTCTCGGATAATGCGCTCGCGATTGGCGGATCTCTCAACCGAAAGGGGTGGCAGCGATGAATCCACTTGATAATCCGAATCAAACCATGGCGTTGGGTTTCGCTTTGGCGATCGTGCTGGCCATCGTGTTCGTGTTGATCACTGGCTCGTCAAGCATGGATGCCTGGGGCATGGTGCTGCGCTGGCTCCATTTTCTGGCCGGGATTACGTGGATTGGCTTGCTGTATTTCTTCAACCTGATCAACACGGCGTTCATGAAAGAATTGGACGCCGGGCAGAAGAACGTCGTCATCCCGAGACTGATGCCGCGTGCGCTGGCTTGGTTCCGGCACGGCGCCACGGTGACGGTGGTGGCGGGCATCCTGCTGTACATTCACCTGTACGCCAAAGGCGGCACGGGGGCGATTGCGCTGGGCATTGGCGGCGTGCTCGGCATCATCATGTTCCTGAACGTCTGGCTGATCATCTGGCCGAACCAGAAGAAGATCATCGCGGCGGTGTCGAAGACGGCCACCGCCGGCACGCCGGCTCCTCCGGAAATGGCGGGCTGGGGGCGCAAGGCCCTGCTCGCCTCGCGGGTCAACTTTCTGCTGTCGATCCCGATGCTGTTCTTCATGGGCGCCGGCAGTCATTTCAAGTAGGAGACTATGGTTCGGGCGACAGCGTAGAGGGCGGGGAGAATCCTGCGCTGGCTTACTGCACTGTCGGAGTTGTCATATTTTTTTCAGGAATAAAATACTGGCGTTTGCAGTTATAAAGCTGATAGCAGGATGATGCTCCTCGCGAACGCTTGTCCGGTCTCTAGAGTGTAGCGGTGGACCCCTGAGAGATCCTCGATGGATGAGGAGAAAGACCGGCTGTTCGAAGAGGTGGTTCTTCCCTGTCTGGACGCGCTGTACGGATTTGGGTTGCTGCTGACCGGACGGTCGAGCGAAGCCGAGGATCTTGTCCAGGATACGGTCCTAAGAGCCTATCGGTTTTTCCGTCACTATCAGCAGGGGACGAATTGTAAGGCCTGGCTGTTCACTATCATGAAACATATCTTCCTGAACCAGGCGACCCAACGGGCACGCGAGGTCCTTTGTCCCTACCAGAGTGGTGAGTCGGATGTTCTGTGGGAGGACCTGATGAACCAGGCGCAGGGATCATCCGACCTACGACATGAGGTCTTTAGTAAGGATATACAAAAGGCGCTCGGACTTCTCCCAAGTTCATTCAGGCTCGTGGTGGTTCTGAAAGATGTGGAGGGGTTCAGTTACGACGAGATCGCCAAGTTGCTGGACTGTCCGATGGGAACAGTGATGTCGAGGCTGTCGCGAGGGCGCAACCTTTTAAGACAATTTTTACAAGCCTATGGGGATCAGAGCGCAGAGAAGCATATGGAGAGGCAGAACGAAAGGAGGCATGCCTCGTGATACTAGACTGTCAGACGATGGGCAGGCTGCTGCACCCGTACCTGGATGGTGAGCTGAGCGCCAGGGAGGCATTGGATATCCAGGCTCATCTCGAGAGATGTCCAGACTGCGGGGCGCTCTATCGGAATGAAAAATTGTTTCTCGATTTGCTCAAGGGATCGCTCCCGGTTCCGGTGGCACCAGACGGTCTCAGACAGAGAGCCAGGAAGGTCGTGGAGGCCGCCGGCCAGGAAAAACAGTCGAGGAAACGTTTCCGTCTGATGGCAGTTCCCTCCCTGGCCTTCGCCGTGGTGGCTCTCTTGGTGGTCGGCATTCTCGCTCTGGAGAAGAAGCCGCTCCAGGATCTCGTGGACGTGGCCGTGAACACCCACCAGGGTTATCTCAACGACAATTTGCCGTTGGACATTAAGAGTAATGACCCTGTCCAGGTCGTGCGGTGGTTTGAAAAGCGGGTTAATTTCCCCATCTCGCTTGGGCAGGAGCCGGTGAAGAACCTCAGGTTACGAGGGGGACGGCTGGTCGAGTTTCAAGGGGAAAACGCGGTTTTTCTAGCCTATGAGATGGGACAACACCGGCTATCCCTTTTGATGACTGCCTCTGAGGGGGTCAATCTCTCCGGTGCGGAGGGGTTCAATCTTGAACAGACCCGATTCTACCAGTCTGCCAATCACGGCTTTCAGACTCTGAGCTGGACCCAGGAAGGGTTGGCCTATGTTATTGTCTCGGAAAAACAGGAACTTAATAAGCAGGCGTGCATGATCTGCCATGGGAGCAACCGGCAGCAGCTTATTCCCAAGGACTTCTATGACAAGGAAATTTAACCAATCCGACCCTACATACATCCTTTAGTGGTGAACGCTCCCCTCACATACATTCCTTAGTTTGTTGCCGTCTCGAGTTTCTGACTTGTTCGCATCAGAGATCCTGCCCTAGTTTCACAATCGCCTCCGGCTCTCCCTTCTCCGGTGTAAATCTTATTCTTTACCGCCCAGTCGCTTAATTGATCATGACTGGAATAGAACGGAGACCATTTCTGTTTACCCAAACAGAAGTATATGCAGCACCAGGACTAGTCAGATTGGGGGTCGAGCTAACGCTGTGTTCAGAAGCGGAGGCAGAGGAAGGAGGTGATCAGGGGCAAAGTCGATTCGGTGGATCGGACAGGAGCCGAGCTTCTCTCGGGAACAGAAGACCTATTCGTAGCATGCCATTGACGAGGAGGAAACGATTATGGACGAGAAACAAGACGCTCTGGACCGTCTCATGACGGCGGAGTTGTCACGACGAAATTTCCTGAAGATGTCGGCCTTCGCCGGTATTGCGGCCTCGGTTGGTGGGGTGGTGACATTGGATTTCTTATCGCCCTCCAGCGCACAGGCAGCGAAGCCATTCAACTTCGCGCTTATGGCTGATCACCATACCATGGGGCCGAAGAACAACTATATGAAGCTGCGGTGTGAGCGGGCTGTCGAGGAAATGAACAAGCTCAATCCTCAGCCCGATTTCCTCATGTCGTTGGGCGATCATGTGCATGACGGCTCAGACGAGCAGATGAAATTCTTCGATGAGATATTTGCGCCCGTGAAAACCAAGATCAAGTACATCACCGGAGAGCATGACTGGTATCTCGATATGGGGGAGTCCTATCACAAACATTTCGGCGAGACCACCTATTCCTGGGATCAACACGGGGTGCACTTTATCGCGATGAACACCGTTCATCTCAGGGACTTTTGGACGGCCCGCGGCCTCACAGCGGAAGAGCGGATGGGCTACGCCGGCACTCTCAATTCCCCGGTGGGGGGTCCTTTCCATGTCGGCGAGAAACAGCTCGGGTGGCTGCGAGATGACTTGAAGAAGGTGAAGAAGAGCACACCGATCATCATCTTCTCCCATTCGCCCCTCTATTACTATTACAAGCCGTGGAACTTCTGGACCGAGGATGCGCCAGAAGTGCATCTCTTGCTGGAGGGATATGAGCAAGTGCAGGTCATTCACGGCCACGTCCATCACATCGTGAAAAACCGGATCGGGAACATTAACTTCGACAGTAGCCTGTCCCTCGGGTGGCCGCATCCCTACCCGACCAGCGGGTTGCCGGCCGGCTCGCCCCAGATGCCTCGCGCCAACCCTGCGAATATCTACGGCGGATTGGGGTGGGAGCTGAACCGTGTTGGGGAGGACGGTGGCGTGGATATGCGCTATCACGAATGGTCGCGAGAGAAAGTCTAATGCGAGAGGGGGTGTAGTCATGAACAAGAAAATCACGCGGGGACGAGTGCTGTTTCTTGCCGTAGCTGGCGCGGCGGTCATCCTAGTTCCGATGCTGGTGAACGCCCAGCGTCAGGACGATACTCAGACGCTCCCGGGGCTCGCTCACGAGGTCCAGCGGAAGCACGCCCAGAGCGGGGAAATTCTGGATCGGGAGTCAGTGATGAAGGGCAACAGAGAATTGCAGGTCATGATCACGTTAGGGGATCAACTCTGGCATAGTCGGGACCTGCCGATGAGCGGAAACGGGCAGGCGTGCAATATGTGTCACGCGGATGGGTCGGTCACCCATCCTGAGACCTACCCGAAGTACAAGCCGCAGATCGGCAAGGTCGCCACGGTGCAGGAAATGATGGGTTGGTGCATTTCCATCCCGAACCAGGGCAAGCCGTTTGCTTTGGGTAGCAAAGAGATGAATGCGCTTGAAGCGTACATGAACTGGAATAACAAGGGCCAGGTGATGGAAATCGGGACGATGCCTCAATAAGCCGGAGGAACATTGGTCAAGCCTGAAATGCCCAATTCTCGTGGGGTAAGGGGGATGAAATGAGCATGCTACGACAGAGCGGCGTACGTGGACGGAACTTGGCCATTGTGGTTGGTGTGGCGGCCGCCTTGGGGATTGCTAGCACTCAGGCGGCCGCTTTCCCCGGTGAGACGGCTCAGGAGATGATCGAGCGGTATGGGCAACCCTCCTTACCGACTGCTCTGCAAACTCCATCGGTCGCCGCGCTTCGGGCCGGGAAACCGAGTTTTGTGCTAGTGGTTTGGTTTCAAGCCAAGGAGTATCAGCCTCTCTCTTTGCCGATGAAGATGGAGGGCCGGGTGGTGGCGTCGTTCCGGTTTGATGGGCCGGGAGTGTTGCGGAAGATTGAACGGGGTGAGCGGGCTGGCACTTGGAGCGACCTCCGTTGCGACTTTGAAAATCTCTTCACCACGCTTTCCGATGCGCAATTCCAGGAATTCCTCAAGCTGATGGAGAAAAACTGGTTGATCACCAAGAAGACGCCTCATGTGGATCCGCCTTACACCTTGTACGAGGCAATCTCCCGAGACGGCACACTGAAGGCTGAATTCTCGTATCGGACGCCAGGCGTTCCGTCGCCCTCGGCGAATGATCCCTACTATGGCGGAAAATTTCCTGACGGCAACGTCTGGATCAGAGTCCAGCGAGCTGGTTAGTCGGAGAGAGATGAGACATGCACGGAGAGCTCGAAGAGCTGAAAAGCCGCATCAGGGAGGCGGAGATGCGCTTCGACAAGATGCGGCAACTGGTGGATGAGACGGGCTACGATTGGGACATGATCGAACTGAAGCGGATGCAACGCGAGCTGGATGATCTGATCAAGCGGTACGAAGACAAAGTCTCCAAGTTCACCGGCCGCCCGTACCGCTACTCATCGCAGGATGTGGTCCCGCAAATCGGCACGCATCCATTCGAGCATCAGTCGGCTGACGAGGAGCATAGGCGATGACGTTCCACGCTAGTCTCGCGCTCAAGGAGGTACGGTGCGTCCGATGCGGGCGGCTGCTTCTGAAGTGGCGGATGGCCGGCCCTGGGCATGTGGAAGTGAAATGTCCTCGATGTCAGCAGATGAACTTTTTGAACTTCGAGGAACCGAAGGCAGGTCTTAACACAGCGACAGGCGCCTGACGGCGTCGAGACTCAGAAGCCCATTCGAGGCTCAGAAGCCCATCCTGGGGTGATACCCGGGATGGGCTTTTTTGGTTCAGGGACGATTCTCAACGGAAACGACAGAACGAACGCATGGAGGACAGGTTATGAGAAAACTGCTGCTCTTCTTATTCATGGTGGTCAGTATTCTGGCATGCCTGCCTGCTGCACTCTCGTGGGCCGTGGAGTTGAATATGAACGGGGACTTTCGCGTCCGGGGTTTTTACAACAATAACCTGACCGACGCGAACAATCAAACCAGGGATCATAACGCCTACAATACCGAGCGGTTTATCTTGAATCTGGAAGCCAAGAGCGGGCAGGGGCCCATCAACGTCCAGGGGGTCCTGACCACCGACTTCACCAGTTTTAATGGCACCGGCAATTCCCGGCTTGGTCAGTTTCCCTTTGGCCCGGCCAGCAGCACGGCCACACTGTGCGGTAGCGGCACTGCTACCGGCTGTAGTCAGAACACCTTCTCGCTTCTCCAAGCCTATCTGAAGGTGAATACTCCCTATGCTAACTTCGCTGTAGGGCGGCAGGTGTTCAAGCTGGGGATGGGGTTGCTCGTGGCGGATGCCGTGGATGCATTCGTGTTGGATATTCCCATAGGAGGTGGGGCGAAGTTGACGCTGGGTGACCTCATCATTTTCAACTCTACAAGGGCAGCCACAAACGGTGGTGTGTTTGTCGGGAACGGGAACGGCATCACTGGCGCCAACACAGACCTGTACCTGGTCAACCTGAATTGGAAACCGGCGAAGGAGACCAAGGTTGACATCTTCGCCTCTCTATACACTGATCGGGGGACAAACTTCATCACCGATGTGAATCCAGTTCTCGCGCGTTTTAGTAGTCAGAGCTTTGCCAACGCGACAGCGGGGATCTATGGGATAGCGGCAGAGACAAAACAGGCTCCTTTCCATGGCATCTTCGAAGCTGATCTGATCCGAGGAGTGGTGACAGGCCCGTTCAGTCGAGGTGAGTTGCTCCAAGGGCACAATATCTTGGCAGGCGCCGACGTGGATGTGGGATCAACCAATTTTGGTCTGACACTTGTGTACAGCTCAGGACAGGATGCCGGCGATGAGACCAGCGGGAAGCGGGCCAATATCAATGGCATCAACGGAGACTTCCCCCTGGGGATCATCACGACGAACGTGGGCGCCAGGTCTCCGGCCCCGGTGGATGGCACGTGCCCCAGCTTCACCGGCGGCGGACTGGGCGGCCGGCCTGGCTGCTTCGGCGGCTCCGGCCTGGCCACGGCCAAGTTCGCGGCCAGTTACACACCCCCGACCCTGCCTAAAGTGAATCTAGAGTTCGACATCCTGTATGACAGGGCGAGCCGTCAGCGGCCGATCCAGTCGGCAGCCGGAAGCTCCGTGTTCATCAAGGGTGGCGATTATATCGGCACCGAGCTGGATTTCTTCCTTCGGTATGCGATCACGAAAGAAATGAGCTTCACGGCAGGATGGGGCATTCTGTTTGCCGGCAACTACTTTGAGGCACCGTCTGCCGCCACAGTCGCCGTTGGGGGCAATCCGACCACCCAACATGCTGATAGCATGAATGTTGGGGTGCTGGAGCTGCGCTATCAGTTCTAAAGGAAAAGAGGACTTGTCTGGATGACGTGAGGATGCGGAAGGCCCAGGGATGTGAACACAGCCAGGCCCGCGGCCTTCCGGGGGGAAGCGGGTTGCCTCACCCGCATGGAGCCGGTCGTTCTGTGGGCCTAACGACATCCAGAAGGGGATGACCCTCCTGGCTTCTGGATGTTATGTTGTGCCAGGAGTAGCCCCTCCTATGGCCTGACGAACGACCGGTCCTCCCCTTTTGGGGATGAGGAAAAGCCGAGTCTTCCGGCTCTTCTCGCGTAACGTCTGCGCTGCTCAGCAGACTAACCGCAAGAGCCCAAACGACCCACCTTTTCTATGGAGGTTACTATGAACCGAGTGATACTGAGTGCTCTGATGCTGGTGGCCCTCTTATCAGGGACATACCTATTGAACGGTGTAGCGGTTGCAGCCGATCAGCCGTCCGAACGGCCGTCCCAAACACTGTTCGGAGAAGGTTACAAACTCCTGTATCAACAGGACCAGAAAATGATGCATGAGATGATGGAGACCCTTCAGGACATGATGGGAACGATGAAAGAGATGGCCAAAGGCGCCGATAAAGAGAAGATCACGAAGAGGATGGAACAGATGGATGCCCTCATGAAGGAGCATGCGAAGCGAGCCTCTGAGACTCTGTTCGGGGAAGGTTACGCGCAGCTCTATCAGAAAGATCGGGCGATGGTCCATGAAATGATGGAGATGATGCAGGAGATGATGGGGATGATGAAGGGAATGGCCCAGGATGCCGGGATGAAAGGAAAGGTCAGCAAGCGGATGGGACGCATGGACACACTGATGAAGGAGCATAGCGAAGCGCCGCTGAAAGCGATCTTCGGAACTGGGTACCCCTTCCAGCCACAATGAAAGCGCACTACGCCGTGTGCTAGAATGAGGCCCCTTCGTCCCGAGAGATCCGGAGTGAATCAAGGCCTGTGAGAAGACGTTACATTATTCTGGTTGGATTGACGGCCGCTATAGTGACAGGTCTGTCAGGTTGTGGCTCGTTCGGGACAGCCTCGCGGACAGTGTACCAAGACGATACGCTTCGTGTCTTTCTGGAAGTTGACCCAACGGTGACCTCGGGCCGGTCAGTGTTGAACGACCACCCGGTCAGTCTTGATACCACGCAGTTATCGTTGCTGCTTAAAGGCGTGGAGGTGGAACGGCCGCCGGGTTTGCTGAAGTCCCTTGTGTTTGGGCCGACTCGTGAGGCAGTGTTCAGTAAAGACGAGATCATGGCCTTGGCTCCACAGCTCAAAGAAGCCTTGGCACAAGCTTCTCCAAAGGAGCGGGTCTCCTTTGCCCTCATGCGAGCATCCTCCGCGCAGGGATCGGAGTTAACGTCGGGGGCCGTCTGGGTGCGGGGACGTGGGTTTCATTTTCTCCTCAATCGCTATCGGAGTCCTATGGACAAAAAGTGGGCCGGCATACCAGGCCCCTACGACTCGGCTTTCGCTCGTGGCAAGCTGACTCCTCCGGAAGTCCGGCCTGATTTCACGGTACTGTTTTCCCTCGGCAGTTATGTGATCAAGCAGGAGCCTGGTCTGGCGACTGAGATGTTTGCCTCACCAGAGACGGAGTTGGTGATCGACTATCAGCGGTTCTTTGCGGACGCGAGGAAAGCGCCAGAAAAAGTGTTGGTTGCCGCTCCGGCCGAGGACAGACGGGACGCAATGGGAAGCAGTGTGACCGCGGTGGCTCCGGCGGGAGAGGGAGACATGGCCACCGTGCGCGCGTTGACGGATCGGGTGAATAGGCTCGAGAGCCAGGTGACCGATTTGCTTGATATTGTGAAGCGGCTCACCAGTTCACTTGAGGAATCGCGGAGGGCGCTAGCCGAGAAGGACAAGGAGATCCGAACACTCCAGTCCGCGCCCGGCGCGTCGAAGTAGCCAATGATCCGGCGGCTGTTTTTCATCGCCGTGCTGATTGGGGCTTTCATCGAGGCCGGTCCGTCAGTTGTTTGGGCCAGCGACGTCACCGTCACAGTGGGTAGTCAAGTCATGGCCCCCGCAATGGCGCTGGATCCGGAGAGGGTCACGGTCCAGATCGGCGATTCAGTCACCTGGGATAATTTAACCGGGCAGGGCATCAAGGTCACACCGGATTGGGACGAGACGCAGCCGATTCCTCCCTACATTCGACCTGGTGGGACTGTCCACCTTCGGTTTGATCAAGCCGGGACCTATCGGTATTCCGTCTTCACGGCGACCGATCGGTTTGAAGAGGACCGGATCCCAACCGCAGTGCACGGGATCATCCAGGTTCAGCCCCCGGCGCCTTAAAATCAGACCACAGACCAATGTCCAGGTTCAAGACGCGGGTGGGGATCATACTTCTCGCGCTCCTTTCACAAAGCGCCTTCGCCCGAGCCGATCACATCCAAGTTCCGCCCTACCGCGGAATGGAGACGACCGAATCCCGGACAGTCACGACTAACCCACTCTCAGGCATGCTCGTCTATCGCGTCGAATACAAAGGCAGCCTGGCTGTGGCCTACAGATTCTGTTACGAACAGGAGGAGCCCTTTCCGTTTGCCATTGCGGACTTTGCTCACGATGCTTTGTATCTCGACCACGACCGGGACGGTCATGTGGACGAAGTGATTGCTCCGGCGCACCTCGAGAAACGCAACCTGACAGATGATCTACCGCGTTGTCCCTCCAAGCCAGAGAAGCCATAGGTCAGAGGCCGGGCAAAGGCGCGATTGTTTAGCCCTTCCAGTGAAGGCCCAAATTTTTTTCGTGGCCTCTTGACACGCCAACTTAAGTTATGTTATCAAGTAGTACCTAAAACTAGATAGTGGTCAGATGAAACAGATAGAGCAACGGATCAAAAAGCTGTTCATGGCCAAGGGTCTCAAACGGACCCCGCAGCGTTGCGCCATTTACGAGATGTTGACCGGGAGGACCGATCACCCGACGGCCGAGGATATCTATCGCACTGTGAAGCGTACCTTCCCGATGATCTCGCAGAACACGGTGTATTACACGCTCTCGACGTTGCAGGAAGCCGGCCTCATTTCAGAGGTCAATTTCGGGCATGAGCATGCCAGGTTTGACGCAAATATGGACCGGCATCATCATTTGGTTTGTGTGTCGTGTCAGGAGATCAATGACCTGTACGATGGGACTCTGGATCGTCTTTCGATGTCTTCGAAAAAGGGCCGACAGTATACGATCCTGGGCCATCGTGTTGAGTTCTATGGGTACTGTAAACGATGCCAGGAAAAGAGTAAGAGCTCCTCGCGATCGGAGGGGCGCAATCGGAGAACTGTTTAATAATCAACAGGAGGTATGGTGATGGGTAAGAGCTTGAAGGGAACCAAAAGCTTTGAAAATCTCAAAGAGGCGTTTGCCGGCGAGTCGCAGGCCAATCGCCGCTATCTCTACTTTGCGCGCCGGGCCGACATCGAGGGATATCCGGATGTGGGCGGCCTATTCCGAGACACCTCGGAGGCGGAAACCGGCCATGCCTTCGGGCATTTGGACTTTCTCAAGGAAGTCGGCGATCCGGTGACGGGGGTGCCGATTGGCAATACTGACGCCAATCTGAAGTCGGCGATCGAGGGTGAGACTTACGAGTACACGCAGATGTATCCCGGCATGGCCAAGACCGCCCGCGCAGAAGGATTTCCAGAACTTGGCGAATGGTTCGAGACACTGGCCAAGGCCGAGCGGTCCCATGCGAACCGGTTCACCAAGGGGCTTGAGGGACTCAAGCTTTAGTCTCACTGAGCGAATCCAGCAAGGAGCAAGGGGGCGGTCCGCGTGTGGCGGGTCGCCCCCATACCATCTGCACCATGAAGGGTATTGATCTTATTGCGCCGACGCTTGAGCGTTCCGCCGTCGTCCAGGAGACCTTGCGCATTTTTGAAGTCTGCGACGGGTGTCGGCGGTGTTTTAATCTCTGTCCGTCCTTTAACACGCTCTTCGAGCGAATTGACGCCGGCGACAGCGACCTGAGCAAGCTGGCACCGCGCGACTTTGAGCAGGTCGCCGATGAGTGCTACTACTGCAAGCTCTGCTACAACCATTGCCCGTACACCCCTCCGCACCAGTACGAGATCGATTTCCCGCGGCTCATGGTCGGGTGGAAGAAGCTCCAGGCGCAGGAGGGGAAAGCCCGCTGGCGGGATCGACTGCTCGTCCGGACCGACTGGATCGGCACGCTCGGCACGCTCCTGGCCCCGCTCGCGAACTGGGCCAACGCGCAAGCGTGGTTTCGCGGGATCCTGCACCGGATCGCCGGCATTCATCGTGACCGGCAGTTGGTGAGGTTCCAAGAAGAGACCTTTCCGCACTGGTTGCAGCGCACGCGCGATGACCGACGCCGTGGGCTATATGTGGGGAAGCAGGCCGAGGTGGGTGCGGGAGGGGCGCGGGTACCCGTTGCTCCGTCGAATGCAACGGGTGATGGGTCCCCTCCCGTTGCGAAGGTGGTCCTATTCTCCACCTGCCTGGTCGATTACCATTCGGTGGAAGTGGGACAAGCGACGGTGGCGGTCCTGGAAAAGAACGGAGTCGAGGTCGTCAGGCCCGAGCAGCAGTGCTGCGGAATGCCGCTCTTCGATACCGGGGACATTCCGGGGATCCTGAAGAAGGCACAGGCCAACGTGGCGACGCTCAAGCCCTGGGTGGACGGAGGGTATGACATCATCGCGCCGGTCCCGAGCTGCAGCCTGATGCTCAAGCGCGAGTACCCTCATCTTCTCCCGACCGAGGATGCCAAGCTGGTGGCGTCTCATACCTTCGATGTCTGCGAGTACCTCATGAAGCTGAAGAAGCAGGGCAAGCTCGACACCAACTTCCCCAACCGTCCTGGGAAGATCGCCTATCAGATTCCCTGCCATCTCCGTGACCAGAACATCGGCTTCAAATCAAAGGAACTGATGGAACTCACCGGGGCCTCGGTCGAGGTGATCGAGCGGTGCTCCGGGCACGACGGGACCTGGGGAGTCAAGGTCGAATTCTTCGATCTGTCGATGAAGATCGCTGCGAAAGCGGTCCGGGAGGTGGAGGCCGCTCAAGCGGATTTGGTCGTGTCCGATTGTCCTCTGTCGGGAGTCCAACTCACGCAAGCTAGCGGTGGAAAGCCGACTCTGCACCCGATCGAAGTCGTCAAGCGGGCGTACGGCATATGAAGCCGTTGACACTGAAAGACGTGCTGCCGCTCGAGGAATACGAGCGCGAGCGAGATACCTTTCGCCAACGCATCATCAACCTGAAGCAGTGGCGCCGAATCTCGGTCGGCGATCGGATCACCCTCGTATTCGAGAACCGGGACACCGTCCTGTTCCAGATCCAAGAAATGGTCAGGGCTGAGCGGATCCTCGCCCCGGAGCGCATCCGCGAAGAGGTGGAAAGCTATAACGAACAGATCCCGGGAACCGGTGAGCTGAGCGCGACTCTTCTGATCGAGGTGACCAATCCGGCGAAGGTCAAAGAGGTCCTCGACGGCCTGAAGGGCATTGACCGGGGCGCCACGGTTGCGCTCCGTGTAGGGACGCACTTCCTCTACGGGGCATTTGAGCAAGGACGAAGCAAGGAAGACAAAATCAGCGCCGTACACTATGTCCGTTTTCGGGTTCCGGAACCAGTGAAGGCTGAGATGCGGAATCTGCAGATCCCGATGGAGATAGTGATCGACCACCCAAATTACCAGGCCAGTGTGAAGGTCCCTGATGCAACACGATTTTCGCTTTTGAATGATCTCAGCTTGGATTAAGGTGGCGTTTCTGCAAGGCCCTAGCACAAGGGTAGGGCCAGCGTGATGCACAAATTTGTGCCTTGCTGCACCGATTTTAGGGCTTAAAACAGGGTCTTAAAGGAGGAACACAGCCGGGTCAGCCAGGGTTCCGGAAACACCTTTTGCGTGTTCTTTCGGGCAACTTCACAGATGGCTTCCGAAGACTCCGTATAGAAGGTCCCCGCCGATTCCGTAAAGCGCCGCAACACTTCGGCTTCCTCCAACGACAGACAGCGGGCGTAGGCTTTTACGTAAGCTTTCGCAATGACTTCGGCCCGGGGAAGCTGGCCGAAGTCATTTTTTTCGACTGCTTGGAGGTACCGCGGATCAATGCGGGTGGCCTTGGCAATATCCTCTAGGCTGACACCTTTCTGGGTGCGCATGTGGCACAGGTACTGACCAAGCGTTTCTTCCATCGTGCTGGTTCCTTGAGGCATGACCATACTGACAATTAAGCACATTTTGTGCCATGGTTCTCTATATGGAGAACTACGCGGATCCTTGTTAGGCCCGGCATGATCCCATGGTGGATCAAAGGGCCTAGACCACACGGTTCTTGTGGCCTAGCCGCTGGAGAAGCCTTGACTTCCTTGAAATGCGTGACTTATAGTAAGCCGACCATTCTGGTCGGGGGTAGATGTTCTTTCTTTTGACGAGAGAGCTTTTGTGACCAAAGAAGCCCGCATTATTAAGGATTTTGGCCCTCGTCCCTGGGAGATCTCCCCCTATGTGGACCAGAAGGGATATGAGGCTTGGAAGGCCTGTCTCACGAAGTGGACGAGGGACGAGGTCATCGCGGAGATCAAGCGGGCCGGATTGCGGGGCCGCGGCGGAGCGGGGTTCCCCACCGGAGTCAAATGGGAGAAGGTCCTCCACCACCGGATTCCTGAACACTACTTCGTCTGCAACGCTGGCGAGCACGAACCAGGGACGTTCAAGGATCGGTATCTGCTGAAGACCAATCCGCATCAGTTGCTGGAAGGGTCGTTGATTGCCGCCTATGCCGTGAAGGCCAAGCAGGCCTTCATCTATGTGAATCACGAGTACGTGGAGGAGATCGCCACCATGCGGCAAGCGGCCGACCAGGCGCGCACGCACGGATTTATGGGCAAGAACGTGTTCGGGGCGGGGTTTGATCTGGATATTGAGTTCGTAGAAGGGCAGGGCAGTTACGTGGCCGGGGAGGAGACCGCCATGCTGGAGTCCATGCAGGGCCGTCCCGCCATGCCGCGGCAGAAGCCCCCCTTCTACCCGACCGACTTCGGGCTGTACGGGAAGCCGACGCTGGTGAACAACGTCGAGACTCTGTGCAACGTGCCCCCGCTGCTGCTGAACGGCGCGGCGTGGTTCACAAAGATCGGCACCGAGAAGAGCCCGGGGACCATGCTGTTTTCTTTGAGTGGCGCCGTCAGCCGGCCTGGGGTCTATGAGTTGCCGATGGGGACGTCGATCCGCACGCTGATCTACGAGTGCGGGGGCGGAGTGTTGAACGGCCGGAAGGTCAAGGCCGTCTTCCCGGGTGGGCCGTCATTCGCCATGTTGACGCCCGATCAATTGGACACGCCGATGGATTTCGAATCGCTGAAGCACGCGGGCACGGGCCTCGGGTCGGCCGGCGTCATCGTCGTGGACGATCAGACCTGCATGGTCGCGACGGCCCTGAAATACGGGAACTTCTTCAAGGTGGAGAGCTGCGGGCAGTGTCCGCCCTGCCGGATGGGGACGATCAACCTGGCTGACCTGCTGCAGAAGATCGAGGATGGGGATGGCACCGAAAAGGACCTCGCCTCGCTGTTGCAGTTGTGCGGGTTCGTCAAGGGACGCGGCTACTGCACCGTGGTGACGGGGGCGTCGGTGGTCGTGGAGAGCAGTCTGCGGAAGTTCCGTCACGAGTTCGAGGCGCACATCGCGCAGAAGCGGTGCCCGTTTCAGCCAGCGGCGGTGGCGGGAGGGGTTGCGTAGTGCCCCGGATCACGTTCATCCACCCCCAGGGCTTGAGCGGGGAGGTCGCGCCGAACACCTCGATCCTGCAGGCGGCCGAGGCGCTCGGCTTTCCACTGGCGCATGACTGCGGCGGCAATGCGTCCTGCACCACCTGCCGGGTGGAGGTCCAGAGCGGGGGGGAGAACCTGTCCGAGGTCGATTTTGACGAGCAGGACCTCCTGGACCGGGAAAACTTGACCGAGGCTTTCAATCGGCTGGGTTGTCAGGCTAAAATAGTAGGAGATGTCGTCGTCAGGGTTCCGCTGCAGAAGTTCGGGAGTGCGGCGGCGGAAGGAACGGTCCAAGAGAATTCCTGTAGCATTCAATAAAAGGGGAGGAGTAGAGGATGATTACGGTTAGCGAGATGGCTCAGAAGAAGATCGGCGAACTCTTGCAAGAGGAGAAGGACGCCATCGGCCTTCGCGTCTATGTGAAAGGCGGCGGGTGCCACGGCTATCAATACGGCATGTCCTTCGAGACGAAGACGGCGGACGATGACACCATCGTCGAAGCTGGCGGCGTGAAGGTCATCATGGATTCCCAGAGCGCCCCGTTGCTGTCCGGTTCGGAAGTGGATTACGTGGACAGCGTGCAGGGATCCGGCTTCGCGATCAAGAACCCGCAAGCCAAGACCACGTGCGGCTGCGGCAGCTCGTTCAGCGCGTAATCGTCGCTCTGCAAAGTTCGGCACAGACGTGGGGGCGTACGATCCGTACGCCCCCACGCTGTTCCTTCAATCATGCCGGTTCCCATGCACACCGTTCGACTCACCAAACGACTCGAATTTAGCACCGCTCATCGCTATCACAATCCCGCGTGGTCTGAGGAGCGCAACCGAGCCGCCTTCGGCCGGTACAACAACCCGCACGGGCATAATTACTTGTTAGAGGTGACCGTCTCCGGCGCCATCGATCCGGTGACCGGCATGGTGATCAACCTGTACGACCTGAAGCAGATGCTGGAGCAGGTGCTGGTCGAGTTCGACCACAAGAACCTGAACGAGGACACGCCATATTTCAAGGATCGCATCCCGACCACCGAGAATTTCGCCGTGGTGCTGTGGGACAAGATCGGGGAGCAATTGTGGGGGGCGCGGTTAGCGGCCCTCCGGCTGTTCGAAGAGGAGGACCTTTCCGTGGACTACGAAGGACGGCGCATAGGCAAGAGCCCGGAGGTCTATCTGACCCGCCGGTATCGGTTCTCGGCGGCCCATCGGCTGCACACCGACGCGCTCTCGGAAGAGGAGAACGACAGGGTCTTCGGCAAGTGCAACAACCCCAACGGGCACGGCCACAATTACACGCTGGAAGTCACGCTCCGCGGAGAGGTCATGCCCGAGACGGGCATGGTCACCGACCTGGAGCGCCTGGACCGGACGGTGGAGGAGCGGGTGCTGAAGCGGTTCGACCACCGGCACCTCAACGACGACAAGGCTTTTGCCGACAAGGTGACGACGGGGGAAAACCTGGTGGTGATGCTCTGGAATCTCTTGGAGAAGGCTGTCCCGGCCGGTACCCTGCACAAGATCGGGTTGGTCGAGACCCGCGACAACTACTTTGAGTATGCCGGACCTAGTGCGGGGCGAGCGTCGTGAGCAGACACAGAGACCTGGCTGGGGCAGAAACGGCGGAACTGCAAGCCCTGGTCGAGCAGCTACTCGGCCTTCTGGGGGAAGATCCGACCCGCGAAGGGCTCTTGAAGACCCCGGAGCGGGTTGCCAAGGCGCTCCGGTTCTTCACGCAAGGCTATCAGCAGGATATTGAAGAAGTCTTGAACGGTGCTCTTTACTCGGTCAAGTACGACGAGATGGTGGTGGTCCGCGACATCGACTTCTTCAGTCTCTGCGAACACCACCTCTTGCCCTTCTACGGGAAGTGCCATGTCGCCTATATCCCCAACGACCGTGTGGTGGGACTCAGCAAGATCCCGCGCCTCGTGGAGGTGTTCAGTCGACGCTTGCAGGTACAGGAACGTCTGACGGTGCAGATCGCCGAGACCCTGCAGGAGAAACTGAACCCACAGGGCGTCGCCGTCGTCATCGAAGCGCGACACCTCTGCATGATGATGCGCGGCGTGGAAACGCCCAACGCCGTGGCTGTGACCAGCTCCATGCACGGGGTGTTCTTAAACCAACAGAAGACCCGCGAAGAGTTTCTGACTTTGATCAGGCGGGGCAGCCCCGGAGAAGCCGTCTAAGCCTTCAGCAGCAGGCTCTGGATCGCGCGGTCCAGGTCAGCCAGCTCCACCTTCCCTTCCCGCTTTTCGATCAGCTTGCCGTGCCCGTACAGGTGCGTGGTCGGGTAGGTCTCGAACGTGTAGCGCTTCTTGATCTCCCGGCAGGCTCCCGGAACGTGCATCTTGGCCTTGCCGAACTTGACGCGCCCGTTGAAGCGCGGCGCGAGGTCGGCCAGCACGCCGTCCATGAAGGCGCAGCCTTCGCAGTTGGCGATTCCGAAGACCACCACCGCAGCGGGACTGCTCACGTACTCGTCGATCGTGGCGTCTGTGACGTTGCCGATGAGATCGTCCATCACAGACCGACCCCGTCCGACCGCCCGCTCAGTGTAGTTTCTTGAGGGCTTCGAGGATGTCCTTGTCGTCGCGGGCCACCTTGATTTCCTGCACCTTGACGTAGGCCACCCTGCCGTTCTTGTCCACGATGACGGTGGCGCGCTTGCCGCAATTGAGCGGCTCGAAGTAAAGGCCGTACTTCTTCACGACTTCCCGGTTGAAGTCCGCGAGGAGCGTGTGCTTGAGGCCAAGGGCGTCGGCCCAGGCCTTATGGGAGAAGAAGCTGTCCGTGCTGATGCCCAGCACCACCGCGTTCAGCCCGTCGAATTTCGGGAAGTCGTCAGTCAGGCATTTGTTCTCACCGGTGCAGACCGGGCTCCAATCCAGCGGATAGAAGGCCAGGACGACGTTTTTCTTGCCACGAAAGCTGCTTAACGAGACCTCCTTCTGGTCTTGGTCCTTCAGCGTAAAATCGGGGGCCATGTCGCCCACTTTGATTTCCGGCGCTACTGCTGTTTGTACGGCCACGGTGTCCCTCCTTCAATAGATTGAATTGAGAACGATTAGCGAGTCCATTCACCTAACACAGCCTTTCGAAGTTTGTCAACCCGGTTGCGCCTCTGTTATCCTCCTTGAATGGATCTTTTCAGCCCCCAACCGGAAGAACACGACGCGTCGGGTCCCCTCGCTGATCGGATGCGGCCCCGGTCGCTCGACGAGTTGGTTGGGCAGGACGATGTCCTCGGCCCCGGGCGACCGCTACGGCTCGCCATCGAGCAGGATACCCTGTCATCCTTGATCCTTTGGGGACCGCCCGGATCGGGCAAGACTTCCCTCGCCCGATTGATCGCCGCGTATACCAAGGCCCACTTCGAGCCCTTCTCGGCCGTCACCAGCGGGCTCCCGGAGCTGCGCCGGGTGGTCAAGGTCGCCGAGCAGCGCCGAATCGTCAAGGGCCAGCGCACGATCCTGTTCGTGGATGAGATCCACCGTTTCAACAAGGCCCAGCAGGATGCCTTTCTGCCCCACGTCGAGTCGGGCACGGTGACCCTCATCGGCGCCACCACGGAGAATCCTTCCTTCGAAGTGGTCAGCCCGTTGCTCTCCCGCTCTCTGGTCGTCGTCCTGCAGCCGCTCTCTGAGAGTGCCCTGGTGCAGATCATTGAGCGGGCGCTCCGGGATACAGAACGGGGACTCGGTCGGTACCATATCGAAATGGACGTTGAAGCGATGATGAGCCTAGTGGCCTTTGCGAACGGGGACGCCCGCGTGGCCCTCAACGCCCTGGAGTTTGCCGTCCTGCACACGGCTCCCGGGCCGGACGGTCTCATTCATATGAGCAAGGAGGCCCTCGCCACGGCCTTGCAGAGGAAGAGCCTGCGCTACGACAAGGGGGGCGAAGAACACTACAATCTCATCTCCGCCTTCATCAAGAGCCTGCGGGACTCCGATCCAGATGGAGCCTTGTACTGGCTCGCGCGCATGCTGGAAGCGGGCGAGCCCCCGCGCTTCATCGCCCGCCGCATGGTGATCCTGGCGTCGGAGGATGTCGGCAACGCCGACCCGATGGCGCTGGTGGTGGCGACGGCCGTCGCTCAGGCGGTCGAGCTGATTGGCCTGCCGGAGTGCCGGCTGAACCTGGCGCAGGGCGCGACGTACCTCGCTAGTTGTCCCAAGGACAACGCGTCCTATGCCGGACTCAAAGAAGCAATCGGGGATATCGAGGAGCACGGCAACCTGCCGGTCCCCCTGCACCTGCGCAACGCGCCGACCGAACTGATGCAGGAGCTGGGCTACGGGAAGGGCTACCGCTACGTCCATGAGGATCCGGCGGCGCGCACCGAACAGACGCACCTGCCGGAGAAATTGGGCAAGAAGAAATACTACCGGCCGAAGAAAAGAGAAGATCGTTAAACGTTAATCGTTAAACGTGGGAAGCAGAAGTAGGGCCTTGTCATTGCGAGCGCAGCGAAGTAATCTCGCTGAAACTTTCTTGCGACATACTCGAAAAGCTTATAGGATTTGCCGTAACCATGAAATTGGTTGGTGGAGATAGGCTGACCAATCTGCTCAAAGTTAGACGGACACCATGAACATCGCCACGGCCGTCTCAGTTGCGACAACGGTCATCACGACAATCATTGCGGCTCTGGTCGCCGTGATCACATGGCAGCAGTGGATCACGAATCGTGCACGGCTGCGTCACGAACTGTTCGACCGCCGGTACAAGATTTTTGAACAGATCGCCGGCTTCGTGGCAGGTGTAATCCGGGATGGGGTCGTTCAGCCCGGCACCGAGCGAGACTTCCTACGCCA
>Ga0209577_10001506_pt1 | contig 22990 bp, 22 predicted proteins | sample GraSoiAngelo_109_FD_185874 | JGI IMG/M metagenome (GOLD analysis project Ga0209577, IMG submission 185874) | Grasslands soil microbial communities from the Angelo Coastal Reserve, California, USA - 14_0903_12_20cm (SPAdes) (version 2) | ecosystem: Environmental > Terrestrial > Soil > Grasslands...
ATTTCGGGCAACGTCCGCGGCCCGGGAAAAAGGGCTACCTAATCGTGTGATAGCGGGTGTCGGGTCGATGAGCTGCCGAACCCGCCAAATTCACTAACTCGTTTCTCTGACGTCAGTTAACAGCTTCCGGACCATCCCCAAACACGTCTTTCTTGTCCCCCAGATGTCCCCAGCCATCGACTTGCTAAGCTTGCTCAGGGTGTCCATCCTCATCGGATTTTTCAGTTTGAGAATGAATTAAGCCGCGCGACTGTTTTTCGGGGGCCGCGGTTTTCCTTGCGGTCGAACTAGCCTAGCTGCTAGCTATAGCTAGGGCACGAGGAGAAGTGTCGTTCAGTGGGGCAGGTTCGTGCCCTTGATGAATTGCACGGCCTGGTTGAAGTCGAGGCACCCCGCGCCAAGCGAACCGGCATTCCCGCAACTCCTGGCGTGGGAAAGTGCGCGTTGGAAGTCTCCGACTCGCAGCGCTGGAGCTAGGTGCTGGTCCACCGCCGACAAAAGGTCAGCCACGATGCCTGCCACGATCGCCGAGCTGAACGACGTACCCCACGCAGCAGCGTAATGGTTGCCTGGATACGTGGTAATCAAAGCTTCACCGGGAGCTGCGACTCGGACCAAGTCCGGGCCAAAGTTGGTAAACGAGGACTGCTGGCTCTGTTGGTCCACAGAACCGACGCTGATAACGTTGCCGTACGCCGCCCGGTATACAAGCCTGTCTAGACCCTCATTCCCGGCTGAGGCAACGCAGATGACACCATTTCGATCTGCATAATTAATTGCTTTCAGCAACGCGTCAGAAATTTGCGTCGATTCAAAGCTCATGTTAATTACCCTGGCGCCATGATCCACGGCATAGTAGATGGCGCGAATTATGTCGGATTGATTCGCTGTCCCGTCAGCATTGAACGCTTTAAGAGACAGGATCCTAGCAGTGGGCGCAACCAGGTGAATCAGGCCGGCCACCATGGTGCCGTGCCCGAAATAGTGTGGCAGGTGATCGCCATCGAGAATGGCAGCCGTGGATTGCTCGAGCATGGCTGCCGTGAACTCGTGGAGCACAACGACTTGGTAAGACTGCCCCGATGAAGGCGGAGGTTGATCCAGGATGGCAGCCGTGGATTGATCGATATCCGCCAGGTCGGAGGCGTAGCCCTCGACGTTGCGGGTGAAATCGTAACCCGAGACAAGCACCGGAGCGAGGATTGGGTTGTTCGGGTCAATGCCTGCATCAATCACGGCCACGGTGAACATGCCGGTAGGTCTCTGCTGGATCGCGGTCCGGGCGTTTGTGGCATAAACCGCAGGTTGCTGAAATACCGAAAACTCCATTCCGCGGCTTTCAGCAGAATGTAACATTGTTACATTCCGATCGTGTTCCTTGAATGTCGCTGATTTCAAAGGCGTTCGCGTCGGACGGCATTTTCGATAGGGACAGGGGAATTGTCAACAGGCTGGCGCGTCATTCGGTAGCGGATGAAGTTGCAGGAAGGCGGCTGCGGCATCGCGGGCACGTCGCGCGATTTCGCGGGGGTTCGGTCGCTCGGCGACGCCGAGCAGCAAGCTGACCACCAAATGGCCCCAGAGCAGCCCGGTGAACTGCTCGGCAAGTTCGGCAGGACGGCCTGTGAGCAGTCCGGACCTCTGGGCCTGGGCCATGATTTTACGCAAGGCGGCGCGGCTTGCCTCGCGTCCTATAGAGTCGAGCGCACGCGCCACTTCGGGGGCCTGGACCGCCTCGCCGATCGCCAGTCGGAATACCGCAATGACCGTGGGATCGCTTACCTCGCGGACGAGCTTCGCCCCGAAAGAAGCCAGCACCTGCTCTAGGGTCTCGCGATCGCGCAGCACGGGCAGGTCAGCGGGCACTTCCAGTCGCCTGGCGCGCTCGCTGATGCAGGCGATCAGCATTTCCTGTTTGTTGCCAACTAGCCCGTAAAGCTCTCGCTTCGAAACGCGCGCGCGCGTCGCAATCTCAAGCATGCTGGTCGTTGCGTAGCCGCTCTTCCTGAACGCCGCAAAGGCCGCCTCAAGGATGCGCTGGCGCACCGCGCTTTCGTCCCCGTCTTTCTGGCGGCGTTTTGACATCGATGCCCTAGCCATTACTCTCTCCCTGTGGACGCTGGTACCGTAGAGTACCATTATCTTTATTCTCGGGCGTAACCTTTTCTCCTCGCGAGCGTCTAAACTAGCGCGTGGTACCCGATGGTACCACGAAAAATCGCAATTCCGTGAGGAATCAAAAGGAGCTGAACAATGAACATTACAATGTCCTTCCCGCTGCTGGCGTTCGCGACGGTCCTGGCGCCCCTGGCGCAAGGCCAGTCCACACCGCCGCAGCCCAAGATCACTGGCGTGCTGACGATCCTTACGCCAAAACCGGGGGCTACTGTCGAGCAAATCATGAAAATCATGCCCGCCGAAATTCGTGCGACCGTTCCCCTGTATCTCGACGGCAAGATTCAGCAGTGGTTCACGCGCGGCGACGGCCGGGGCGTCATCTTCATACTGAACTGCAAGAACGTGGCGGAGGCTCGGGCCCTCATCGAAAACCTACCTCTCTCGAAGGAAAACCTCGTGGACGAGCAGTTCATTCCGGTCGGGCCACTCCTGCCGCTCGGGATACTACTGCGAGATAGCCCGGCCAATAAGTGAACTCGGCGATGGAGCGTCCCCCTGTTCAGCGGACCTTGGCGCGAGACTGCGCACGACCAGACACTTCCTCGCATTCAGGAAGGAACCAATAAATTTCACGAGCTCAACACAATTCAAAAAGTGGTAGCACGAATTGCACCGGAAAGGATCGATCATGCCATCTCCAGTTTTGTTCGGAATCAGTGCAGCGTTCGGTTTGGTTGTTTGGGGAGCAATAGCGTGGCACTATATTTGGCCAGCGCTAAGGGAACGTCCCAGCCCCGAGAATCTGAAGCCCGTCCTGCTGCTGCATGGGTTCAGGTTCCTCGGATTGGCATTTGTCGTGCCGGGTGTTGTCTCTCCAGAGTTACCTGCCACATTTGCTCAGCCAGTAGCTTACGGCGATTTCATAAGCGCCATTCTAGCTTTGCTCGCCCTGGCTACCCTGGGGACCCGCACGGGGACCGTGCTGACCTGGGTTTTCAATACTTTCGGAACTGCCGACCTGCTCTTCGCCTTTTACGTGGGAAACCGCATATCACTCCCGGATACCCCAGGCTTGTTAGGCGCTGGTTATTTCATCCTGGCGGCCTACGTGCCTATTCTGCTCATAACCCATGCCTTGGCGTTCCGACTACTGCTACGAACCAAGGCTGTCGCGCCGTCACCGAGCAAAGTACTTATCGCTTGACCCATAATGGTTTGTGGTTAGGTAAAAAGAGCTGGCGGGACAGTTGGGCGCCACCTACGCTATCCCGGTTATCTACGTGCCCGTGCTGATGATCACGCACGTCGTCGCATTCTATTTGCTGCTGCGTCCTCAGCCCAAGGCGGTTCGAGCCCTCGCCGGCGATGCGGCGGCATCTTAGAGTCCCCGCGTGCGTGTTCAAAAGCAGTTGAAGCTATTATAGAAGAGCCGCACCTGTATCGGGCCAGAGCTGGATGGAGCTAAAGAGCGACGCGACGCTGCTGCTCAATTTCCGGTTAGCTCGTCATACGCTCGCAATCTGAGAAGTCAGGATGCGGAATCGGTAAACACAAGGACTGATCGCGGATACTCATGAAGTTCTGACGCGGCGCCGGGATTCCTATCGAGCGCACTCAGTCTGCTCGCAAGGATGTCATCGGATTAGCGCCGGTTGCACGGCGCGCGGAAGGAAGGCAGGCCAGCGTAGCCGTGGCAATTGCCATGGCCCCCACACCGACAAGAGTAAGCGGATCCCTAGTGCTCACTCCATACAACAAGCTGTCGAGCACGCCCCCAAACATCAGCGCACACCCAATCCCGATCACCACGCCAATCGCCGCCAGCAAAACTCCTTGCCGCATCACCATGCTCAGCAAATTCCACGAGCTTGCACCCAGAGCCACTCGCATCCCAAACTCGTGCATCCGCTGGCTCACGGAATACGAAATCACTCCATAAATCCCAATCGCTGCCAGCACCAATGCCAGCCCTGCAAACAATCCCACTAAGAACAAAGCAAACCGCGGCGTTGAGAAGTTTTCATCCGCAATTTTGTCCATCAACCTTACATGCGCCACGGCCAAACTCGGATCAAGCTCCCGCACGACATTTCGAACACTCTCCGCGAGCAATGTCGGATCGGTGTTAGCCCGCAACGCAATCGTCATGCTTCTAAAAGCAAATGGCTGCTGCATTAGCGGCCACCAGAATGCCGGCTCAGCGCCGGCGCTCTCGGGTTTGTCCTTCACGTCGCCAACTACACCAACCACCGTGAACCAGTCTGACTCCTTGGGCTTGTCATCGAACGTGATCCGCTTTCCAATGACATCCTCTCCGGGCCAGTAACGTCGCGCCATCACGTCATTGATTATCATCGTCCTTTGCGAATCCTTCTTATCTCGCTCGTCAAAAAACCTTCCCCACACCAGTGGAATTCCCACGGCTCGAAAATAATCTGGTGAAGCCGTGTGATACCGAGCATGAAATTCATCGTTCGGCGGGGGAGTCTTTCCTTCAATCGTGAATCCGCCCAGGTTCTCGTCGTATCCGGTCCACGGCAGGTCTGTTCCTGCGCCTACCGACCGCGTTCCAGGCAGCGCGCTCAAATTTGTAAGCATTCGCGTGTAAAAATCCGCGACTGCCGTCTTATCCTTATAGGTCGCATCCGGCAACGCAATTTCCGCCGTCAACACGTGCTCCGGCTGAAAACCGGGGTCTGTTTTCAACAAATTCACGAAACTTCGTAACAAAACTCCTGCTCCCACAAGCAGCAAACAGGCCAATCCCACTTCTCCTACCACCAGGGCCGCGCGCAACTTCGTCTGCCGCCCGCTTTCGCTCGAACCTCTTCCGCCATCGCGCAAACCCTGCTGCGGATCGGTCTGCGAAGCCTGCACCGCAGGGACCAATCCAAAAAATAATCCTGTCGCAACCGCCACCAACGCCGTGAATGCGAACACAAACCCGTTAACATGAATTGCGTCCGTTCTTGGAAAACCCGGAGGCAAAAAGTACACCAACACGCGCAGGCCACCTATCGCAAGCAGCGCACCCAAAGCTCCGCCAAGAACCGAAATTAGCAGGCACTCAGCCAACATTTGCCGCACCAGTCGCCCGCGCCCGGCTCCCAGCGCCGCACGCACGGCGATTTCTTTTTGCCGCGCGGCCGCTCGCGCCAAAAGCAGATTCGCCGCGTTCACACACGCAATCAGCAATACCAGTCCAACCGCTCCCAACAGCACGAGTAACATTTTGTGGACCGGGCCGACGATCTCCTGAAACAGCGGAACCATATAAATGGTCCAACCCTTGTCGCCCTCATGCTGCGAAGCCAACTCGGTCATGATCCCGTTAAAGTCCGCCGCGGCTTGTTCCGCTGTCACACCAGGCCTCAATCGCCCAATTCCCTCAACATAATGCGCTCCACGATTGTTCGGGTTCCCGTCAAAGGTAAACGGCGTCCATGCATCCACCGTGTCGCCATATGCCACAGAGTTGTACGAATTTCCTGGATGATCCACTCCAGGAGGCATTACGCCCGCCACCGTATACGGTTGCGAATCGAGTAGTACCTTGCGGCCCAGAATGTCCGCCGCTGCGCCAAACTGATTCCGCCAGACCCGGTCACTTAGGATCACTACGTTTCCGTTTCCCGGCCGCTCTTCCGAAAAATCAAATTCGCGTCCGCGCGCCGGCTGCACACCAAGCACGCGGAAATAGCCGGAGCTAATCCGAAACGCCGAGAGCTTCACGGGATCGCTACCCGTGCCGGAAAGTTGTACATCGGCATGTGTGTACATCGCAAAATTCTCGAATGAGCGGTTTCGCGCTCGAAAATCCAGAAAATCCCACGGATTCACAGGGAACTTGGGATAAGCCTTGCTCCTGTAGAAAACCCGCGCAATGCGCTCCGCTTGCGGATACGGCAGGGGCTTCAGCAGAACCCCGTCGATCACGCTGAAAATTGCGCTGTTGGCACCAATGCTCAACGCCAGCGTCAGAACAATCACCATTGCAAATGCTGGGCCCCTACCGAGCATGCGCACCGCGTACCGTAAGTCTTGCAGAAAGTTGTCGATATATTGTGTTTGGCGCATATCTCGACACTCCTCCTCGATTTGGCTTACTCCCCCTAATATGCGCGCGGCGGCTTCCCGTGCTTCACGCGCGTTCATTCCAGCCGCGATGTTTTCTTCCGTCTGCCGTTCAATGTGATAGCGCAGCTCTTTGTCGAGCTCCCTCTCCAACCGCTGCCGCTTCGCCAGCGAGCGAAACCTCATTCGAAGCACGTCCCACCAGCGCCCGGTCTCCATCTCACGCCTCCTGCGCCGCGTTGATCACCAGCACGACGGCGCTCGATAGTCGCTGCCATTGCTCCAGTTCCTTATCGAGCTGCACTCGTCCGGCCTTCGTGAGGCTGTAAAACTTCGCTTCTCGCCCGCTTTCGCTTTCGCGCCATTCGCCGCGCACCCAACCCTGCTGTTCGAGCCGGTGCAGCGCCGGATACAGAGCTCCCTGCGTCACCTGCAGCACTTCTTTGCTCACCAGCTGAATCCGCTTCGCGATGGCCCACCCGTGCATCGGCCCAAGTGCGATGGTCTTGAGAATCAGCAGATCGAGGGTTCCCTGAATTAAGTCCGATGGTTTGCTCATGGAAACGCATCATACCTAAATCAATTACAAATGAACACCTAATCCCCTTTAAGAAGAATTCAAGTGCTGCACAACTCCCCTTATCAATTGCCGGAACTGATAGTGTGCGGTTTGGTTGGTGCGCGATGGCTGACAAATTGACGGATCATTACCTTCTTGTGAACTCCACCCGGCCCAGGGCCAGCCCCGGTCGTCGCAGAAAGACCGACACGAGAGAGTGCGAAGGATGCAGGTTCCGACTGGCCGATACGACGTAGGATTGCCAAAGCAGAAGTTGCTTCTGTACTTGGACGAATCGCCGATGGAAAAACATGGGGCCACTACTGAAAACGTGAGCCCCCTGGGCACACGCGTCATTACCGATTCAATATGCAATCCGGGAAAGCCACTCCTTTTGAATGTAGCGGAGGAAAACCTGAAGTTACCAGCGCGGGTGGCCTACTGTCAGCGTTTAGAGGACGGGAGACTTGCTTGTTGGGTTGCAACTCAACGTGTGCGTTGAGAGGTGGCAAAGACGCCGCAGCGGGTGGTGTTAGGGAATCTTGCTCACGAGGCCTTCCTCGTTCGTCCGGCCCCCATCGCACTGCGGGCATCACCACACGGAACTCTAGCCCGGCGTTCGACGGATGTTGCACGGCCTTCACTCTCGGCCCACCGCCGCCAAAACAGACGGCCAACTGGCCCACACGCGCGAGGCCAAGTTGGGTTGCGTATTCACGCAGACCACCGTGGATGAGGAAGGCTATCCCCTACGGGGCAAAGCTTCGACCAGCTATGTGGGTGCCATCGAGAATTGTGAGGAATTCGGTCGCCGTCTCTATGCCGAAGCCTGGCGGCGGGGTTGGGCGCGAGCGGAGAAAAAAGTGGTGTTGGGGGACGGAGCCGAGCGATCCGAGTGGTGCACCAAGCCTGATCCCGGGCTTGGTCTTTCGATGGCCTGCTGCAGCGCCGAAACCGTCAAGCGCACGGCCAGGGTGCGGTCCAAGGCCCCGCCCACCACTCGGCGGGAGAACGCATCGAGGATCACGGCCAGACAGACTCAGAGCCACTTGACTGAGCCAGACTGATCGCCGCAAGTCCAGCCTGCGATCCATGCGATCTTAAGGTTGGCCATTGTTCCTCCTAGTCGATCTTTATCCTATCATTGGTTTGTTGGGCGGCTTGCATGCTTATGGCTCACAAGAGCGACGCAGGCGCAATCCGGTGGGCTTGGCAACAGATACGGTGAAAAACCTCAGTGGTTCTTGAATATTCCCGGCAGGCTTCCAAGTGCCTCCGATCAAGACGGCGTCGTCACGAAAACATCGCGAAGATTGTTGGACGATGTTACTCACTGTTTAACTGAAATATTCTACCCTCCATTGCAATGGACGTCTTTTCGGCCTAGGATTCAACTCGCAGTTTCAGGGTCCTAAAGGCGGGAGCTCAGCCCGGTTGCTCGCCGATCTAACCGCTCTGTGATGTTTCCCACCTGTGAAGTCGGAGGCGATACAATGATGTTCGCAATAATACACCGTGGTGGGAAATCCGTTCGTCTGCTCCCACATCGATACCAAGAAGATGGCCGCTATCACGTAAGCCCCATAAGAAGAGGTCCGTATATTCCGCTTGCCGATGAGCGAGACATCCCGGATTACCTTGCAAACGGGTATTCGCTCGGCATGAGTGGCGAAAATCACGGGCCAACGATGATTAGACCTGAGTTGATCGAGGGGTGGGTGGAACTTCGACAGGGTGTGGCCACTTTTTGGCAACGAAAAAAGCCCCGAAAAATCAGGTGATTTTGAGCGTTGCCACCGGAGAAATGACCGGACACTCCTGGGTTATCGAGGAGAGGGGGGAATATGCCCGGGTTTAGGCGCTGCTTTTTTGTTTTTTTCAGCTGGCAGCAGGTGGGTGGCGGCGGACCAGGATAAAGGCCACCGAAGAGACGCGCGGAGGGCGCTGTTCGAGGGCCTCGCGCAGAGCCGCGGTGAGTCCGCTGGCGCCATAATCATCGAGCAGGCGAAGCAGTCGACTGGTGAGACGAGCCGTGTGCGCTCCACGCGCACGCGGGTTGGCCCAAGACGGGGCGGTTCTTGGTGGAGTAGCCCTCCGAGTCGCTCCTGTGAAAGGACTCGACCCGAAGCTTGGGAACGAATTCTGCCCTCGGGTGTCCCCTTCCCAAGTCCGAGATGCGTGCGGTCCTCATGATGGTAACGAACGTACTCGGAGAGCAAGCGCTTCAGATGGCGTTCATTGAGCGCAACGATGTGGTCCAGGAGGTCTCGTCTACAGCTTCCCACCCACCGCTCCGCGACGCCATTCTGCCAGGGACTTCGGAATGACGTTTGCTTGGGAATGATCCTTGTGGCTTTCACCGCCGCGATGACCTCGAACCCGAACTTCTGATCGCGATCAAAGATCAAATATTTCTGAGGGGCTTCAAAAGGAAACGCCTCGCGCAACTGCTGGATGATCCAACCGCTCGTCGGATGCTTCGTGACGTTAACGTGCAGGATGCGCCGACGATCATGACTGATGACGAAGAAGCAGTAGAGCATGCCGAACGTAATCGTTGGCGCGGTGAAGAAATCCATGGCCGCAATCGCTTCCCGATGGTTTCGAAGGAACGCCAGCCAGCGCCTGGCCCGGCCAGGATCTCTCGGTGCTCGCTTCATCCAACGGGAGATAGTTCTCTCGGAAAGTTCAAAACCGAGCATGCGGAGTTCCCCATGGATCCGCGGCGCTCCCGAGGTTGGGTTCTCAACGACCATCCGAAAGATCAATTTCCGAACCTCCTTCGGTGTCGGTCTTCTTCCGACCGGCCTCCGGACTCTGGAGATCAGCCGCCAGTAGATTCGAAAACCAGTCCGGTGCCAACGGACGACGGTTTCCGGCGTGACCAGGATGAGAGAATGTTTCCAAGCCGACCAAACCGACCGAGCGATTACCCAGAAGAGCTTATCGAAGAGGCCGAGACTAGGGCGCGGATGCCGACGCTTCAGCGCGACGAGTTGTTGACGCAAAGCGAGATTCTCAAGAAGGAGGCTTCGCCGCTCGCGAAAGAAGCGGACCAGCATCCCGAAGCAGAGCCCGACGAAGCGAAACATGGTCAGGATTTATAACAGAATGGCGGGATGGCAGCAGCTATGTTATTGATTTCACGGACCGCTGGAGTTTTGGCGAACCACATGAAGTTGGACCCTTTCTATCGATCGAACAAGCGGCTCTGTCACACGTTGTTTCGGCGGCGGAGCGCACCGAAGTATTTGCGTGGTACACATTGGCTGGCTCACTGGCGACCGCATTCGGTGCGCTCTGCGGGGGTGCTTTGGCCCAAGCGCTGGAACACACAGCACTAACGCAGGTTCAAAGCTACCGGGCCGTAGTCTTTTTGTACGCTGCCTTGGGAGTTGGGCTGGCGTTTCTGTTCACGCGTCTCTCGACATTGGTGGAAGTGAACGCCGTTTCAAACGACCTAGCCCATTCATCAGGTGTCGCCAATGTTCTTGGAATTGCGCGGTCGCGAAACATCGTCCTGAAACTGTCAGGCCTCTTTGCTCTTGATTCATTTGCTGGCGGATTCGTGGTGCAGAGTTTCGCGGCGTATTGGTTCTTTCTGCGCTTTCGTGTGGAACCCGCCACCCTCGGCACGATTTTCTTTTGGGCGAATGTCTTTGCGGGAATCTCTGCCCTCCTTGCTTCCCGGCTCGCCGCGCAAATCGGTCTTATCCGTACAATGGTAGTTACGCACCTGCCTTCGAACATTCTTCTCATCCTTGTGCCGCTGATGCCCAATCTCTCGCTAGCGGTGGTGGTACTTCTTCTCCGTTTCAGCATCAGCCAAATGGATGTTCCCACCAGGCAGTCGTACACGATGTCCGTGGTTCCGGCCGAGGAGCGATCGGCGGCAGGGGGATTCACAGGAGTTGCGCGCACCACCGGCGCGGCCATCAGTCCGTTGCTTGCAGGATTTATGTTCGGACGCCCTTCGTTGATCAGCGCTCCGTTCTTCATCGCAGGGACTTTGAAGATTGTCTACGATCTGCTTCTCTTCCATTCGTTTCGGCAATTGCGCCCTCCGGAAGAGGCGTAGTTGGAACTGCGTTCGTGTCGACGCCCTCTTCTCCTCTGGCCGAAGTCCCTGAGTCCGGCACGCCACCTTTTTCTGCTTCCCATTTCCTCGAGCACGCATTATAAAAGGGCGCCCCTTTAAGAGTAGGTTGTGAGCGTTTGCCTCATTTTCTTGAGCATTCGCAAACAGAGGCTGTACACTCGCTTGCTGTAAATGCTTGAGACTCGCAGAGTGCCATGTCATTACACAAGCGCTATAACTTCATAATCGGTGACACTGGGCACATCAAAACTTACCGTTTGGCCTTGCTGCTTAAAAACGAGATGAGCGCCCAAGCGCAACGCACGCACGGCCTTGATTGTACGATCCTGAACGCGGAAGCGTACTTGTTGACGCCCGAGAGGATAAATGCGCCGTATCGCGCCGTGAGTCATGTTCGGGTTTGTGTAGTTGAGCAGGTGTAATGCGTAACCCGGTTCTGTTTTCCAGGCGAACACTTCAATGATGCCCTCACCGCTGATGGAAATGGCCGAGTCATCGCCTCGGACCCACTTGACGGCGTTTTGTATCAACTGGCTCAGGTCCGCATTGCCGGATCGCCAGCACGTCCGGTCAACATCACTTGGAAAAAACGCGATTCTCGACTTGCCTGCTTCTCTAAACACTGCAGCGTGCTCCGTTGTCCGTGGCGTGCGTGGATAGACCATTTCTGGTGGAAATGCTGGATACCAAGGAACAACGCTCAAGACGAGTGGAACTTCGGCCTTTACGGGAATGTGGGCTTCGGCTCCTGGCAGCAACGCCGTGCCATCGAAACTTCCAAGAACCGGATGTTGCGTTTCAATGCGGGAGTAAGTGTTTCCTTGAGGTCCAATGACCTCACCTGCCACATGAGCGCCGAACACATCGGCCAGTTGAAAGTCGGCATGTGGTTCGCCCCATTCGTTGTAGCGGGACGTTTCAAACGTAGCGAGAAGCGAGCCTCCGTTCTTGACGTACTGTCGAATGGCTTCACACTGAGCATCGCTAAGGAAAGCTGCATTTGGAATGAGAAGCGCACGGTATTTTTGCAAATTCGCTGCGTCGAGATTCCCTTCGTGTACGAAGTCGAAAACGAAACGCCCTTCGAGTAGCGCGTAGTAAAGTCCTTGCAGATGATCGACAGGTCCACCGCGATAACGGGTTAACCCGCGGCCTCGGGAATAAAAAGCAACGGTGCGCTGTGGATATAGGACGGCCAGATCAGCAAGCGAACCCCGATTACGGAAATGCGGCTCGTTGCCTGCGTGCCAATCGAAGAATGATCGACCGACCTCGCGCCAGCGATTGTCCTCGGGCGAACCGCCCAGCCAGTGAAACCACGGCACCATCCCGCTGGCTGTAGTTTGCGCCAGCCATAGATTCAGTTCGGCAGGGGCCTTCGAGACGTGCCGCCAAACTGGTTGTGTATTGCTGTATGCGCCTGAGACATTTGTAATAGTGCGGCCTGCCATAACAGATTGTGCAACGCGGCCCTGTTGCGCGCAGTTCCATATCGGCGTTTCACCTGCTCGGCCCTGGTGGTCGGCGTTAAACCATGCCGCTGCTTGGCTGATCTCCTTTATATCCTTGACTGTGTCGATCCCACCCCCAAGATTACCAACGTACACGGATTGCGGGTCCTTCTCACGCGCAATGCCATCCCATAGACGCCAAATTTCCAGCACACGGTCCATGTACGCTTGGTAGTATTTGCGGTAAAGCGGATTCGAGGCGTCGGTGTCTGCGGGAGGCGTTCCGCCCAACTTGTCGTATAGGCGTCGACAGGCTTCGCAGTAGCACACATGTAGTGGACCAGTGGATGGCCAACCATTGGTGAAGAAACCGTCGATGGGATAATGCTGATTGATCTCGCGGTAGATCGCTGGCATCTGTTCGGAAAAGTAGGGGCTGAACATGCACGTTGCTAATAGCCGAGGTGATTCACTGTGCGGCCTTGGGGAACCATCCTGGTTCCGCTCGAACCATTCGGGATGCGCGTTCAAAGCGTCATCATAGGCAAGGTTGCAATCCATTCTGGCAACCACACGAGCACTGCGCCGCTTCGTCGCTGCCACCATTTCACCGAACAGATCGCGGGTGCCGAGGAATTCGCTCCGATGGTGGTAAGGCACTTGTGTTGGATAGAAGGCGACAATGCCGCCGCCGTTCAGAAGTACAGCATCGACCTTGAGTGACGCCCAATAGTCGGCCCACGCTTCTGTGTCGAGCGTCAGCGGATCACGCTCGTTGAAATTGATCTGTCCGCATCGCCGCATCACGCTGTACCAGGGAACGTTTGCCTCACGGCTGTTCCCGCTTCGCTGGAAAAGATTGCTGGGTGTAGCAACTGAAACGGCTGTAAGCGCGATGAAAGACCGTCTGTTCATGGTCATACGCGCAATGCCCCTCCAACGGCCTGCAGATTCGATAGGCGCATCTCCGAATACTTGCGTGAAAGGATCACTCCGTCTGCGTCAGCGTCAAGGGCGGCTCGCACGGCTTCGCGCACATCTTGTGGCTCAGTCTTCTTTTCGCCGTTGCTCGTGGGAATATCGATATCGATTCCCGGCCAAATCTTTACTGCGCCAGTAACACCATTCACCGCTCGTCTCGTTTCTCGTCTGACATAATTGGCGGAAAGTCCTTTGCTTGGAAGTTCAGTAAGATCCGCTTCTTCGTAGTTCTGTGTCTTGTATGTGAAGTCCAGCACTTGTTCTGGAGAGAAGTCAGCCAGAATCGTGTGGCTCACACTATTCGCGTAGGACGCGAGCCGGGGTCCACCGCAGTTGTTGTACATGACCACTTTGAGGAAGTCAGCGTATTTGCGGAAATCTGCGTAATCCTGCTCGGCGCGATAGAAGGGGCTGAACGAATTGTTATGCCAAACGTGCCAGCCAACGGCAATCTCCGACCGGATCGATTTTGCCAGCTTGTAGATGTTTGCGTACGCGCTTTGCTGGCCATCATTCCACAGTGTTTCCCACGCAAGAATTTCGGGATACTTCACCAGCAGCCGCCAGTAAGAAACGAAGTAGCCATCAAGGGGCCGCAACGCTGCTCGTGAGTCACGCACCAGCGCTGCCAGCTTCTTGTACCCTTCAACGGCTCTGTTTATATCGATCCCACGAGACTTCGCCGCACTCCTGCAAAAATTGCAGAAACACTTGACCTCAAAGGAATCGGCTCCCGCTCCACCGTGCGATGCGCCGATTGCGTTTCCGAAAGGCCCCTGACGTTCGCTTCCCCACATCACACCGTCTATTGGATAGCTGCGAACATAATCTTCGGTAAGAGCCTGCCAAAATGCCTGCACTTCGGGATTGTGAAAGCAGAGCGTATTTGCTTTCTTGCCGGACAGCGTGACCTCCTGCAAACGGTCAATGCCCTCCAGGTCACGGCGAAACACATCTTCGTACCAACAGAAAGTTTTCATGCGCCGGGACTGAGCGCGTGGGAGAACCTCCGCGAGAACATCGAAACCCGGATGATCGGGTGCTTGAATTTGTCTCAGTGAAGTAGCCGTGTAGAACTGCTCGTGTGTTTTTGCAAAATTGCCGCCGTGGAAGTCAACGTCGTATTCCTGCTTGCCATGATCCGGTAACGGCTGGCCGGGAACCTGCCTCCCGGCGATCCCCCGTCCGTAGGTAAACGTTGCGATGAATAGGGCATTAACGTTCGCATCGCGCTGAAAGCGATCCAGAACCGGATCGACGCCTTCATCGAGAAACGAAACTGCGCCCACTTGGATTCCAATCGTTCGACCTGATCGGGCTTGCTGTGAAAACGGTGGCGCGACAGTTGCTGCGGCCATCAGCTTCGTAAATTCTCTCCGAGAAAGAGTCACACCAATCTCCTTTCACAAAACTCTTGTGGTCAAACTGTAAAAACTCAGAACGTGAGTCTCGTTTCAAACTGCAGATTTCTGCTACCCAACTTCGACGTGACCATCATGAACGTTGAACTCAGTGGGTTGGAGTTAACCGTTGCCCAGTTCGGATGGTTCGTCAAATTAAAGGCCTCAGCGCGAAATTGAAAGTGCAAAGATTCCCTGAGCGGGAATGACTTGTATGCCGCGAAGTTCCACTGCCAGAACCCAGGATTGCTTAACATATTTCTCGTGTCGCCCGGCGCGAATGTCCCCTGCGCAGGCGCGGTGAATGCGTTCTTGCAGTAAACCGTCGCGCCGATTCCGGCAAAGGGCGTAGAGCAACCATTTGGATTGCCGCTCACGATCCAGAACTGATTTCCGCTACCCGATCCAATGCCCGCATAGTCGATGTTCGTGCGAACCGAAAACGGCATGCCGGAATCAAACTGATTTATCCCGGAAATTGCCCATCCACCGATCACCATCTTCGTGAAGGCTTCCCGACCACGCATCGGCAAGTTGTAGGTGTAGCTGATGGTCAATGCCTGCGGCACACTGAAATCAGAAGGCCCCCAGTAATTCGCATCACTGTATGAGTTAGGTAGCACATCCGTCAGCGATGACGTGTTGTCCAGAGAACGCGAATAAGTGTAGGACGCCCCGAACGTCAGCGCTCCGGTGATCTTCCGCACAGTGGCCTGAAAGGAGTCATATTTTGACAACCCGGAGTTTTCCGAGATGTCGATAATCCCGGCTCCGAGGTAGGGCCGCAGTGCGTTGGGGTTCACCGAAGGACTGGCGTATGTTGTTCCCGGTGTTAGAATTTGATTGATATTGCGTTTTCGTTGCAAGTGCAAACCCCGATTTCCAACGTAACCCGCAGAAACCGTCACGCCTCCCGCGAACTCACGCTCGACAGTGGTGTTGTACTGCCAAGTTGCGGGCCAAATGTTGGTAGGACTCTGGATTGTCATAGTGAAGGGCAGAACTGCCGATGCGGCGGCAGACAGATTCGCGACATTACCGTTTATCAATGTGGTCTGCGGCATGAATGGCGGATTACCTCCTAATGCCGTATCCCGATTAATCGCAGTGCGATCCGCAAAGTATCCTCCGCCAGCCCGCAGCACCGTGTTGCGAATAATCTGATAAGCGATGCCCACGCGCGGCTGAAACAAATTCCACTGTGTCGACACGAAACCACCTGGCAAGTTGTGATACATCGCTTGGTATTGCGGCTGGTTGAGAAAAGGAAACTGCCTTAACGCGCTGGCGGATGGTCCATTACTGGGCAGTACAATGCCGTTATACGGGGAGCCACTCGTAATGTAGCCAGTTTTCGGATCAACTGTGGCGGCTTGCGTCGAATCGTAGAAAGCAGGTTCAAACTGCGCGATGGTGCCATTGGTTGTATACCATGCAGGCCACAGCGAATATCGCAGTCCGTAATGAATTGTTAGCTTGCGCGCGGCCTGCCAAATATCCTGGGCAAAAAGTTCAAACGAATTAGCGATCCACGGTGTTTGGGGTTTGGCTCCAAACTCAGAATAGTCGTTGAAATTGCCGAGCAGCACATTGGCGATGCCAAGTCCGCTCGTGTTAGCCCCACCAGTGTCGAGAAAACGAAATTGGCCGTTCTGATTCGTTGTTTGCGGCGCACTCGCCGTTGTCAGTTGGATGTGATCGTTCTGGCCTGCACGCTCCACGACCCCGCCGAATTTGATGGTATGGTTGCCCCAAACTTTTGTCACGTTATCGGCTAGATCATAAACGAACCCCGCCCACGAGCCGGGATACGGTCCGTTATCGATAGTGGTTAGGCCAGTGACGGCTAGAGTCGGCAACTTGGAATCAAGCAATTTCGTTCCCGGATAGAGGTACGGATAGTTGATGCCGTAAGCGCTCCGATTACAGTAGGCACCACAGCGCGAATCTGGCGCGATAGTGCCTTTGCCGTCAGAGTTCCCGGAGATAGAAAAATCATTCACTAACGTGGGGGAGAAAGTCGTGGTCAGATCGATCGTGGCGGTTCGGTTTGGCCGAGACCAGAGCGATTGAAAAACGCCAAACGTGCCTTCAAGAGGGCCGTTGAACGTCCACGGAATGATTGTGCCCCGAACGTACAAGTGGTTCTTGCTGTTCGGCAAATAATCGACCTTAAAAGTCGTCTTATTAAGGTTAGAGGAAACCGCGAATGTCTGAATCCAGTTTGCACTGCCCCGCTGAAATCCCGCTATGGGTAGAGGGTATTCATTCAACAGAGCCACGCCGAGGCTGCTCAAGCGGTCTGCGCGGATGACATTGTTGGGAAAGGGCTGGCCCGTGCTGGGGTCCTTGGCAACACGGGGCTTTCCGAAGAAAGGATTGGTCGGGGATAGTAGCTCACTCAAATCCCCTGTCCGCATAGCGGCTGTCGGAACCGTTCCTGTCGCCTCCGTGTCATACCGACGCTTAACCCACTCCTCGGCCACGAAGAAGAACATCTTGCTTTTGTCCGTGTTGAATTTGTTCGGAATATAGACGGGGCCACCGAAAGTGAAGCCGAAGTCGTTGTAGTTCTGCTTGGGAGGCTTGGAGCTTTGTTGGGCTAACGGACTGGCATTGCGCGACCATGTGTTGGCATCCAACACGGCGTTGCGCACGACATCATACGCCTCGCCGTGATACTTGTTTGTGCCGCTTTTAGTGACAAAGCGTATCTGGCCTCCGTTGGAGCGCCCGTATTCAGCATCAAAATAACCAGTAAGAACCTGCAACTCCTGAACTGAACTCATGTCTTGAGCGCCGAGCATGGACCCCGATGATCTTGTCCGGGTTGCGACCGCGCCATCGACGTAAACGGTATAGGCATCGGTTCGAGCGCCGTTTATGCTGAACGCGCCACTGCTGACGCTGTCGGGATCGAATGCACCGATGTTCGTTCCCGTGACTCCCGGTTCGAGTCCCGCGAGATAAATGGGATTGCGCCCGTTGACCTCAAGTTGCTGCATTTGGGATGAAGTCACCGTGCCGCCCGTAGACGGTTCCAAGGCGAGCGCCTGTGGCGCATCTCCGCTGACTTGTACTGACTGTGCCACCTCACCTAGCGACAGACGGACCGGAAGACTCAGATGGTCCGCTGCATTAAGATGGATTCCGGTTTGAACAGATTTTTGGAAGCCCTTCATTTCAACTATGACGGTGTAATCTCCGACCATTAGACTTGGAAAGACGTAGTATCCCGAACTGTTCGTCGTGGTTACCTGAGTCGCCCGGTTGCCTTCGTTCTGCACCGTGATCTTTACTCCAGGAACGACTGAATCGGTCCCGTCTACGACTGTTCCAGAAATGCTGCCAATATCGACCTGTGCAAACGAGCGCGTGATGGCCATGGCCAAAAAGCACAGGGCTATCCACCATCGAATTAGGTATCCGTATCCCATTTTTGGTCTCGTCGCTCCCACGGATAAAACAGACCGATGGCCGATGCGCAATCGGGGCAAACCCTGCATTCGCCGTCCGGTTAAAACCCCTGAAACGTGACAAGCGAAGCTCGCTGTGTCTTACCGCTTTCTCGATGTTGCTTCCGTCCATGCCCACTTGTGCGCACACCGTCGAAAATCATTTTGGCAACAGCTCTTCAAACGTGCTGATTACGGCTGGGATCAGGGAGTCGAGGCGGGCGCGCGATCGTACGACGCAGCCAAAAACTTTGACGACTGTTTGCGAGATCCACTTTGTGACATGTCCCCACCGAACAGCGCAAACAGTTCGCCCTCAGACGGGGAGTTGCTCGCCTACCGATTCTGGCTTCGCTGACTCGAGTAACAAGAGTAAGGGTCCCGCGCCATTTGGACGATAGGTTGTCCACACAATTTGAGGGAAACCTTGCGAGCGCAGCTGGACCTAAAATGGAACTCGATGGCAAACAGGAGAACCGTTCACAAGCCTGCAAGAAAGGGGAGATCACCGTACAAAGGTACAAATATACTACCGCCGACGGACGGAATGCGGCGGACCTGTCGCTGGATAAGCAGGTGCGCTACCGTACACGAACCGTGCATTTATGAGTGACTTTGAGGCCGTTGGAGTTATCTTCGAACGAAAAGCAGATTCCCCAAGTTGTTGAAAACAATAGAAACCAAATGAGGAAATGGAATAGTTGGAGTCAGTTATCCTGCTTGCAAAGCAGAGGGTCCGGGACTTCGAATCTCCCCGGGCGCGCCACTTCTAGCAAACAAAACAAAGGCGATTTGAATAATAAGGGGAATAGGTGTGTCTGGCGGTGCCTTCATGCAACATTTTCGGAAGTGATGGGCGTTCAGAAGTTGGGTCGTTGGGTCGGATGGCGCATCGCAAAATGCTAGCAGGGAGGGGGCATCATGAGCGAAATAACAATTCGCCAGCCCGCAAGGCGACTCAATTATGATTTTTTCGCCTCGCAGGATAGCGCCTTTGGAACCATTGCGGGGAACCTACTCCGTGACAGCTAGCCCGAGCTCCTGCAATGGCGACCGGAACTGAAACGCTGACGAAGCATTGATTCACTTTGTGGGCCGCGTAACCTACGGCGCCGACGATGACCTTATATTTCAGTTCCTATCGGCCTCGATTCTATGCATAGGTGTGCGCCGCTCCTCACTCGGAGATGGCTTGGTGTATCCTCTCAAAGACCATGAAACACTCCATTCAAATAGCACTTGTCGCCATAATTCTGTGCGGCATCCGCCTGTCTGCCGAACAAGCCACAAGTCCCAGGGTCCCGACTGACAAAGGGGGGACCAAAAGCCACAGCGCTCCACCACAGGTAAAGGCTGATAATGCCGACCCGAGCCAGCACGCAGCCCGAAGTGGGGCGCCTCCTGTAATCAACCAGCTAGAGTCCCATGAGAAAAAAGCCGATACAGAACAGCTTAAGGAGGACATCGAATTACAGAGGAAACTCGTAAGAGCCACTGATTGGCTGGTTGGGGTTGGCGTTCTGCAAGCGGTGATACTCGTGGTGCAGGCAGTAGCGTTCTTTTGGACTCTCAGAACCATCAAACGGCAGGCCGATCTGATGGAAGAGGCTGGAGAGGACACTCACGATTTGGCTCAACAGGCCATCAGGCAAACCGAATTGACTCAAGCACAACTTGAATTGTCTCATCGACCGTGGGTTTCCGCAGATATTGCCATTGCCTCAAATCTCATTTTCGACCAGAGGGGCGCTGTGCTGATGTTTAACGTCACGATGAGCAACCTTGGAAGTTCCGTTGCGAAACACGTTAGCCTTTGGACGGAATTTGTTGTCAGTGGTGTTCACGATTTGAATCAGGCCCATGAGCGCCTTTGCAATATCATGAAGCAGCCGGTGAACGAGAAGAGCGATTATGGATCGTTGCTGTTCCCTGGCCAGGTCGTTGTTGAGCCCAGACCGGTCATTGCAAATCAGCAAGATATAGATCAGGCGCTCAAGAGTGGACACTTTAAGGATGTGGGGGCCGTTGGACTCCATCTTATCGGTTGCGTCGATTACCAATCCTCTTTCGACCCCAAGAAGCATCACCAGACCAAATTTGTTCTGCTAGTCGGACGAATTGACCGACAAAGGGGCACCGTCATGGGGACGTTCGAGCCCCAGAACAAGTCATATGACGGCATTGTCGTTACTCCTACGATGCACGGGGCTTCTGCAGACTAAAAGCCGTTCTGGAACCAAGATTGCGCCGCGCGGTAGACCCGTCCCTTCCCCAGCACCCATGCGGTCGGCGATCTTTGCCCAGGAGAGTCCCTCAGAGCGAAGAGCGGCAATCTTGCGAGCGTCAACGAGTACACGCGGCCGGCCAAGCCGCTTACCCCTGGCGCGGGCGGTACGCCAGGCTTTTAGGATTTTGGGGGGTACCGGCAGGGGGGTGGGCAGCCCCATACGTCACCTCCTTTTAATGGCGGTGGGGCCTTAGGGCGTTTTAACTCTTTAGGCTTGCAACAAATTCATCTCGCAGGCGGTTGAATATGACATAGACAGCTTCCATGTTGGGGTCTAACTTTCTCAGTTCGTCTGTGAGAGGTGGCAATGGTGTGGGGATAACAGGAGGCGGAACATGAATTTTCCCGTTCACCAATTCGTGCGCTTCGATCTGCCCTTTTAACCAGTACACCATTAGCTTAACCAACGGCCAAGGTACAGTAATCGCACTGTGTTGCACAATTTTAGTTTTTCCTTCAGCTTGGTCCAATTGGCCGAAGATTAATTTCAAATCCCAAGAACTAGTTTCATAGAAGACATTGTTTGCATAGGCTTCGAAAAAATCCTCTATGCGCTCGTAAGTAAGTTGAGGCAGCGGGGCAACAGTTTTATTGGTTGCCATAGCTCACCCCTGCGCCTGCGGCGGCGGCTGTTTTTCGGAATAGAAGATCATTTAGAACAGAACGGCCTCGACCCGACAATGTAATCACTTTTGCGATTTGCGCTTGAGCGGGAGGCTGTTCAGAAGGTTCAAACGGTAATTTAATTTGTGTACGCTCTCGTTGTACGGGAATCATGTACGTGCCTGCACCGACGCCACTTGTCACGATTGATGTCGGAGAGATTCGAATGCTAGATGAAACCCGCCTAGAGGTTCGATTCCGTCTCGCACGCCTGCGGACGGTCCTAGCTGCTGGTTGTAAGAAATCAATGTCATGGGCAAGCTGTGTAACATTAAAAACATCTTGGCTGTAATCGTTCTCCCAATTGAGCATTTCACTGAATGGAACGAATTTGACCATCAGCCCGGTATTGTGAGTAGCGGCCATCCTTACCAAAGTATCGAGATTAAAATTGACTTTCCCTGGCGTCTCCATTGCAGAGATGCGAGATTGTTTCATATCCGCCATCTGCGCTAGTTCTGGTTGTGTTTTATCTTGGCGCAGACGTAGTGCGCGGAGCTGTGAAGGAATGAGAACTTCGAGCTTTGCTCTGATGTAGTCTGCTCGATAGTTTCTGTCAGCAATGAGCCTAGAGATTATCTTCTGCCTGTCGCTCATCAAGTTTACATGCTCCTTGGTCTAGCAATTTCTTTCTCTCAAGAGCGGTCTTTAGCGCGTTCGGCGGCGTATAGACCCCGCCCTTGTGATAGTAGCCCATTAAGAAAACGGCCCTTTTTAGCCCTGCAAAAGCACCAAGGATTCTATATTGAACCTCGCCAGAAATTCTCCATTGCCACACCTGTTGGCCCTTAAGCTCCCCTTGCATTTGCTTATCGACCCCACTCCATTCAAGGTGATTGTTGATTTTCTGATTGTTTTTGAGCAGCGCATTGAAGGAGAACCGTGCCCGATCTGATATCTCTTTGTGATACCAATCCTGTATTGGTTTTCCGCCTGACAAATACACAAAATCAAAGAAACTCCAGAGTGAGACGACCGGAGTAGGTAATAATATCACTTTTTTGTGATTTGTCAAGTCGTTTTCCTTGACGGCGAGCTATCACTTATTTATGATACACGATTACCCCTAGGCGGGAAAGCGGGGCCGTGGCAGAGCGGTCTAATGCGCCGGATTTATAATCCGGTGAAAACGTGTGAGAGCACGTTCCGAAGGTCCGAATCCTTCAGGCCCCGCCGGTATCGTAGCATGCACTTAACATAAAAGTAGTAAACAAAAATTCGATTCCCAACTCGGAAAGCTACTCAAGGCCAAGCCCGAGCAAAACGCAGAGGCACTTGTCGCAGTTGGTTTTTATTCGTCTTATTCGTCTTCATTGATCGGGATTGATCGTGATTCGCGCACTCGACACCGCATCGCCGAAGGGCCGGAAGTGACGGAACTAACCGGTGGGCGCGCTTTTACGGTAGAGAATGTAAATGAATTGCCGGACATTGCCACAAAGATCGGCGCAGAGCTGCCGCTCAGATCGAAGATGACGCCGATGGAAATGGGTACGTCTTCCGAAGAGAAATACTGGATCTCCTGCTCGACGTTGGTTTCGAAGATACGGAAGTTGTCGGGATCAAGGCCTGTAACCAGGCGATTATACGGATCGGTGACCGTAACGTTGACAAGCGCCAGGTCCACATCGATATGGAGGGATTGGCCCTGTTTGATGACCTGGCCCGGTGTGTCATGCTTCACGTCGTCGGGGACGGCGGATTGGGCGATCGCCACCACGGGTAAATTCCAGATGACGATGCCAAAGAGAAGAAGAGAAATGAACGGAACGAAGACTTTGGCGCTTTCGAGAAGTTACCATACCTCGCTCACCCAAACTGATCCGCCTCTCTTTTTCTAGGCTCACCCGGACTGGCGTGCTTCCCTCTGTGATCACATAGCCATTTTTGATTTCTCTTGCTC
>Ga0209577_10001507_pt1 | contig 22986 bp, 24 predicted proteins | sample GraSoiAngelo_109_FD_185874 | JGI IMG/M metagenome (GOLD analysis project Ga0209577, IMG submission 185874) | Grasslands soil microbial communities from the Angelo Coastal Reserve, California, USA - 14_0903_12_20cm (SPAdes) (version 2) | ecosystem: Environmental > Terrestrial > Soil > Grasslands...
AGGAAGAAGTCGTTGAACGTGTAGAGGAACGAGAAGAGCGCGACGGCCGCGATCGCCGGCTTCGCCATGCGCAGGACGACGGTGGTCAGGATGCGGAGCTCGCCGCAGCCGTCGACGCGGGCGGCGTCGAGGTACTCCTCCGGGATGGTCAGGAAGAACTGGCGGAGGAGGAAGATCGAGAAGGCGTCCCCGAGCCAGTTGGGGATGATGAGCGGCCAGAGCGTGCCGATGAAGTGGAAGCCGAACGGGTGGAGCTTCGACCACATCACGTAGAGCGGCACGACGGTCACCTGCGGAGGCAGCATCAGCGCGATCAGGACGACCATGAAGGCGAGGTTCCGCCCCCGCCAGCGGAGGCGGGCGAGGGCGTAGGCGACGGGCACGCTCGAGACGACGACGCCGATCGTCGCCACCACCGAGTAGATCATCGTGTTCAGCGTCCAGCGGAGGAGCGGCGCCTGGTGGAAGACGTCGCTGAAGTTCCGCCACCGGAACGGGTGCGGCCAGAGGTGCGACGAGAGCGCCTGGTCGTTCGTCATCAGCGCCGTGAGGACGATGAAGGCGAACGGCGCCAGGAACATGATCGCGGCGGCGATCAGCAGGCTGTGGTTCGCGACGGCGACGAGGAAGCGCTGGCGCCGCACGGCGGGCGGCGGCCGCCTGCGGACGAGCGCCGCGGCGCCGACGGGAACGCTCGCCGTGCTCATCTCAGCGGACCGCCCCGGCGTAGTGGACCCAGCGGCGCGAGTTCAGGAGGATCACGAGCACGACGGCGAAGGCGACTGCGAGCAGGAGCATCGCCAGGGCCGACGCGTAGCCCATGTTGAAGTTGACGAAGCCGTGCTGGTAGAGGAGCACCGGGTAGAAGAGGGTCGCGTCCTGCGGGTAGCCGAGGTTGTTGATCGTGTCGCCCGCCTGTGAGGCCTGGCCGGCGGCGATGTTGGCCGCGACGTAGGCCTGCGTGAAGTACTGGAGCCCCTGGATGACGCCGAAGACGGCGGCGAACAGGACGACCGGGCTCACCGTAGGCAAGGTCACCCAACGCAGCCGGCGGAGCGGCCCGGCCCCGTCGAGCTCCGCCGACTCGTAGAGGTGGCGGGGCACGTCGAGGATCGCCGCGAGGAAGATGATCATCGTGTTCCCGACGCCCCAGAGCGAAAGCAGCGCGAGCGACGGCTTCGCCCAGCCGGGCGACTGGAACCAGAGCGGGCCCTGGATCCCGAGGTGGTCGAGGACTGTGTTGATCGGGCCGGTCGCGGGGTTCAGCAGGTAGACGAAGCCGAGGGTCGCGGCGACCGGCGGCGCGAGCGCGGGGAGGTAGAAGACGGTGCGGAAGAAGCCGAGCCCCAGCCGCGCCCGGGCGAGCATGAGCGCGACCCCGAACGCGAACAGCACCTGGAGCGGCACGACGATCCCGATCCACTCGAGCGAGTTGACGACGGCCGGCCAGACCTGCGGGTCGCCGTGCAGCAGGTAGCTGTAGTTCGCCCAGCCGATCCACTTCGCAGGCGAGAGGAGGTCGTAGTGGGTGAACGACAGGTACCCGGTCATGACGAGCGGGTAGCCGAAGAAGATCGAGAAGCCGGCGAGCCAGGGCGACATGAGGAGGAGCACGAGGCCCCTCCGGCGCCATGCCGCTCTCCGCCTGGCTCGCCGGCGGTCGATCGCCGGCGCAGCGCGTGCCTCGGCGACCGGTGCAGCTGTCACGGAGGCCCGCCGCCCGCGCTTGCCTGCGCGTTCTGCGCGTCGATCTGCCTGTCGAGCTTCTTCAAGCCGTCGTGCAGGTTCTTGACCTTACCCGCCTGCCACTTCACGGTGAAGCGGCCGACGAGCGTGAGGTTCGCGTTGCCGGCGGCGGTGATCGGCGCCGTCGCCGAGTTCGGGTTGTTGAAGATCCTGATGAAGGTCTGGAAGCGCGGATCCGGCTTCAGCTCGGGCGACTTCGCCGAGGTCCGGGTCGACGGCACGTTCCGGATCCCGTTCGAGAACTTCGCGAGCGCATGGTCGTTCGTGGTCAGGTACTTGACGAGCGCCCACGCCTCGTCGGCGTGCTTCCCGCCCTTTGGGATGCCGATGATCGTCCCGTTGACGGAGCCCGCGCCGTAGAGGTTCGGGTGCGCGTCGTCGACCGGCATCGGCGCCGTCCCGTAGCTCAGCTTCGGATGCTCGGCGGCGATGAAGGCGACGCGCCACTCGCCGTCCATCAGCATCGCGATCTTCCCGACCTCGAAGGCGTTCGACGGCGAGAACTCGTCGCCGAGGCCGGCCTGGAAGCGCACGACCTTGTCGTAGCCGTAGTAGTCGATCAGCTTCTTCTGCCACCGGAGGAGCTTCGACCATGCGAACCGGGACGCGAGGATGGCCTTCCCCTTGCCGTCGAGGTACGTGGCCGCGAAGAGCGGCGCGTAGTTCGTCATGTCGGCGAAGTTCCCCGAGTAGAAGCCCCAGAACGGGTCGAAGCCCATGACCTTGAGCTTGCCGCTCTTGGCGCGCTGCGTGAGCTTCTTCGCGTCGGCGGCGAGCTCGGTGAAGGTCTTCGGCGGCTTCGTGATCCCCGCCTTCCTGAACAGGGCCTTGTTGTAGTAGAGCCCGTACGAGTCGGCGAGCAGCGGGAGCGCGCAGCGCTTGCCCTTGTACTGCGTGTAGTAGAGCGACGTCTTCGGGAACTGCGAGAGGTCGACGTGGTCCTTCTTCAGGTAGGGCGAGAGGTCGACCCAGGCGCCGGTGCCGCAATAGACGCCCACGTTCGCCGAGGTGAACGAGCTGACGACGTCGGGCGCGTTTCCCGAGCGGATGGCGTTCGTGATCTTCGTGTCGTTGATCGAGCCGACGACCTTGATCTGAACCTCGGGGTGCTTCGCGTCGTACTCGCTCACGACGCTCTTGAAGACGCTCAGCTCGCGCTTGCTCCAGCCGACCCAGACGACGAGCTTGTCCGCCTTGGCCGAGCGGGCGCCTGCGTGCGCCGAGCCCATGGTGATCGCCGCCGTCAGCGCCGCGCCCACCGCGGCCGCCGCCAGCAAGCTTCCCGTCACGCGTCTCATTCGGATCCTCCCGGGGTGTGGGCAGACCCCTCGCGTGCCGCGAGGGCGCCGGACGACGTTAGTTAAGTTTCCGAACGGCGACTCTAGACCTGCGAGAGAAACCAGTCAAGGTTCCTTCCGATTTCGGGCCGCCTTCGTTAGGCTTCCTGCCCAGATGACCCGGCCGACCTCCCGCCCGGCGATTCCGCCGCTGCTCAAGCACATGAACGAGCGGACCGTGCTCGAGACGATCCGCCAGGGTGCGCCGATCTCGCGCGCCGAGATCTCGCGGCGGGCCGGGATCTCGAAGCCGACCGTGTCGCTCGCGCTCCAGTCGCTCCTCAAGGCCGGTCTCGTGCGGGAGACCGCGCCCGACCCCGGCCGCCCCTCCTACGGCGCCGTCTACTTCGAGCCCGCGGCGGAGGCGGCCTTCGTGCTCGGCTTCGACCTCGGCGCGCGCTTCCTGCGCGGGGCGGCCTGCGACCTCGCCGGCGAGGTCCGCGCGCGCGAGGACGTCGAGCTCCCCTCGACCGACGCCGAGACGGCGATCGAGACGATCGCGGCGCTCCGCACCTCCCTTGTGGAGGAGACCGAGCTCCCGGAGGAGCTGATCGACGGCGTCGTCGTCGGCGTCCCGGGGGTCGTCGAACCCGACACGGGCCGCATCAACCTCGCCGAGAACGTGCCCGGTCTCGAGGAGCGCCCGTTCGACGCCGAGCTCCAGGAGCGGCTCGGCCTTTCCGTCACGCTCGAGAACGACGTCAACCTGGCGGCGCTCGGCGAGCACTGGCGCGGCGTCGCCCGCGGCGTCGACGACTTCGCCTTCCTGTCCGTCGGCACCGGGATGGGGGCGGGGGTCGTCCTGCGCGGTGAGCTCCACCGCGGGCACCACGGCGCCGCCGGCGAGATCGACTTCGCCCTCAGCGGCCTCCACGCCGAGCTCGATCCCTCGGCCGCCGGAGTCGCGGCGCTCGCGGAGCGCCTGGCTGCGGCGCGCCGCCTGGCGACCCCCTACGACACGCGCACCCTCTTCGCCGAGGCCCGCGGGGGCGACCGCGTCGCCCGCGAGGTCGTCGAGGAGGTCGCCCGCCGGATCGCGCTCCACGTCGCGCCGATCTGCGCCGTCGCCGACGTCGCGCTCGTCGTCCTCGGCGGAGGCCTCGGCGCGAACGAGGACCTCCTCCTCGCGCCCGTCCGCAGGCTGCTCGGGAGCTGGCTCCCGTATCCCCCCCGCGTGGAGGTCTCGAGCCTCGGCGAGGCCGCCGTCCTCACCGGCGCGCTCGCCGTCGGCCTCCGCTCGGCCCTCGACAGCGTCTTCCTGAACCGCGCCGGCGCCGTGCCTGCATAACCCCTCTTGGTAGAGGGCGTCCGTCTGCACTGACCGGTCGACACGCTGGGATCGCGAGAACGGCAGCGCCGCTTCGCCGCTCGCGGGCGAACGGCGCGGAAGGCACCGCTTGCGGTGCCGTTATCAGGACGCGTGGCTCTGCCGCGCGTCCGTCTGCAATGACCGGTCGACACGCTGGGATCGCGAGAACGGCAGCGCCGCTTCGCCGCTCGCGGCGAACGGCGCGGGAGGAGCGACCGCAATGCTCCTCCCGCGGCGGAGGGGATGAGTGCCGCGGGGCGCGTCGCCCAACGCACCCCGTGGTCTGCTTCGTCCCGATAACGGACTCGCGCGAAGGCCGAAACTTGCGCTGCCACCCTTCCGGGGGAGCCGGGCTCACCCCTTCGTGCCGAAAATAGTCACGTCTTGCGGCGACCTCTCACTCCACGCGGCCGGAGGCCGAGCCTCCTCACGACGTTCGCCCTCGTCAGCCTCCTCCCGGTCGCCCTGCTCGGCTTCGGCCTCTCGCAGTACCTCGCGCACCAGGTGCGCTCGCGCGCCTACGCGGACGCGCGCCAGTCGGCGGTCCTCGTCGCCACCGCGCTCCAGACCCAGCTCACGCCGTACGAGTTCCGCTACGGGCTTCGCCAGGGCGACCTCATCGCGCTCGACCAGACGATCGCGAGCCTAAAGGCCTCGGGCGTCGCCGGCGCAACGCTCTGGGACAGCCGCGGCCGCGTCCTCTACGCCGACGACCGGACGTCGATCGGCCACGCATACCGGCCCGGACCTCGGCTCCGGCGCGCTCTCGGCGGGCGCGTCGCCGCCGGCATGTCGCCCGGTGACTGGAGCGGGAAGTCGTACGAGGTCGTCGTCCCGCTTCGGTTCGGGACTCCCGGCCACGTGCTCGGCGCGCTCGAGCTCGAACTGCCCTACGCGCCCATCCAGACGGCGATCGCGTCGGACGTGCGCACGACGTACGCCTTCATCGGCGGCGGCCTCCTGCTCCTCTGGATCAGCATCTTCCGCCTCGTCGCCGGCGCGTCGCGCAAGCTCCGTCGCCAGGCGGACGAGAACGAGCGGCTCGCGCTCCACGACCACCTCACCGGCCTTCCCAACCGCTCGCTCTTCCTCGACCGGCTCGACCACGCGTTGCGCGCCAGCACCCGAACCGGCAGCGGCGTCGCCGTGCTGCTGATGGACCTCGACCGCTTCAAGGAGGTCAACGACACGCTCGGCCACCACTGCGGCGACCTGATGCTGAAGGAGCTCGCCAGCCGCCTCTCCGGCGTCGTCCGTCCGACCGACACGGTCGCCAGGCTCGGCGGCGACGAGTTCGCCCTCCTCCTGCCGAGCGTCACGCAGGCGGACGCCGGGATCGCGCTCGCAGAGCGGATCGCGCTCGCGCTCGACGACCCGTTCGTGATCGACGGCCTCCCTCTCGAGGCCGAGGCGAGCATCGGCATCGCGCTCTACCCCGTGCACGGCGAGGACGTGGAGACCCTGCTCCAGCGCGCCGACGTCGCGATGTACATGGCCAAGGAGACGAAGACCCACTACGCCGTCTACGACGCGGACGTCGACAACTACCGGCCCGAGCGCCTCGTCCTCGTGGCCGAGCTCCGCCGGGCGATCGAGAACCGCGAGCTCGTGCTCCACTACCAGCCGAAGGCGACGCTCGCCGACGGCACCGTGCGCGGCGTCGAGGCGCTCGTCCGCTGGCAGCACCCGGAGCGCGGCCTCGTCCCGCCCGACGTGTTCATCCCCGTCGCGGAGCACACCGGGCTGATCCGGCCGCTCACGTTCTTCGTCGTCGAGGAGGCGCTCCAGCAGTGCGGCCGGTGGCGGGAGCAGGGGTTCGAGCTCACCGTCGCGGTGAACGTGGCGATGCGGAACATCCTCGACGAGGAGTTCCCGAACGAGCTCGAGCGGATGCTCGACAAGTACGGCCTCGACCCGAGCGTCCTCGAGCTCGAGCTCACGGAGACGAGCGTCCTCGCCGACCCGCCGCGGGCGAAGGAGATCCTCCAGCGGCTCCGCGACACCGGCGTCAGCCTCGCCGTGGACGACTTCGGCACCGGCTATGCGTCGCTCGCCTACCTGAGCGAGCTGCCGGTCGACGAGATCAAGATCGACCGCTCGTTCGTGATGGCGATGGACCGTGAGGAGCAGCACGCGCGGATCGTCCGCTCGACCATCGACCTCGGCCGCAACCTCTGCCTGAGCGTCGTCGCCGAGGGCGTCGAGTCGGCGGAGGTCTGGGAGCGCCTGGCCGAGCTCGGCTGCGACTCGGCGCAGGGCTACTTCCTGGCGAAGCCGCTTCCCCCGGCCGAGCTCACGGCCTGGCTCGAGGACCGCCTTCCGCGCGATCTCAGAGCAGAAGTGGCGTAGACGCGCCTTCCGGCGCCCCCGCCATCCTTTTCCTTACAGCGTCGTCATAAAGCCTCTGTACCGTCCTCTCGTTCCGACCCGAAGGGGGCCTCTGCCGGTGAATCGTCTCGTCCGTCTTCTCCTGCTCGTCTGTCTCGCGGCTGCGGTCGCGCCGTCCACCGCCTTCGGCGCCGCGCGCATGTTCGTCGGCTTCTACGACGACGCCGCGTTCCGCTGGCGCGCCGACCACAACGCGAACCTCGATCGCGCGCGCGACGCGCACGCGACGATCGTCAACGCCGCGGTCAACTGGTCGAAGGTGGCGCCGACGCGTCCGTCGAACGCCTCGAACCCGTTCGACCCCGCATACCAGTTCACGGATCTCGACGACATGATCCGCGGCGCGCAGGAGCGCGGCATCGAGCCGATGCTCCAGATCTGGGGCACGCCCAAGTGGGCCGGTCCCGCCACGAACCGACTGCCTCGGCGCCTGAGCGACCTCACGGCGTTCGCCCGCGCGGTCGCCGCCAGGTACTCCGGCCGCTACGCCGGCTTCCCCTTCGTCCGCTACTACGGCGTCTGGAACGAGCCCAACCTCAACCAGTTCCTCTCGCCGCAGTTCGACAGCCGGGGCCGCTCGGTCGGCCCGGCGCTGTACGCGAAGCTCTTCAAGGCCGCGTACTCCGGGATCAAGGCCGGGAACAAGCTCGCGCTCGTGGGTCTCGGCGAGACCTCCGCGCGCGGCCGTGACCGGCGTATCAAGGGCCTCCAGGACACCCACTCGCCGGGCCGCTTCTACCAGCTCGTCGCGAAGGCCGCGCCGGGGCTCAAGTTCGACGCGGTGGCGCACCACCCGTACCCGACCGATCCGAGGCAGCGCCCCGAGCAGGTCGTCCGGTGGCCGAACGTCGCGCTGACGACGATCCCGAAGCTCGAGTCGTCGCTGAAGAAATGGTTCCACCGGAAAGGCAGCGTGCCGATCTGGATCACGGAGTACGGCCACCAGACGGCGCCCGCCCAGAACGGCGTCAGCTACCAGACCCAGGCCGCCTACATGACGCGTGCGGTCGCGATCGCGGCGCGCTACTCGTACGTGCCGATGTTCATCTGGTTCGTCCTCCACGACGACCAGGGCGACCCCTGGCAGAGCGGCCTCATCGCCGAGGACGGCACGCTGAAGCCGGCGTTCTTCACCTTCGCCGATCTCGCGTACCGGTTCGACCCGCGCAACGCCCTCGTCGTCGTGAAGGCGGGGAAGCCGAACCCGGTCGTCCGGCTCTCGGCCCGGGAGATGGCAGCGCGCTCGCCCGCCGGCGCGACGATCGGCGTCGACATGCGCGTGATCCTCGGCGACTCGCTCGTGGCGCACCCGCAGCCACAGGGGAAGCTCGGGATCGACGGCTGGGTGAGCGTGCCCATCGCGTTCACGCCCGTGAAGGGGCGCACCTACTACGTCGAGGTGCAGATGAACGACATCCACGGCGACCGGATCTCGCGCTTCCTGACGCTGGTCGCCAGGTAGTGCACGGCGCCGCAGTGCAGACCGAGCGCGAGCTCTGTCCCCGCTGCGGCGCCGAGCTCGACTGGCGCCACCAGACCTGGCAGTGCCCGCGCTGCCGGTTCAAGCTCGGGTGCTGCGAAGGAGACGCAGAAGCGTGTGAAGCCTGACGGGGCGGCGGCCGAAGGGTCGCCGCCCCGCCGGTTGCAGCTACCGCGAGATCTGCTCGACGACCTCGCCGGTGTGTCGTTCGTCGGCCACCTTGGCCACGTCCGCCTGGGCGACCACGCCCACGAGCCGGCCGTCCTCCTCGACCACCGGGAGCCGGCGCACCTGGTGCCGGGCCATCAGCCGGAGCGCCTCGTCGAGGTCCTGCTCCGGATCGAGCGTGACGACGTCGCGCGACGCGACCTCCGCCGCCTTGACCTGCTCGGGGTCGCGGCCTTCGGCGACCACGCGCACCGCGATGTCGCGGTCGGTGAGCACGCCGACGAGGCGATCGCCTTCGACGATCGGGGCAATCCCGACGTCCTCGTCGCGCATCATCTTCGCCGCGTAGGCGACGGACTTGTCGGCGTCGATGCTGCAGGGGTTCGAGGTCATCACTTCGCGAACGGTCTTGGGCATCTCGTCAGCCCCCTTTCCTTGTTTCAACAAAGAAACGCCTACCCCGGCCCGGACGGTCGCAAACGGTGAGAATGGGGCGCGTGACACCCACTGCGCCGGCGGCCCGGATCCGCGAGCTCGCGCTCTCGTTTCCGCGCACCTACGAGGACTCGCCCTGGGGCTTCCCGGTCTTCAAGGTGGGCGAGAACCGCATGTTCGCGTGGATGATCGAGGAGCCGGACGCGGTGCACCTGACGCTCAAGCTCACGGCCGAGGAGCGTGAGGTGACGGCGTACCTGCCGTGGGTGCGGCGCGCGAGCCACGTGGGCCGCTACGGCTGGGTGACCGCCGCGATCACGGACGAGGAGACGCTCGACGCGGCGCTCGAATGGCTGCGCGAGAGCTACTGGCTGAAGGCGCCCGCCGACGTCCGCGACGCGGCGCTTCGCTGATCAATCGGCGCCGGGATCGTCCTCGGTATCCGCGTCCGTCTCCTCCGGATCTGGAACCGGCGACTGGTCGAGCTCGTCGTTGCGGTCGTCGTCACGGGGGTGCGTATCCTCTTCCGCCATGAAAGTGCTCCTACCCGACGACTCGGAACTCGAACTCGCCGACGGCGCGACGGGATTGGACGCCGCCGCGGCGATCGGGCCGAAGCTCGCCGAGCAGGCGGTGCTCGTGCGCTCGAACGGCAGCGTCCAGGATCTCCGGCTGCCGCTTCGCGACGGCCAGCACATCCAGATCCTGACCACGCGGGACGCCGACGACCCGGACGCGCTCGCGGTCCTGCGGCACTCCTCCGCGCACCTGCTGGCGGAGGCGGTGCGCCGCCTCTACCCGGGCGTGAAGATCGCGATCGGGCCGCCGATCGAGAACGGCTTCTACTACGACTTCGACTTCCCCGAGCCGATCCGCGAGGAGGACCTCGCGCGGATCGAGGCGGAGATCCAGCACGAGCTGGACGAGGGGCGGGAGTGGTCGCGCGAGGAGATCCGACGTGACGAGGCGCACGAGCGCTTCCGCGCGGAGGCCGAGCCGTACAAGGTGGAGCTCGTCGACTCCGCCGAGGACCCGATCTCGCTCTACACGCAGGGCGACTTCACCGACCTCTGCCGCGGGCCGCACCTCCAGAACTCGAGGCCGATCCGGGCGCTCAAGCTCACCGGCCTCGCCGGCGCGTACTGGCGCGGCGACGAACGGAACCCGCAGCTGACGCGGATCTACGGCACCGCCTTCTACTCGAAGGACGCGCTCGAGCGGCACCTCGACCGGCTCGAGGAGGCGAAGCGGCGCGACCACCGGCGGCTCGGCCCGCAGCTCGACCTCTTCCATTTCGAGGAGTCCTCGCCCGGCGCGGCGCTCTGGCACCCGAAGGGGATGGCGCTCTGGAACGCGCTCGAGGACCTCCGGCGCTCCGAGAACGCGCGCCGCGGCTACCTCGAGGTGAAGACACCGCTGATGTGGGACCTCGACCTCTGGCGGCGCTCGGGTCACCTGGAGAAGTACGGCGAGCACATCTTCCGCCTCGAGCACGGCGAGCGCACGTATGGGCTGAAGCCGATGAACTGCCCCGGGCACATGCTCGTCTTCAACAGCCGGCTGCGGAGCTACCGCGAGCTTCCGCTCCGGCTTGCCGAGGCGGCCGTGCTCCACCGTGACGAGCCGACCGGGACGCTCCAGGGCCTGACGCGCGCGCGCCAGTTCAGCCAGGACGACGCCCACGTCTTCTGCACCGAGGAGCAGATCGAGGCGGAGATCGACGCGATGTTCGACTACGTCGGCTACCTGTACGACCGCTTCGGCGTCCGCGACATCGCGCACGCCGAGCTCGCCACCCGTCCCGACGACAAGCTCGGCACCGACGCCGATTGGGACCGGACCGAGGGGATCCTGCGGCAGGCCGTCGAGCGGCAGCGGATTCCGTACCGCCTCGCGGAGGGCGAGGGCGCCTTCTACGGCCCGAAGATCGACTTCTTCATGGACGACGCGCTCGGCCGTCCCTGGCAGATGGGCACGATCCAGCTCGACGGGCAGCAGCCGGCCCGGCTCGGCTGCACCTACGTCGGCCCGGACAACCGCGAGCACATGCCGTACGTGATCCACCGGGCGCTCTTCGGCTCGCTCGAGCGCTTCGTCGGCATCCTGATCGAGCACTACGGCGGCGCGTTCCCGTTCTGGCTCGCGCCGGTGCAGGTGCGCGTGATCCCGGTCGGCGAGGGCCACCGCGAGCTCGCGCGTCAGGTCCGCGAATGGCTCGAGGGCTACCGCGTGGAGGTGGACGAGCGCGACGAGACCGTCGGGAAGCGGATCCGCGACGCCGAGGTCGAGAAGGTCCCGTACGTGATCGTCGCGGGCGACCGGGAGTCGCGGGAGAGCCTCGCCGTCCGCCGGCGCGGCGGCGAGCAGGCAACCCTCAACCTGGAGGAGCTCAGGAACGAGCTTGCTACTCTCTAGCTCTGGCAAGCAGGAGCGGACCCGTTCCTCACCTCCGGAGCCGAGAGCTCATCGGGGGTTTGAACCGAGTCGAACGACGAGGGTGACGGGCCACCGCTTGGAGTGGTTCCGACGTTCGACAAGGGAGGAGAAAGCAGCTTGGTGAGAGCCCTTTGAGGCCGAGGCGGCACGTCGAGCCGGTGCGCCCGGTCCAACAGCAGGCTCGGATCAACGACGCGATCCGGGTCCCGCGTGTCCGGCTGATCGACGAGGACGGAACGCAGGTCGGGGTCAAGCAGACGCAGGAAGCCCTCGAGTACGCCTTCTCGAAGAACCTCGACCTCGTCGAGGTGGCGGCTCAGGCGGATCCGCCGGTCGCCCGGGTGATGGACTACGGGAAGTACCGCTACGAGCAGGAGCAGAAGGCCAAGCTCGCGCGGAAGCACCAGACCTCGATCAACGTGAAGGAGATCAAGTTTCGGCCCAAGATCGGGATCCACGACTACAACACGAAGAAGGGCCACGTCGAGCGCTTCCTCAACCAGCGCGCGAAGGTGAAGGTCACGATCATGTTCCGGGGTCGCGAGCAGACCCATCCGGAGCGGGGCCGCGACCTCCTCATGCGCCTGGCGGAGGACGTCAAGGAGATCGGCCAGGTGGAGTCGCCGCCGCTCCTCGACGGCCGCAACATGGTGATGCTGCTCGGCCCGACCAAGAATGCGGGAGTGACGAGAGACGATGCCAAAGATGAAGACATCCAGCGCAGCGAGGAAGCGGTTCAAGCTGACGGCGGGGGGCAAGCTGCTCCGCCGGCACGCGATGAAGAGCCACAACCTCGAGAAGAAGTCACCGAAGCGTAAGCGCAGCTTCGGCAAGGACCAGCCCGTGTCGCCGAGCAACGTGCGGTCGGTGAAGCGGCTGCTCGGGAGGCGCTGAGATGCCGCGGGTGAAGCGGGCCGTCCACGCGCGCAAGAAGCGCCGCAAGGTCCTCGAGCAGGCGAAGGGCTACTGGGGGCTCAAGAAGTCGAGCTACCGGTACGCGAAGGAGCAGGTCGACCACTCGCTCGTCTACGCCTATCGAGACCGCAAGGCGCGCAAGCGGACGTTCCGCAGGCTCTGGATCGTCCGGATCAACGCGGCGGCGCGCGCGAACGGGCTCTCCTACAACCAGTTCGTCGCCGGGTGCCGGAAGGCGCAGATCGCCCTCGACCGGAAGGTGCTCGCCGACCTGGCGGTGAACGACCCGGTCGCCTTCGGCGCGATCGCGGCGCAGGCGAAGGCCGCGCTCGAAGCCTGACTACTCGGCGCGGGGCCGTCGAGTGATCACCTCGCGGCAGAACGCGATGCTCAAGCTCGTTCGCAAGCTGGCCGAGCGGCGCTGGCGCGACAAGCTCGGCCTCTTCGTAGCCGAGGGCGAGGATCTCGTCGAGGCGGCTCGGGCCGCGGCGATCGAGCCGGTCGAACTGCTCGTCGCCGGTGAGAACGTCGAGCCGGCCCTGCTCGCAGAGGTCTCCTCGGCCGCGCACCCGCCGCGGGTGATCGGCGTCTTCCGGCGCGCCGACCTGCTTGTCGGCCCGACCCAGGACACGGGGTTGGCGCTCTGGCGGGTCGGCGATCCCGGCAACGTGGGCGCCTTGCTTCGCGCGGCGGACGCGCTCGGACCTGCGTTCGTCGCCCTCTCCGAAGGCTGCGCCGATCCCACCGGGCCGAAGGCGCTCCGGGCCTCGGCGGGCGCGATCTTCCGCGTGCCGACCTGTGCCTTCGAGGAGTCGCCGCGGCCGTGGGTCGCGCTCGTGCCGCGTGGCGGCGCCCCGCTCGCGGAGCTCGGCCCCGACGGGCGCGCGACCTTCGTGCTGGGGGCCGAGAGGGAAGGCCTTCCCGGCGAGGTGCTCGCCGAGTGCGACGAGCGCGCGACGATTCCCCTGTCGCCTACGGCCGAGTCGCTGAACGTCGCGATGGCCGGGACGATCGCGCTCTACGAGGCTTCGCGGCGTTCTTGAGCCTCAGGTGGGCCGGCGGGCGATCCAGACGCTGTCCTCGCCGCCCGCGTACGGCCGCCGGTCGAACCAGCCGTAGCACGCGACGACCTCGAAGCCCGTCTCCACGAGCAGGGCGTGCCACTCCTCCGGGTCGAGCCAGGCCAGGACCATCGTCGAGGCCTGCCGGTCGTCGCGAACGGACAGGGTCAGCGTCCTCGCGGAGGTGTCCCAGTCGGCGCGCTCGAAGATCCCGGGCTCGCGCTCGAGCCACCGTCCGTCGGTCTCGGCGATGTCGTCGGCACCCGGCGTGAAGACGTCGAAGACGAGGCGACCGCCGGGCACGAGGAGCTCGTGGGCACGGCGGAGGGCGTGACGGCGCTCGTCGTCGCCCCGCATGTGCAGGTAGGCGCGGAACGGACACGTCACGAGCGGGACACGCTCGCGGACCGGCGGGTCGCGGAGGTCCCCGAGGCGCAGGTCGAGCAGGTCGGCGACGCCGGCGGCGGCCGCGCGCTCGGCGCAGACCTCGAGCATCGCAGCCGAGGAGTCGACGCCGATCACGGACACCCCGGCAAGCGCGACCGGGCAGGCGATGCGGCCGGTGCCGACGCCGAGCTCGACGACGGGCCCGCCTGAGGCGACCGCCTCCTCGACGTAGAAGCCGACGTCCTCGGTGACGCTGCGGCTCCACGGGTCGTAGAGGCGGGCGATCGCGTCGTACGGACTCTCACCGCGAGACATCTGGCGCATTTTCGTGACAGACACGTCGCGCGCCGCTCGCGTAGCCTGATTCGCGCTCCCACGGCAGGGCCGCAGCGGCATGGTCGGCGTCAATCGGTGCCAGGCACGTGCCTGGCACCGATTTCGGGGCGAACTGAGGCTCGCGGACCCATTGATACAGTCGCCGCATGGAGCCGCAAGTCCTCGAACGTGAGGCGCAGAGCGCGATCGAGGGCGCTTCGACAGCGGCCGAGCTCGACGACGTTCGCGTGCGCTATCTCGGCCGCAAGAGCGAGCTGAAGCAGGCGCTGCGCGCCGTTCGCGACCGCGAGACCGGCATGGCGCTGAACGCGCTGCGGGAGCGGCTCGAGAAGGCGATCACCACCCGCCGCCGCGAGCTCGAGGAGGCCGAGCTGGAGCAGCTCTTCGCACAGGAGGGGCTCGACGTCACGTTGCCCGGCGACCCAATCCCGCGCGGCCGGCTCCACCTGCTGACGCAGATCCGGCGCGAGATCGAGGACATCTTCGTCGGCCTCGGCTACGAGGTGTGGGACGGCGACGAGGTCACGGCGGTGTGGCACAGCTTCGACGCGCTGACGACCGACCCGGGCCACCCGTCGCGCTCGCCGAGCGACACCTTCTACCTCGACGACGACACCGTCCTCCGCCCGCACACCTCGTCCGACCAGATCCGCGCGATGGAGTCGCGGCAGCCGCCGCTCTACCTGATCGCGCCCGGCCGCTGCTACCGGCGGGACACACCCGACGCGACCCACTCGCCGACCTTCCTCCAGTTCGAGTGCCTCGCCGTCGACCGCGGGATCACGCTCGCCGACCTCCAGGGGACGGTCCTGCACTTCTTCCGCGCGCTCTTCGGGCCCGAGCGGGAGGTGCGGATGCGGACGAGCTTCTTCCCGTTCACCGAGCCCTCGGTCGAGTTCGACGTCACGTGCTTCCTCTGCGGCGGGACCGGCTGCGCGGTCTGCAAGCACTCGGGCTGGATCGAGATGGGCGGCGCCGGCGTCGTCGACCCCGGCGTCTTCGAGAACATCGGCTACGACCCCGAAGAGTGGTCGGGCTTCGCCTTCGGGCTCGGGATCGAGCGGATCGCCATGCTCCGGCACGGGCTGCCGGACCTGCGCGCCTTCTGGGAGAACGACCTCCGCGTCCTCGCCCAGTTCTGATGAAGGTCCCCGCGAGCTGGCTACGCGAGTACGTCGCGTTCGAGGGGCCGGTCGAGGCGGTCGCGCGGCGGCTTGTCTTCACGAGCTTCGAGGTCGACCGGATCGTCCGGCGCGGCGTCCCGGACGAGGACGGCAACCTCGGCCTGTACCGCGTCGGCCGCGTGGTCGAGGCCGGCAAGCACCCGAACGCCGACCGGCTCCAGCTCTGCCGCGTCGACGTGGGCGAGGGGGAGCCGCGGCAGATCGTCTGCGGCGCGTGGAACTTCGGCGCCGGCGCGAACGTCGCGGTCGCCCTCCCAGGTGCGGTTCTCCCCGACGGCCAGCGGCTGGAGCCGGCGAACCTCCGCGGCGAGGTCTCGAACGGGATGATCCTCTCCGAGCGCGAGCTCGAGCTCGGCGCCGACCACACCGGCATCCTCGTGCTGCCGTCGGAATGTCAGGCGGGGACGCCGCTCGGCGACGTGCTCCCCCTCGGCGACGACGTGCTCGAGATCGAGACCGGCTACAACCGGCCCGACCTGACGGCGATCTACGGGATCGCGCGCGAGGTGCACGCGCTGACGGGCGCCGAGCTCGCGCCCCCACCGGGTCGCGATCCCGCCCCCACCCACGAAGAGCCCGTCGACGTCGTCGTCGAGGACCTCGAGCGCTGCCCGCGCTACATCGGCCGCGTCTTCCGCGACGTCGCCGTCGGCGAGTCGCCGCCGTGGCTGAAGGCGCGCCTGATCGCGGCCGGGATGCGGCCGATCTCGAACGTCGTGGACGTGACGAACTACGTCATGCTCGCGCTCGGGAGCCCGCTGCACGCGTTCGACCGGACGCGGCTCGCCGATGGCCGGATCGTCGTTCGCCGGGCGCGCGCGCGAGAGACCATCCGCACGCTCGACGGCCAGGTACGCGAGCTGACGCCCGACGACCTCGTGATCGCCGACGCCGCGCGGCCGGTGGCGATCGCCGGCGTGATGGGCGGCGAGCAGAGCGAGGTCGGCCCGGAGACGACGGAGGTCCTCCTCGAGGCGGCCAACTTCGAGCAGCTCGGCGTGCTGCGCACCTCCGAGCGGCTCCACCTCCGCTCGGAGGCGTCGACCCGGTGGGAGAAGGGCGTCGACCCGCACGCGGCGGCGCAGGCGGCGACGTACGCGACCGAGCTTTTCGTCGAGCTCTGCGGCGCGCGCTTCATCGGCCACACCGACGTGCACGACGCGCTGCCGGAGCGGCCGGTGGTGCGCCTGCGGCCGGAGCGGTCGGACGCGGTGGCGGGCCTGCACCTGCCGCCCGAGCGGCAGCGGACGACGCTCGACCGGCTCGGCTTCGACGTCGCCGGCGACTGGACGGTGACCGTCCCCACGTGGCGGGCCCGCGACGTGCGCCGCGAGATCGACGTCGTCGAGGAGGTCGTGCGCTTCGCGCTGGAGGAGGTCCCCCCGACGCTGCCCGAGCGGCGCGAGATGTTCGGCCTGCTCATGCGCTCACAGCGGCTCCGCCGCCTCGTCGAGGACGTCCTCGTCGGCTGCGGGTTCTACGAGGCCTACACGTACTCGCTCCGGCCGGACGACCCCGACCCACGCGCGCTCACGCTGCCCGAGCCGCTCTCGGCGCTCCAGCGCGTGCTGCGGACGACCCTCGCCTACTCGCTCGTCGAGGCCGCGCGCGCGAACGTCGACCGCGGCAACGAGCGCGTCGCGCTCTTCGAGGTCGCGCACGTCTATCTGCCGCGGGACGAGAGGCTCCCGGAGGAGCGGTGGCGTGTCGGCGGGATCGCCGAGGGCGGGTTCTTCCGTGCGAAGGGCGCGCTCGAGACGCTCCTCGACGCGCTCCACGTCGAGCCACGCTTCGAGCCCGCGCAGCATGTGTTCATGCGCACGCCGGCCTGCGCCACGCTTCCCGGCGGCTGGGTCGCGCAGCTCGACCCGTCGCTTCTCGAAGGAGAGTGGGGCGTCTTCGAGCTCGACCTCGAGGAGCTCTTCGCGAAGATGCCGGAGCGGATCGAGTACGAGGACGTCGTCACGCACCCGGCCGTGAAGCAGGACGTCGCGCTCGTCGTCCGCGAGGACGTGCCCGCCGGGGCCCTCGTCGCCGCGGCGCGCGAGGTCGTCGGCCCGGAGCTGCGCGAGATGCACCCGTTCGACGTCTACCGGGGCGAGCAGGTTCCGGCCGGGCACAAGTCGATCGCGTTCGCGCTCGCCTTCCAGGCGCCCGACCGGACGCTCTCCGACGAGGACGCGGCGACGCTCCGCGCGCGGCTCGTCGAGGCGCTTCACGAGCGCTTCGGAGCGGAGCTCCGCGGCTGACGGCTTCCGGGTTTGAAAACGCCTCCATATGCGCACAAAGCGCGTGAAGGGACGCCCCTCCAAGGCTGTCCAACCACCATCAGGAGACGCGATGCATCGACTCAGGGAAGGTCTTGGAGGCGTGGCCGCGGTTGCGGTGGCGGCGATCGCGTTCAGCGGCAGTGCCGTCGCGGGGAACGGCCACGGCAGCTCCGGGAACGCTCCGGGCCAACAGAAGCAGGACGCGCAGCAGGGCGCACAGCCCTCGCACGGCAACTCGGCGAACGCGCCGGGACACACCAAGCACTCGAAGACGGCGTCGTCGGGAACCCAGTCGACCCGCAAGTCGACTCACGGGAAGAGCGCGGGTCACGCGAAGGCGAAGGGGCACTCGCACGTGACCTCGACGCACGTCTCGAGCTCGACCCACGTCTCGAGCTCGAGCCACGTCGGCTCCACACACTCGACCCGGACGCACTCGACCGCCGGCCAGAAGGTGCTCGTCTGCCACAAGACGGGCTCGGCGACGAACCCCTACGTCGTGATCTCGATCAGCATCAACGGCTGGAACAACGGTCACAGCAAGCACGCTGGCGACATCCTGCTCGGGCCGTCGACGCCCGGCCCGCATAGCCACGACGCGAGCCGGTGCCCGAGCGGCGGCACGACGTCGACCACGACGACGACCACGACGCCTTCCACGACGTCCACGACCACGCACTCGACGACGACGACCAGCTCCACGACGACGAGCTCCACGTCCTCGACCACGACCACCGGGTCGAGCACGACGAGCACGTCGACGAGCACGACCACCACCGGCTCGACGACGACCACCGGATCGAGCACCACGAGCACGGCGGCGGGGGCCGTCCTCGGAGCTCAGACCGGCAAGCCGTCGGCGACGGGCGGCGTCCTCGGGGCGATCGCGCGGACGGCGACGCGCGGCCGGCTCCCGTTCACGGGCCTGCCGGTGTGGGTGCCTGCCCTCGTCGGCCTCGTCCTGATCGGCCTCGGCCTTGTGCTTCGCAGGCACGGCCGGCCGACCGGCGTCTAGGCAGCTCTTTGCGGGGCGGTCGGGCGACCGCCCCGCAAACCACTTCCGCCGCTCCGTCGTAGGGTGAGCGGAAGCCACGTCTCGAAAGGATGAAACCGCCCATGCCGCGTCGCCTGTCCCTCGCACTGCTCGTCGTCGCCGCTGCGCTGCTCTTCGCGCTGCCGGGCGGCGCCCGCCCGGCGCAGAACACGCTCACCGGGACCGTCGGCCCAGGCTTCAGCATCGCCCTGGTCGACGAGAGCGGGAACCTCGTCACGCACCTCGACCCGGGCACGTACACGATCACGGTCAAGGACCAGGCCGACATCCACAACTTCGACCTGACCGGGCCCGGCGTGAGCCAGCACACGGAGATCGAGTTCGTCGGGACGACGACGTGGACGGTGACCTTCGCCGACGGGATCTACACGTACCTGTGCGACGCGCATCCGACGCAGATGAAGGGAAGGTTCGCGGTCGGCACGGCCACGTTGCCCGCGCCCAAGCCGAAGCCCAAGCCGGCGGCGAAGAAGCTCGCGGGCTCGGTGGGGCCGGGCTCGCAGATCGCGCTTCGAACGGCCTCGGGCGCGCGCGCGTCGACCCTGAAGGCGGGCGTCTACGTCCTCACCGTTCGGGACAGGTCGAAGACGGACAACTTCCACCTCCGCGGCAAGGGCGCGAACGTGGCAACGGGCGTCGCGTTCACCGGCCCGAAGACGTGGAAGGTCCGGCTCGCGAAGGGCAGCTACAGGTACTTCTCGGACGCCCACCCGGCCCTGAAGGGGAGCGTCAAGGTTCGCTAGCGCTTGGGGGTTAGCCGCGGTCGACGAGCGAGAACGGGCCGAGGCGTGCCTTCGTCCGGCCCTCGCGGCCGCGGCGCATCAAGAGGCGCGCGGTCGCGCCGATCCCGCCCGCGAGGACGAAGCCGGCGCCGAGCGCTCCGACCGCGACGACCGGCAGCTTCCCGCGGAGCTTCCCGGTGAGGTCGGTCGCCTCACCGACCTCCTCGCGGAGCTCGTCGACGGCCGCGGCGAGCTGCTCGCGCTCGGCCTCGATGTCGCGCCGGACCTCCTCGGGCGTGCGGCCGTTACGACCCGGCATCGCTCTTCAGCGCGGTCTGGGTGAGCTGTGCCTCGCGGATCGCCTGCTCCGGGACCGGCGGCGTTCCCTTCTTGATGTTGCGCAGGGCGAGCATCCCGAGCAGTCCCGTGACGAGGAGAAGGCCGAGGCCGACGAGCAGGAGCGCAAGCCAGGTCGACGTCGCCGTCGCGAGCCCGGCAGCGGCGGCCGCGAGCAGGAACGCGACGCCGAAGAGCGCGAAGACCGCGGCGCCGAGGCCGAAGCCGATCCCCAGGCCGAGCGCGGCGACCTTGCGGCCGAGCTCGAGCTTGGCGAGCTCGAGCTCGAGGCGGGCGAGCGCGCTCGCGTGCTCGGCGACCTGCTTCGCCGCGCTGCCGAGACCGCCGTTGGTGTCAGTCCCGTGGGTGGGCATGGCCCCTCCAGTCGATCAGCTTGGCGAGCGCGACGCCGGCCACGAGGGCGCCCGCCGCGACGAGCCACGGGTTCGGGCCGCCGTTCCGCTTGCGCCTCGGTTTCGGTTCAGGCGTGACGGGCGTGACGGGCGTGACCGTGGCGGGGCCCGGCTGGTCGTCGGTCGGCGCCTCGCCGCGGGCGCGTGCGGCGACGAGGCTCGGCTTGAGCTTGCGCAGGAACGCCGCGTCCTCGGCGAGCGGCTCCGCGAGCTTGCCCTTCAGGCCGTTTTGGCCCGCCGCCTTGTCGGCGAGCTCCTGGAGCTTGTCCGCCGCGCGGTCGATCGTCTGGTCGAGACGGGTCACTTCTTCGTCGGGGGCTCCTCGCCCGTCGCGAGCCGCCAGATGCGGGATGCGGTGCGCCGGGCCGCCAGGGTGGCGCCGGCGCCGAGTCCTGCATACAAGCCGGTCCAGAGCAGCTTGCGCAGCATGCCCGTGTCGTAGCCCGCTTGCGGGGCGTCCAAACATCGAATACCTATTCCGAGCTCATGCACGATTCCGCGCCGATCTACGGAAAGCCCGAGCGCCAGCGGCTCATCGCGAGCATCGTGACGCGGCGCCGGGTGGGTACGCAGTTCGAGCTCCTCGCGGCGCTCGAGGCCGCGGGCTGCCGCGTGACGCAGGCCACCGTGTCGCGGGACATCCGCGCGCTCGGCCTCGAGAAGACGCACGACGCGCTCGGCCGCCCTCGCTATGCGCTCCCCGAGGGCGGTCGCCGCACCGACCCTCGCGAGGCGCTGACGACGATCCTGCGCCAGTTCGGCCGCCGCGCGACGGCGGCGGAGAACATCGTCGTCCTCCACTCGGAGGTCGGCGCGGCGCCGGCGATCGCGCGCGCGCTCGACCGCGCGGAGCATCCGAACGTCGTCGGGACGCTGGCCGGCGACGACACCTGCCTGGTGATCGCCCGCGACGCCGCCGACGCGAAGCGGCTCGCCGCCGAGCTGGCCGAGGCGATCCGCTAGGGAGGCAGTATCTCGGCGCTTGCGGGCGGCTCCTCGTGCTCGCCGAGCCGCTCGAACTCGTCCTTGGAGAGCGCGAGCCGGATCTCGCCCTCGGCGATCTCCGCCACTTGCTCGGCGGGCACGTACTTCGGGCGCTTCAGCAGGCCCGGCGAGACCGAGATGCCGTTGAAGATGTCTTTCCCCGTGTCGCCGATCACCTCGTCGACCGTCCCGACCGCCGTGCCGTCCGCGGCCACCACCCTCCACCCGTGCTCGACGAGGAGCCAGGAGACGGGGTCCGAGCTCAAACGGACCTGCCGCCGACATACCAGACGGGACCCTGGGTCGCGTTCGGATACGTGTCGGCGAGGACGCGTAGGAGGCGGAAGGAGCCGCGGATCCCCTCCTCGTCGAGCCGCTCGAGGCAGCGCCGCGTCATCTCCGGCGAGGCGCCGTAGCCGAAGCTTCTGGCCACGCGAAAGCGAAAGCCGGTCTCGCCGCCGTAGCGCGCCGGGTTCAGCGGCGCCATCAGCAGCGCGGCGCGCTCCAGGTAGTCGGTCGAGGTTAGGCGCACCTCGCAGTAGAGGTCGCTCCAGTCTGGCGGAAGCCGCGCCACCTCCGCGTCCCAGGCCCCGGCGAGGCTCGGCCGGATGATCGGCGCCGCCTCGGGAAGCTCGTCGACCCCGAGGAGCTCGAGATGCCCGTCGACGCGCTCGGCGTCCAGGCGCGCCAGCAGGCGCCCGACGAGGTTCGGCGACGGGCCCCGCCCGCCGCGCCCGGCTTGGAAGCGCACCTGCTTGCCGCGGCGGCCGGGATTCACCGGTCCGAGCAGGAAGGCGGCGCGGTCGCAGTCCGCTTCGTCCTCGATCACGAGGCTGAGGCGCGCGGTCGCCCAACGTTCCGGGAGCTGCGCCTGGATCTCGCGCCACTGCTCGAGGAGCGCCACGGCCGCAGCATACGGCAGGCCGTCTCTAAACTCAGCGCGTGGCCAAGCTCGAGGAGAGGCAGGCGCTCCCGGAGGAGGACCTGCGCGGCTTCTTCCGCGAGATGCTCCTCATCCGCCGCTTCGAGGAGAAGGTCGAGGAGCGGTTCCGCGCGGGTGAGCTGCCCGGCTTCCTGCACGTCGCGATCGGCCAGGAGGCGGTCGCGGTCGGGGTCTGCCGCGCGCTCGAGGAGCGGGACGTCATGGCCTCGACCCACCGCGCGCACGGGCACACGCTCGCGCGCGGGACCCCGCCGAACGCCCTCATGGCCGAGCTCTACGGCAAGGTCGAGGGCTGCTCGCGCGGCTACGGCGGGTCGATGCACCTCTACGACGTCGAGCGCGGGAACCTCGGCGCGAACGCCGTCGTCGGCGGGGGGCTGCCGGGGATCGTCGGCGCCGCGCTCGCCTTCAAGCTGCGCGGCGAGGATCGCGTCGCGCTCGCGTTCTTCGGCGACGGCGCGACGAACATCGGCACCTTCCACGAGTCGCTCAACCTCGCGCAGCTCTGGGGCGTGCCGGCCGTCTTCGTCTGCGAGGACAATCACTGGGCCGAGTCGACGCCGGCGAGCCGGCACCTTCCGATCCGGGATCTGGAGCAGCGTGCGGTGGCCTACGGGATGGAGTCGACGAAGGTCGACGGCCAGGACGTGGAGGCCGTCTACGGCGCGACGGCGCAGGCGCTCGAGCATGCGCGCAGCGGCCGGGGGCCGTTCTTCCTCCTCTGCGAGACGTACCGTCTCGTCGGCCACTACGTCGGCGACCCGCAGGTCTACCGGCCGAAGGACGAGCTCGCGCGCCTGCGCGAGACCGAGGACCCGATCGACAAGCTGCGCGAGCGGCTCGGCCTCTCCGACGAGGAGGTCGAGGAGGTCGACCGGGAGGTGACGGGGATCGTCGAGACCTCGGTGGAGTTCGCGAAGAACGGCACCGACCCGGAGCCCGGTGACGCGCTGAAGAACGTCTATGCCTGAGCTCTCCTACCGCGAGGCCGTTCGCGACGCGCTCGCGACGGCGATGCGCCGCGACGACGAGGTGTTCGTCATGGGCGAGGACATCGCCGAGATGGGCGGCTCGATGGGCGT
>Ga0209577_10001508_pt1 | contig 22982 bp, 19 predicted proteins | sample GraSoiAngelo_109_FD_185874 | JGI IMG/M metagenome (GOLD analysis project Ga0209577, IMG submission 185874) | Grasslands soil microbial communities from the Angelo Coastal Reserve, California, USA - 14_0903_12_20cm (SPAdes) (version 2) | ecosystem: Environmental > Terrestrial > Soil > Grasslands...
CGCTCCGTCAGCATGTCGATCAGCGCCGGCACGTAGTGGTCGTACATCCCTGCTCCCAGGAACGACAGCTCCTCCTCAACGCTCGTGTTGCGCGACGCCAGCTCCCGCAGGTGCGCGAACACGTCCTGCTCGGGCAGCCCCTGGGGCAGCGCCAGGGCGCCGTCCAGCTGCACCGCCGGCGGTATCTGGCGGTCGAAGATCTCCTGCACCGACGCGACACCGATCGTCGCGAGCATGTGCTTCAGATCCGCGTCGGTGATAGCGGTGTAGCGGCTCAAATGACTGCCGTCAGCCTAGATGATCGATTTGCGGCACCGGCCGCGAGCCCGCGCGCGCGAGGGCGTGTCGTGCTCAGACGCTTAGCGAGGCCACGTAGGCGTCGGCGTCCATCAGCGCGTCGCGCTCGGCGGAGTCCGCGACCCGCACCCGCACCAGCCAGCCGTCGCCGTACGGGTCCGCGTTGATCGGCTGCGGATCGTCCTCCAGCGCCTCGTTCACCGCGATGATCTCGCCCGACAGGGGCGCGATCACGTCGGACACCGCCTTCACCGACTCGACCTCCGCGTACGGCTCGTCCTTGCGCACCTGCGTGCCCACCGCCGGCGGCTGGAAGAACACGACCTCGCCGAGCGCGTCCTGCGCGTACCACGTGATTCCCAGCGTCGCCTCCTCCGGCGCGCCCGCATCGATCCGTGCCCAGTCGTGCTCCTTGTGGTACAGAAGGTCGTCGGGGTAGTTCGCTGCGGCCATCACCCGCCCTTTCGGTACAGCGGCTTCTCCTTCACCAGCGCGTCGCGGATCTTGCCACGTACGTCGATCTCGAGATGCGTACCCGGCTGCGCCCGCTCCGACGGCACGTAGCCCAGGCCGATGCCCACGTTCAGGCTCGGCGAGAAGGTCCCGCTCGTCACCACGCCGCCGCCCACCACCTCGTTCCCCGCCCGCGCGATCCCCCCTCCCACGATCGCGAATGCCACCATCCGTTCCCGCGGCCCCGCCTCGCGCACCGCGCGCACCGCCTCCGCGCCGATGAAGCCCGTCTCCTCGCGGCAGCACCAGCCGAGCCCCGCTTCGATCGGCCCCCGCTCCTCCGTCAGGTCGTTGCCGTAGAGGTGAAAGCACGCCTCGATCCGAAGCGTGTCGCGCGCCGCCAGCCCCGCCGGCGCCGCGCCCCGGCGGACCAGCGCGTCCCACAGCGTCTCCGCCTCCTCCGGCGCGCACAGCAGCTCCACGCCGTCCTCCCCCGTGTAGCCCGTCCCGCACACGAGCACCTCCGACCCGCCCAGGCGCCGCACGGCCGCCGTCATCCGTGCCGGCAGCGGCGTGTCGCTGATCGCCTGCACGAGCTCCCGCGCCCGCGGGCCCTGCACCGCAAGCATCGCGTAGTCCTCGAAGCGGTCGATCACCTCCACGTCGGAGATCCCATGCAGGTGTCCTTCAAACCAAGCCAAGTCGCGCGCGTGGTTCGCCGCGTTCGTCACCGTGAGGTACCGCTCCGCGTCCAAGCGGTAGGTGAACACGTCGTCGAGCACACCTCCGTTCTCCGCGCAGATCACGCTGTACTGCGCGCCGACCAGCACGCCGCCCGTCTCCTCTTTCAACGCGATCTTCGAAACATCGTTCGACAGCACTCGCTGCAAGAGCTCCCGAGCCCCCGCCCCGCGCGTTTCGATCTCCCCCATGTGCGACACGTCGAACACGCCGCAGGCTTCGCGCACCGACATGTGCTCCTCCCGCACCCCCTCGTACTCCACCGGCATCTCGAAGCCCGCGAACGGCACGAGCTTTGCGCCCGCGGCCGCGTGGCGCTCGTACAGCGGCGTTCTGCGCAGGCTCACTCGCGCGCAAGGCTAGCGGGCTTCACCTCGGCGGCACGGTTGTCGTTCTCGCACGAGGGGGCTGTGCGCGCGCGAGGCGCCCGGCGCGCGCGTGAGGTGCGCTTGCCTGAGAGGCTACGGCCCGATGTCAGGAGAACAGACGGAGCGCCACTGCAAGGGGCGAGACGCTGAGCGTCAGCGCAAAAACGGCGGGACGTCGATCTCGTCGTCGGAGATCTCGAGCGACGACCGCTGGCCCTCGTCGATGCGCGGGCCGCGGTCGCGCCTCGCTTTGCTGTCGCGGCGCGCCGCGCGTCCCGGTCTGTGATCGAAGCCGGTGCCGATCACGGTCACCCGCACCTCGTCTGTCATCGACTCGTCGATCACCGCCCCGAAGATGATGTTCGCGTTGGAGTCGGCCGCGCGCTGGATTATCTCCGCGGCTTCGTTGACCTCGAACAGGCCCAGGTCTTTGCCGCCGGTGATGTTCAAAAGGATGCCCGTCGCGCCGTCGACCGACTCCTCGAGCAGCGGCGAGGAGATCGCCGCCTTCGCCGCCTCGGCGCAGCGGTTCTCGCCGGCCGACGTGCCGATCCCCATCAGCGCCGAGCCTGCGTCGTGCATGATCGTGCGCACGTCCGCGAAGTCCAGGTTGATGAGGCCGGGGATCGTGATCAGGTCCGTGATCCCCTGGACGCCCTGGCGCAGCACGTTGTCCGCCTCGCGGAACGCGTCGATCATCGACGTGCGCCGCTCGACGACCGACAGGAGCTTCTCGTTGGGGATCACGATCAGCGTGTCGACGACCTCCCGCAATCGGTCGATTCCCTCACTCGCCTGGCGCCCGCGCTGTGCGCCCTCGAACTCGAACGGACGCGTGACGACGCCGACGGTCAGCGCGCCGATCTCGTTCTTCGCAATCTCCGCGATCACCGGCGCCGCGCCCGTGCCGGTGCCGCCGCCCTCGCCCGCGGTCACGAACACCATGTCCGCGCCCTTCAGCGCCTCCTTGATGTCATCGCGCGACTCGGACGCCGCCGCGAGGCCAACGTCCGGGTCTGCACCCGCGCCGAGCCCCTTCGTTGAGTTGTGCCCGATGTTGAGCTTCACGTCCGCGTCGCACATCGCAAGCGCCTGCGCGTCGGTGTTCGCGGCGATGAACTCCACGCCGTGGAGGCCCGCGTCGACCATTCTGCTGACGGCGTTCGTGCCGCCGCCGCCGACGCCCACAACCTTGATGACCGCCAGATAGGTTCCGCTGCTCTCCATGATCGCCTCGTCCGAACCCTTCACCAGTTAATTAGGGTTCGGAGCATACTCGCTGCCGAGCCCGCGGGTTGGGGGACGTTATGCAGGGAACTTCGCCCTGTCAACGAAAACATCCAACCTCGCAACGAAGGTTGCATAACTGCGCAGGCTCGACCATCACTCAAGGGTCTCCGGCACTCGCCATCAACCTCCGCTTGAGGGTCATGGCGGCCTAGACGCACAAAATCGGTCGCTTTTCCCGCCGCGCGCCTCGCTCGCAACGAGCGGCCTCAACCCTCAGCCCCCCGACGCACCGCCCGGCGCAGCGGCGCCCGCGCCCGCTTCGCCGCCGGCGCCGCTCGCGGTTTCGCTCCCGCCCTGTGCGCCCGTTTCGGTACTGGTCGATGAGCCCGATTCGGACTGGGTTGTTGTGTGGCCCGGCGCGGTCGCTTCGGCTGCTTTCGCCGCGTTCGCACCCTGCGCTTCGGTCGATGAGCCGTAACCGGCGGAGGTCGCCAACCCGGCCGCGAGGGCGGCCGCGATCGATTCTGAGGAGCTGCCTGCGCTCGACGCGTCCGCTTCACCGCCACCCGCGGCGGTGCTCGGCGCGTATCCCGAAGGGAACTCCGCGGCTGCGCGTTCGGGACTGCGAACGTCGATCGCCGAGGCGTGCGCGGAGGAAGAGTCGGACAGGACGACGCACAGCGCGATCCACTTCGCGTGCACGCGCGATGAGTCGCCGAAAAACGCTTCCAGCCCGTCATGCATCACGACCGTCAGGCCATGCGGCCCCGCGAACGCGCGCGCGATGAACGGTGCGAGGGCGTGCGGCGCCGCGCCCAGCATCTCGAGCTCGCCGACGAGCGAGGAGTCATGCACGACTCCCCCCGTCGGCGGCAGGTACGCGCCGCTCACACTCGGGAGGCCGGAGGACACCAGCGCCGGCCCGAGCACCGCGCCGTCGGCCGCGACCGCCGTCTGCGCGCCTGAAACCGTCAGCGTCGCGACCGGCGGCTGCTCGACGACGTGGATACGCAAGCCGTGCGGGAAGCTCGTCGAGACGCTCAGCGAACTGACGAGGTGAAAGCGCGCGACCGACGCGAGCAGCGCGTGCTCGTTCACCTGGAGCGTCGTCATCCGTTTCCCGGCCGTGACCAGCGCCTGTTCGATCTCGTGCGCGTCCACGCCGTGCAGCCCGCTCACCCGCACGCGATCGACGGACACGAGCGGTGAGGAGCGGAACCAGCGCCACGCGCCGAAGAGCAGCGGAGTCGCGACCAACGTCGCGAGCAACAGGATGCGCAAGCGGCGATGGCCGCGAAGCGCGCGGGCAAGCGCAGCGGCGGGCAGCGTGATCGCGGCGAGCGCCTGCGCGGGCAGCGCGCGGGCGTCCCGCGACGGGCGCGGCAGCGCGACCACGGACGAGGGCGCGAGGCGGCCGAAGGCGAGCATGGGAACGCGCGAGCGCTTCATCGCGAGCCTTCTTCGACCTCGCCGTGCGAACCCCTACCGCCAGGGAAAGCGGACGTCGCCGAGCGTCTGCACCTCCGGCTCGAGCTCCACGCCGAAGCGCTCCTTTACGCGGTGGCGCCCCGCGGCCATCACCGCGACCACGTCCGCGGTGCTCGCGTCGCCGGTGTTCTCGATGAAGTTCGCGTGCTTGGGCGAGAACCGCGCGCCGCCGATCGCCAGCCCGCTGCAGCCGCTCTGCTCGAGCAGCATGCCCGCGGTCAGCCCTCCGGCACGCATGTCTGTCGGGTTCTTGAACGTCGAGCCGAACGTCTTGATCCCCTGCGGCTGCGCCTCGTGACGGCGGGTGCGCATGTCGGCGAGCGTCGCGGCGACGGACTGCGGCTCTGCGCGCTCCAGCGCGAACGATGCGAGCAGGACGATTTCGCCGGCGCGCAAGTTAGAGCTGCGATACGCGAAGCCGAGCTCCGCGGGAGCGCGCCGCTCGCTTCCGGCCGCCGTCGCGACCTGCACCCACTCGAGCACCCGTGCGAGCTCGCCGCCGTATGCGTTCGCGTTCATCCGCACCGCTCCGCCGACCGTCCCCGGGATGTTGACGCCGAACTCGATCCCCGACAGCCCCGCGCGCGCCGCCGCCGCCGCGACGGCCGGCAGGCGCGCGCCACCGCCGCACAGGATGCGCGCTTGCTCCACCTCGATCTGCGCGAGCGCGCGGTCGAGCTTCACGACGAGGCCCGCCACCCCCTCGTCCGCGATCAGGAGGTTCGACCCCGACCCGACGACGCTCACGGTCGCGCCCGCCGCGGCCGCCCATGCGAGCAGCCGCGTGAGCTCCTCCTCGCTGCCGGCGCGCGCGAAGTACTCCGCCGGCCCGCCGGTGCGGACGGTCGACAGGCGCGCGAGCGAGATATCCCGCTTCACCCCTGCCGGCGTCTGCGGCGCCTGCGCGCTCACGCCCGCACCAACGCTCGCCCGAGCGCGTCGATGTCTCCCGCGCCCATCGCCACGCACACGTCCCCCGCGCGAAGCTCCGCGCGCAGCACGGGCTCAGCGTCGGCGAACGTCGGCAGCCAGTACACGGGCCGACCCGCCGCAGCATCGGCGGCCGCCTCAGCGACGCGCAGACCGCTCACGCCCGGGTGATCCTCGGCCCGCTCGCGCGCAGCATAGACGTCGAGCACCGCTATGACGTCCGCTAACGCGAGCGCCTCGCCCAGCTCGCGAGCGAGCGCCGCCGTCCGCGAGTAGAGGTGCGGCTGAAAGACGGCGAGCAGGCGCTCCGGCGCGAGTGTCCGCGCCGCCCCGAGGGTCGCCGCGACCTCGCTCGGGTGGTGCGCGTAGTCGTCGTAGATGCGCGCGCCGTGCACGCTTCCGAGCAGCTGAAAGCGCCGACCCGCGCCCTCGAAGGAGGCGAGGCCGGCGATCGCCCTCGCCTCGTCCGCGCCCGCCAGCCGCGCGGCCTCGAGCGCCGCGAGCGCGTTGAGCGCGTTGTGCGCGCCGTGGACTCGCAGCGCGACCTCGTGCCCGCGCCAGCGCATGCGAACGCCGTTCGCGTCGAGGTCCAGCTCGTCGGCGTCGAAGGTCACGGCGACCGGCCCCGCCTGCTCGCAGGCGGCGCCGGCGCCGCTCGCCTCAACGTCCGCCGCTGCGTCCTCTTGTTCCCCGACGAGCGCAGTCGCCGGGACGAGCTCGAGCAGCTCCGAACGCCGCCAGATTACGATCCCCGCGCTCGGGCGCGCGAGGAACTCGCGGAAGGCCTCGCGCAGCTGTGCGAGTGAGGCGAACGTCGCGTGATGGTCGAGCTCGACATTCGTCAGCACCGCGATCTCGACCTCGAGGCTCAACATCGAGCGGTCGGACTCGTCCGCCTCGACGACGAGCCACTCCCCCTCTGCCCAGTGCGCATTGCCGAGCCCCGCGCCGGCGCTCCCGCCGACGAGCCACGACGCGTCGATGCCGGCACCGCGCAGAGCGTGCACGAGCATCGACGCGGTCGTCGTCTTACCGTGCGTGCCCGCGACGGCGATCGTGCGCCGCAGCGCGGTCAGCTCGCCAAGCAGCTCCGCGCGCGGGCTCTCGCGAAGGCCGCGCTCGCGCGCGGCGATGCGCTCGGGATTGTCCTCGGGGACAGCCGATGAGTAGAACAGCTCGACGTCGTCCCCCGGCGGCACGTTCTCGCGCGCGTGCCCGACGTGCAGATCGAGCACGACGCCGTCTGCTGCGAGCGACTCGGTGCTCGGCCCGGCGACGGCGTCCGAGCCGCTCACCTCCGCTCCCAGCGCGGCCGCCGCGCGCGCGTACGCACTCATGCCCGCACCGCCCACGCCGACGAGGTGGATCCGCCGCCCGCGCCACGGAGCCGCGCGGCTCATTGCCGCGCTATCTCCAGCAGCTCGTGCGCGACGTCGAAGGCGGCGCGCGGGCGCGCGAGCGCTCGCGACGCGCGCGCCATCTGCGCGAGGCGCTCGCGGTCGCCGAGCAGGTCCCGCACCTCCGTCGCGAGACGTGCGGCGCTGAGCTCGCCGTCGGCGAGCACGGCTGCGGCGCCGGCATCCGACATCCAGCGCGCGTTCTCGCTCTGGTGGTCGCCGGCCGCGTGCGGATACGGGACGAGCACCGCGGGCACGCCGTAGGCGGCGATCTCGAACACGGACCCCCCCGCGCGCGCGACGACGAGGTCGGCGGCGGCGAGGGCGCGCGCGAAATCCTCGACGTCGAGGTACTCGACGAGCTCGTAACCCGCGCGCGGCGAGCGGCGCGAAAGGCGCTCGAAGTCGCGCCTGCCGCACACGTGGAGGACGCGCATCGTGCCCTCGGCGAACGCTTCGACCGCCGCCTCGTTGATCGAGCGCGCTCCGAGCGAGCCGCCGAACACGAGCACGAACTGCTCCTCGGCGCCGAGCCCGAATCGCGCGCGCGCTCCGGCGCGCTCCTGCGGCGGGAACGGGACCGGACGCCCGGTGACGAGGTACTTGCCCGCGCGGCGCCGCTCGACGGCCCGCGCGAGGCGGCCGCGCGGAGGGAACGAGAGACACACGCGGCGCGCGAAAGGCGCGAGCAGGCGGTTGGTGAGGCCGAGCCGCGAGTCGGCCTCGGTGAGCAGCACGGGAGTGCGCCGCGAGAGCGCGGCGAGCACGACCGGGCCCGCGACGTATCCGCCCGCGCCCATCACCGCGTCGGGCGCGAGCGCGCGCAGGACGCGCCGCGCGCGCAACGTCGCGAGCGCGGCGCGCGCGAGCGCGGCAAGCGCACGCAGCGGGTTCGTGCGGCTGAGGCCTTCGACGGGGATTGTGTGCAGCGTGAAGCCCGCGCCGGGCACGAGCTGTGCCTCGGCGCGCGCGGCGCCGATGAACTCGACGCGCGCGCCCTCAGCCCGCAGCGCCTGCGCGACCGCCAGCGCCGGCACGACGTGGCCCGCCGTCCCGCCGGCCGCGATCACGACGGTTGTCGCCCGCTTGCTCACGCCTCGATCGTTCTACTTCGCGCCCATGCGCGTCTGCGCGGCGCGAGGCGCGGGCGGGGACGGCGCGCACGTGCGCGCTGCCTCCGGCGGCGACGTTCATCAGCAGGCCCATCGCGGCGAGCATCACGATCAGGCTGCTCGAGCCGTAGGAGACGAACGGCAGCGGCACACCCGTCAGCGGCGCGAGCCCGAGCACCGCGAACACGTTGAGCGTCGCCTGCGAGACGATCAGCGTCGTGACGCCGACGGCGATCAGCGCGCTGTGCAGGCTGCGCGCGGTCCGCGCCGCGCGCAGGCCCGCGTGCGCGATGAGGCCGTAGAGGAACAGCAGCGCACAAACGCCGACGACGCCGAGCTCCTCGGCGATAACCGCGAGGATGAAGTCGGTCGGCGCCTCGGGCAGGTAGAAGATCTTCTGCACCGACTGCCCCGGGCCGACGCCGAAGAGACCGCCGGAGCCGATCGCGATCTGACCCTGCACGGCCTGAAAGCCGCTGCCGGAGGCGTGCGCCCAGGGGTTGATGAACGACGTCAGCCGCGCGCGTGCATACGGCCGCGCGAGCGCGTACAGCACGACGCAGCCGAGCGTGCAACCGACGATCACCGCGAGGTTGCGCCGCCCGATGCCCGCCGCGACGAGCATCGCGACGGTGACGAAGCCGATGACCATCGCGCTGCCGATGTCCGGCTCGAGCCCCACGAGCACCGCCGAGCCCGCGACAACCGACAGCAGCGGGCGCCGCAGCGCGCGCAGATCGTGCACCTGGCGCGGGCGCTTCGCGAGCAGCGTCGCCGAGTACAGCACGAGCGCGAGCTTCAACAGCTCGGACGGCTCGAACTGCAGCGGCCCCACTCCGAGCCAGCGGCGCGCGCCGTTGACGGTCACGCCTAGATGCGGGACGTGCACGGCGAGCACGAGCACGATCGAGGTCGCGAGCAGCGGCCCGGTGAAGCGCGTGACGAGCTCCATGCCGCTGCGCGCGAGCACGCGCATGACGACAAGCCCGACCGCGCCGTAGACGAGGTACTTGACGAGATACGAGCCACCGTTGCCGCTGCCCCGCAGAAGCGATGTGGCAGAGGAGGCGCTGTAGACCATCACGGCGCCGAACGCGAGCAGGCACAGCGTCGTCGTGAGCAGGATGCGCTGCTCGAGCGGCTGCGCACGCGCGCTCCGCGTGCGGCCCCCCAGGCGTCGGGCGGCGCGCCCCGGCCGCGCGGGCGCGGCAGGCGTCGAGCGTCGTGCTCGCGCTGCTGGCATCAGGGCTCACTTCGACGCCCGCCCGCATAAGCCTCCAACGCCGGGCCGCATGGACGAGTGCGGGGTCTATCGGGATAGGCCCTCCACGACGAGCTCGCGGAAGCGCTCGCCGCGCGCCTCGAAGTCGTCGAACTGATCGAAGCTCGCGCACGCGGGCGAGAGCAGCACGACCTCGCCGGCACGCGCCGCGCGGGAGCTCGCGCTCAGTGCGTGCTCGAGGTCGCCACAGCGATTGAGCGGCGGGCCGCTGCCGGCAAGCGCGCCCTCTATCACCCCGCTGTCTTCGCCGATCAGGTATACGGCCGCGCACGAGCGCTCGACGGGCTCGCGCAGCGGCGAGAAGTCCTGGCCCTTGCCCTGGCCGCCGAGGATGAGGTGCACGCGCTGCCCGGCGAACGCGTCGAGCGCGACGATCGTGCTCGCGACGTTCGTCGCCTTGGAGTCGTTTACGTACAGCACGCCTCCGATCGTCGCGACCTCCTCGAGGCGGTGCGCGATGCCGGCGAACGAGAGCAGACCCTCGCGCACGCCCTCGAGCGGCGTCCCGCGGGCGAGGCACGCGGCGGCGGCGGCCATCGCGTTCTCGACGTTGTGCGCTCCGCGCAGCGGCAGCTCGCCGACATCGAGCAGCCGCTCGTTGGCGTGCCACCACAGCGATCCGTCGCGCAGGGCGAGCTGCGCGCGCGGGTCGTCGCCGAAGCAGACGATCCGGCGCTCGTCGCGCGGCGAGCGCGCGAGCGACTGCTCGACGCGATCGCGCAGCGCCGACGGCACGACGGCGGCGGCGCCGCTCGGCTGGGCGGCGAAGATGCGCAGCTTCGCGGCTTCGTACTCGCGCATCGACCCGTGCCGGTCGAGATGGTCGGGCGCGATGTTGAGCAGCACGGCGGCCTCGGGCGCGAAGCAGAGCGCGTCCTCGAGTTGGAACGAGGACACCTCACAGGCGATGACGTCCTGCGCGGCGACCTCGCCGACGAGCGAGCACAGCGCTGTCCCGACGTTTCCCGCGACAGCGACGGGGACATCGCTCGCGCGCAGGATGTGCGCAATCAGCTCGACGGTCGTCGTCTTGCCGTTCGTGCCGGTAACGGCGACGAACTCATTCGCGAGCAGGCGCCAGCCGAGCTCGAGCTCGCCGAGCACGGGCATGCCGCGCGCGCGCGCCTCGCTGACGATCGCGTCCTCGGCCGGGACGCCGGGGCTCTTGACGAGCGCGGCCGCGCGATCGAGCAGCGCCGTGGCGTCATCGGCGGGAGCCGCGAGGTGCAGCTCGATGGCGCGCGCACGCAGCTCGTCGAGGCCGCGGGGCTCGCGCCCATCGACGCCGACGACGACCTCGCCGCGCGCGGCGAGGGCGAGCGCGGCGGCGACTCCAGAGCGCGCAAGCCCGACGACGAGATAAGGGCCCGAGGGGATCGGCGGGCGGGCGATCACCCGAGGCTCTGGCGATAGATCGCAAAGCCGATCGCGGCGCAGATCGAGGCGATGATCCAGAAGCGCAGGATGATCTTCGTCTCCGACCACGCGCGCAGCTCGAAGTGGTGGTGAATCGGCGCCATGAGGAAGACGCGTTTGCGCGTCGCCTGAAACGAGACCACCTGGACGGCGACGGACAGGGCCTCGATCACGAAGATGCCGCCGAGGAGCACGAGCAGGAGCTCCGTCTTGGTCATCACGGCGAGCCCGGCGATCGCGCCACCGAGCCCGAGCGAGCCGGTATCGCCCATGAAGATCGTCGCGGGGAAGGCGTTGAACCAGAGAAAGCCGATGCACGCCCCGACAAGGCATCCGGCGACCATCGCGAGGTCGTACTCGCCTGTGATGAACGTGATGCCGACGTACGCGAGCAGCACGATGCCCGCGCAGCCGGCGGCGAGGCCGTCGAGCCCGTCGGTGAGGTTGACGGCGCTCGTAGTGCCGGCGACGACGAGGTAGATGAGCAGCGGGTAGAGCACGCCGAGGTGTTCGATCTGGTAGTCGGCGAAGCGGAAGCGCAGCGTGGGCGGGAGGTGCGCGCGCCGTTCGGCGACGTACCACAGGCCGAGTGAGATCGCGATCGTGATGACGAGCTTCGTGCGCGCGCGCAGGCCCAGGGAGCGGCGCCGCGCGAGCTTGACGTAATCGTCGGCGAAGCCGAGCAGCGCACACGCGATCGCGGCGCCGAACACGCCGACGGATCGCCAGTCGTAGTTGCTGAGGATGAGGAAGGGGACCGCGAAGGCGACCACGATGAGGATTCCGCCCATGGTCGGCGTGCCCGCCTTCTGGTGGTGCCCCTCGGGTCCGTCCTCGCGGATCTGCTGGCCGAACTCGCGCCGGCGCAGGAACTCGATGAACTTCGGGCTGAGGAAGATGCAGATGAGCAGCGCGGCGGTGCCGCCGAAGAGGATCCGGCCCATCAGCCCACGCGACCGCCGGCGGGCGTCGTCTCGGCGTCGCGCTCGCCGATCAGCGCCTGGACGACGCGCTCGAGGGCGACGCCGCGCGAGCCCTTGACGAGGACGGTGTCATCGGGGCGCAGTAACGGGGCGAGGGTCGAGGCGGCTGCGTGGGCGTCGGCAACCGAGTGCCGCTCGCCGGCGAACGTCTCGCCGATATGGGCGGCGAGCGGGCCAACGGTTACGAGCATGTCGACGCCGCGCTCGGAGGCGTGGCGGCCGATCTCGCGGTGCAGCTCTGGCGAGCGCTCGCCGAGCTCGAGCATGTCGCCGAGCACCGCGACGCGCCGCGCGGGCGCGGTTTCGGCGAGCTCATCGATCGCGGCACGCGTCGACATCGGGTTCGCGTTGTAGCAATCGTTGATCACGACCGCGCCGCCCGGCAACGTGAGCCGCTCGCCGCGCATCGCGGCGAACGCCACCTCGACGGCACCCGCCGGCTCGACCCCGACGGCGCGCGCGGCGGCGACGGCGGCGAGCAGGTTGCGCAGCTGATGCGGCTGCGCGAACGAAGGCTCGAGCACGATCTCGTGCCCGCGGTCGTCGATCACGACCTCGCCCCCCGCGCGCCGCTCGACCAAGCGGACGTCGCCGTCCTCGCCGAATGTGATCGTGTGCACGTCCTCACGCAGGTGCGCGCTCAGCAGCGGCTCCCGCGCAGGCACGACGGCCGTCGCACCGGGCGCGAGGCCGGCGATCAGCTCGGCCTTCGCAGCGGCGATCGCCTCGAGCGAGCCGAGCAGCTCGAGGTGCGCGGGACCGACGTTGACGATCACGCCGACGTCCGGCTCGGCGACGGCGGTCAGTTCGGCTATCTGGCCCGCACCGCGCATCGCCATCTCGAGCACGATCACGTCGGTGTCGGCGGGAGCGGCGAGCAGGGCGAGCGGCAGCCCGATCTCGGTGTTGAAGTTCTCGGGGCTCGCGCTCGTGCGCCGCGTCGGCCCGAGCAGCGCGACGAGGATGTCCTTCGTCGAGGTCTTGCCCGTCGAGCCGGTGACCGCGATCACCTTCGCCGAGCCGCCGCCGAGCTCGCGCCTCCACGCGCGCGCGAGCGATTGCATCGCCTCCAGCGGCGCGTCGTGCTCGAGCACGACCGCGCCCTCGCGAGCGCGCCGTGCGGCGGCCCCAGAATGCGCCGGCGAAACGAGAACGCCCCACGCGCCCGCGTCGAGCGCCTGCGGCGCGTACGCGCCTCCATCGGCGTTTTCGCCGATGAGGCCCACGAACAGATCTCCCGGACGAGCGGTGCGCGAGTCTATGCTCGCGCGCTGCGGCCGCTCGCGCTCACCGGCGCCCGCGACGAGCCTCGCCCCGCTCGCGCGGGCGATCAGTTCGGCGCTCCACGCGTTCATCGTGGCGACGCCGCGGACACGCGCTCTGGCCGCGTCGGCCTGCACCCGCGCGTCATGCCGCCGCTCCCGCCGGCCGCTCGGCGGCGGCGGCACGGCGAAGCGCGCGCAGCGCTTCGGAGACGACGGTCACGTCGTCGAACGGGACCTTGCGCCCGCCGGCGAACTCCTGCCCCTGCTCGTGCCCCTTGCCCGCGATCACGACGACGTCGCCCGCACGCGCGAGCGCGAGCGCGCGCTCGATCGCCGCGCGGCGATCGGTGATCGCCTGCAGGGACTCCTTCGCGCGCGCACGCGCAGCACGGCCGTCGGAAGCATCACCGACCCCGCGCCCGGCGGCGGCCGCGCGCTCAGCGTCGGCCGCCACGGCGTCGGCCCCGGACAGGATCTCGGCGATTATCTCCTCGGGCACCTCTGAGCGGGGATTGTCGGAGGTGACGATGACGACATCGGCGAGGCGGGCGGCGACGTCGCCCATGACGGGGCGCTTGCCGCGGTCGCGGTCGCCGCCGGCGCCGAAGACGCAGAGGACGCGCCCGCGGGTGTCGGCGCTGAGCTCGCGCGCGGCGCGCAGGACGTTCTCGAGCGAGTCGGGCGTGTGCGCGTAGTCGACGAGCGCGGCGAAGTCCTGGCCCTCGTCGACGGCCTGAAAGCGCCCGGGAACGCTGACACCGCGCTCGAGTGCGGCGAGCAGCGCGTCGAGATCGCCGCCGAGGGCGTGGGCGGCAGCGATGGCGCAGAGCGCGTTTGCGACGTTGAAGCGCCCGCGCAGCGGGGAATGGACCTGGCGCTCCCCGGCAGGCGTGATGATCGTGAAGGCGACGCCGGAAAAGCTGACGCGCAGGTCGCGCGCGCTGTAGTCGGCGGGCGCGTCGACGGCGACGGTGATCGGCCGCTCGAGCTCCTGCGCGAGGCGGGCGCCGTAGGGGTCGCCGACGTTGACGACGCTGACGCGCGGAGCGGTCTCGGCGCCGCGGGCGGCGCGGCTGTCGTGGGGGTCGGGGATGAAGAGGCGCCGCTTGGCGCGGAAGTAGTCCTCCATCGAGTCGTGGAAGTCGAGGTGATCGCGCGAGAGGTTGGTGAAGATGGCGACGGCGAACTCGATGCCGGCGGTGCGGTGCAGGGCAAGCGCGTGCGAGGAGACCTCGATCGCGCAGGCGCGGTCGCCGCCGGCGAGCATGTCGGCGAGGTCCGACTGGAGGTCGATGGCCTCGGGGGTGGTGCGGACGACGGCGCGCTCGTGCCCGGCGACGATCGACTTGACGGTGCCGAGCAGCCCGCACTGCCGGCCGCCGGCCTCGAGCAGGGCGCGCACGAGAAAGGCGGTGGTGGTCTTGCCGTTGGTGCCGGTAACGCCGACGACGGACAGGCTGCGCGACGGACGGCCGAAGAAGACGTCGGCGACGGCGGCCATGGCGGCGCGCGCGTCGGCGACGGCGAGTTCGGGGACGCCGAGCTGCAGAGGCCGCTCGACGACGAGCGCGACGGCGCCGCGCTCGACGGCCTGGGGCGCGAAGTCGTGTCCGTCGCTGCGAAAGCCGGGCACGCAGAAGAAGAGCGCTCCCGGCTGCGCGGCGCGGCTGTCATACGCGAGCGAGCCGACCCGGATCGAGGGGTCCGCGTCGGGGGAACAGCGCACGCCTGGCGCGAGGACCGAGATGACCTCGTCCAGCTGCATGGCGTTGATGCTATCCAGGCGGGACGCGCAGATAGGGCAGCGCGAAGCTCATGATCTGGCCGAAAGCGGGCGCGGCGACGGCGCCGCCGAAGATCGAGCCGGTCTGCGGTTCGTCGACGATGACGGCGCACAGGAGCTTGGGGTCGGTCGCGGGCGCGAAGCCCATGAACGAGGCGACGAATTTGGTTTTCGAGTATTCGTGGGTGCTCGGATCGACCTTGTTGGCGGTGCCGGTCTTGCCGGCGAGCTGGTAGCCGGGGATCGAGACCTGGCTGGCGGTACCGCCCGGCGCGAGCACGCCCTCGAGCATGCCGCGGAGCTCGGCGGCGGTGGACTCGGAGATGACGCGCCGGCCGGCGGGCACGGGCTGAAGGCGGGAGCCGATGGCGCGGATGATGTGCGGCGGGCGCAGGATGCCGCCGTTGGCGACGGTGGCATAGGCGGCGGCCATCTGGATCGGGGTGACGAGCTGGCCTTGGCCGATGGGAAGGTTGCCCATCGAGGAGCCTGAGTAGCGGCTCACGGGCAGCACGGCGCCGATTTCTTCGCTCGCGAGCCCGGCGCCGCTGACGGCGCCGAAGCCGAAGCGGCGCACCCAGCCGGCGAAGCGTTCGGCGCCCTCGACAGCGCCGATCTTGATCGCGCCGACGTTGCTCGACTGGGCGAGGATTTCGGCGGTGGTGAGGGTCTGATCGGCGTGTTCGGTGTCATCGTGGATGACGCGGTCGGCGACGCGGATCTGGTTGGGGACGTAAAACGGCGTGTCGGGCGTGATGAGCCGGTCCTGGAGCGCGCCGGCGACGGTGACGGCCTTGAAGGTCGAGCCGGGTTCGTAGTCGAAGCTGACAGCGCGGTTCTCCATCGCTTCGGGGGAGTTGGCGGCGGGATTATTGGGATTGGCGGCGGGCCAGTTGGCCATCGCGAGGATCGCGCCGCTGCGCGGGTCCATGACGATCGCGGTGGCGTCTTTGGGACTGAAGACGGAGCCGACGGCGGCGAGCACGCGTTCGGTCTGCTGCTGGACGTTCGCGTCGAGCGTGAGCGAGAGCGAGGTGCCGGCGTCGCCGGGATGGACTTCGCTGATCGAAACCGGCTGCCCGATCGCATCGCTGACGACGCGCCGCTCGCCGACGCGCCCTCCGAGCAGCTTGTTCTGCGCGTACTCGAGGCCGGCGAGAGGGTTGCCTTCGGTCCCAACGTCGCCGAGCACCTGCGCGGCGAGGGTGCCGCGCGGGTACACGCGGCGCATGACCGGCGCGCCGCTCAGGCCGGGGATCTTGAGCGCGAGCACTTCGCGCGCCTTGGCTTCGGGGACGGCGCGCGCGAGATAGGCGAAGCCGGTGCGCCGCGAGAGCACGTTCAGGAGCGCGGGCTGCGGGCGCCCGAGCAGCGGCGCGAGCCGTTCGGAGATCGCGAGCGGGTCGTGGATGAGGTACGGATCGGCGGAGATGTCCTGCGCGGGTTCGGAGACGGCGAGCGGAGTGCCGTTGCGATCGGTGATCGTGCCGCGCTGCGGCGGGACGGTTTCCTCGGTGACCTGCTGCGTGCTCGCGGCCCTGCGCAGGGCACCGCCGCGAAGTCCGGCGAGGTACAGCGTGCGCGTAGCGGCGATCGCGAGGAGAAGGAGGAAGGCCGTGAAGATCAGCCCGATGCGGCGCTCGGCTATCGCCACGTAGCGCCCCCCGCCCCCGCCCTAGCCCCCGCCGCCCGCGGAGGAGCCGCCGGCTTCGGAGACTGCAGGTTCCTGGGACGCGCTCGATTCACTCGCGTGCGATTCGGATCCCTGCGAGGCGGGAGCTTCGGACTGCGACCCTTCCGAGCCGCCGGCCGCTTCGCTCGAGGAGGATGAAGATGATGATGAGGACGCGCTTTCGCTAGCCGGTTCGCCGCCCTGCGACGCTTCGCCCGCGCTGCTAGCGGCGGACGCGGCTTCGCTCGGCGGCTGCTGCACGAGCGTGCGCAGAGCGCCGGCGGCGTGGGCGGGGTTCGCGCCGTGGGCGTCGAGGAAGCGCAGGCTGTGGATCGTGACGGGGACCATGCCGGCGGCGGTGCCGGCGCTCATGACGTGTTCTCCCGACGCGAGCGAAGAGTTTTCGATGCTCAGTGCGGAGGTCGCGCGCATCAACTGGGCCCTTCTTGCGAGCGCGCGGCCGATGCTGCCGTTCAGCTCGAGCAGGGCTAGCTGGAGCGTGACGATGCCAAGCAGCGCGAACGTGACGAGGCCGATCCACACGCGCCCGCGCAGGACGCGGTCGAGCAGGCGGTGCTCGCAGACACCGGCGACGGCGATGACGAGCGCGCCGCCGAGGCCGGCGGCGCGGCGCTCGCTCCTACGCGCGACCCGCCCGCGCTCCGTGGCCGGGGCGCGCGCGGGACCGGAGACGCGCCGCGGGCGCGCGGGCGCGACGGGACGGCGGGGGCGTTCGACGAGCCCGCGGCGTGCCGCGACGGCGGCGGCGGGCGGTGGCGTCATCGCGCGGCCCCGCCGGCGGGGACGAGCTTTTGCGCGGCGCGCAGGCGCGCGGAGGCGGCGCGCGGGTTGCGCTCGACCTCGTCGGTGGTCGGGGCGAGGGCGCGGCGGCCGAGGAGCTCGGCCTCGGGCTCTTTGCCGCACGCGCACACGGGCAGCTCCGGCGGACAGATGCAGCCGCGGGCGCGGTCGGCGAGAAAACGCTTGACGCGCCTGTCCTCGAGCGAGTGGAAGCTGATCGCGGCGAGCACGCCGTCGCGGCGCAGGAGGCTCCAGGCGAGCGGCAACGCGCGATCGAGCTGCGCGAGCTCGTCGTTTACGGCGATGCGCAGCGCTTGAAAGGAGCGCTTGGCGGGATGGCCGCCGGCGAAGCGCGCGGGAGCGGGAATCGCAGCTGCGATCGCGTCGACGAGCTCGAGCGTGGTGGCGATCGGCGCGCGCGCGCGGCGGCGCACGATCTCGCGCGCGATCGCGGAGGCATGCCGCTCCTCGCCGTACTCGCGCAACGCGTGCGCGAGCCGGCGCTCGTCCCACTCGGCGACGATGTCGCGTGCGCTGAGCGGGAGACCGGGGTCCATGCGCATGTCGAGTGGCGCGTCGTAGGAGTAGGAGAAGCCGCGCTCGCGCGCATCGAGCTGAGCGGAGGACATCCCGAGGTCGAAGTACGCGGCGTCGGCCTCGATTCCCTCCTCGGCGAGCAGCGCGAGCGCCTCGGCGTAGCCGGAGCGGATGAAGCGGACGGAGCACGCGACCTCGGACTCGAGCTCGCGCGCGCGCGTCTCGGCGTGCGGGTCGCGGTCGATCGCGATCAGCGTCCCGGAGGTGCCGAGGCGCTCGGCGACGAGCCGCGCGTGGCCGCCGTCGCCGAAGGTGCAGTCGATCGCGACCGACCCCGGGCGCGCGCCCCCGCGCGCGGGTGCGAGCGCGTGGAGCAGCTCGCTCGCGAGCACGGGCGTGTGCCGGCCATCCGACGCGGCGGATTCGCGGCGCGCGCGATCGCGCGCGGAACGCCGCTCGCCGATGTCGGCGCGTTCGCCGCTCACGCGCCTCGCCCCCCGCGCGCGGGCGAACGGGCGGCGGATGTTAAGCGTCGTCGACATGGGCGGTGATGTCGGCTACCCCTGCGAGCAGCTCGGGCTGGTGCTCGCTCCACGCGGCGCGCGCCCACAGCTCGAGGCGGCTGCCCGCGCCTACGACGAAGACGTCCTTGGCGAGATTCGCGTGCTCGATGAGGAAGGCGGGGAGCATGACGCGCCCGGCGCCGTCGAGCTCGACGAGCTGGCTGTTGCCGAAGAAGAAGCGCTCGAGCTCGCTGCGCCTGGGCGACAGCGGCGGCAGCTCGGCGAGCGCGCTCGCGGTGTAGGAGTCGTACTCGCCCGGCAGCCAGATGGCGACGCACGGCTGCTGGTCGAGCGGCATCGCGAGCAGCGCGCCATCGCCGAGGGCTGTGCGGTATTTGACGGGCACCGTGAGGCGGTTCTTGGCGTCGAGCGTGTGTTCGAAGGTGCCGCGGAAGGGGACCAAGGCTGCCTCTGCAAGTTGCTTTCGAGCCGAGGTGGAGGAGTGGGAGGAGCCCCTCCACCTCGGCTCGCTGGGCGCGAACATATCCCACTTTCTCCCACAATGCAACCCCAATTGCGTCTGTCATCCCACTTCACCACACAAAGCGAGTCGGAGAAGCCGGATTCGCCCATCCCGCTTGGGCCAACGGCGGCTCGCGACCTCGTTCAGAGCGGCTGCGGGCGGGCGCAAGAAGGCGTGCATAGCGCGCGGGTGGGCGCGTTCTTGCACGCGCGGCGCGGCCGACCGAGGCGCGGCGCGGCGGCTGGTGGTGTCGCTACGATCGCTCACTGATGTCCCTCGAGCGTAGGCGCAGGATCCGCGCGCAGGCGAGGCGTGCGTTCGGCGCGTCGCTCCTCCTCCCCGCGCTCGCGCTGACGATCGCGGCATGCGGCTCATCCTCCTCGCTTGGCAAGGGAACCGACCCCGCGACGCTCGTGCCGGCGTCGGCGCCGGTGTTCGTCGGGGCGGAAGTGCGGCCGGGCGAACCCCTGGTGAGCTCCGCACGCGCGGCCGCGCAGGCGCTGACGCACCAGGCGAATCCTTACCTGCAGTTGCTCGGAGCGCTGCAGACGCCGGGATCGCCGAAGCTCGACTACGCGCGCGACGTGCGCCCCTGGCTGGGGCGCGACGCGGGCGTGTTCCTGGGGACGCTGCGCGGCAAGAGCAGCGCGGGCGTGGGCGACCTGCTGACGCTGCTCGAGCGCGCACTCGCGGGCGACGCGACGTCAGCTTCGGAATTCCCGTTCTCTTCGAGCGGGGTCGACGGTGCGATGCTCCTCGACACGACCGACAGCTCGAAGGCGCAGGCGTTCCTCGGCTCGCAGGCAGCGCGGGCGGGAGCGCACGCGAGTGCGTACCGAGGCGTCGCGTACAAAGTGAGCGGCCAGGGCATCGCGTTCGGCCTGGTCAAGCGCGTGGCGGTGATCGGCTCGGAGGCGGCGCTGCACAGCGTGGTCGACACCTCGCTGGGTGGATCGGCGCTCGCTGGCGAGGCGACGTACGCGAAGCTCGCGGCGGCGCGGCCGTCTGGCGCTCTGGCGAACCTGTACGTCAATCCGGACGAAGCGGGGGGCGCTCGGCTACCGCGCGCGAGCGGCAGCGAAGCGAACCTGCTGACGGTGCTCACCGGGCTCGACGGCGGGCGTGCGCTCGACGTGTCGTTCATACCGAGCAGGAGCGCGATCGCGCTCGACCTGGACACGCCGGCGTCGGGCTCGCAGTCGGCCTCGGGAGGTCTGCTGCCGGCAGCGGCGGCGGGCGCGGGCGCGCTCGGCGAACTGCCTGCGGAATCGTGGCTCGGGATCGGCCTCGGCGGAAGCGGCTCGGCGCTCGGCGCAAACGTGCGCGGGCTGCGCAGCGTGCTGTCGCTGCTCTCCTCGGGCGCGGGCAGCTCGAACGCGGTGGTGAGCGTCAAAGGACTGCTCGATGGCTTCCTCGCGCCACTCGACGTGCTCGGCGCGGAAACGGCGGCGGCGCGGCGCGACTACCAGGACTGGATGACCTCGGCGGCGCTGTTCGCGGCGGGCACCGGCCTGCTCAGCATCAAGGGCGGTGTCGTGATCCTCTCCGCGGACCCGGCGCGCTCGCGCGCAGCGGTCGGCAAGCTCGCGGCGGCGCTGCGCCGGTCGGGCATCCAGGTGGGCGCGGTGACGGTTCCGGGCACCGACGCGGCGGTGTCCGCGCGCGTGGCGACGCTGCCGCTGCCGCTCGTCATCGCCGACGGGCACGACGCGGCGGGGAAGACGAAGTTCGTGATCGGCCTCGGCGAAGGATCGGTGACGGCGGCGCTCGGCGCGAAGAGCACGCTCGCGGGAGGTCCGACGTTGAGCGCCGCGGCGGATTCCCTCGGCGAAGGCATCCAGCCGAGCGCGACGATCGATTTCCCGACGCTCCTCGGCCTGCTCGAAGCGGCGGGGCTGACCGAAGACCCGACGATCGCGCCGCTGGTCGGCTACGCGCGCTCGCTGACGACGCTCTCGGCGGGCGGCTCGCGGCCGGCGAGCGGGGTCGAACGCCTGCGCGTGACGGCCGGCCTGCGCCAGCCGGAACCCGGCGCGTAGGCGGCGCCCCCGGAAAACACGGCGCTCGCGCGCGCTCAGCGCGTCGCGAAGGCGCGGTAGAAGACGAGGCGCCCGTGCGCGATGCGGTCGACGCCGTACGGCGAGAGGGTGGTTTCGCCGTCGGCTTCGAAGGAGTACGTGCCGAGCACCGACGCGCGTTCGCGCGTTTTCATCATCCGCGAAATGATCGCGCGGCGGTCGTTGCCGTGCGCGCCGGCGGCGCGGATCGTGTCGAGCACGACGCTCATCGCCTCGTAGCCGTAAAGCGCGTAGGCGTCGGGACTGCCGCCGAACTTGGCGCGGTAGTCGGCGAGCACGCGCGCGGCCCGCGTCGGGTAGAGGCCGAGGTCGAGCGCGGGCGTAGTGATGTACGTGCCCGTTCCGTCGCCGATCTGCGAGGCGAACGCTTCGTTGGCGAGCACGCTCGAGCCGAGCAGCGTCACGCCGCGGTCCGCGGCGCGGAGTTCCTGCCAGATGGTGACGACGGCGGGGATGCTCGCGCCGGTGTAGAGCACGGCGTCGGGCTGCGCGCGGACGATCTTTTCAACCTCGCCGGTGAAGTGCTGGCCGCTGCCAGCCGCGACGGTGTCCTGCGCGAGCACGCTGATGCCTTCCTGCCGCGCGAGCGTAGCGACGAGCGTGGCGAGCGGGCGCTGGAAGGCGTTTTCGTCCTCGAGCATGTACAGCGTGCGCACGTGCAGCGAGCTCATCAGCCGCACCTGCGCGAGCGCCTGCGCGGGGTCGCCGGGCTGCAGGCGCGCGAACGTGCGCACGCCGCTCGGGTAGAAGCGCGCGGGCTCGTCCTGGCCGGCGTCGAGGCCCGAAGTAAGCCCCACGTAGGGGCTCGCCGGGCTGATCTGCGGGATTCCGGCGGCATTGATCAGCGGCAGCGAGACGGCGGTCGCGGACGAGTCGAAGTCGCCCAGGTAGGCGATCGTCATCGGGTCGCGGGCTGCCATCTCGGCGTTGCCTTCGGCGGCGCCGGGGTCGAGGCGCCCGCTCACGGGGTTGGCGTCGTCGAGCGAGACATAGCCGACGGCGAAGGAGCCGATGTGGCCGCCGACCTGAGCGAGCGCGAGCTTCTCGCCGTTGACGACCTCAGCGGCGGCGGGCGCGTTGGGCCCCTGCAGGGGCTGGCTCGAGTAGACGGTCAGCGCGTTGCCGCCGGGTTCCGCGGCGGGTGAGGCGCCGACGCCGCCGCAGCCGGCGGCGAGCGCCGCGAGGGCGGCGATGGCGGCGACGCACAGCCCGCGCACGAGCACGCGCTGCTAGCTGCGGCGCCCGGGCAGGTAGCTGGAGAGGATCTTCACGCAGGCGCCGACGAGGATGATCACGGTCGCGAGCATGAACGCGTCGAAGCCCTTCGCCCCGAGCGCCCAGAACACGATCCACACGATCAGCCCGGCGGTCACGGTGAGCACAAGTCCCATGCGGGCGCAAATCCTACCGGGGAGCGAGCTGGAGGCCCGCGGAGAGGTCGCGCACGAGCTCGCCAACTGCCGCGGCGGGGTCCTCGCTCTCGCCCGCCGCGCGCACGAGGCGCGTGCCGACGATCACGCCGTCGGCGCCGGCGTCGGCGGCCGCGCGGGCGTGGTCGGGTGTCGAGATCCCGAAGCCGACGGCGACGGGCACGGAGGTGCTCGCCTTCGCGCGCGAGACGACGTCGCGCAGGTGCGCTTGCACAGACGCGCGCTCGCCGGTCGTGCCGACGACCGACACGGCATACAGAAACCCGCTCGCCTGCGAGCCGATCGCGCTCATGCGCTCGGCGGGCGTCGTGGGCGCGATCAGCGGCACGAGCGCGAGGCCCTCGCGAGCGCACGCCTCACGCACCGCGGCGGCCTCCTCGAGCGGAAGATCGGGGACGATCAGCCCGCACGCTCCGGTCGCGGCGAGCCTGCGCACGAAGTCCTCGGCGCCGGGCGCGAAGACCATGTTCGAGTAGCACATGAGCACGACGGGGACGCTCGGCGCGAGCGCGCTCGCGACATCGAGCACGCCGCCGAGCGTCGCGCCGTTCTCGAGCGCGCGCGTGCCCGCGGCGTGGATGACGGGGCCGTCGGCGAGCGGGTCGGCGTAGGGGACGCCGAGCTCGAGCAGGTCGCCGCCGCCGGCGATACACGCCTCGCCGATCGCGCGCGAGCTCTCGAGCGTGGGAAAGC